>WNEW01000523.1_pt1 | contig 18393 bp, 18 predicted proteins | sample 5399891 | NCBI WGS metagenome assembly WNEW01 (sample SAMN13153336, study PRJNA577476) | soil metagenome | isolation source: 40 cm grassland meadow soil pre-rain plot 5 | place: USA:California | collected 2015-09-08 | reverse complement strand
AAACAGTCCCGGCTCCGAGTCCGAGCACACCGAGAGCAGCAGCAGCCTTGCCTCTCCAGTTCTTCTCAGTGGTAAAGATAGCCTCGACGCCTGCCTGGACCGGTTTTCTTTTTCTCGATCGGTTTGCCATAGTCCCGCGCTCATTGAGACTGAAGCTTCGACAATACGGTGTCGGCTAGCTCAGCCTCGGCCATCTCCTTCGCCAACTGCCGATAAGCGTCAGAAGCATTATTCTTCGGACTCCAGACGAGACCAGGCATACCCTTCCCTGGCGCCTCAGCCATCCGGACTGACCGGGGCACCGGAACGCTCAACACGTGGTCGCCGAACCTCTCTTTTAGACCACTAGCGATTTTCTTTGATAACCCAGTCCTCTTGTCAAACATCGTCAGTAGAATGTAATAGTCGAAATCCGTCTTCGCCCGCAACTTCACCATCCGCATAAACCTCAACAGCGTCGGCAGGCCTTCCATCGAAAAGTACTCGCACTGAACCGGCACAATCATCAAATCACAAGCTACTATCGCATTCACTGTCAAAATGCCAATGTTCGGTGGACAATCAATCAAGATCGCATCATACTTGTGACGCGCAACCCCCAGACTCTCACGCAGAATGAACTCCCTGCCGGGGATCGATGAAAGCTCGACCTCTCCACCCGCAAGGTCAATGTTGCTGGGGACAAGGCTCAGATTCTTCACCCGAGTCTCCAAGGTCACCTCGTCGACCTTCCGAGACTGCGCCACGACATCATACACGGTATAGAGAAGCTTCGACTTCTCAAACCCAAAACTAATCGTCGAGCTACCCTGAGGATCAATATCAACTAACAGAACATGCTTACCGATCTGAGCGAGAGCTGTCGCCAGGTTCACACATGATGTGGTCTTGCCAGTACCGCCTTTGTTGTTCGCGAAGCTAATGATCATCAGTGAAAGCTGCACTGAATCCTTATCAGGTTAGTAAGAGACTCATTCCACCGAATGGCCAAAGGAAGCCAGTCCGCAGTCATGCTCTTTGCTAAGAAGATGGTATTGAGAGTGCGGCCAGAGAATTAGAATCTTGGGTCGTTTATTACATCGGAGCGAGAGAGTTAGCCTTGTCCTATTAGAACAAACCGCGGAACTAGACAAGTCTAGGCATCTCGCCCCCTTAGAGCGATGCAATTTTCAAGCGATTGGCTTCACAAAATGACATCTTTTAAGCAATAGCGATGGCCTCCGACTGGCAATGGACCCCCGCAGAACGCGGTACTTGGTAGGAGCTGGAATCCTCCTAGGAGTAGCCGCTTTCAATTTTCTGACCTATACTTCTACGACAACCCTTCAGTCCACCTTGGCTATTCAGCCAGGACTAGCTGAAGATATCTCAACTACCCGAAGCTCAGGGGATTCTATCAGCGGAGACTTCCACGAAACCTCGGGGATGCTCGTAAGCTTCTTCATTCTTAACAGTGCCCAGTTCGCCAGCCACCAGGTCGGCGGATCCTTCAACTATCTCTATTCCCTCCAAGATACTCCATCCGGGAGTTTTTCCTACACAACCCAGACGCAAGACACATACTACCTATTCTTCGACCATGGAACAGGATTATCCAATACAGGTGAGACGGTCTACTTTCAGCGGACCTACCTTACCCACAGCCTCTACCGTCTACAACTAGGACTCGTATTCATAGCCATCGCCGGAGTAGACCTCGTCTTTGCTCTTCGGATCAGAACGCCCGAGACCCCAGAACTCCCTCCCCCGGTCCCTACCGTCGCTCCACCGAGCCCATGACAAGCCCTCCTCCGAATGAAGAATTACCTTTCGTTGAATCGGGTCGTTGCTTGACTGATCAACTAACGCCGCTTATTCCCATAGATTCTGCAGCCTCAGCTTGAGAAGAAAGGCCCTCCACCTTCCCGGCCTCTATGTCAGGTTTGATTGAGTAGCCGCATATGAGCAGTTTTAGCGTTGGAGAAGGCGCAACTCTTGAAACCACCGTATGAATCATGCAGCCAAAGCTGGCTGACTCATCGGCTCACGCGACGACGTCTTGAGCGCACCATTAGAATGGCTGGAGATACCGCGGTTACTAGGACTACGACTATTGCCAAGATCCAGAGTGAGCCTGTAGGAAGACAGAAGGGGCAACTACCTGCTGGTCCGGTCGGAGAGCCCGTGAAGAACTCGGACATCAATGACGCATTCGCATCGTTCGGAGTAATTGACGATAGTCCCCAGTTGTCTTCAACTGTATGAAGATAAGAATAGTGAGTGTAGGGTTCGCTCGATGTGAAGGCCTTCTTCGTTGTCGGTCCGGACCATGAGGCGTAGATGCAGTCCAAGCCTCCTGTTGAGCATCGAACATTCCTTCCCTCGTCATATACTATGAAGAGAGCGGCTCTCTCAGTGCGGAACAGACTGCTGACTAGTATCTTGGGCACGAGGGTTGCCAGATAGGCGTCGCCCCCGGTGATGTAAGGAGAGTTGTGGCCGTTGTCAAGGTCGTTGGGTGTAAGCCAGATGTAATTTGCTGGTTGTGGACTGTTGAGGTAGTTGATGAATTCTGGATCCTCGGGAGCGCTCGTGGAATCGAAACCTGCACACCTCGACTGTGTGTTCATGTCTGAATAGACGATGAAGGGAAAGTGGTCCCCTCGACGAGGAGGACTAAAACTGCATGTTCCAGAGCCGGTCGCGTTCTCTGCAAAGGCCTTCCACGTGAGACCCGCAAATTCCAGTCTGTCAACTAGGTTGGGGGCCTGGATGGTATAGCAGCAGACACCGTCTGCAGCGATTCCATTTGTGCTGCCGCCCAAGAGGGCTACATAGTTTGGTTCGCTGGGATGAGTGATGGCTGAGTATCCTGTTGCGAGCGTGTAGTTACTGGCGTGGGTGGCTTCGAAGCTCCCCTGGGAGAGCACGGTCTGGAGGTCGTTGTTCTCCATCAGAATCGTTACTGAGTAGTCGAAGTACTTGCCCGATGGAACACCGTGCACGAGAAAGGAAGGACCCGAGTAGCTTCCAAGCGCAAGGAGGACTAGTGCGATTATTGCCGAAGGCTTTCCCACAGAGCCACCCAGCGCAGGGAGAATGGCAATCATGGCGGTCTATCATCCTTCGGAAGAGCTGATTCACAAGCTTGAGTTACGAGAAAGCGATATTCATGAGTGGCATGAGAGATTAGGCGCTGGCCTGCCAAGTGACGCGCCGTTGACCGACCAAGCTCCTCCTCAAGTGATGAGTGATTGACGGAAACCTCTGCCCGAACAAGGCTTCAGATGCCAGGCTCTATCAGACTCCTCACAGCCCAGGGCGTTCGCGGCCATTCGCTTATCTTCAGCCTCATAATGATCTTCCTCTTCTCCACAGCCTCCGCAGCCCAATTCCTCGGACCAAGCCAAGCCTGGACCGCAATCTTCATCGTTGGCGCATCTTCCGCCGGAACATACCTTGTCCTAACCGCACTGTCGCTCCTTGAAAGAACCAGAAAGCTCCTCTTACAATCGGAGATGAAAATTCGCGTCATCATCCTAGCTACGATATTCGGGTCTCTTCTCGCCGGCCTATCTTACTGGATCAACCAGACTGGAAGCGTAGAAGCCCTCCCGATCTTCCCAGCCTTCATAGCCATCTTCTACGCATGGGTCCTCCTACAATCATTCTTCATCGCGACACCAGTATCACACTTACTAGCCCGCGCAGAAAACGCCGTCACAGGAGACGGAGGCAAGAAGAAAGCAATCCGAACAATAGGAACTATCGCCCTGTTCGCTCCAGTCGCTCCCCTCCTATACGGCGTCTGGGCAATCTCCTCATGGGCCAGCACTCAATACCAGAACATCCAGGGATCAGCCAATCAAATACTCGCCTGGACCGTCCTAGTCACCCTAGCCCTCCTCTTCACATACTACATGACACTACGCTGGAGTTGGAGCAATATACGGAAAACTCCACAGTCAGCAATCTTCATCGGCGGCATCTTCCTAATCCTCTGGGCCTATCTTCTCTATCGGGCAACCTCGATGCTGACAGGGTACATTACCCAGACTCAACCATCTAGTCCCATACTAGACGCGGCACTAATTCTCGTATCGATTATCGGAGCAATGCAGACACTTGCCGGAAAACTGAGCAAGCGGTCAGAGGGAAGATGGGCCGAGGTCTTTCCATTCCTAGTTTTCTCCTTCGGCTCCGTCTACGCAGTAGCACAGTTCTACTTCATACTGCAATTCGCAATCACCAGAATTGAGCTCTCAATCCTCATCAACGCCACAGTCTTCGGGACCGGGCTCCTAATCCTAATGCTGATGATAAGAAGACACATCCAGACAACAGCCTATACTAACCCCCGGCTCCAGTCTGTCACAAGCGACCCATCGGCAGAGCCCAAACAACCAAGCGAGTCGAAGCGTCCGCTCTTTGCGCTACCGTGGAGAAAGAAGGCTCAAGACGTTTCCGAGCAATCTCGCTCGGACTAGGATACAGTCATATCGCCGAGGTTCTTCAGAGAATTCGCTACCGATGTGGCCGTCGGCCTCTTCTGAGGATCGGCTGACAACATCTTCTCCAACGTCGAAACCGTAGAAGAAAACTTTGCAATTCGACCCACATCCGGGCGGAACGAGTTCCAGACCGGTTTCAGTTCGTTTACCCTCCCTGAATTCTGAGCTACATTATTCATGGCGTCAATCAGTTTCTTCGAATTCGCCGGTGTCTTCGTCAACAGCGTATACAGCGTCGCGCCCAGCGCGTAAATGTCCATGGCCGCGGTGGCCGTTGTACCCCCGATCACTTGCTCGCCCGACGCGTACTCCGATGTGAACTGGTTGACCTTGCCCCCGATCCTAACCGCCGAGCCGAGGTCCGCAAGCTTCGGCACGAGTGTCCCGGCACGAATCTGGTCCTTGAACTCCCGTCCAGTCGTGGGTGGTTTCAAGTTGAACAGAATGTTTTGAGGCTTCACGTCTAAATGCACGAAGCCCGCGTTGTGTATCGTCTCAAGACCCATTGCAATCATGTATCCGATCAGCATGACAATCCCCCCCCATTTCTCTGAATAGTAGACTGAGTCGTAGGAGGGGTCCTCGATCAGCTTCTTCGCGGTGCCACCCTTCATCAACTCCATCACGATCGCGGGAGGACTCTTCAGATAGAGCGCCGCATCACCCTTCGCAATCTCCTGTACGTTGAAACGGTCGACAAGTATCCCTCGTAACTGGACCAGATATTTCGATTGGGCGGACAGCTCCAGCAACCTCGTCGCCTCAGCCATTGTCTCATCCAGGGCGGTGGTTCCTGTCCCAGATTTGAGAATGGGAATCTTGATCGCAACCTCGTTTCCACTATGCTCGAAGATCGCTCTCAACACGTAGCCGGACAGTCCAGTGGCCAAATACTCGACAATCTTGTAACCGTGAATCTCCTGGTTCACCCAGGCCCTCGGGTCCCAGTTATTCAGGCTTGGAATCCCGGTTCTCCCGGTCGTTGACACTAGAGGGGTAGGGGGCAGTGTGATTGGTGCTGGTCGGGCAATAGGGATCGCAACTGGACTGGTTGAGGGTCTGCTCTGAGGAGCAGGTGGCGAACTTCGTGGCGATGAGTGCGTGCTTGGAGGACTTTGGGCCGTGAATGATACTGATTTCTCTGCTGACTGTTTTTCCTCGCTAGTGGCGCCGACCTGGATTGTGTAAGTTCCTGACGTGTCGGGTTTGAACTTGGCCTTGTACTCTCCGCGAGAGGATCTGGAGAGTTTGAGATTCTCTTTCCTGCCGCCTGGTTTCAAGACAGTTGCCATTATCGACCTCATGTTCCTCATGTGTCCCCGAGACTCCGTTAGAATCTTGACTAAGAGCTCCTTGCCCTGTTGTGGAACTGAGGATATCCCTGACACTGTAATGTTGGGAGGTGGGACCTTTGCGGAGGCGATGGGACGTGGTTGGGGAGTTGAGACCTTCAGGGGGCTTGGGATTCTCGGCGTAGTCGTAATCATGGGTGTCCTCATGGAGGCCGAGCCTGACCCGCCTGCTATCGCTAGCGCGGGCAGAATTGCTAGTGACGATATGAAAGGATAGAGCGCGATAATGTTCCCCGTCATCACGAATCCTATGGTTCCGATAACATTGTAGCCGAAGAATGCAGTCGGCATCATCACGTAGGCACGTCTGGACTTCCACAGCTTATCGAGAACGTAGAAGACTCCCACCTGACCCATGTTGGCCGCAATCCCTAGGGCCGTGTAGAGAACCAGGTTGGCGCTGGAATCGGAGGACGCCGTTGCTCTCATCGAAAGCCCAACGACGAGTCCGATGGTCAGTGCGATGGACCCCGTAAGGTTCGCCATGATCATCTGGTACTTGGAGGGTTTCGCGAAGAGGAAACCCGCAAGGACCACTCCCAGTGCAGGTGGGAGGGCGATGAATAGGAAGGACCATTCCCCGTAAGGCAGGGGCAATAGGCTCTGCCCGATTGGGGATCGGTCTATCACGAAGGCAGAGAACAGTAGAGTTGTCGCAAAGGCCTCCAGGGTCCTCTTGAGGCCGGAACGAATGTCGAGGGAAGCGAGAACCCCCAGTCCGATGATGCCAACAATTGCTACTGTAGGATCCGCTTGGATTCCAAGTATGTATTGTGGAATCGCGAGCCCGAAAGCAAGCGCAAGTGGGACCGATACAATTGCAGGGACAAATGTGGCTAGGTTGGTGGGTCGGAACGTGAGAGGTTGTCGTTTACCACTCTGCAACCCTCAGCATTGCTCCATCAAAGCTGCATAACAGCTGCTAAGCTGGCCGGCTCAACGATGCCACCTGGAGGAAAGCCGGCTTGTCCAGCCTTACTTGCCCCTGGTTCTCTTTGTGGTCTCGCTAGCGACTTCCTTCAGTAGCTTGTTAGTGCTCTCGGGGCTTCCGCCCAGCTTCAGAGTCTGCTCATGCTGCTCTGACAGTCGCTTGGTAGCCTCAATCAGGTCAGTACGACGGGTCTGTTCAGCGTTGGAGGAGAGCTGGTTTATTGTCTTGGTAGCTTCTTTCAGCTGGCCCGAGGCGAGTTTCGCGTAATAGTCCTCGAGTCCTTGGTAGTATGAGAACTCTGAAACAAGGTTGTTGTCTATTCCCTCTTGGAACTGCTCGTCATTCTCTGCCGCGCTGACTTCCACTGGCGAATTGATGGTTCGCTTCTTTCCTTCAACCGGGTCCTCGTACGACACCTGAACGTTCATGAGGCGTCCCTTGAAACCCGCTGGGATCTGGACCTTCCCCCATATCTTGGCCACTGACTCTATTGCATTGATTGATACGGGTGGTCCTTTGTAGTTGAGAACCTTAACACTGTTATTCTCGAACCCTACGTTGATGCTGCGAGCACCTACTTCATTCACGGTGCTTTTCTGCATCTGCTCTGGTAGTGTGAACTTCATTGCCTCTGTAACATTGTTCAGTGTGCCTCCGGAAGCGTCAGCCAACGCTTTCAGAATGTGCTGGTTGTAGTCAGCCCCTATTCCGAACTCGACCATCTGGAACCCGTTCGGCATCTTCATCTTCGCATAAGCGTCCGGGTTCGTCACGTCAGTCGGTTCTCCATCGGTCAGAAGAACGATCCAGCCAGGCAGATTGCTCTTCTTTGCAATCTCAAACGCTGATTGAAGCGCCGTGTTAAGTGCGGTGAGTCCTTGGGCCCTGATTTGTGGTAGAACATTTTCCAGGCTCGTATCTGGAAAAGTCTGAACAGTGGTTGAGAAGAGAATTATTGATAGCTTGTTTCCTGATGGGATGCCCCTGACGTATTCCTGGGCGCCCTTCTTGGCCAGCTCAATCTTCTCTCCGGCCATGGACCTGCTGCAGTCGATGAGTATTATGTGGTGGAATCCTTTTGCCTCGCTTCTCCTCTCGGAGACGAGGGTTACCTTGAATATGGCGTCTAGTTTGGAGTCGTAGCTGTATCTGTGGCTCAGCTCGGCTCTTACGGATAGGGTCATATTTTCTCCTCTACCATTTTCTCTCCTTCCATGATCAATACTCCTGCTGATTCCTTGTGGTACCTGCTTGAGAACACGGTGATCACTTTGCCGTCCATGTCTTTTCGGAAACCGTCGACCACTTCATGTCCTCTGATGATACCTTTGAGGGAATTGTTCTGCAGAAACCTCTCTGTGACGTCTCCGCCGAAGTAGTAGGCTCCTTCTCCCCGGACGCTCGGGACGAAGCCTTCTATCATCTCTCTGGGATCGTTCCATAGTAGTTCGAATGCCATTGGATCGTCAGGGTTCACGTCTGGGGTGGGTAGTGCAGCGATCTGTGATACGTGTTCTAGGCCGCTGGCTATGCCTCCGTGTACGCACATGTAATTGTTGACGACTACTGAGTATGGCATGGCCTGGAAGAATTCCTTGAACGACTGGTACCCTTGGTCACCTAACTTCTTTGTTACTTCTTCGAGAAAACCATAGTACGGATTGGTCAGTGGACTCTCATGGTTGCCCCGAAGCATAATCACTTTCCGGCTGTCTTCGAGAAACTTGGACACTATGATGCCGACGTTCTCTACGCCGGTCTCTCCCCTGTCTACGTAGTCGCCGAGGAACACGATTAGATCAGCTTCCTTATAGTACCTGTCGAAGACTGTCTGTGTGACGTCGATTGCAGTGTGGGTGTCGCCGACGAAGACGACCGTGCCTTCCTCCCGCGACTGGAGTAATGGTTTTCCAAGCTTGACTATGGCCTCCCCGAGAATATCTGGTACATCGAGAGCGTCAATCAACCAACAGTAAGCCTCACGATAGTGCCTGTGCCGAACTTCAAAAGACTGTTCAGCTTAACCTCTGCACTATCGGTGACCTTTTCGAACTGTTTTCCATTATAGATGTAAGTGCCGTTCTTGCTGTTGAGGTCGCGGACTATGATCTTGCCTCCTTCCACGCTGAGCTCGGCGTGTTTTCTCGAAACTTCCTGGTCGGGAATCACCACGACATTCTCCGGGTTTCTCCCGATCGAGATTGTCGGAAAGTCCTCGAAATCTATGGCGACTTTGGACTTGATGATCGACTGAGCTGGGCTGTTTACGAAGACCAAGTAGTATCGAGTTCCCGCAGTTGTTTGAGAGGGAGTGTAGCTGGGAGTAAAGGAGGGGGAAGGAGACGGGGTTGATGGTGCCTCGATTGGAGAAGAGACAACGGGTGGGGTGAATTCTTCATCAGGCTCAATCTTTGGCTCCTCTAGTTGCGGTTCTTCCGGCAGATCTGTGTCGGTGCTTGCCTCTTCGGGCTCTGCGCTGGCTGCTTTCTCGTCGGCTGGCGCTTCCCAGTTGAGAATGTCCGCCTCGGTAATTTCCTCTTTCTTTGGAGTGGCTTCGGCGCCTTCTCTCTTTGCAGTGCACTCGGAGCAGGCTTGTTCAGAATCATCATTGTAAGCGCCACATGCAAGGCACTTCCAGGTCGCGCCTGCTTTCGAACCTGTAGGCGCTTGGCTAAAGTCTTCGTCGTTGCCGCCTTTAACTGCTACTTCATCATCATCGCTCTTGTGATGTCGTCTCATACCTAAACTTCCACTTGCTGTCCCTACTCGGTCGGGGAAAATGTAAGCCCGATGATACGCTAAGACCTAGCCAGCGAGTAACAACCCTGGTTCGTTAAAGACTCGGCTAAGTGCGAGAAATGCGCGGCTATCTATGGTCATAGCGAGCTTCATCCTTCCCTAAGTCGTTTCCCAAATGTTCGTTCCCATGGCTCCACCTCTCTCTCGGGAGCAAGTCCATGGTTCAAGCGGTGTCGCAGTAACATCAGGTTTAACCCTAAAAAGGGAACTTGCAATTAGCAAGGCGACCGTTGCGCGTTAGCATCCGTCTAACAATACTAGCTCCGGTCAGTCTCGTAGTGTCGGATGATTTGAGAGAAGTGTAAGTCTGTGAGATGGTACAGCCCACAGGAAGAGCCCGGGGGCACTGGTGAGACTGCAACAGACGAAATTAACGATTTCTTCAAGACGATCCTTCAGTCGAAAAGGCTTCGGCCCGAGGAGAAGCGGGACCTTGAGGTCATTGCAAAAATGCAGTCGAAGGTTGATGCTGAGATTGAGGACGCTAGAAGCTTGGCCAAGAATCAGGCGCGCAAGGTATACACATGTGAAGGCTGCGGATTGCAAGTCATGGGCATTCTCGCCTTTGCCGAGCATGACGAAGCTACAAGGCACATGACATACCGAGGCAAAAAAGTCACACTCCAAGGACACATCTAGCCAGGACAAGAAAAGACAGGTCAGGTCTTCCGGTTAATACCACCTGGATGGTTCAGCCGGAACAAAAGAATGAAACTGTCAACTTAGCTTGCATTGACCGGTTGCATGGTCAATGAACGATCTAGATCTTATAATCAAAGAGTTGTCCCGTCGGCCTCACATAGCGCTCATTGGAAAAGATCCGCAGTCCAGAATGTACAGAATTGACTGGCGAGACAACCACAAGCGACACCAGTCACGCGTATTCCCGGACCTTGAGCACGCCATCTCTACAGCACGCAACCTTGAGCTGCAAAGTATTGTCGTCGGGTTCAGAGTAGTTGGCAGAGCCAAACCTCGATCTTGGGTACCACACTCGAGCGAGACACGCCTAAATCGGTTCTAGGCAGAGTCGGGTAAATCCGGGCCGCTGCAACTTCCATTCTTGGAAAGGGACTGGCCATAGAGCTGGCGCCGTTTTCCAATTTTGTTCTCTTTCGAAAAGCTTTTCCATTCACCGACAGTGAGCCTTAGCCATCGAACTTTGCAAGCTGTTCCCTCAGACGTCACTCATTTGTTGGGACCAAACGAGAGAGTTGAGCTCTATGTCAAGGAGAAAATCTACCATCCAACAGTCAAGGTAGACTCTGTCATACTGACCAATGAGAGAATCATACTACGCCATCCACGCGACCTTGGATTGAAGAAAGACTACACCGACTACTCCTACACCGACATCGCCAACGTGATTCTCGACAAGGGAATTCTCAGGTCAAGCGTGAAGTGCGTCCTCAGATTCCGTGGCGATCCGCTACATCTCAACGACCTGCCGAACTCTGAAGCGGAAAAGGTCTACGGACTCATCCGTGAGAACCTAGCAAGGTACCAGCCAGCTTCGTCCGCAGGACTCCCAGCAGCCACAGGTCCCACAGCCATCCAGCAGTCCCAGTCATCACCGGGAGTGTTCTGCAAGAAGTGTGGCCAACGGAGCACTACAGGGTCAAGGTTCTGCTCAGCCTGCGGTTCTGCCCTCTGAGCCAAGCAAAAGTCCCTCGGAGGTTTAGTCGAATCGTTCTGGCTTCACGAGTCTTTCACAGCTAGGGCACCGTACCTGCTCCTCCTCGAGACCTGGAGCTTTCTGGTCTGATGGTGGACGCGTAACGACAACTTTGCCTGTAAGGATCAGTTCGCTGAGGTCCACCCCGCATCTAGGGCACTCCCATCTCATTTGCGGCATGCCCCGCTCGGGAATGCACTGAGATTAGTGGATATCAGCATGAGATTCCTTGGAGCGGGCTGGCTCAGTCACCTGCTTATCAATCCCAGCTTAGACCATTGAGTCAATTCAAACGGTACGAGCAAGTGTCAGGCATACCCTAGTCTTAGGTAATGTAGATATGAATCGGTGAGCACTCTTCAGGTAGACTTGGCGAGGGAGGGACTCATTAAGAACAGGGTGAAAGTTGCTTACACGATTCTTGCAGAGCAGGGTTGCTGTGGTCCTTCTGAGGATTCGAAGCTGAAGAATAGAGGCTACACTTATGAAGAGTTGACTGGGCTCCCGGAGTCCGTTCTCGCGATGTCTGATGGATGTGGTAACCCAACGGCGCTCGGGGCAATAAGTGAGGGTGACACGGTTCTTGATTTGGGTTCAGGAGGGGGAATAGACGTGTTCCTCGCGGCCCGAAGGGTGGGTCGGACGGGACGGGTCATCGGACTCGACATGACGCCTAGAATGGTCGAGAGTGCACAGGCCAATCTTTCACGGCTCGGGCTGGATAACGTCGAGTTCAAACTTGGGGAGATTGAGCATATTCCTTTAGCTGCTGAGTCAGTGGATATTATCATGAGCAATTGTGTCATATGCCTCAGCCCGGACAAGGATCAGGTCTTCCGTGAGATGTTCAGAGTCTTGCGGCCGGGTGGTAGACTGTCAATCGCTGACGAGGTCGCCCTGAGACCGTTTTCGAGCGAGGAGAAGGCGGACCCAGAAAAGTGGTGCGAGTGCGTTACAGGCGCTGTGACTGAGGCTGAGTACTTCGATATGCTGCGCCAGGTAGGGTTTGAGAACATCTACGTTAAACGGATTCACAGGACAATGGAAAGCGGTTCCGGGGTCTTCAGCGCATTCATTAGCGGTGCCAAACCGCTTCACCTGTAACCTTTTCTAGTTTCCGGCTTTCTTGAACCGAACCTCGAAACGTTCAGTGTCAAGTATCTGCTTGGCGTCTTCGGCATTAGGATTCAGGTCAGTACCGACCCGGTGCCAGTGGTCTCCGATGGTTGCATGGGTCGACTCCATGATCGCAAAATCAGCGCCGAGCTCTTTCATGAAACTGAAGAACCTGGAAACCGCCTCGGATTCAGCGTTCCGGTCGATGTCGCGAATATGGTCTTTTAGGACGACCATGTATCGGTGGTCGTGTCCCTTCTTGTTTTTCGTGGGCACGATGAAGAAACTCCAAGAGTGTTTCTTCCCTGACCCGCTCGTCGGCAGTTTGAACGTCTGATTCACCTTCTCATTTCCCACTATCCTGCACAGTGGACACGGCGCTTGTGACTGAGCGGACCGGGTAGAACCTCGATCCGACCGTCTGGTCCTGCTGGCTGACCTTGTCTTGGACATCAGTGAGGGGCTCAACTCCCTATTGCCTGCTCACTCCTGCCAATACTATAGTTATGTCATTAACATTGGTCCCTGTCGGACCGGTCCTGATCAGGTCTCCTAGTTTTCGGAAATAGCTGTAGGAGTCATTCTTTGCGAGATACTTCTCTGGGCTAAGCCCTCTTTTCAGGCCGCGTCGGACGGTGGTCCCATCAGCAATCGCCCCAGCAGCATTCGTGTTTCCGTCCACGCCGTCGGTCCCAGCCGATGCAATCAGTACATTGGTCATCTCATCAATTCCGAGGCTGGCCGAGAGGACTAGTTCTTGGTTTCTTCCCCCCTTTCCTTTGGCCTTCACCGTCACAGTGGTTTCCCCGCCTATCACCAGCGCGATCGGGCGACCTAGCGAGAATCGCCGACGGTAGAGTTCACCTAATTTTCTTGAGAGAAATCGTCCGGCGTGTCTAGCATCCCCCTCAAGACTCGTAGTCGGAACTCTTGTCCGGTACCCGTCGTGTCGCAAGGACTCGGCAGCTGCCTGACAGGCAGTGCTATTGTCTCCAATGATGACATTGGAGACTCGCCGGAACAATCTTGAGCCGGGCTTGGGTGTTTCCTCGATTCGCCCTGCGACACCGTTCTCTAGTATTCGTCTCGCTGGCCGGGGGGTCATATCCCACACTCCATATTTTTCTAGAACCTGTTTCGCGTCGGCGTAAGTGGAAGGGTCTGGGGCGGTGGGTCCGGAGCCAATATCCTCGAGCCTGTTGCCGACCACATCAGAGAGTATTAGGGTCAGGATTGTGGCGGGAAACAAGAGTTCGGCAAGCCGGCCTCCCTTGATCTGAGATAGATGTTTACGGACAATGTTGGTTTCAACAATGCTCGCTCCGCTTGCCAATAGAGCCTGCGTGACTCGCCTCTTCTCAGAGAGAAGGAGCCGGGGTGTTGGGAATGGCATCATGGACGAGGCTCCTCCTGACACAATGCATATCACAAGGTCATTCTTGGCGGGCGTTCCGATTAGTGATAGCATCCTCTTGACTCCGTTTGCACCATTTTGGGAAGGTAAGGGATGCGTGGCGGGATAGAAACCAATTTTTGGGTTGGGGCTTTTCTCCTTCAGATAATCTGGGACGTTAACAGCACCGGCTGTTATCCATCCACCGAGGACTCGCTCTAGCCCGGCGACCATTCCAGCACTCGCTTTGCCTCCTCCAATCACCAGAATTCTGCGATAATTGGACAAGTCTACTCTTGCATGTCCGGCTTGCAGGGTCGAGCTGTGAGTATGGAGCGCCTCTCTCGTTAGCAATTCAGGGTTGGCGCCGCTAATCGCAGCCGTCACGGCTTTCAGCGCGTCTTGTCGTAAGTCCAACGTCGTTTCAGCGTCCTAGCCGGTATAGTCAGACGGGTCGACAACGTTCTGCGGGGTCTTACTCTTGAGGAATCGCAGGGTATTGTCTACTGCTATTTTGATCGGGACCCCCGTGGCGAGCCCGGAAGGCCCGGAAACGTGAGGTGTGCCGATGAAGTTTGGGAGAGATGCGAAGTTGTGGATGGTTTCCAATGATTCCCGGTTCTCCCGGTACCACCAGACGTCTGTTGCATATCGGATGCCTGGGTGTGACTTGAGATGATTGTACAGTGCGTTCTCGTCTACAAGTTCGCCCCGGGCAATATTGACCAGCACCGCATTCTTTTTCATCCTTGAGAGTGCGTTCTCGTCGATGATACGGGTCGTGGACTTGGTGAGAGGCAAAGCAATGATAATAGCGTCGCTTTCGCTGAGAATTCGTTCCAGCCCTCTCTTTCCGCTGAGTAGGGTCACACCTAATGATGCTGCTCTCTTTCTCGTCAAAGCGAGAACTCTCATCCTGAAAGGCTTGCTCATTCGCCCAACCATCGCACCTATTCCCCCGTACCCGAGAATTCCCAGCGTCTTGCCCTCAAGCATGTAAATTCCCTCTGCAGAATCCCCGTGTCTCACGAGCCTCGCTCTGCCTTCCCGGAGGCTGCTGTGGTGCTCCACGATCCGTTTCGCCGCAGCTAGGAGGAGTCCCCATGCATACTCAGCCACTGGTCCAGAGTAAGCGCCAGCATTGCTCGCTACGACAACCCTTCTATCGAGAATCTGGAATGGAATGTGATTGACTCCAGCGAGGATGCTCTGTATGAACCTCAACCGCGGCATCCGGGCCAACACTTCAGAAGTGAGAAACTTTGGCCAGGAAAAAATCATCATTGCGTCAACTGACGGGAGAAGCGCTTCGAGACTCTTCCGGCTGAGAACGCTCGATGCGGAAACGTTCGCGAAGCTGGAAAGTCTCTTGAGAATTGCTGGGTCGATTAGGTCGGTAGTTACGAGCAGGTTCTTCTTCGGCATTTCTCTGGCTCGAGGAGGCGTTCTAGGTCCGCTACAAATAGCCTGCCTAGCGGCCCTTCAGAGAAAGCGGATTTCAGAGCCATAACCGAGTTTTCAGTTCGAAGCCCTCGTGGGTGCTTGCCAAGGAGCAGACTCTTGGCCCATTACAATTCAGCGGTGTGGGAGCCTCTGTATATAGAAAGATATCAGTTGGACTATTCTGGGTGATATTTGCATAGGCACGTTTAATTTTCCGGCAAGCCTCTATCACGACTTGTCGGATGGTCATGCCCACCGGCTTGGTAGAATCGAGATACTCTTGGAAGGGTAAGAATTGAAAGCAGCTATTCTTGCAGGGGGAGCCGGCATACGTCTGAGACCACTGACCTATGTCTATCCCAAAGTCATGATGCCGCTCGGGGGAAGACCGCTGCTAGAGCACACGATAGAGTATCTGAAGGGGCAGGGAGTCAACGAGATCGTTCTCTGTGTCGCCTACTTGCGCAGCCGAATCAAGGAATACTTCCATGACGGGGCGGACTTTGGCGTGAAGCTGAGCTATGCCGAGGCTGATGAGCCACTGGGAACGGCAGGACAGCTATCCACGGCCAAACATATTCTAACCGATACGTTCATCGTGATGAACGGGGACATACTGACTAACCTGAACTTGTCGGATCTTCTGCAGACTCATACGGTCTCCGAGAACACAGCAACAATCGCAGTGAGGAAGTTCACTTCCGAGGTACCTTACGGCTGTGTTGACCTTGACGATGGGATGCGTATGACGGGATTCCGGGAAAAACCCGTCCTAACCTATCTAGCCAACGCCGGCATTTACGTGATGAATCCAAAGATTTTCCACTACATCGACACCAATACTGTCCCGGCAGATCTTGAGAGAGACGTCTTCCCAGCAATGATAGCTTCTCATGAGAGGATCGGGGGGTACATGAAAGAAGTCTCCTGGGCGCACATTGGTAGCGTGGCCGACTTGGAGAGGGTCGACAAGGAGCTATTCTCCAACGGGAATCACCACGATAAGCCAGAGCTCCATCCGGTTCAAAGACAGACATAGCCCCGGGACTTTCTTCGAAGCATCTCACGGCTTTCCACCTTGCTAATATCCACAGGGCATCCTCCGGAACTCATCAGACTACAATTGAAGAAGCCGAGGTAAGTAATTCCCTACTGGCCGGACTCATGTGGCAACGCTATCGAGATTCGGTAGGCTAGAGAGCGAGTTGACACCTTCATCAACTAGAAAAGATCGATGAGTCTTGGTATGACATCGGATCTGTTCTCGTTCTGCGCCTCGTGTGGTTGTGAAGAAACCTCATGCGCAAATTGCAAGGCTGTTAACAGTTGTTACACATGTGCCTCATGCTGTTGCAGTGTCTCTCATCAGTTCTGGAGAAAGAGTAGGATTCTTACTGGAGTCAAAGTCGAATATCTCAGCTCAGCCTGGATGGCTGTCGAAGCCGTAGGCTCACTCGCGATTGGGCTTATGGCTGGAAGTCTCGCATTACTGGCTTTCGGGGGCGACAGTATCGTCGAACTGGTCTCCGGCATCGTGGTCTTGAGCCATCTGCGAAAGGACCCTGACAGCACTCGGACAGGCGACAGCGAACTGCCCTAGTTACAACCGGTCTACTTTTCGCAATCATTCCGGTAATTGGACTCGGCGCAGTATACTCCTATTTGGCTGGGCTTAGGCCGGAGGGCTCGCCTCTCGCAATCCTCATAGCCGTCGGAGCTGTTATCATAATGCCGTTTCTCTGGTTTGAGAAGAGAGATATTGGCCGCGGGACCCGGTGTCTACCTCTCTCGATTGACGCAGTCGAGTCAGCCACCTGCTTTTTCATGTCACTTACACTGCTTGCCGGTCTCCTCCTAGAGTACTTTGCCCGCCTCTGGTGGGCAGATTATCTAGCCACGACTCTGATACTGGCTTTCGTGGCCAGAGAGGCCGTGGAGTCTTTCCGAGAAGTTAGTAGTGAGGAGGAGATGCCACGTAATTAGTGTTTAACCGTGATTCGATCATTACTACTAGGGGGCTGCCTCAATACTCACTGTGCCCGTTGCCACTGAGCCTGTTTCGGCAAGTCTATCGTAGCTGGGCGTAGATGAGGTACAGATGATAGGCGCCATAAGCGCACGATAAGCCCGAGCTCCAAGCAGTACAACGGCAAAAAGTAGCCTTGTTCCCCTATAGGGATAGAGACTTGTCATTGTCCCTGAAGGGCAAATCTTCGATAAGACAAAGAAAGTTCGCATCACCTAACTTATATTGAAGTCATGCCGAGCTTGCCTCGGCAATGAGTGCACCGCTAGACAAGAAGCTAGACTCGCCCGAAGAATTGAAGCCCCAAAGTGTACGAGGCAGAAACATCGGCGGCGGATATCGTGCGCTGTTCGCGTACTGGGGTCCAGCCTTGATTACCAGCATGGCATACATGGACCCAGGGAACTATGGAACAGATATTCAGGCGGGTGCGGCCTTCAACTACGGTTTGCTTTGGGCTGTCTGGATGGCGAATCTCATGGCGATGCTCCTCCAGTACCTCTCAGGAAAGCTGGGAGTAGCGACAGGCAAAGACCTGCCGGAGCTTGTTAGAGAATCACTCAATTCTAGGTTTGACATTTATCTGAACTGGATTGGTGCCGAAGCGGCAGCGGCGGCGACCGACCTCGCCGAGTACTTGGGCACAGTCATCGCGCTGAACATTCTGTTCAACGTGCCCCTCCTCTACGCGTCAATATTCGGAGCAGCTGACACCCTGATCCTCCTCGGTCTTGCATCGCGTCGCTTTAGAGGAGTCGAATACTTCTTCATGTTGTTCGTATCAATAATAGGTGTTGGATTCCTATACGAAATACTCGTGACTGGCCTAAGCATACCCGAGACCGTCCACTCCTTTGTCTCCCCAGCAATCGGCTCAAACAACATACTCTTGATAGTCGGTATCATAGGCGCGACTGTAATGCCACATGCACTATACGTACATTCTACGCTGACCAAGAACAAGCTGACGGACCACACCATTGAAGAAAAGAAAAGAGTACTGAAGCTGCATATCCGCGAAAGCATCCCGGCTTTCACGATTGCAGGAATGGTCAATGCAGCCATCCTCATCGTTAGCGCCGCGGCATTCTACCCGAAGTTTAGCAATGTATCAGCAGTAGATGACGCGTATCGCATAATGATACCGATTTTCGGATCGCTTGCTGCA
>WNEW01000518.1_pt1 | contig 18613 bp, 15 predicted proteins | sample 5399891 | NCBI WGS metagenome assembly WNEW01 (sample SAMN13153336, study PRJNA577476) | soil metagenome | isolation source: 40 cm grassland meadow soil pre-rain plot 5 | place: USA:California | collected 2015-09-08 | reverse complement strand
CGAGATAGCCGAGGAGATCGAGTGGGTACTCGCCGTCGACTTCGAGCGTGTAGTTCTGACCCAGAGCCAGCGCCGCCGCATCCAATCGAAACTTCAGCTCCGGTGGTGCTCCGCGCAACGTCAGATTCAGGGTCGCGAGCGCGGTTGCCAGGCGCTCGAGGTTGTCGGAGGTGCGGCGATAGCAGAGGTCGACATCGTAGGTCACACGGGCACTCCCCATGATACGGCCGCCCTCGCGCGCCGCGCTACGTGGTGTAGGCCGAGAAGCGCACCGTCTGCGCGCGCGCCTTCCCGTCGGTGATGACGTTGACCACTGCCGGCCTGCCCGAGGCGAACGCGCGCTCCAGCGCCGGCCGGATCTCGTGCGGCTTCTCGACGAACTCGCCGTGCGCGCCGAGGTCCACGGCCATCCGATCGTAGCGGGTGTGGCCGAGGTTGCGGCCGGGCTTGGGCAGCGGCCGTGTCCACGGCGCGTCCGCCGTCCAGCCGCCGTTGTTGCTGATGACGCAGACGACGGGGATCCTGTGGCGGACTGCCGTGTCGATGTCCATGGCGTTCATGCCGAACGAGCCGTCGCCGTGCAGCACCAGCACCTGCGTGTCCGGCTTGGCGACCTTGGCGCCCACGCCGTACGGCAGGCCCACGCCCATCGTTCCAAAAGCACCGGAGTTGAGCCGGTGGCCGGGCATGTAGGTCGGGATCGCCTGGCGGCCGAAGTTCAGGATCTCCTGGCCGTCGACGACCAGGATCGCGTCGCGCCGCAGGAAGTCGCGTACCTCCTTGCAGAGACGCAGCGGGTGGATCGGCAGCTCGTCGCTGCTCATCGCCTTGTCCTGATCGGACGCCTTCTCGCCGTCGAGCGTGCGCAGCTTGCCCGTCCAGTTGGCGTACATCCTGGGATTGATCTTGCCCGCGGCCTCGGCGGAGAGCTGCTCGAGCACCGCGCGGGCGTCGCCGGCGATCGGCACGTCGACCGGGCGGTTGTGGCCCAGCTCGGCCGGGTTGACGTCGACGTGGATGACCTTCATGTCGGCGGCGAAGCGCGGCGGCCGTCCGAACTGGATCATCCAGTCGAAGCGCGTGCCCACGGCGAGGACGCAGTCGGTCTCGGTGAACGCGCTGCTCCGCGCGTTCAGGAACGACAGCGCGTGGTCCTCGGGGATGAGGCCGCGTGAGATGGGCTTGGTCCAGAACGGGATGCCGGTGGCCTCGACGAACGCCCGCAGCGCGGCGGCGCCGTCCGACCACCACACGCCGCTGCCGGCGACGATGATCGGCCGCTGCGCGCGCGCGAGGAGCGCGATCGCTTCTTTGATCGCGCCCGAGTCCCCCAGCGTGCGCGGCGACGGCTTCCACGCCGGCGCGTAGGTGACGGCGTTGTCCTCCACCTTCTCGCCGAGGACGTCGCCCGGCATGTCGACGTAGACGGGGCCCGGCCGCCCGCTGGTGGCCTGGCGAAACGCCGTCGCGACGACGTCGGGGATGCGCTTGGCGTCGAACACGCGCTCCGCCCACTTCGTGACCGGCTTGAACACGGCGAGCTGGTCGATCTCCTGGAACGCCTCCATACCCAGGTACACGCGCGGGCTGGAGCCGCCGATGGCCACCAGCGGCGCGCAGTCGGTGAAGGCGGTCGCCACGCCGGTCAGCAGATTCGTGGCGCCGGGGCCCGACGCGGCCATGCAGACGCCGGGGCGCCGCGTCACGCGCGTCCACGCGTGCGCCGCGAACGCGGCGGCCTGCTCGTGGCGATGGTCGATGGCCCGGATGCCGAGCTGGATGCAGGCCGCCTCCGTCTCGAGCATCGGCCCGCCCATCAGGTAGAACATCGTGTCCACGCCCTGCGTCTGCAGCGCCTTCGCCAGCACCTCCGAGCCCGTGATCGTCGCCATCGTCAGTCCTTTCGTCCCTTGCGCGCGATGAAGTCGGGGAAGGCGTCCTCGGCCTTCGCGGGACGCGCGACGGTGGTCGTGTAGTTCCGCTCGTTCTTCCATTGCTGCTCGAGGTCGCGGCCCATGCCCTGCAGCAGCAGCGCCTTGACGCCCATCACCGACTCGCGCCGGTTCTTGGCGATCATCGTGGCCAGCCACAGCGTCTTGTCGCGCAGCTCGGCGCACGGCACCAGATGATTGAGGAGGCCGATGCGATGCGCCTCCTCGGCCTTCACCTCGCGGCCGGAGAACAGCAGCTCCTTGGCGATGGGCCAGCCGACCTGGTTCGGCAGCGTCCAGGTGGTGTTGATGCGCCCGTACGCGGCGGCGAGGAATCGGAACGACGCATGCTCGCAGCCGACGCGCATGTCGAGCGACGAGGACAGCACCCCGGCGCCGCCGTAGGCGAGGCCGTTGATCATGCCGATGGTCGGCTTGGGGCAGGCGCCGATCTCGTAGAAGCCGCGCGCGCGCTCGGCGCCGAGCGCGTCGAGCTCCGCTTGCGTGTACTTCGTGTCGTCCTCGCGCTGCTCGTGGATGTCGCCGCCGGCGGAGAACGCCTTCTGGCCCGCGCCGGTGATGACGATGCATCCGATCGCCGGGTCGGCGACGACCGCGCTGACGGCGGCGTGCAGCTCCGCCGAGAGCTGCCGGTTGAGCGCGTTGAGCTGATTCGGGCGGTTGAGGGTGAGGATCGCGACGCCGTCGACCGTCTCCGTGAGCAGGTAGTCCGCCATAGTGCGGTGTAGCATACGCCGGGGAGGCGCCAAGATGAAGATCACCCACGTCACCACGCGGATCCTCCGCACGCCCGCCGACAACCCGCTCGTGGTGGGGCTGCCCGCGCCGACCGACACGCGCGAATTCGTCACGCTCGAGCTGGGCACCGACCAGGGCCTCACCGGCGTGGGCCTCACGTTCTTCGGCGGCGCTCTCACCCCGGCGCTCAAGGCGGCCGTCGACGGGCTCGCCGGATTGCTGATCGGCGACGACCCCTCGGAGACGGAAGTGATCGCGGCCAAGGCGCGGCGGGCGGCGGGGAGCTCCGGCCCCGGCGGGATCTTCACGCTCGCGCTGTCGGCGATCGACATCGCGTGCTGGGATCTCAAGGGCAAGGCGGTCGGGCGCTCGGTCGCCGCGCTGCTCGGAGGACTGCGCGAGCGGGTGCCGACGTACGCCAGCGGCGCGCTCATGCGCCCGCACCCCATCGACTACCTGGCGAAGGCCGGCCCGCGGCTGCGTGACCTCGGCTTTCGTCAGATGAAGATGCAGTGCGGCAGCGAGCCGACGATCGCGGCGTCGGTCGAGCGCGTGCGCGTGATGCGCGAGTCGATCGGCCCCGACGTGGACCTGATGTGCGACATCAACCAGCTCTGGAGCGTGAACCACGCGATCGAGGTCGGCCGCCGCATCGAGCCTCACCACCTGTTCTGGCTGGAGGATCCGACCGCGCACGACGACTACGCCGGTCTCGCTCGCATCGCCGACAACCTCACCACCCCCATCGCCGCCGGCGAGTACCACTACGGCATCGTGCCCTTCCGCCACATGCTGGAGGCGCGCTCGATCGACATCGTGATGATCGATCTCCTGCGCGCGGGCGGCATCACGCAGTGGATGAAGATCGCGGGCATGGCCGAGGCGTTCAACCTGCCCGTTGTCAGCCATCTCGTGCCCGAGCTGCACGTGCATCTGATCGCGGCGATCCCCAACGGCCTCACGGTGGAGTACATGCCGTGGACGCTGCGGCTCTGGGAGGAGGCGCCGAGGCTGGATCACGGCCAGCTGGTGGTGCCGGCCAAGCCGGGACTCGGCCTCGCCTTCGATCAGGCGGCGCTCAAGCGCTACCAGGTTGGCTGAGGCCCAGCTTCCTGGCGAGGCGGCCGAGCGTGTCCTGCTCGGCCGGCGTGAGCGCGGAGAACGCGTCCACGATGGCGCGGACGTGCGCGGGAAAAACGCCCGCGATGAGCCGGCGGCCCTGGGGCGTGAGGTGGACCGTGACGTTGCGGCGGTCGTCGCCGCGGCGCTCGCGTCGCACGAGGCCGCGCCGCTCGAGGTTGTCGAGGACGGTGGTGACGTTGCCGCCGCTCATCAGCAGCTTGCCGCCGAGCACGCGCTGGCCCAGCGGCCCCAGGTGCAGCAGCGCCTCCAGAACGCCGAGCTGGGTCGGCGTCAGCCCGGCCCCGGCCAGGCCCGGGCCGAGGCGCGCCCCCACCGAGCTCGTCGCGCGGGTCAGCTTGATGTAGGCGTCCAGCGCGCGCCGCTCGGCCGGCCGGCCGTCGTAATGCGTCCCCACGTCGCCTCCCCGGGGGCTCCGAATCCCCCGGCCACCATTCTACATCAAATCATTCGATATCAAATTAATGGCCGCCGGGGTCGCCGGGCGGCCGGGAAGGTCGTCTCATGAAGCCAGCGGCGCGTCCCGTCGCGTACGTGATCACGCCGGAGCCGGTCGTCGAGGGCGCGGGGGTCCACCTCCGCCGCAGCATCGGAACCCATCGGCTCGATCATCTCGATCCGTTCCTGCTCCTCGATCATTTCGAGTCGGCGCGTCCCGCCGATTACGAGCGGGGTTTTCCCTACCATCCCCATCGGGGCATCGAGACGGTCACGCTGGTCCGCACCGGCGAGGTGCGGCACGGGGACTCGCTCGGCCACCGGGGCTCGATCGGCGCCGGCGACATCCAGTGGATGACCGCGGGCAGCGGCATCATGCACGAGGAGATGCCGCAGGTGCGCCCCGAGGGCATCGGCGGCCTGCAGCTGTGGCTCAACCTGCCGGCGCGCGACAAGATGGGCCGGCCCACGTACCGCGAGCTGCGTGCCGACGCGCTGTCCGAGGTCACGACCGACGAGGGAGCGCGGGTGCGTGTGATCGCGGGCGAGGCGATGGACGGCCGCACGGTGGGGCCGGTCACCGGGCTCGCGGTGGCGCCCAAGTTCGTCGACGTCGTATTGCCGGCCGGCGCCGCGTTTCGCGAGCTCATCCCGCGCGGCCACACGGCGTTCGCCTACCTGGACGCGGGCGCCGTCCGCTTCGGACCCGACGACCGCGTCGTACGCGCGCCGGCTCTGGTCGTCTTCGGCGACGGCGAGCTCGTCGAGGCGACGGCGGGCGAGGACGGCGGCCGCTTCCTGCTCGCCGCCGCGCGGCCGCTGCACGAGCCGATCGCGCGCTACGGGCCGTTCGTCATGAACACGCGTGCGGAGATCGAGCAGACGCTCGACGAGCTGCGCTCGGGGAAATTCCTGCGCGACGAGCCCCGGGAGGCCTAGCTACTTCGGAGGGGGCCTCGGCGGCCCCCTCCGATGCCTCACCCCAGAACTCGATTGCGCCGGCAAAGCCGGCGCTCGAACGACGCGACGCTCAGCGCGCGGCGGGCTTTAGTTTCAGGTCCTCCAGGGGGGCGGAGTAGGGGAAGGCGGGGATCAGCTTCAGGCCGGCCTCTTCCATGCGCGGGCCGTAGGCGCGGATGAACCCGTTCTCCCAGATCGGCGCGAACACGACCTGATCGGCGAGGATGCGCTGGATCTGGTGGAGCATCTCCTCGCGCTTCTTGCGATCCATCTCCTGCAGCTGCCTGGCGAACAGCGCCTCGACGTCGGGCAGGCTGCCGTACGCGCCGGTGCCGCGGCTGGTCGCATAGGCCTCCAGCCGGGTGGATGCGTTGCCGGCGGCGCCGGTGGCGCCGACGAACAGGTTGCGGATCTTGCGCTCGCGCCACGCCGTGAGCAGCGCCGCGCGCTCCATGGTGCGCATGCGCAGCTTGATGCCGACGGCGGCGAGGTAGTTGACGATCGCTTCGCCCATGCCGGTGTAGGGCGGGAACGGCGTGAAGTCACCTCCGTCGAAGCCGTTGGGATAGCCGGCCTCGGCCAGCAGCGCTTTCGCGCGTCGGGGATCGTACGGCGGTGGATCGATCGCGAGCGCGAACTCCTGGTGGCGCGGCACGATGTTGCCCGTCGGCCCGGAGAAGCCGAGCGACTCCGCCTCGTTGATCGCCTGGCGATCGATGGCCATGCTCGTCGCCAGCCGCACGCGGCGATCCGCCCACGGCGAGCCGGCGGTCCCCTGCTCGGGGAACATGAGCCAGAACACCCCGTTGGTGCGCACCGCGGTGAGCGTGAGCCCGGGCGTGCGGCGCACGTCGTCCGCGATCGGGCCGTTGAGGAAGTACACGACGTCGATCTCGCCGCGCTTGAGCGCGGCCGCCCGCGTGGACTCGTCGGGGATGCTGCGCAGCACCAGGCGCTTCACGCTCGGCGTCTTGCGCCAGTACTGATCGAAGGCCTCGAGGACGAGCTCGATGCCGGGCGTGAAGGACACGAACTTGTAGGGGCCGGCGCCGACCGGCGCTTTCTTGTAGCCGTCGTCGCCGACTTTCTCGACGTACTTCTTGGGCACGATCCACGCCGCGCCGGAGGCGCTGGTGCCGTAGAAGGTCATGAAGTCGGGCCAGGGCTCCTTGAGGTGGAACCGCACGCGGCCCGGGTCCACCACCTGGACCTCGCGCACGCGCTCTTTGAGAATGGCCGAGGCGGCGCCCTTGTAGCGCTCGAACGAGAACTTCACGTCCTCCGCGGTGACCGGATCGCCGTTGTGGAAGCGCGTGCCCTTCCGAAGATTGAACTCCCACGTCTTGCCGTCGGGCGACATCGTCCACGACTCCGCGAGGCTCGGCGTGTTGAGGCGGCCCGGCATGGGTTTCACGAGCGCGTCGTGCAGCGCGTAGAAGATCATGAACGGCGTGATCTCGGCATCGGTATCGGCGGGGTCGACCCAGCGCGTGGCCAGCGTGACGTGCGCGCCGAAGGTCACCGTGCCGCTCGGCTGCGCCGCGGCGGTGGTCGCGCCGAGGAGGACGAGTGCGACGAGAACGGCGAGAGCGCGCGCCGCGGGCGTCATTGGTTGCGATACGCGGCGAGCACGGCCGCCGCCATCCGTGTCGTGGTCGCCGTCCCGCGCTGATCCGGCGTGAGCGTCTTGCCGTCGCGATAGACGCGCGCGACGGCCGCCTCCAGGCGCGCCGCCTCCGACGCGAGCCCGAGATGCTCGAGCATGAGGGCGGCCGACAGCAGCGTGCCCGTCGGGTTGGCGATGCCGCGGCCCGCGATGTCGGGCGCCGAGCCGTGCACCGACTCGAAGTACGCCCAGCCGTTGTCGCCGAAGTTCGCGGAGGGCGCGACGCCGAGGCCGCCCGCGACCTCGCCCGCGACGTCGGACAGGATGTCGCCGTACTGGTTCATGCAGACGACGACGTCCAGCGTGGTCGGGAACCGGACGATCCGCCGCGCGGCGTCGTCGACGTGGAAGTGCTCGAACGCCAGCTTGGGATACGTGCGGACGGTTTCCTCGACGGCCTGGTGGAACAGGCCGTCGGTCTGCGGCAGCACGTTCGACTTCGTCACGCACGTGATCTTGCCGGCGCGCCCGCGCAGCTTGCGCCGCAGCGCCAGCTCGCACGCGAAGCGCGCGATGCGCACGACGCCGTCGCGGGTCACGACCTTGACGGCGAAGCGCCCGTCGCCGCGCCGCTCGAGGCCGCGGCCGAAGCGGTCGCGCAGGTCCGGCAGCGCGCGGGCCAGCTCCGCCAGGTTGCCCTCGCGGCCGGGGTACATGCCCTCGGAGTTCTCGCGGATGACGACGAGATCGATCCCGTCGGGATCGGCGAGGGGCGAGCGCATGCCGGCATAGAACTTCGCCGGCCGCACGCCGCCCCAGGCGTCCATCTCCCAGCGCAGCCAGCCGACCACGCGCGTGGTCGCGGGGCCGGCGGCGCCGAAGAGCACGGCGTCGGCCTCGCGGCACAGGCGCTTCGTCTCCTCGGGCACCGGCGACCCCGGCGCCGTGATCTGCGGCGGCGTGAGGATCTTCACGGGCACGGAGGCCGCCGCCAGGAGCTCGCACGTGGCCTCGACCACCTCGATCCCGATGCCTTCGCCGGGGAGCGCCACTATGGTTTTCATTGGGCGCCAGTATAATCCGGGCCATGAAAACCTTCCTCACGGTCGTCGTCCTCGTCTGCGGGCTGACCATGCCGGCCCATGCTCAAGACAAGCCGCGCGCCGGCGGCGAGCTGATCTTCGTCGTCGCCGCCGAGCCGCCGAGCTTCGACGCCCACCAGGAAGAGACCTTCGCGATGCTGCACCCGGGCGCGCCGCAGTACAACACACTGATGCGCGTGGACCCCACGGATCGCACGGGCACGAAGGTCATCGGCGACCTCGCCGAGTCGTGGACGATCTCTCCCGATCGGCGGACGTACACGTTCAAGGTCCGCAAGGGCGTGAAATTTCACGACGGCAGCGTGATGACGTCGAAGGACGTGAAGGCCTCGTACGACCACATCGTCTTCCCGCCGCCCGGCGTGCACTCGAGCCGCCAGGCCACCTACGGTTCGGTGGAGTCGGTAGAGGCGCCGACGCCCGACACGGTCGTCTTCCGCCTGAAGTATCCCGAGGCGTCGTTCATGACGAATCTCGCGCAGCCGTGGAACTGGATCTACAAGGCCGACATCCTGGCCAAGGATCCGAACTGGTACAAGAAGAACGTGATGGGCACCGGGCCCTTCACGTTCGTCGAGTACGTGCGCGGCTCGCACTGGGTCGGCAAGAAGAATCCCGACTACTGGGACAAGGGCAAGCCCTACCTCGACGGCTTCCGCGCCATCTTCATCTCCAGCGCCTCCGCCCAGGTGGCGGCCGTCCGCGGCGAGCGCGCCATGATCCAGTTCCGCAGCTTCACCCCGGCCGACCGCGACACCCTCGTCAACGCGCTCGGCAGCAAGATCACCGTGCAGGAGAGTCCCTGGAACTGCTCCATCGGCGTGACGCCGAACGAGCAGAAGAAGCCGTACGACGACAAGCGCGTGCGCCGCGCGCTGACGCTCGCCCTCGACCGTTGGGAGGGGAGCAAGGCGCTGTCACGAATCGCGCTGGTCAAGGAGGTCGCCGGCATCCAGGTGCCCGGCACCCAGTGGGCGACGCCGCCCGCGGAGCTGGAGAAGCTGGCGGGTTATGGCCATGACATCAACGCCGCGCGCGCCGAGGCGCGGCGGCTCCTGAAGGAGGCCGGCGTCGAGAACCTGTCGTTCACGCTGCTCAACCGCGCGGTGCCGCAGCCGTACGAGCCGTTCGGCATCTGGCTGATCGACCAGTGGCGGCAGGTCGGTATCACCGTCAAGCACAATCCCGTGGAGACGGCCGCCTGGTTCCAGTCACTCAGAAACGGTGATTTCGAAGTCGCCGTCACCGCGCCGTGCAACACGATCGTGGAGCCGGATCTGGACATCCACTGGTTCCTCACGACGTCGCCGGTGAACTACGGCAAGCACAAGGACACCGTGATGGACGACCTCTACTCGCGGCAATCGCGAACCTTGGACCCCGAGGAGCGCCGGCGGCTCTTGCGGCAGTTCGAGAAGCGCCTCTACGACGAGGAAGTGCACTTCATCATGGGCTTCCAGTGGCACCGGATCGTGCCGCATCTGGCGAAGGTGCGCGGCTGGACGATCACGCCGAGCCACTTCCTCAACCAGCAGCTCGACGCGGTCTGGCTCAGCGAGTAGCGGCGGGCTCCGCGGGGTCGCCGGAGACGGTCGTCCGCTGCACGAGCCGCTGGTGGCGCGTGCTGTCGTAGGGCGTCGCGCGGTGCAGCACGCAGCGGTTGTCCCAGATGACCAGGTCGTGCGCGCGCCACTCGTGCCGGTAGCGGAACTCCGGCCGGGTGACGTGCTCGAGAACCTCGCTCAGCAGCGCGCGGCCTTCGTCGAGCGGTAGCCCCTCGATGTGCGAGGCGTGGCCGCCGAGGAAGAGCGCCTTGCGTCCGTTCACGGGATTGGCGCGCACGAGCGGGTGGCGCACCGGCGGGTACACGGCGCGCTCCTCGGCGGTGAAGAATCCCGGGCGGATCTGGTCGCGCGACCAGCCGAAGTCGTGAACGGCGACTGCGCCCTCGACGCGCCGCTTGAGCGCCTCCGGCAGCGTCGGATACGCGGCGCGCGTGCTCGCGAACTCCGTCGCGCCGCCCTCGGGCGGAACGATGCGCGCCGACAGCAGCGAGCAGAGCGAGGGCACCGGCTTGAACGACGAGTCGCTGTGCCAGAGCATGTTCGCCAGCTGGTAGACCATCCGCCGGTCGTCGGGCGGGATGACCTCGCCGGTCTTGATGTCGAGGTTCGACTGGCGCGCGAACGGCGTGCCCGCGGCGGGGTTGATGCTCTTCGTGATCTCGAGCGCGCCGAAGCGCCGGCTGAACGCGATCTGCGCCGCGTCGTCGAGCGGGGCGTCGTGGAACACCAGCACCGAGTGCTCCTCGAAGGCCGCGCGGGTCGCTTTCCACAGCGCGTCGTCCACGGGCCGCGTGATGTCCACGCCCTCGACGCGCGCGGCGAAGACGGCAGTCAGGGGAGTCACCCGGATGGACATGGGCCCTTATACTACCCGCGCGAGGTGAAGAGCATGCGCAAGACGATCACCGGCACGGGCGGGATGCTGCTCCTGCAGACCCTCAAGGACGCGGGCGTGGAGTACCTCTTCACGAACCCGGGCTCCGCGGAGACCGGGATCTTCGCGGCGCTGGCCGAGGCCGAAGAGCAGCGGCTCGTGGTCGGCAAGCACGAGGGGCTCGTGGCGGCGATGGCCGACGGCTATCACCGCTTGAGCGGCAAGGTCGGCGTGGTCATCGCGCACGTCATGGGCGGCTCGTGGCAGCTTGCCGGTCAGCTCTTCAACGCGCAGCACGCCGGCTCGGCGCTGCTGGTCGTCGCGGGTGACTGGGCCTCCGAATTACAAGATTTTCGCGGGCTGGCGCCGCATCCCGGCCTGAGCCAGGCGGAGACGATGCGCGCGATCACGAAGGACGCACGCGCCGCCTATACGGTGGTGGCGAATGCGGCGGCCATCCCCGTGGCCACGGCGCGCGCGCTGCGCGAGGCGACGACGCCGCCGACGGGGCCGGTCTATCTCTCGATCAGCGCGGCCCTGCTCAATCGCGAGGGGCTCGAGGCGGAGATCGGCGAGGGCGCCGGCTACCGGATCGAGCCGCCGGGGCCGGCGAAGCCGCAGACGGTCGAGGCCATCGCGCGACGGCTCGGCGCGGCGCGCTGCCCCGTGCTGATGTTCGGCGACGACGTGTGGCGCGGCGGCGCCCAGGCCGAGGCGGTGCGCCTGGCCGAGCTGCTGCACGCGCCCGTGTTCCCGTCCCGGCAGGTCTTCGTGAACTTCCCGAACCGCCATCCGCTCTACTGCGGCATGTATCCCGTCTCGAGCGACTTCAAGAAGATCACCGGGCTGGAGCCGGATCTGCTCCTCCTGGTCGGCTGCCAGGGCGTGCACGGGACGGTGAGCGAGCCGGCGGTCGTGCAGATCGGCCCGAACCCCGTGCTGATGGGCCGCCATTATCCGCTCGACCTCGCGGCACAGTGCGAGGTGAAGGGCACGCTGCAGGCCCTCATCGAGGCGTTGCCGCGCCTGCACGGCGCGGACGCGGTGGCGGGATGGCCGCGGCGCCGCGACAAGATCGCGACGTACGCCAAGACCCTCGTCGAGCGCGAGGAGAAGCTGGCGCGCGAGCACGAGGGCGATGCCGTCATCCATCCCGCCGTGCTCGAGGCGCACCTGGCCGACGTGCTGCCGCGCGAGACGGTGGTGGTGCAGGAGAGCTCGACCGCGCGCACGGCGCTGCTGCCGTTCGGCCACGGCGGCATGACGTGGACGCGCAGCGGCGGCGGCTCGCTCGGCTTCGGCGTGGGCGCCGCCATCGGGGCCAAGATCGCCGTCGGCCGCGAGCGCCCGGTCGTCTGTCACCTCGGCGACGGCGCGCTCGGCTACAGCGCGATCGGGTTCTGGACGATGGCCCGCTATCGCACCGCGATGCTCATCGTCGTCTCCAACAACGAGAGCTACCAGATCGTGCGTCACAACTGGGCGAACCAGATGCCCGACAGCAAGATGGTGCGCGACGGCAAGTATCCCGGGCTCACGCTCGGCTCGCCGATGGTGGATTACGTCGGCCTCGCGCGCGCGCAGGGCGTCGAGGGCGAGCAGGTCACGAAGGTGAAGGACCTGGAGCCCGCGCTGCGCCGCGGCCTCGAGCGCGCGACCAAGGAGAATCACCCGTACCTGCTCGACGTCTCGGTCGCGCGCGAGGGCGTGGGCGCCGACGCGACGTGGGACCAGGACTGGCAGCTTTAACTCGGAGGGGGCCCAAGCGGCCCCCTCCGATGCCTCCCCCAGGATTCGATTGCGCCGGCAAAGCCGGCGCTCGAACAGCGCGAGGTCGGGTTTCGCGAGGATGGCACATGGTCGTGATGGCTCTCGCGATATTCGGTGTCAGTCACGCCGCGGCGGAACCGAAATACGTCATGCCGCGTGAGCTGGTCGAGCATGCGCGAGAAGTCGGCTGCGCGCAGGTCGACGATTTCTTCGACATCGATGGAATGATCGGTGCGCCGTACGTGTATGGCTATATCCCAGGGCGCGAAGAAAAGAGTGCGGCATTCTGGTGTCAGAAGACGAAGGGTGACAAGCGGCAGTTCTTTCTTGCGGTGATGGTTGCGCCTGGAACATTCGACGCCCTCCCGTGCCCTCGCCTGATTCCGTGGCACAACCGCCCAGGCGGCCTGAGCATCACCCGTGAGCCCGATCAGTCGCTCGAACACTTTACATACCTCGACGCGCCAAGGGTGAAAGGACCTCGCGCTGAGCGGGCCATCCACAACGCCATAACAAGCAGCAAGCCAGGCCAAGACGACACCTTTTATTGCCACGAGGGGCGGTGGCTCGTGAGGTTCCGGCATTAAATTGCCGTCGCCCATGAGCGCTCGCGGGCGGCGGTGAGCGCGCCGCGGCACGTCGCCGTCTGCGGCGCTGGCGTCGTCGGCGCGGCGGTCGCGTATTTCCTCGCGCTGCGCGGCGTCCGCGTCACGGTCGTCGAGCGCACCGGCGTGGCGTGCGCGGCCTCGGGCAAGTCCGGCGGCTTCATCGCGCTGGACTGGTGTGACGGGTCTCCGCTCGGCCGGCTCGCCCGCGCGTCGTTTGCGCTCCACGCCCGCCTCGCGCGTGAATTGAACGCCGACTACGGCTATCGCCGGATGGACACCTTCGCGATGGCCGCGCGCGAGCGTACCGCGTTGGCCGGCGGCCATCGCGCGCCGGCGCCGTCGTGGCTCGACGGTGCCGGTGTCGTCACGGGCGCGCTGGGCTCGACCGAAACCACTGCGCAGGTCCACCCGGCGCGCTTCACGGCCGCGCTGCTCGACGCGGCGTGCGTCCGTGGCGCGACGCTGGTGATGGGCGTCGTCGAGGGTGTTGCGCGGCAGAACGGCATGGCGCGCGGCGTGACGGTGGACGGCGCCACGCTGGAGGCGGACGCCGTCGTGCTCGCGCTGGGCCCGTGGACCAGCCGCGCCGCGCGCGGGCTCGACCTGCCGACCGTGTACGGGCTGAAGGGTTACAGCGTGACGCTGGAAGCGCCGGACGTGCCGGCGCACGCGCTGTTCGTGGACTACCGCGCCGCCGACGGCCGCGCGTTCGAGCCCGAGATCATTCCGCGGCCGGACGGCGACGTCTACATATGCGGGATGGCCGACCCGCAGCCGCTACCCGAATCGGCCGAGGGCGTGAAAGTCGACACCGCCGCGTGCGACGCGCTCGCGCGCGCGGCCGGCCGCGTGTCGAACGTGCTCGCGGCGGCGCGCGTGACGCGCCGGCAGGCATGTTATCGCCCCGTCACCGACGACGGCCTGCCGCTGATCGGCCGCGTTCCGGGCGCGGCGGGCGCATATGTCGCGACAGGCCACGGCCCGTGGGGGATGCTCAACGCGCCGGCCACGGGCCAGGCACTCGCCGAGATGATCATGGACGGCACGGCGAAAACGGTCGACCTTCGCCCGTTCGCCCCGGCGCGCCTGTAGAATACGCGGCGCCGCGTCGGCGGCGAGGAGGCACGCGATGGATCTCGGGCTCTCGGGAAAGAACGCGATCGTGACCGGCGGCAGCCTCGGCATCGGCAAGGCCATCGCGCGTGAGCTGGCGCGCGAAGGCGCCAACGTGGTGATCGCCGCGCGCTCGAAGGGGCCGCTCGAAGCCGCGGCGGCGGAGCTTGCCGCCGAGACGCGGCGACGCGTCCTGCCGCTGGTGGCGGACGTGACGAGCCGGCCGCAGGTCGAGGCCATGGTGGAGCAGGCGGCCGCGCAGCTCGGCGGCGTGCACATCCTGGTCAACAGCGGCTCGCCGCCCGGCGGATCGCCGACCGCCACCGGGCCGATCGAGAGCGTCGTCGACGAGGACCTGCTGCACGACTTCAACGTCAAGTACGTGGGCGCGCTGCGCTGCGCGCGCGCCGTGATCCCGCACATGAAGCGGCAGCGCTGGGGCCGCATCATCAACATCAGCGGCACCAACGCGCGCAACGCCGGCAACCTCAGCGGCGGCGCGCGCAACACCTCGCTCGTGCACCTCACGAAGACGCTGGCGGTGCAGCTCGGCCGCTTCGGGATTACGGTGAACTGCGTCCATCCCGGCACCACGCGCACAGAGCGCACGCCGCGGCTGCTGGCCGCGCGCGCCAAGGAGCTGGGCATCGCTCCGGAGGAGGTGGAGAAGACCGACTTCGCGCCGGACTCGCCGCGCGGCAACGCGATCTGCCGCATGGTGGACGCGGCGGAGATCGCCTACGTCACCGCGTTCCTCGCGTCCGACAAGGCATGGGCGGTGAGCGGCGAGCTGATCGTCGCGACGGGCGGCTCGGGGCGCTCCGTCTATTACTAGACGGCCTCCGCCCAGGGCAGCACGAGCGGCTTGATCTCGCGGAACGCGCGCATGCTCTGGATCGCGTCGTTGATGCGCTCCAGCGGATAGCGCGTCGTCAGCATCGCCTCGAAGTCGTAGCGCGCGGCGGTCCGGCGCACGAACTCGAGCGCCTTCCAGAACTGGCCGATGTCCGCCGATTGCACGCCGAGGACCGTCGCCTGCTTGCGCACAAAGAGCGCGGCCTGCACCGGCGTCAGCGGCCCGCCGAGCTGGCCGACGACGGCGTAGCGGCCGCCCGGTCGCAGGAAGTCGAGACCTTCGGCGAAGGCATAAGGCGCGCCGGAGAGCTCGAAGACGACGTCGGCCCCGCGCCCGTCGGTCAGCTCCCGCACGCGGGCCAGACGCGCCTCCGCGGCCGGCAGCTCCTCGACCGACACGACGTCCTTCGCGCCCCACCGCCGCGCCAGCGCCAGCCGGCGCTCGGGCGCGCCGACGACGATGACCTCGCTCACGCCGGCATGATTGGCCAACGCCGTCGCGAACAGTCCCAGCGGTCCCGCGCCCTGGATCACGACGCGCTGATGGGGCTCGATGCGACCGACCCGATCGAAGGCGTGGATGACGGTCCGCAGCGCACAGCTCGCCGCGGAGGCGACGCCGTCGGGCACGCCGTCCGGAATGCGCACGCGGCCCGAGGGCGGGAACACGTAGCAGTACTGCGCGAAGCCGCCCACGAGATACGGAAACCGCTCGCAGTTGGTGCGCATGTACTGCTTCTTGCGCCGGCACAGCGTCGGCGTGTGCTGCACGCGACACTCGTGGCACTGGCCGCAATACACGTGTGTCCACAACAGGCGGTCGCCTACCGCCAGCGGCTGGCCGATGGAGTCCTCGCGCGGCCCGGGACCGAAGGCGACGACGGTGCCCATCATCTCGTGACCGAGGACGATGGGAAGTTGGGCCGGCGCGAGCGCCTGAGTCATCCCGTCCCACTGGTGCACGTCGGAGCCGCAGATCGATGCGACGTCGACGCGCACCAGCAACGCGCCGGGCTCGAGCTCGTCCTGCCGCGGCACGGGAAGCTCGCGAATCTCGATCGGCTTGCCGTACTCGGCCACGACGGCGGCGCGCGCGGTCTTCGGCAGGTCCATGGCCCAGCCTCCTTACTTCGCCCTGAGGCGCACGTCCTCGAGCGGCGCCGACCACGGGTAGGGATCGATCAGCATCAGCGCGGGCTCGGCCACGCGCGGCCCGAGCCCGCTGACCCAGATGAACTCATAGAGGGGACCGAACCGCGCGCGGTCGTAGATGAGCTGCTGGATCTGGTGCAGGATCGCTTCCCGCTTCTTCCGATCCGTTTCCCGGGCCTGCTGCTTGAAGAGCGCCTCGACGTCGGGATCGGCCCCACGCGCATAGGCGCCTTCGCTCGTCACCACGTCGACGATCCGTGTGGCGGCGTTTCCGAAGTTCGCGAGCGTGCACATGCAGACGCCCTGCAGCTTCTTGCCCGCCCACGCCGTCTGGAAGGCCGCGCGCTCCATCGTCCGCAGCTTCATCCGGATCCCCACCGCCCCGAAGTAGCCGATGATCGTCTCGCCCGCCGACCAGTACGGCGGGTAGGGATAGAAGTCGCCGCCGTCGAAGCCGTTCGGATAGCCCGCCTCGGCAAGGAGCTTCTTCGCCTTGACCGGATCGTAGGCGTAGGGCTCGAGGGCCAGGGTGAACTCGAACTTGCGCGGAGCCATGCTGCCCGTCGGCCGTGAGGCGCCGAGGGTCTCCGCCTCGCTGAGTCCCTTACGGTCGACCGCGTGGTTCGCGGCCAGCCGCACGCGCCGGTCGTGCCACGGGGACTTCGGGTCCCACTGATCGAAGAAGTCCAGGTAGTGGACGCCGATCGCGCCCGAGAAGCCCAGCCGGATCGAGGGGTCGCGCTTGAGCTCGAGCGCGGCGGGCGCGTCGAGCATGTAGGCGACGTCGACCTCGCCGTTCTTCAGCATCGCCGCCCGCGTGGTGGGATCGGGGACCGTCTTGAACACCAGTCGCTTCACCGACGGCACCTTGCGCCAGTGGCCCTCGAACGCCTCCATGACCAGCTCGACGCCGGGCGTGTAGCTCACGAACCGATAGGGGCCGAGCCCCACGGGCTGCTTCTTGAAGCCGTCGTCGCCGACCTTCTCGACGTACTTTCGCGGCACGATCCAGCCGGCGCCGGTGGCGAGCGTGCCGTAGAACGCCATGAAGTCGGGAAACGGCTCGTGAAGCTGGAAGCGCACGCGCGCGGGGCCGACGACCTCGACCGCGCGGACCCGGTCCTTGAGCACCTTGCCGACCTTGGACCGCTCCCAGCTGAACTTCACGTCGTCCGCGGTGAACGGATCACCGTTGTGAAACTTCAAACCCTCGCGCAGCTTGAACTCGTAGACGCGCTGATCCGCGCTCAGCGTCCACGACTCGGCGAGGCTCGGCGACATGAGGTTGCCGGGCATCGGCTTGACCAGCGCGTCGTGCAGCGCGTAGAGCACCCAGAACGGCGTGAGGAACCCGCCGGTGACCTCGCCCGGATCGAACCACGACGGCGCGAGCGTCACGTAGAGCGCCCAGCGCATCTCGCCCTCGGGCTTGATCGGCGCCGGCCGCGGCTGGGCCTGGGCGCTCGCAGCCAGGACGGCCACCACCACGACGGCGGTCACGAATCGCTTCATGGGGCCTCCTCGGTGTCGGCTACGATACGCGCAGTGGAGGCGCCATGAAAGCCACGCTCCTTGCCGCGCTGCTGCTGATCGTCCTCGCCGGGCCCGCGGTCGCGGCTCCCGAGGGCACGCTCACCTGGGGGCTTCACGTGACGCTGGCCGCGAAGTGGCTCGACCCAAGCGATACCGAGGCGTTCATCAACCCGTTCATGGTCCTCTACGCGGTCCACGACGCGATGGTCAAGCCGATGCCGGCGGGCGACAACACGCCGAGCCTCGCCGAGTCGTGGACCGTGTCCAGGGACGGGCTGACGTACGAGTTCGTCCTGCGCAAAGGCGTCAAGTTCCACAACGGTGATCCCGTGACCGCGGACGACGTGAAGTTCTCGTTCGACCGGTATCGCGGCGCGGCGGCCAAGCTGCTGAAGGAGCGCGTGCGCGAGGTGCAGATCGTCGATCCCGGGCGCGTGCGCTTCCAGCTGAGGGAGCCGTGGCCCGACTTCATGACGTTCTACGGCACCTCGGCCACGGGCGCCGCGTGGATCGTGCCGAAGAAGTACGTCGAGAAGGTCGGCGACGACGGGTTTCTGAAGGCGCCCATCGGCGCCGGGCCCTATCGCGTGGTGAGCTTTCAGCCCGGCGTCTCGCTCGTGATGGAGGCCTTCGAGGGCTACTGGCGCAAGACGCCGTCGGTGAAGCGCCTCGTCTTCCGCAGCATGTCCGACGAGACGACGCGCGCCGCCGCGCTGAAGGCCGGCGACGTCGACATCGTGTACCTGCTCTCCGGCCCGACGGCCCAGGAGATCAAGCGCTCGCCGGGGCTGCGCCTGGTCGCCGCGAAGCCGCCCGGCGTGCCGTATCTCGACCTGCCCGAGCAGTGGGATCCGAAATCGCCGTGGCACGACCGGCGCGTGCGGCTCGCGGCCAGCCACGCGATCGACCGCGAGGGCCTCAACCAGGCCGAGACGCTCGGCCTCTCACGCCCGACCGGCGGGCTGATCCCGCGCGTGCTCGAGTTCTCGCGCGCGTACGAGCCGCCGCCGTACGACCCCGCGCTCGCGAAGAAGCTCCTGGCTGAAGCCGGATATGCGAGCGGCTTCGACGCAGGCGACCTCACGCCATTCCCGCCGTTCTTCTCGATGGGCGAAGCGCTCGTGACGTACTTGCAGGCGGTCGGCATCCGCACGCGCCTGCGCACGATGGAGCGCGCCGCCTTCCTGAGCGCGTGGCGTGAGAAGA
>WNEW01000516.1_pt1 | contig 18630 bp, 20 predicted proteins | sample 5399891 | NCBI WGS metagenome assembly WNEW01 (sample SAMN13153336, study PRJNA577476) | soil metagenome | isolation source: 40 cm grassland meadow soil pre-rain plot 5 | place: USA:California | collected 2015-09-08 | reverse complement strand
GCGAAGGTGTGGTTTCTGGTGCGCGGACCTGGCTTGGAGGCGAGTATGTCGCGCTATCTGATCGACCGCATTGCTGCCCGGCCCAATGTCGAAGTCCTGACGCAGACCGAGGTCAGCGCGCTTGAAGGACACGGAGGAGTGCTGGAAGCGATTCGCTGGCGCCAGCGCCCATCTGGCCGGGAAGTACGGCAGCCGATTCGCCACCTCTTTCTGTTCATTGGTGCGGAGCCAAACACCGAGTGGTTATTGCAGTACGGCGTCGCGCTTGATGACAAGGGCTTCGTGCTCACAGATGCCAACCTCGGAGGTGGCGGCCGACCGCTCGAGACGAGTCGCCCCGGCGTCTTTGCGATCGGTGACGTTCGCTCCGGATCGGTCAAGCGGGTCGCTGCTGCGGTCGGGGAGGGCGCCCAAGTGGTCGCAGCGCTTCACGCCTTTCTGGCGGACGCCGGTGACAAGCTCGCCATCAATGCCAAGCCGTAGAGCGGGTCGTACATCCACTGCCATATGAGCGCGGCGGCCACGAGCGACACCTCGAACGGCAGGAAGTACATCGCGGTCCACACGCTCCGCGCCTGCATGCTGCGCAGCCGGTGGAGGCCGAGTGCCACCATCAGCGCGGAGCGCGCCGGCACCGACATGATGAGCGGGCCCACCGTGATGGCCGCCGCCTGCCCGCCTTGCCCGCAGAGAATGGGCGAATCCGCCGGGGCGGTCAAGGCGTCAGCTTGCGGGCACGCGAGGGGCGTGCATATCATCCAGCCCCCAATGGGCATCGCCCCGGCGCAGACTGCAACGGCTCCACCGATCGACCGCTCGGCGTACAAGTTCACGCTTGCCTCCACGCGCGCGATGCTGGCCGCGGCCGGGCTCCGTCTTGACGCCGGGCACACCGACGCTGGCGCGCGCTTCGCGCTGGCCCTCGCCGCGCCTACATCGCGCGCGGTCGCCGCGCGAGCGCGGCGCGCCGCGTGAGCCCGTGGGGAGACACCCCCACGCCCCGGCGCTTCTACATCCACGACGACCTGATCGAGGACGTCCGCGAGCGGCACGGCGGCGACTCGGCGGCCTTCGCGCTGGCGCAGGAGCTGATGGCGATGGTCCGGCACGACGACCGTGTGAGCGTGCTCACGCTTCAGGAGCAGATCGCCGCGCTCATCGCGCGCGGCCCGCACTCGTCGTTCGCGCTCACGATTGGGATCGGTCTCGCCGGCGAGCGCGTCGCCCGTCAGGTCCACGCCCAGGCCGGCTGGTTCCCGGCCATCCGGCGGGTGGATCTGACGCGCGAAGAGGACGCCCGCGGCGGCTACACGGTCGTGAGCCCGACCGGCGTGTCACTGGCTGGACAGCTCGCCGCGGTGGAGATGGCCACGCCCATGGCGATCGTCGACGACACGATCTTCTCCGGCATCACGATGCGTCAGGCGCTCGAGGCGCTGCCACCCGCCGTTCGCGCGCGCGCTCACGCGTTCTGCCTGCGCTGCGTCGCGGAATCGCTCCCGCCGCTGCAAGCGCTCTGTCCCGTCACGCCGGGCTTCGCCGCCCCCGGCCGCGTGCTCGATGAGGTCAGCTTCATCAACGCCAGCGGCCTCGTCCGCCGCGGCTCCATCCGCCGCACCGGCCAGGCTCCGCTCGCGTTCTTCGAGCGGCCCGAGTGGATACGCGCGTGGTTCCCCGGCCGCGCCGACGCCGTGATCGATCTCTGTCGCCGCCTCAATCTCCTGCTCGAGCCGACCGGCGCTCCCTTGCTGCCCGCTAGCGTCTAGTCTCACGGCTTGGCGGCTTCAGGCAGGCCGGTCTCAGCGTTGGACGATGAGAAAATGGGGAGCATTGCAACGGGCGCCGTTCTCCAGTAATCACTGGTCCGAAGACCCAGGTAGGTCAGAACCGAAACCCGAAATCTGCTAGAGACGCCGCATGTGGGCGTCACCCATCGAGTATCTGCGCCTGGACCTTCGTGCCCACGAGTTGCTTCGCGACGTGCCTTTGTACGACGTCTCGGTCGTGGATCTTCCGGGTGGGCGGTGACGGACGGAGCGTCGCCGACATCCGCGCGCTCGAATCCGCCGCTGCGCCGAGCCGCGTCGCGAGCGCTATCTACGGTCTGCGACATGTCTTCGGGCGCGTGTTCGGCTGGGATCGTCTTCAGATGCGGCCCGAAGACTCGCTGCTTTCGCGGCTGTCGGAGCGCGACCGGCGCGACCCGGAGATTGCCCCCGGCACGCCCGTTGGCTCGTTCCTTTTGCTGTACCAGTTTCCCCGCGAGACCTTAAGTGAGACCCTCAATGCCACGGTTCACGGATTCATGTGCACGGCACTGGCGCGCACCGCCACCGGGTATCGGCTGTACTGGGGTATTTACGTGATCCCCCTTTTCTGGCTCACGCGACCGTACCTGATGGCTATCGCGCCGTTCCGACGCGTACTGTACCCGGCTATGCTTCGCCGCATTCGGCGCGCGTGGGCTCGCCGCCTACGGAGCCAAGGCCTAAGTGGTCTCCTCCGGTGGCCACATCGCCGTCCGAATCAGCGGGCGATGAAATCACGCACTTGAATTCTGCAAGTTCGATCATGTCCCGTTGGGGCCACCAGCGAACTTGCGGAATTTAACTCCTCGATAAGTCCAGAGCGTGACGCCTCGCCCTTCAACTCGTAGATGAGGCGAGGCTTCCGGCCGGGTCCGTGGTGGCAAGTCTTGAGTGGGGTTACGGGCGTGAAGACGAAGCCGGGAGTTCCGAATCCGCTCCTGATGGATGTCCGTAAAGGGAGTGTCATCGAGGTCGTGCTGCGCGACGTCCTCGCGCTCACCAAGGTCAACTACAACTCGTGCATCTTCGCCGACGACGTACCTGTCACGCTCCGGTTTGCGAACTCGGTCGGCGAGATCCTGACGGCTGGGTCGCCTGGATCGATTCCGTCGCTTGACAGGCTACTCTCAGTACTCAGCCCACCGACTCGGGAGACGACGGCGGCCGAGGAGCTGAGGTGATTCGGCTGGTCGAGGACGATTACGCCTCGCCGGCGAAGAGGCTCTTCTTGATGATAGCGTGGACTCCCCAGTTGCCATCCACCACTTGCGTGATGCCGTAGTCCACGGCCACCGACATGAGGGAGATCGCCTCGTCCTCCGAGAGGTCGCGAGTGGTCATGAGGAAGTGGCGCATCTTGCGGAAAGCGTCGCGCATGGCGAGATCCACTGAGGACTTCGAGTAGATGTCGCTCTGCGCCTTGGCGCCGAGCTCTTGGAGGTACTTCGGATAGCTGAAGCCGTGCAGCACCCATTCGTCCTGGGTCTCGAGCAGGGGATACTCGAGTCCGGCGAGCGCGGTGCCGGCCAGCGCATCTTTCTTGTGCAGGACGAGCTGGAAGGTGCCGGTGAGCGAGCACTCGATCGCCGTACCGGCGAGCTCGGAGTCGCCCTGGGCGGCATGCGAGTCGCCCGCCGACAGCAGCGCGCCCGGCACCGCGACCGGGTAGTACATCGTGGCTCCCTTCCCGATGCGCCAGTCATCGATGTTGCCGCCCACCCAGTGGGGCGGGATGGAATCGACGAGATCCGCCTCGGCCGGCGCAAGCCCGAGCACGCCGAAATGCGGGCGGATCGGAATACGCACGTTCTTCAGCACGCCATGCTTCTCCTGCACGGTCTTGTGATCCACGGGCACACCCGGGTAGTCGATGATCTTGTGCACGATGCCGAAGGGATCGGTCTGCGGCGTCCATCGGAAGTTGTAGAGTGCCTTCGCCCAGTTACGCTCGCCGGTGGTGTCGATCTCGTAGATCGTGATGACCTCGCGCGGCTTGGGATCGGTGAGGAGATCCTTGTAGTGGAAGCCCCACCACGCTGCAGCGTTGCTGCCGAAGCTCTTGCCCTTGAATCGCGGATTCGCGCACGGCCGCGGCCTCACGTCGACGATGCGCACCTCGAGGATGTCGCCGGGCATGGCGCCCTTCACGGCCACCGGGCCGGTGCAGACGTGGACGCCCAGACCTTCGCCCGCCCCGCGCCCGAAGAGCGTGGGCTGCATCGGGCCGGCGCCCCTCCGGTCCACGCCCTTGCGCTGCTTGTCCCAGTAGAAGACGCTCTCGGCGCCGGGATCGTCCTTGACCATCCGCTCGGCGTCGTCATTGGCGTGGTGCGTGAGTGCCTCGATGGTGACGAAGTCGCCGGAGTTCACCTCGACGAGCGGCTTCAGCAGTTTGCTGAAGTACCCCCAGTGCACGGTCTTGTCGTTGGCGGGCACATAGTAGTGATTGCGCGTTCCGGGCACCATCCCGGGCTGCGCCTGAGCGGCCGGCGGTGTCATGGAGGCGGCGGTAACGGCGGCGCCGGCTAGCAGCGTGCCCTTCAAGAAATCACGGCGCCCGTGGTCGTCAGAGTGGTCATGCGCTGCAGGAGTCGTCTCTTCGACCATGTGTGACCTCGTGGCGAGGGTGAAGGAGCAGCACCTCGACGCTGAGGGGCAAAGGTCATCGCTGACCACGAGCGTCGTCGCTCGTCGGTGACTTTAGGACACGCGCGCGTTGAGTGTCAAGAACGGCGTGGGGGAGTCGCGTCGCTCGGCTCTGCTTCCGCGGCCTGTTGTCGCTCCGCTCGTGACGGAGTAACCCGCCGACGGAGTCAGACGCGCGAGCTCGGCCGGTAGAACGGCACGCGCGCGTCCTCGTCGAGCCAGCCGTCGTAGAAGGCCTTCACGACGGGGAAGACCGCGCGCGAGAGCCGTCGCCGGTCCTCTTCCTCCGGCGTGAGGGGCGCACGAAGCGAGCCGGCCAGCTCCTCCAGGAGGGCGGCCTTGTCCACTCGGGTGAAGCACCCGTCACGCAGCACAACCTCGCCCGCGACCATGACCAGCGCGACGCCGTCGGTCTTCGCGCGGTGCACGACGGCGTCCACGACCGACGTGTCCGGGCTCAGGTACGGCGCGGCGATCTGCTGCCACGACAGCACGACGAGGTCGGCAGCCTTGCCCGGCTCGAGCGTCCCGATCTGCCCGGCGTACGGCGTGGTCGCGGCGCCGTCCTCGGTCGCCATGCGCAAAACTTGATGACAGGTGGGCACGACGTCGTCCATGCCCGGCACGCGGTGGAGCCGCAGGACGAGCCGCATCTCTTGGAGCATGTCACGGTCGTCGTTGATGCCGGCCTCGTCGAGACCGATGCCGACCCGCACACCGCGCGCCGCCCAGTGGTTGAGCGGCCCCACGCCGCTCCGCAGCCTCAGATTCGAGCTGGCGTTGTGGCAGATGCGCGTTCCGGAGTCGGCGACCAGCTCGATGTCCGCCTCCGAAAGCCAGACGCCGTGACCGAGCGTGAGGTGCGGGCCCGTTAGGCCGAGCGTGGCGAGGTGACCGAGCGCGGTGCCGCCGGTGCGGCGGCGCGCGTATTCCTTTTGGTATGCGGTCTCCACGAGGTGCATATGCATCGGGACCCGGTACTTGGCCGACCAGTCGCGGAGCGCCCCGAGCGCGCCGTCGGAGCACCAATGCAGGTTCGCCGGCGCCAGCTGCACCCGAGCGCGCTCGCGCGCATTCCGCCCGCACTTCTCCCACAGGTGAGTGAAGATGCCGTGGTGATCCTCCACCGGGATCGCCTGGGCGCGGAGGTACGCCAGCAGCTCGTCGGACACCGGCGCCGGCAGGCGCCGCGCGAACGCCTCGTCCGCCTCATAGGCGAGCCGGTTCTGATCGCGGAGCGCGAACGAGTACGAGACGCGCATGCCGATGTCCTCGTAGGCCTTCAGGATCCGCTCGGCGACCGCGATCACGCGTGAGGCCGGGCCGACGCGCCAGCCGTGCAGGTGCTGCACGGTGGTGATGCCGGACTCGAGCATCTCGAACGCGGAATATAACGTGTCGAGGTACGGATCGACCGTGCGCGCGCTCATGCGGCTCGCGAACCAGAGCTCCAGCGGGTAGTCCGGCGACCCGAGCTGGAACGGCGTGAGCCCGACGTGGTGGTGGGCGTTGACGAAGCCGGGCACTACCACGTGCTCGGGCGACCCGAGCACCTCGTCTGGTCTGTGACGCGCGACCAGCTCGGCGTATGGCCCCACGTCGACGACGACCCCGTCGCGCTGGAAGACCGCGCCGTCGGGCACCACCATCGACTCGGCACGACTGGTCACCTTGACGACGACGTACTTCCCGCGGACTAGCGCTGACCCCATGGCCACCCCGTCCCACAATCCGTCATTTAATTCTCGTGTCCAGCATCTCGACCAGCTCTTGCTCCTGGAACGCCCGCGCCACCTCGGCCCTCAGCCGTTCGACCAGCAGCGCGCGGTAGCGCTCGAACGCCTCGCCGACCACGCTGCGAGGCCTCGGCATGTCGATGCTCACGCTGTCGAGCACCCGACCCGGCCGCGCGGTGAGCACCACAACGCGATCGGCGAGGTACACCGCCTCGTCGATGTGGTGAGTGACGAAGACCGCCGTCTTGCCCGTGCCGTGCCAGATATCGAGGAGGAACGCCTGCATCTGGTAGCGCGTCTGCACGTCGAGGGCGGCGAAGGGCTCGTCCATGAGAAGCGTGTCGGCGCCTACGCACAGAGCGCGCGCGATGGCGACCCGCTGCTGCATGCCCCCCGACAGCTCGTGCGGGTGCTTCCTGGCGAACTCGCGGAGTCCGACCTGGCGCAAGAACTCCTCGGCCTGGCGGTGGCGCTCGGCGCGCGGCACCCCGCGGAGCTTGAGCCCAAAGGCGACATTGTCGAGGGCCGAGAGCCATGGATAGAGTGAAGGCTGCTGAAAGATCAGCGAGCGATCGACTTCGGGTCCGGAGATAACCTGACCGCCATGCAGGAGCCGGCCCGCTGTCGGCGTTTCGAGCCCGGCCAGGAGTTTCAGCAGGGTGCTCTTGCCGCAGCCGCTCGGTCCGATGACGACGACGAACTCGCCGCGCCCGACGACCAGGTCGATGTCTTGGAGCGCGACCACCTCGCGATCAGTGGACTCGCCCCACACCTTGGTCACGCCACGACACTCGAGCGCCGCCAAAGCCTCGGCCTCCGTCACAGCTCGGTGGCCCGACGCCACCACAGAACCCGACGCTGGACCAAGCCGAACGCCGCGTCGAGCAGATAGCCGACGAGGCCGATCATCGCCATGCCGAGGAAGGTGAGATTCATGTTCATCATCGACCGGCCCACCATCACGATGGCGCCGAGCCCAGTGTTGACCCCGACCATCTCGGCAGCCAGCACCCCCATCCAGGCGCCGAAGAGGTTCATTCGGACGAGGTCGAAGAGGGCAGGGATGGCGGCCGGGAGGACGACGTGGCGCATGATCTGCCCGCGGCGGGCGCCGAGGACCCGCGCCGCATCGACGTACACCGGGTCGACGTTGGTCATCGCCTTCACGGTGGCGAGGGTCAACGTGAAGTAGATGCCGACGAAGACCACGAAGATCGCGGACCAGTCGCCGACGCCGAAGGCGACGATGGCGAGCGGGATCCAGGCAACCGGCGCGATCGGCGCGAGCAGCGTGACGGTCGGCAACGTGAGCTTGCGGACGATCGCGAACGAGAAGGCGACGCTCCCGGTGAGGACGCCGGCCACGAAGGCCAGGAACAGGCCGATCAAGACCCGCTGGACGCTCGCGACGATGGCGGTGAGCGCGACGAAGTTCGCGCCCGTCCGCTCCACGCCGACGGCCGGCATCAGGAACTGGGCCTGGTTGCGGATCTCTCCGATGAACTCGTGGGGCGGCGGCAGGATGACCGGATCGATCAAGTGGAGCGCCGCCGCCGCCTCCCACGCCACGACGACCAGCCCGATCGACAGAACCCACCAGACTCCGGCGACGACGACGCCCCGGATGCGGGCGCTGGAGCGGGCGCGCGCGCGGGACGCTGTCGTCGCCGGCAGGGCAGGTGCCGCCGCCGGTTGAGCCTGCAGTCCCTCGATCACACCGACTTCACCTTGACCTTCCGATACAGCTCGGAATTCTCGGCGATCACCTCCTCGAGGAGCTTGAAGTTCACGAAGTTCGCGTCCGGGTCCTTGTTGATGTAGTTCAGCTCCTTCATGCTCTGCGCGCGGCCAAACATGAACTCGCGCTTGTTGCGGATGTCCACGCCGGGCGGCTGCGCCTGGGCGGCGGCCAGCAGGCTCGCCATGTCCGTCTTGTAGTACTTCCCGATTGTCGTCTTGGCCGCCTCCTCGAAGTTCGACTCGATCTCCGCTTCCGCCTCGAAGAACACCTTGATGACGTCCTTGACGATCTTGGGATCCTTCTCGATGAGCTCCTTGCGCACGACGAGCACGCAGTCCGGGTATCCCTTGCCGTAGAGGTCGACGCCGTCACCCAGCACGTTCCCCTTGGTCGCGGTCTTGGCGCGCGTCGCGTAGGGCTCGATAGAGCTGATCACGTCGAGCTGGCCCGCGATGAACGCGTTCGTGAGCTCGACGCTGTTGCCCAGGTACTGCATCTTGATGTCCTTGTAGGTCATCCCCTCTTTCTTCAAGTAGTCGTAGACGAGGATGTCGAGCGTGTCGGCCTGGAAGGTCCCGACCCGCTTGCCGCGCATGTCGGCGAAGCTCTTGATGCCCGGTTGCCCCACCATGATCAGGCCCTGGATGCCGCTGCCCGACACGACGGAGAACGACGGCGAGCGCGTGTATGCGGCGATCGCGTTGGTGTAGGGAATCACCCCCATCTCGACCTTGCCGGTCGCCAGCTGCACCGCCTGGTCACCCGCCCACCCCGAGAGCACGACTGTCCCCTCGATACCGTACTTCGCGAAGAACTTCTTCTCGGCGGCGTAGAAGAGCGGCATGTTGCAGAGACCGGTGCCGTGCGAGAACTTGATCTCGCGCTTGCCTTGCCCCCACGCCGATCCCGCGTCGAGGACACCGCCGACGCCGCACGCCGCGCAGGCGGTGACTCCGAAGGTCACGGATCGCGCCAGGAAGTGGCGTCGGGTGAGCGCGCCATTCTCAGGAGCCGGAGCCAGACGGTGCCCCATCTTTACCTCCTTCGTAGCCGAACGTGGCGACCGCGAATCGATGGATAGATCGGAGGTGCAAGGGAGATGCCTTCACGCCGTCACGGATGCCTGAGACTCCGCGTCAGGTCGAACTGGTTGATGCGCCGTGGATTGAGCGCTCGGGCGCCCTCTCTGCTTCCTCGACTGCGGCCCGCGCGATTGCCGCGGATAGCGGCACGCGGCGAGCATCTGCCTGATCGTTAAGCAGGCCCCGAGGCGGCGGGCTGGCCATGCCCCGTCGGCAGCCGACGGGCGAGCCCCGACAATTCGCTCACATCAAAGCTCTCGCCGACGCCTCGGCCCTGCCGGACGGGCCCGGTACGCGGCTTGCTGCGAGCCAGCCATCATGCCCCCAAGCGAGTCGGCCCAGGCCTCGGCGGCCACGCTCGAGCTCGTCGAGACGACCAAGCGCTACGGCGGGGTCGTCGCCGTCGACGCCATCAGTCTCCGGATCAGCGCCGGGACGTACTGCTGCCTCCTCGGCCCCTCGGGCTGCGGCAAGACGTCCACGCTGCGCATGATCGCCGGGCACGAGACGGTCAGCGCCGGCGCCGTCGTCTTCGGCGGGCACGAGATCACGGACCTGCCGCCGGCCCGGCGCGGGACCGCGATGATGTTCCAGAGCTACGCGCTCTTTCCCCACCTGACTGCGCTCGACAACGTCGCCTTCGCGCTGAAGATGCGGGGCGTCGACCGCGTGGCCCGCCACGCGCGCGCGGCGGAGGTGCTGGCGCTGGTGGCCATGTCGGCCTACGCCGACCGCCGCCCGGGCGAGCTCTCGGGCGGACAGCAGCAGCGGGTCGCGCTCGCCCGCGCGCTCATTACCGAGCCGAAGATCCTGCTGCTCGACGAGCCGTTGTCCGCGCTGGATCCGTACCTGCGCGTCCGGATGCGGGCGGAGCTTAAGCGGCTGCAGCGAGAGCTCGGCATCACCTTCGTCCACGTCACGCATTCCCAGGAGGAGGCGATGGCCCTGGCCGACCTCGTCGTCGTCATGAACGAGGGGCGCATCGAGCAGCAGGGCAGTCCGCGCGAGGTCTTCAACCGGCCGCGCACCGAATTCGTCGCCCGCTTCATCGGCGGCCACAACGTTGTCACCGCGCGTGGTGCGCGCGTGGCGGTGCGGGCTGATCGCCTGCAGCTGCGGCGACTCAACGGGCACGGCGAAGCCCCGCCCACGAAGGGCACGGTGACGAACGTCGAGTACCAGGGCACCGTCGTACAGACGAGCGTGACTGCCGACGACGGAACCGAGCTGATCGCGCTGGCGCCTGAGCAGGTCTTCGATCGTGAACCGCTCACGCCCGGCACACGAGTCGCGGTCGACTGGGAGCCGGGCGCCGCCCACGCGCTGACTCAGTGAGAAGGGGGCTCAGGGCGCGCGCCCTGGGCGGCGTAGCGCGTTTCCCGGGACGCGGCGCGTCCGCGTTCCACGACACTGACAAGGAGAACTGAGATGGCAGACACGACCAAGAAGGCCACGACCGTCAGCCGGCGCGACGTGCTCAAGGGCGCGGCCGCGGTGACCGGTACGGCGCTTCTGGGCGCCCCCGCGATCATCTCGGCGCAGCCGGTGACGCTTCGCTACCTCGGGACCGCGGTGAATCAGTCGAAGGAGATTGCCCAGAAAGTGAAAGCCGATCTCGGCATCGTCATCGAGTACGTGCCGGTCACCACGGACGACGTCAGCAAGCGGATCATCACGCAGCCCGCATCTTTCGACGTCGCCGACGCCGAGTACTTCCAGCTGCGGAAGCTAATCCCGTCGGGGAACCTGATCGGCATGGACGCCACCCGGATCAAGTACGCGGACAAGATCACGCCGATCTTCACGCGCGGCGAGGTCGCGGGCAAGAAGATCGGCGACCAAGGCACCGCGCCGAAGAAAGTCTTCTACCTCGAGGGCAAGAGCTCGACGAAGTTCTCGGCGACGCCGACCCAGTGGATCACGCTCATCCCGACGGTCTACAACGCCGACACGCTCGGCATCCGTCCCGACCTGATCAAGCGCCCGATCAGCTCGTGGTCGGAGCTGCTCAACGCCGAGTTCAAGGGCAAGTCGTCGATCCTGAACATCCCGTCGATCGGCATCATGGACGCGGCCATGGTCGTGGAATCGATGGGCGTCCACAAGTACCAGGACAAGGGCAACATGACCAGGGCCGAGATCGACCTCACGACGAAGGCGCTGATCGAGGCCAAGAAGGCGGGTCAGTTCCGCGCGTTCTGGAAGGACTTCAACGAGAGCGTCAACCTCATGGCCTCGGGTGAGGTGGTCATCCAGTCGATGTGGTCGCCGGCCGTCACCAAGGTGCGCTCGATGGGCGTGCCCTGCATCTATCAGCCGCTCAAGGAGGGGTATCGCGCGTGGGCGGCGGGCTTCGGCCTTCCCAAGACGCTGTCGGGCAAGAAGCTCGACGCGGCGTACGACTTCATCAACTGGTTTCTCTCCGGCTGGGCCGGCGCGTTCCTCAACCGTCAGGGCTACTACTCCGCGGTCCTCGACACGGCCAAAGCCCAGATGGAGCCGTACGAGTGGGCGTACTGGATGGAGGGCAAGGCGGCCGAGAGGGACATCAAGGCGCCCGACGGGACACTGCTGGAGAAAGCCGGGACGGTCCGCGACGGCGGATCCTTCGAGGCGCGCATGGGCGCCGTCGCCTGTTGGAACGCGGTCATGGACCAGAACGACTACATGGTCAGGAAGTGGAACGAGTTCATCGCGGCTTGAGCGACGGCGGCGCCGGAGGGACCGCCCTCCTCCGGCCCTCGGCCGTCCCCGCGACGACCGGCGTTGGCGTCTGGCTCCGCCGGCTGGCGTCACGCGCGGCGGCGCCGTACTGGCAGGCGGCGCCGCTCGCGCTCGTGTTCGCCTTCTTCTTCGTCCTGCCCCTGGTGGTCACCGTGGTCGTCAGCCTCTGGCGCTACAACGAATACTCGATCACCCCGGCGCTGGTCGGGGACAACTACGCGTCCGTCTTCTCCGGATGCCTGGCCGAGCTGCCGAGCCTGTGCCTGACCTTCAAGACGTACTTGTCGACGCTGAAGTTCTGCGTGCTCGCGTGGGCGCTGACGCTCCTGCTCGGGTTCACAGTCGCCTACTTCCTGACCTTCCACGTGCGCTCACTCACGGGACAGATGACGCTCTTCCTCGTCTGCACGATCCCGTTCTGGACCTCCAACGTCATCCGCATGATCTCGTGGGTGCCGCTGCTCGGACGCAACGGGCTCGTCAATAGCTTCCTGGTCTCGGCGGGCCTGACGCGAGAGCCGCTCACGTGGCTGCTCTTCTCCGACTTCTCCGTGGCGCTGGCCTTCGTGCACCTCTACACGATGTTCATGATCGTGCCCATCTTCAACTCGATGAGCCGGATCGATCGAGCGCTGCTGGAGGCGGCGCGCGACGCGGGCGCCTCGGGGTGGCAGGCGCTCTGGAACGTAGTGGTGCCGCTGTCGAAGCCGGGCATCGTGATCGGCTCGATCTTCGTTGTCACGATGGTCATGGGCGACTATGTGACCATCGGGGTTATGGGCGGCCAGCAGATTGCCTCGGTCGGGAAGGTGATCCAGGTCCAGCTGAGTTACCTGCAGTTCCCGCTCGCCGCCGCCAACGCGGTCGTGCTGCTCGCCGTTGTGCTCATGGTCATCGCGGCCATGACCCGGCTGGTGGATGTGCGCAAGGAGCTGTGAGCCGGTGCGCGAGGGACGGCCGCCGGCGTTCTACGTGCTGGCCACTGTGTTCGGCCTGTTCGCGCTCTTTCTTTACGGACCGATGATCACGATCATTGTGCTGTCCTTCCAGGGGCCGACGGGCGGGCTCACGTTCCCCATGCATGGCGTGTCCACCCACTGGTTCGTGAGCCTGTGGGGCGGCCTGGGAGTCGTCGACATCTGGGCGGCCTTCGGCCGCTCGCTGCGGCTGGGCCTCGCGGTCATGGTCCTCACCGTGCTGATCTCGCTGCTGGCTGGGTACGCGTTCCGCCGCGGCTTCCGGGGCGCGAGCCTAGTCTTTTACACCGCAGTGGCGAGCCTAATCGTGCCGTCGATCATCGTGTCGCTCGGCATCGGCGTGCAGTTCCGCCTGTTCGACGCCGCGATCAAATGGACGGCGGAGACCCTGGGTATCGCCGCCTTCACTGAGAGCTTCGCGACGAGCGCCGGAACCTTCACCTCCGGGCTGGGCGCGCACCTGACGTGGACGCTCCCCTTCGGCCTCCTGATCATGTTCGCGGTCTTCAATCGCTTCGATCCCCGCTACGAGGAGGCGGCCCGCGATCTCGGCGCGACGCCCTGGCAGACCTTCCGCCACGTGGTGCTGCCACTCATCGCGCCCTCGCTGGTGGGGATCGCGCTCTTCGGGTTCACGCTGTCGTGGGACGAGGCGGCGCGGTCGAGCCAGGCACTCGGCAGCGACCAGAACACGCTGCCGCTCGAGCTAACCGGCCTCACCACCACCGTCACCAACCCTGAGATTTACGCGCTCGGCACGGTGACGACGACAGTCTCGTTCGCCGTCATTCTCGTCTCGCTGCTCCTGTTCCGGACGCTGAGCCGACGACAGGCACGCGGCCGCTGAGGAGGGGATCGATGGAGATCCTCGTCGTCAACCCCAACACCACGGCGTCGATGACCGCCGCGATCGGTCGCGCCGCCGAGCGCGTCGCCGCGCCGGGCACCCGGATCATCGCGGTGAACCCGGAGACCGGCCCGGAGTCGATCGAAGGCTTCTACGACGAGGCGATCGCCCTGCCCGGCCTGCTCGCCGAAGTCGCCCGAGGCGAGACGCGTGGCGTGGATGGTCACGTGCTCGCGTGCTTCGACGACACAGGGCTGGATGCGGCGCGCGCGCTGGCCCGGGCGCCGGTGGTGGGGATCGGCGAGGCCGCTTTCCACGTCGCGAGCCTCATTGCCGGCCGCTTCGCCGTGGTGACGACGCTCTCGCGGTCGATCCCGGCCATCGAGCAGAACCTCGTCAAGTACGGCCTCGCCGCCCGGTGCGCGCGCGTGCGCGCCTCCGAGGTTCCAGTCCTGGCGCTGGAGCGCCGCGAGGCAAACGCGTGCAAGCGTATCGACGCCGAGATCGAGGCGGCCAAGCGTGACGATCGCGCCGACGCCATCGTGCTCGGCTGCGCCGGGATGGTGGACTTCGCGGCTGAACTAACCGCCCGCCACGCGCTTCCCGTCGTGGACGGCGTCACCGCCGCCGTCCTGATGGTCGAGGCGCTCGCCCGCCTCGGCCTCGCGACGTCGAAGCTCCGCGGCTACGCATTTCCGTTGCCGAAGTGCGTCGCAGGGTCTTCGCCGCCTATACGCTCGTCGTCGCCCTCCGCTTGACGAACCGTCCGCGCCCCGGCCGACCGACGATCTGGCCGTTCTCGAAGACGACCTCGCCGCGCGAGATCGTCACGGCGGGCCAGCCCGTCACCGAGAAGCCCTCGTACGGCGTGTGATCCACGTTCTGGTGCAGGAGCTCGCGGGTCACGGTGACCTTGCGATCCGGGTCGAAGACGACCAGGTCGGCGTCCGAGCCGACCGCAATGGTGCCCTTCTCGGGATAGAGCCCGAAGAGCCGCGCCGAGTTCGTGGACGTCAGCCTTACGAATTGATTCAAGGTCAGCCGACCGCCGCGTACCCCTTCGGAGAAGACGACGGGGATCATCGTTTCGATCCCGGCGATGCCGTTGGGGATATTCGCGAAGCTGTCGCGGCCCAGCTCCTTCTGGAGCTTCCAGTTGAAGGCGCAGTGGTCGGACGAGATCTCTTGCAGATTCTCCTCGCGGAGCCCGCTCCAGAGGTGGGGCGTGTTGTCCCGCCGCCGCAGCGGCGGCGAGCACACGAACTTGGCGCCCTCGAAGTCGGGTCGCTCCAGCTCCTCGTAGTGGAGCGAGAGATAGTGCGGGCACGTCTCGGCGTGGATCGGCAGGCCGCGGTCGCGCGCCTCGCGCACCTTCTGCAGCGCCTCCTTCGCCGAGAGGTGCACCATGAGCAGGGGGCACCGCGCGATCTCGGCGAGCGCGATGGCGCGCGCGGTCGCCTCGGCCTCGACCTCGGGGGGCCGCGTGTCGGCGTGGTAGATCGGCGCGAGCCTTCCCTGCGCCACGTACTCCCGGACCAGCACGTCGATGATGTCGCCGTTCTCGGCGTGGACACAGAACAGGGCGCCCGCGTCACGCACACGCCGCATGATGCGGAACAGGTTGGAGTCGGTCTGCATCAGCGGCGTGCCCTTGTAGGCCATGAAGCACTTGAAGCTGCCGATGCCGTTTCTCACGACGTCCTTGATCTCGTCGAGCGCGTTGCGGCTCAGATCGGTCAGCACCACGTGGAAGCTGTAGTCGATGACAGTCTTGCCGGCGGCTTTCTTGTCCCATTTCTCCAGGGTCGCGAAGAGGCTCTCGCCTGGCTCCTGGATGGCCCAGTCGACCACGGTCGTGATGCCGCCGGCGGCCGCCGCGGCGGTGCCCGTGCGGAAGTCATCTGCGGTGTAGGTGCCCATGAACGGCATTTCGAGGTGTGTGTGGACATCGATGGCGCCGGGCAGCACGTACTTGCCGAGGGCGTTCACGATCCGCGGCGTCGTCCCGAGGTCCACGCCCAGCGCGGCCACCTTGCCGCCGGCGACGCCCACATCCGCCCGGTAGATATCGTTGCCGGTGACGACGGTGCCGCCCTTGACGATCAGATCGAGCTCCATGGTAGTCCTTTCGGGCCGGCGGGGAGTGCCAGACCCACATGAGCGCGGGGGGCGCAAGAAGCGTGCCTCCGAAGCGGCGGCGCCTGACTGCACCAGAGCGCTGGGCCCGCGCGGACTTGGCGGAGTCGGGGCTCAGAGCCTGATGGCTCTCGAGCGAGGCGATGGCGGAAAGCTTGGGCAACCGCCAGCTCTCGTGCCCAAGAGGTGCACAAGGCGCTCGGCAGTCAGCGGCAACGGCCCGGGCCGGCCCGATGCGGCGGCATCACGTATGTCACTGTCGGGCGCCGTCGAAGTGGCGGCCGACTACGCGGACGCTATGGCCCGGCGCCCTGATTGTCCCTCGCCAAAACCTCATCCGACTCGGTCAGCAGCGCCGAGATCCGTCAATCCGTCCACAGGCCAAGACCCCGAGCCTGGTTGGAGGTAGGGCGACCGGCATCGTGAGGCCGTCGGCCTTGCACACGGTCACACCGGAGTTGCGATGGAGGACGGGAGCAGGTGGGCTGGGCGGCGGAGCTGGACCTGGGACGCGTGTTCGATGGTAGTGAGGACAGCCGGTGCTGGACTACGCCGCCTGGCGGAGGTAGCGGTGATGCAGGCCACCGACTTCGGGAATCTCCACGATCCTGCCCGCCTCGGGGAGCTCGACGGGCCTGAGGTCCGGCGCATCCTTGTCGAGCGCGAGATGCGTGCGAGCCCGGTGATAGTAGGAGAAGTAGCGGGTCAGAATGCGGCGCAGGTGGCTTTCGCCGAGAACCAGAACGTGATTCAGACACTCGCGCCGGATCGAGCCGATGAGCCGCTCCGCGAAGGGATTCTGCCACGGGCTGTGCGGGGCCGTGAGGACTTCCTGGATCCGCATGCCCTTCACTCGGTGCCGAAACTGTTCGCCGTAGACCTGGTCGCGGTCGCGCAGGAGATAGGAGGGCGCGGAGTCGTCCGGAAAGGCATCCACGATCTGCTGGGCGGTCCAGTGGGCGGTGGGATGCTCGGTCACGTTGAAGTGGACGACGCGCCGGCGGTGGTGAGCGAGCACGACAAGAACAAAGAGGACGCGCAGGCGCGCGGTTGGCACCGTGAAGAAATCGAGGGAGACCAGATCGCAGACATGGTTGGCGAGGAACGTCCGCCAGGTCTGAGACGGCAGGGGGCGCCGCTTCGGTATGAGCCGAGAGACGGTGCGCTCGGAGACGTCGAACCCCAACCGGAGAAGTTCCCCGTGAATTCTCGGGGCGCCCCACAACGGATTGGCCGCAGCCATCCGTGTGACGAGAGCCTTGATCTCAACATTGACGGGTGGGCGGCCCGCGATGGGCCGGGCGGAGAGTCTGGCCCAGTACTCGCGGAAGCGGCGGCGCTGCCACCGCAGGACCGTGTTGGGCGACACGATGACGAGAGCCTGCCTCCAGCCCACCCACACCCTCGACAGCGCGACCCAGAAGAGGAGGTCGCTCCTGCGCACCTTCTGCCGAGTCACCGTCCTCTTGTAGAGGGCGAGCTGGTGGCGCAAGGCCAGGTTCTCCAGGGTGACATGGCGGTGAGCGCCGCAGAGGAGGGGGAGCAGTCGAAGGAGGCGGAGCAGTCGAAGGAGGCGGAGCAGGAGGGTGACCATCGAGCCGGAATTTTCTCTGGATCAGCCCTGCCAGATCAATCACTTGGTGCCGGACGGAGTTTTGGCGAAGGAGGGGTTAGCGGGCATCGCACGCGTCCTTCTCTCAGATGATCGAGGGGTAGCGAAGCTCGGTCATCATGCCCGTCATCATGTGGTAGAGATTGTGGCAGTGAAACGCCCAGCGGCCGGGATTGTCGGCGTCAAAGGCAATGGTGACGCTGCCCATTGGCGGCACCAGAACGGTATCGCGCACAGCACCTACGCGCGGCGCGCCGTTTAGGGTCATGACTTGGAAGGCGTGGCCATGGAGGTGCATCGGATGCGCCATCATCGTGTGGTTTAGCATCTCAATTGCCACGCGCTGACCCGTGGCGATTATCAGCGGGGTTACGTTAGGCCAGCATTCGCCGTTCAGCGACCAGGTATAGGGCGCCATGGAGCCGGCGAGGATCACACGGTGCGTCACGTCGGGCTCGCGCGGCGCCAGGGGGGTGATCGCTTCGAGGCGACGTTCAAGCGAGAGATCGACTGGCGGCGCATTTTCTGCGGCCTCCGCGGCGAGGCGTGACACCTGCGCGCCGGACGCTGCGAGGACGATCCCCGTGCGTGCCCGCTTACCCTCGACCCGCGCGAAGATCGGATAGGCGCCGTTCCCAGGAAGATCAATCAGCACGTCGAGCCGGTGGGCGATGGCGAGCGGGAGACGGCTACCGCGCACCGGTCGAACCGGGTGGCCGTCGGCGGCGACGACGGTGCCGGTGAGCACCCCGAGATCGATCCAGAACTGCGTCGAGGACGCGGCGTTGATCAACCGCAGCCGGACCCGACCGCCTGGTGTACGGGAGCACGCAGATCGAGCTGGCGTGGACGGTCGTGCCGTTCCTCATCGTGATCGTCCTGTTCCTGACCACGACTCGCTACATCTTCGTCATCGAGCGGCACGCGGCGCCGCCGGATGCGGTCGAAGTCACCGTCGTCGGTAACCAATGGTGGTGGGAAATCCGGTATCCGCGGCTGGGAATCGTGACGGCCAACGAGCTGCACGTCCCCATCAGCGACGCCGCCCGGCCGACGCCCACGTTGATCACGCTCGAGTCCGCCGACGTGATTCACAGCTTCTGGATCCCCCAGCTCGCGGGCAAGACGGACGTCATTCCCGGCAAGACGAACCGGGCCTGGATCGAGCCGCGGACGCCCGGCACTTACGTCGGGCAGTGCGCCGAGTTCTGCGGCGTCCAGCACGCCGGGATGCTGCTCACGGTGACCGTGCACCCGAAGGACTAGTTCGACCGCTGGGTAGCAGCACAGCAAGCCGTGGCGGTCGACGTCCCCGAAGTCC
>WNEW01000512.1_pt1 | contig 18697 bp, 24 predicted proteins | sample 5399891 | NCBI WGS metagenome assembly WNEW01 (sample SAMN13153336, study PRJNA577476) | soil metagenome | isolation source: 40 cm grassland meadow soil pre-rain plot 5 | place: USA:California | collected 2015-09-08 | reverse complement strand
GACATGTGGCGTTATCGCAAGCGATTCAGTTTGGCAAGCCCGTTGTAACAGTTCCGATTGAAAACCACGGTGAACAGCTTGGGAATTCAGCCAAGGTCGCAGAGCTCGGTATGGGTGTTATGCTAATTCCAAAGGGATTAAAGCCAAAGCAGCTTGCGGACGCAATTTTGCAAGTTCTTGGCAACCATGGATACGGGCACAAGGCTGTCGAGCTTCAAAGTCTGGCTGAAAAATTAAACGGAATTGATAATGTTGCGCAGATCGTCAGATCCTACCTGTAGCACTTTTGGTTTCATTAGCTTTGATGCAGACGTATCTGCTTTTTTGACTCACAACTGCCAGAATCACGCGGTCGGACTAATCGCTCGTAAAAGCTGAAGGGAGACTAGCACTATGCCCTACTGATTCCTGATGCAAAGCTCGCATAATCATGTTGTTAGAAAAGAAAATAAGATAATGGGCGCGTAGCCCGAGGGTTTTTACCAGTGGTGCTTTTCGTCGGGAATCAGGCCGATCTGCTCGCGTTCAAAGTATCTTTCAAGCTCTTGCGTCCACTTTTCTTTCGCAGAGCCCCCGCCAAGACCTTTTCTCCTCAGCCAGAAGGCGATTACGCCTAATAGGAAGACTGCGAACAGCATGGTTCCGAAGATGTAGACCATGACGTCGTAGAAGAGAGGGTCGTATTTCGGTCCTATCTGCCCAATTAGAATTTCGAAGACCATTATCTTTATGCAAAATAATCCGAAGATATATACATTTTGGTTACGAGCGGTATTAAAGGGAGAGCCCTACGTTGTGAGACGCAATGAAAAAAACAAAAAGTAAAAGGGGTGGTTAGGTTGAGACCTGTTTCGCGCCTCTTCCCTTGATGAAGAATGCCGCGGCGACTCCACCAAAGATAACTGCTAGGGCACCGATCACGCCCCATGTCTCAATCCCTTTCAAGTATGGAGTTCCTGAACCTTCTGGGTTATTTCCATATTGCGTACTTTGTGCGCCGAGGACCCTCTCCTTTGCCAGAATGTTTACTTGAGTGCATGGTGAAATCTCATATTTTTCGCAGAAGGCGAGCTGCTCGGCGGTAAGCGGTTCGCTGCTTCCACCAAAATACTGTGCGAATGCTTGCGGGGTAAATCCTGCACCAACAGCAGTAAAAAGCGCTGCCATCATGCCTAGAGCCATTAAGGTTGGCTTGTTCATATTACCTAACCTCTTCAAATTCTTCTATTTAACTTTTTATGAATGAGTCGGTTCCCAAACTTTCGGTGCCTCTCCGCGGCCACCTTGCGCACTCGAGTAAACATTTAAAACACATGGGTGCAGTCTCGTAGAGATATGGCACGAATTCATGTTCACACTCATGGCAAGTCTCATTCGACCCGCCCTACCTCAAAGAGTTCGCCGTCCTGGCTGACCCTGAGCCGGGATCAGGTTTCATCTGTTATTGTCAGGCTTTCAAACGACGGCCTAAGCCCGAGCGAGATAGGTGTTAGGCTCCGAGACGAGCACGGAATCCCTCTTGTAAAGCCGGTGCTGGGCAAGAGCCTGTCCGAGGTTTTGGCTGAAAACAAAATTAATCCAGACATGCCAGAGGATTTGGACAAGCTAGTGAAAAAAGCACTCGGCCTTCAAAAGCATCTTAAGGTACACAACAGTGACCATCGAAATGTTCGCTCACTTGAGCTGATAGAGGCCAAGATTCACAGGCTCTCGAAATACTACAAGAGCACTAGCAAGATTGCAAAAAACTGGAAATATGCCGCTGTTATTGCTCAACTAGAATAAGGTCTCTTTAGATGAGCGACAGCGCAAAGCTTGCAGAAGCTCTAAAGCCTTTTTGCGAAAAACTGAGATCCGTGGTGGAAAACACCAGCGAAATTGCAGTCGTTACGCACCTTGACGCTGACGGAATAACGTCCGGCAGCATAGTTGCAAGCGCGCTAAGGCGCATGGGCGCGCGCTACTCTGTCAGAGCTGTTTCCGACATGAACCCTTCGGTCATTGAAAAGATGAAAACCGATAATCGAGATTTTTATATCATAACCGACTTGGGGGGAGGATGGGCATCGTTCCTGAGAAAAGCTCTTGGTGACAGGTGGTTCGTCATTGACCACCACCAGATACCTGAGGAAGAAATGCTAACCGATGATGGCAATCAGATACTGAATGCATGGAAATATGGTATTGACGGGGGCAAGAATGTGTCGGCAGGCGGCATGGCCTACTTGGTTGCAAGCGCGCTCGACCGAAAGAACCGTGACCTGTCGTGCATTGCCGTCATTTCTGCAGTCGCTGACAGGCAGGACCAGGGCGACAAAAAGTCATTTGTTGGCTTGAATACTGAAATACTAAAAACCGCGCAATCGCTTCGGCTTGTAAGCGTGGATCTTGACATAATGCTCACGGGGAGGGAGACGCGGCCGCTGCACGAAGCCCTCGCGCAGACTTCGTTCCCATACATCGACGGACTCACTTGGAACAAGGAGGCCTGTCATGCATTACTCAAGAATGGAGGGATAAGGCTGAAGGATGACGGCCGATGGCGCGTTCTGGCCGAGTTTACCCAAGAAGAAAAGAGCGCAATCTTGGACGCGATAGCCAAGTTTGTTGCGGCTTCAAACAAGACTTCAACAAGCGTGCTAAATGACCTTATCGGCTACGTTTACACGCTTGCCAACGAGGACAAGCGGAGCCAGTTAAGGGATGCGAGGGAGTTCTCCACAATGCTCAATGCCTGCGGCAGGATTGGCAAGGCAGGGGTGGGCATTGCAATATGCATGGGCGACAGGAGCGCCATGCTAGGTGCAGGGGAAGAAATAGTGGGAGCATATAGGATGACGCTCCGCAACTACATCTCTTCCATTTTCAGCGAAAAGTGGAGACTCGTCGATGACGGTAAGAACGCCTTTGTCAACGGTGACGGTCTCTTGGCCGAGGACATGCTCGGCGCGGTATCATCTCTGCTAAGCGGCTCTCCTTCACTTAATGGTAGACTACTTTTCGTCCGCACTCTCACAAAGGACGGCACCTATAGGTTTTCTTCACGCAAATGTCTTGACTGCAACTCCCAGGCCAACCTCGGTCTTATAATGCGGCACTATGCTGACGCGTTCAAGGGCGCCGGCGGTGGGCACTCGGCCGCTGCTGGCTGCAGGATCCCATCTAATGCTCTTGAGAATTTTCTTGCCAGCATAAGGGCAGCTACAAGTGATCCAAAATTTGCGACTGCGACTTGACTTTATGGTATCGGTGAAAGTCCCGTTTTCGAGCTACGTGGAAGCGAAAGCAGCTGTGAAGGCATTAATACCAGACAATCTTAACTTTCCAGACGGGCTGTCGATGAAAATATTTTCAAGAGGCGCCACGCTTGCAATCCAGCTGACAGCCAAGAATGTCCCGGCCGCAACGATCCTAAGCACCCTTGACGAAGTGCTAGAGCACATTTCAGTGTCAAAGAAAGTGATGACTGGCTAATGCTTGACCCTAAACTCTTGAAGGAAAACCCGAAAGCAGTAAAAGACATGTTGAACAAGCGCAACATGGCAGAGTTTCCATTTGACGAGCTTGTTACCCTTGACAGGCGCCGGCGCGAGCTGATCGTTGAAACGCAGGAGCTGCGAAGAAAAAAGAATGTGCTTGCAGAGGGCATCGCGCGGAAGAAAAGGGTCGGGCAAGATGTCGTCTCAGAGCTTGCGCAGATGAAAGAAGTCAGCAGCTACCTCGGCGACAGTGAGGAAGAACTGGTAAAAACAGAAGGCAGATTCAAGGAGCTGTTGATGGTTGTGCCCAACATGTTGCATGAATCAGTGCCAACTGGCAAGGATGAAAAGGACAGCGTGGTTGTGCGACAGAATGGCGGCACAAAGAAGATGGACTTCGCGTCAAAGGATCACGTCGACATTGCTACTGCACTCGACCTTGTAGATATCGAGCGCGCAGCCAAGGTGTCAGGCGCGCGTTTTTACTTTTTGAAAAATGAGCTGGTGAGAATGAATCAGGCGCTTGTGAACTTTGCCCTTGACTTTCTGTCAGAACACAGCTACACTCTAGTCCAACCGCCTTACATGATTAGGAAAGAGCCAATGTCCGGCGCAGTGATACTAGGCGACTTTCAGGACGTTATTTACAAGGTTGAGGGTGAAGACCTCTACATGATAGGCACGTCAGAGCACGCTATTGCAAGCATGCACATGGATGAGATTCTCGACGGCAAGAAGCTGCCGATAAGGTACGCCGGCTTTAGCCCATGCTTCCGCAAAGAAGCAGGTGCGCACGGAAAGGACATGAAAGGCATCTTTCGAGTGCACCAGTTCGAAAAGGTGGAGCAGTTTGTCTACTGCCGGCCGGAAGACTCGTGGAAAGAACATGAAAAAATGCTTGGTCTTTCCGAGGAGTTCCTCAAAAAGCTGGGAATACCACATCGTGTGATGCTCCTGTGCTCCGGCGACACCGGAAAGATATCTGCCAAGACGTACGATATAGAGGCGTGGATGGCAGGCCAAAATGCCTACCGTGAGATCGTTTCCTGCTCCAACTGTACGGATTATCAAGCACGGAGGCTTAGCGTTCGCTTCCGGGACAGGACAAATGAAGAAACGCGCCTTGTTCACACGCTCAACAGCACTCTTGTGGCAACCGAGCGCACGATGGTAGCGATACTTGAGGACTATCAGACTTCCAAAGGCACCGTCCAGGTGCCGGACTCGCTACAAAAGTACATGGGTGAGATAAAGGAGATCAAACCGCGCAATTGATGGATCAAATATATTATTTATTTTGGCCAAAAAAGAATAGAAGTCTAATGGATAAAAGAGCTAAGAAAAGAGGGTGTCCGCGACAGATGGCGGGACAAACAGTGGGTAGTTATGAACAAGCCTTCCGGCTTTGAACCGCAATCACCAATAAACTATGTTCCTGCTACAGATATTGAACCGGCAAGTCTGTCGGATCCCCCAAGCCAGCTCAATAACATAACTTTTTAGTCGGTAATTCTCCATATTTTTCGAATGGCTGAAGGGGACCTGAAATTTTCTTCCGCCGAGGTAGACCTACACCTCCATGCAACGGAGGAGGGCGGCAAGGTGCTCCAGTCGATACAGGACGTCCTCTCCGTACCTTCGGAACGCTTTTCCAGCTCACCATCGGAGGGGCACTACAAGAACAAGATTCTCTTGCTCAAGGCTATGCTTTCAAGCCGAGAAGCAAGGGAGCTCGCCGTTCGCATCATGTCGCTCTTGAACAGTTCTGACAGGGATCGCCTGTCAAGCTCGTTGCCAGAATATTCAGACGAAAAGGGAAACCTCTACCTCAGGCTCAACAAGCAGAGGATATGCCAGGGCAACGTTTCACTTTCAGAAGCAGATGTGATTAGGGTAAGGTTCCGGCCTGTGAAGAGATACCGGCCTTCGGGCAACCTTGAAAGCTACAGGGGGCTTTTGTCTTCAATCGAATAGATCTTTGCGTCAGCGGCGACTTCGACATTGCGAGGACAACAAAAATGCTTTCTATAAGCAAGGTGGGCGCACCATTTGACGGCAAGATCCGTGAAAGTGTTGTTTACAGACTAAAAAAAGCGCCGCAATCGCCAGTAAAATATCAATACTTGATAGTTTCAGACAATGTAGACGAGGCCGCCGACATTCTTTCGATCAGCGACTTCCGCAGGGTCAAAGAAAAACTAAAAAAGAAAGTGAAAAAAGGGACAGGCCTTGAGGTGACTATTGCCCTAGCAAGAAAAATGGATGCCGCCGGCGTCGGTAGGTGGTTTGACGACATCAGGGAGCTGCATTTGTTCTGTCAGTCGGCTAGACAGCAGTTTATTCTTTCAAGTGGTGCAACATCAATGCATGAAATGGTTTCAGGTCCGTGCCTTGACGCGATACTGAGGAATTGCGACATCGACCCCCACAGGCACTGGCGCGAAATGAACAACTGGCTCGAGGCAAGGCTGTCAAGGATGGTGTCTGTCTAGTGCTCAACAGACGAGCCAAGCGGCGCTACCTGTCAGTCATGTACACAGGCCCGGCCAATAAAGCAGTCAATGCGATCATAAGGCGCTGCTCCGATCTTTTCGGTTCTATTGCGACAGAAAAGGCCGCAATAAAACTGGTCAGGTCAGAAAGCAGTGTAGCGATAATCAAATGTAGGCAAGAACAGCTGGACAATGTCCTTGCTGCCATTGCCCTGTTAGATCCTCCTATCGTGACGCGTGACATGTCAGGAAGTATAAAGCAACTTAGGCGTCGTCTGGCCTTATGGCCTCCGTTAATATACCAAGATTTAAGTTAGTTCACTGCCATAACACACAGGGGATGAGGTGAGTTCGCTGCTCCAGACTGAGCAAAAGCGATGAAGATCTCGCGACGAACCGACCCAAATTTTAATAAACTTATGATTGTAAGAGTCTCATATTAGGTAAAGAAAATGGAGATCGTTTACGATTACCCGCTTTACAGGCCGCCCTCAGAGGCTGACTCCATGATATTCCAGGTTACATTGGGTTGCTCTTTCAATAAGTGTTCATTCTGCAACATGTACCGTACCAAAGAGTACGCTGAGCGGCCTTGGGAGGAAATAAAGGCTGAGATCGACATGGCCGCAAAATTCTATCCTAACACGCGCCGGGTATTCCTTGCGGACGGCGACGCGCTCAATCTGCCAAAGTACAGGATTATCCAGATCCTGCAGTACCTGCATTGCAAGTTTCCAGAGCTGGAACGGGTATCATGCTATGCAATGCCTATGAACCTGCTAAAGAAAAAGGATGACGAGCTTAGCGAAATTAGGGCCGCGGGCTTACACATGCTGTACGTCGGCATTGAAAGCGGAAGCGACATCGTGCTCAGGAAAGTTACAAAGGGCGCAACGTTTCGGACTATAGTTCAGGCATGCCAGAAGGCCAGACGGCACGGCTACGTCCTGTCATGCATGGTGATTTTGGGACTTGGCGGCAAGACCTACACCAAGGAGCATATCGCAGACACTGCACGCATACTAAACGAAACGGCGCCGGACTATGTGGGCGCACTGACGCTTTGCCTTGAAGAGGGAGTCTACGATGAGTTCATGACAAAATTCGCCGAACCCTTTGTCACACTTGATGACATTGACGTTCTTGACGAGCTGGACAGGCTTGTCGCAAATTTCAACCCGAAAAGGCCAGTGATGTTCCGGGCAAATCACGCATCGAATGTCTATTCTATCGGAGGCACGATGCCAGACGACAGGGATAAGATCCTGACGCTTATCACGAATTTGAAGGCGCATCCGGAAATGCTCAAGCCCAAGTTCCATCGGCGTTTTTAGCGGATTCTATTCCTTCCTCTTTTGGTTGCGAATATTCCTTGAGCGAAATGCCTGACTCTAGTGCTGTAAGGCGATAATTTCGCTTATCGCTACAACCTCGATACCGTGCTCGGATTTCGTCGAGAAGCATCGATAGAATTATTAGCCTGAAAGCGTATTTCGGCTCTAATGTACAGCGGGGAATTGGAGGTTCAGGCTAAGAGAAAAGCGTTGGCGGTTTTGCAGGACGAAATCACACGAATTTTGAACTCCTCAAGAGATCTGTCAACGCTCACAACCTCGCTTATGAAGGGCGATGACAAAGACATCCAGCACTGCCTTGAGCGCATGAGAAACACCGAGGAAGAGGTCGAGAACCTCCGCAGAAAGATAACGCGCGAGGTTGCTGAGATCGGAAGCCTGATGGCTAACAGGGAGGACATTTTGAGGACCGCTTATATCATCGACGACATCGCTGGTTACATCAGCGGAGTCGCCTTCAGGCTTGCAAACATGAAGCCGGCCACGCTGAAGAAGGCATCATTCGACGACGATCTGAAGCAGCTTGTCGGAATGGTTGTCGACACGATTTTCAAGTTAAACGAAATGGGCCGCGCTCTATCAATCAACCCTGCAAATGCGATCGACCTTGCGCAAGATGTGCAAAAGCTAGAGCGTCAAGTTGACGCCAAGTACCGAGCAGTGATCATTAAAGCGTTGAATGAAATTTCTGCTACCAAGGATCTTTTGCTTCTGAAAGATGCAGTAGAAGGAATTGAAGGCATGGTCGACAAGTGCCAGGAAGCGTCCGACTCGTTCACAATACTGGCACTGAGTATGTAAATGATCAGCGGCAGGCTGGTTGAAAACAGGATCGTAATCTGGGACATAAAAAATGCAAGAACGCTTTTTGGCAATGGCTATTATGGCAAGCCGCTTGGCATTCCAAAGCCAAAGGGGACGGACTTTGACTCGCCGCTCGTGCTAGACTTGGTAGAGGGCTGTTACCTTGTCGAAAAGAACAAGCTCAAAGTGTCTCACATCGACGGCAAACCCGTGCCTCTTACTGAAATAAGAAAGATATGCAAAAAGGAGTATGTCGATTTTGAAACACAATACTTTGTATTCCAGAACCTCCGTGACAAGGGCTATATTGTTGCACCCGGCATAAAATTTGGCTGCGATTTTGCAGTCTATGAGCAGGGACCGGGAATTGATCACGCGCCTTATCTTGTGCAGGTGTTCAGGCCGGCAGACGACCTCACTGCGACGGGTGTAGTGCTTGCCGGCAGGCTCGCAACGACAGTGAAAAAGCAGTATATCCTAGCGATCCCGAAAGTAAAAGAAAGAACGGTTGATTACGTTGGCTTTGACTGGTGGCGCGCCTAGCGGAGCGTCGCCTGGGCCATCTTTTCGCCCTGGACAGGCAGATCGAACTTGACAAAGTTCTCTCCTGAAATAGTCAGGCGCGTCGCGTATTTTTCAGAGCCCTGCTCGAGCCACCCCTTGTAGCGGACCGAATTCTTTACAATATCTACAATACTTGGCTTTTTTTCGTTCACTTCTTCATAGCATGACAGGATCTCGCCAAATTTGACTTCATGCTGCTTGTTGAATTTCATCAAATAATATGCAAAGACGGCCGCCTTTTCATAATGGTTGGCCGGCTTTTTCTCTGCATAGAATTCTCGCAAGCCCGCTTTGTTTTCATTACCTTTCAGGTCGACAGGAATCGGATGGATTGTGACCGCCGACCTTGGAGTGTGCTTGCCGTTTCCCCCCTTTGGCTGCAGCGGCACAGGCGTCTGCTGCTCGATTGCAATCGGAGCCTCTTGCTGTAATTGTTGAGGTAGGGCAACCTGTGCCAGCTGCGCCTTCAATGCAATGTTTTGTTCAAGGCTACGTGTTATCGCTTCCCTTACTGCCATCTTGAAAATATCTTCAAATTTTTCAAGGTGTCGATCAACAAAACTTTCCTTACCTTCGAGCTCGACGACGCCTTCCTTAACATTTATTGTAAATCTTGCCTCTGAATTAGTCACTTGCAATATGAAACTGGAGGTTTTTAATTAAGTTGCCGGTGCAAGACATCTGCTAGAATTGCAATTGCAGCATAAACGGCTGTCTTAAATATCTGCGGCACAATAGCATTGTGCGATGTTTGTTGTGAAAAGGCTCGGCAGGAATGGAATGTGGAGTGCCGTAAGCCTGATCGACCAGAATGGCTCATTTCGGGGAGAGGCAAAGTTTGAGACCCGGGAGGAAGCGGCGGAATATATGGGCGATTACCTGAAGAGAATGAAAAGTCGCCAAAGAGTAAGTCCTGAAGGATACGGCGAAGTTAAGGTTTTTGATGAAAGTAAGCGCGACGAGGCCAAGGAGGAAAAAAAGCCCTTCGGCAAGGGTAAGAAGGCAGCACGTTAGCTTGTGTTTATTGTAAATCAACCATTAAATGTTGAAAAGCAAGTGCTTCTATTCACGCAAAAAATAGCAAGTCTACGGCTGCCATTTTCAAACTTTGCAGTGGGGATTTTTTGCTTGGTTTCACGGAATCTACCCATACAACATCTTGCCGTCAATAATGGCAAAGAAGTGAAACGTGTAATACGTCGATGCTTATTAGCATTCGAACATACAATGTTCCTAGCCCGTGTGCCAAGTAGATCGAACTGTACATAGTGATATGAAAAATCCACAAAAAGTCAAGACATTCAATGAAAAACCTCCATCTTATCGTGGGAATATACTATGACCCTATGCGTAATAAGTTCAAAGAACCAAAAGAGCTTTATGTCAGGAAGATTATGTAAAATTGTGATTTAGGATTGTTTGTTTGCCCCACCTGCAAGGGAACAGCATTGATTTTGGCAGTCGAAAACGACGGCAAGCTCTGCTTTGAAGAATGTCCCGACTGCAACCCACATCCTGAATCATATCTGCCTGTTTGTGAGAAGTAAAAAACACTGCAAACTTTTTTTCGCAGATATGGTTACGATCATGGCTTCATTATCGACTGATCAGATCGAAGCCTTACCAGCGTTTTGAATTGCAGATCTGGATGCCTTTTTTTGATCTGTTAAGCTCAACTCCGTCTTTATTTCGAAGGGACTAGGGTGATTTCCTGCTTGACCTTGTGCGCTATCTTAGCCAGCTCTTCATTAGATGCGACCCTGCGCGCTGGCCACTTGCCGTCTGGGCTGTCGTCGTTAAAGCGCGGCACGATGTGAACGTGGACGTGAGGTACGATCTGGTTTGCCGCTATCCCGTTGTTCTGGCCGACGTTAAAGCCATCTGCCTTAACCGCCGAAACTACCGCTTTTGCAATCAAGGGCACCAACGAGTGAAGCTTGCCAACCTCGGCAGGCGGCATGTTCAGGAGGTCATCGTAATGTTTTACAGGTATTACAAGCGTATGCCCGGGGTTTATCGGGTATTTGTCCATGATGACAAGAAAATTATGGTCGCGGTAGACCATAGTTCCCGGCTCTTTGCCCGCTATTATTGAGCAAAATATGCAAGACTTAGACATGTGTAGATGTGTGCTTGCATGGATTGCATGTTTATTTTTTGCTATTGCCACCATACGAATTTTTAAATACACCAAAGTTCCGACTTTACCATGTACATGGCCGAAACACTCGAGCTTGAAAGCTTTGACATTAGTTTCTCTTTCCGCTGCCCCAAGTGCGACTACCTGAACGAGGAAGTACCCGCCAAGGATCTTTCAAGCGGCAATGCAGAGTGCGGCATGTGCGAAACCATTTTCAAGGTGGAAGGTCTGGACGCGGTGAAGATAACCGCCACTCTCGACTAACGAATCTTAAAATATGCACAGAGCCCCGACATGATTGTAATGGATCTTCAAAGCAGAAAGGCCATCGAGGGGCCGGCGAGGGCTCCACACAGAGCAATGTACAAGGCTATGGGCCTCACAAACGAAGATCTTGACAGGCCGCTTATAGGTGTGTCTTCCACTTGCAACGAGGCAACACCTTGCAACATACACCTGGGCCGGCTGGCACAAAGCGCAAAGCGCGGGGTAAAGGACGCAGGCTGCACTCCAAGGGAATTTACCACTATTGCAGTTTCTGACGGCATTGCCATGGGGCATGAGGGAATGAAGGCATCTCTTGTTAGCCGAGAGGTGATCGCAGATTCTATTGAAGTCATGGTACGGGCCCACCAGTATGACGGCGTGGTGGGAATATCTGGCTGCGACAAGAGCTTGCCCGGCACATTGATGGGGATGGGCCGGCTCAACCTTCCATCGGTATTTGTATACGGTGGAACAATCATGCCTGGAGTGTGGAATGGCAAGCAGGTGACCGTGCAAGACGTTTACGAGGCAGTAGGTGCCTATGACGCCGGCAAGATGACGCTGCAAGAGCTTGTAAGCCTTGAAAACGTTGCTTGTCCAGCAGCAGGGTCGTGCGCTGGCATGTACACAGCAAATACTATGGCATCTATTAGCGAAGCAATGGGAATGTCATTGCCTGGAAGCGCCTCTCCTCCTGCAGAGAGCGAAAAGAGGCAAGAGATCTGCTACAATACCGGCAAGGCAATAATGAAACTACTTGAAAACAACACACGCCCGCGCGACATAATGACCTTTGAAGCGTTTGAAAATGCGATCATGATGGCAAACGCCATCGGAGGATCCACAAATGCGGTGCTCCACCTTCTTGCGATAGCAAGGGAAGTGGGCGTCAAGCTCAGTTTACCCGACTTTGAAAGGATCCGCAAGAAGACTCCACACATTGCAGACATGAGGCCAGGCGGAGTGTATGTAATGTTCGACCTCGACAAGGTTGGAGGAGTGCCAGTGATACTCAACAGCCTGCTCAAGAAAGGGCTCTTGCACGGCGAGGTAATGACTGTTACCGGTAGGAAAATGAAAGAGAATCTTGAATCTATGACGTTTAGTTACGGTTCCGACGCAAAGGTAGTCAGGCATCTTGAAAACCCGATAAGAAGCGAAGGGACACTCAAGATATTGAAAGGCACGCTTGCGCCAGAAGGTGCCGTCGTGAAACTTGCCGGCGTCCAGAGTAAAAAGTTCGTCGGCAGGGCGCGAGTGTTTGATGCAGAAGAAAAGGCGTTTGACGCGATATCGAAGCGCAAGATAGTGGAAGGAGACGTAGTGGTCATACGATACGAAGGTCCGAAGGGCGGGCCGGGCATGCGCGAGATGCTGGCAGTGACCGCCGCGCTTGTAGGGCAGGGACTTGGAGAAAAAGTAGCAATGGTTACTGACGGCAGGTTTTCCGGCGCGACAAGAGGCTTCATGATTGGGCATGTTGTGCCGGAAGCAATGGTAGGCGGCCCGATAGCACTCATAAGGGAAGGCGATGAAATAGTGATAGACACACCAAAGGGTAGCATTGACCTGATAGTCTCAAAGGCAGAACTGAAAAAAAGAATGAAAAAGTGGAAGCCTATCAAACCACACTACAAGACCGGCGCCCTTGCAAAATACGCGTCGCTGGTTCAGTCTGCTTCTGAAGGTGCGGTGACGCTGCCGGTAAAGGTTTAAATGATATCTGCAGAGCACATAAAACTACAGGCTAGGAGAACATGAGCAAAGGTGGTTACTTTTGGCCAGCTTGCTGGCAGATCAATCCAGATACAGAAGCTAGCCACGACTGAAAACCAGTTTGAACTTTTCAAAAAGCTCTACACGCTTTACGACAAGGTCTTCATCCTAGAGTCACTCATAGGGCCAAAAGAGCTTGCCGAAATATCGGTCATCGGCTTCGAACCCGAAGCAACGGTGACCTGCGATTCCAAGAAATTCACAGTCCGAGACAAGAAAGGCAAGGTAATTCAAAGCTCGCCTGTTACAGAGCCGCTTTCGCAGCTGCGGAAATTGATGCCAAAAGTGAGCGACGAGCGCTTCCGGTACATCGGAGGCGCGGTGGGATACATCAATTATGACGCAACACGCTTCTGGGAGCACCTGCCCATCAAGGACAAAAAGAGCAGCACCTTTCCGCTGCTTGAATTTGGGATTTACCAGGATGGAATATTGTACGACCACAAGGAGAACCAAGCCTACTACTTTTTCCTAGGCAAGTCTCGCCTGCAAGAAATAGAACACATGATGGCAAATGTCAAGACTAAGGCCAATCGCTTTTCATATTCGATACCACGCAGGAACATGACGAAACAACACTTTGTGAAAATGGTGAAAAAAGCCAAGCACCACGTCTACGACGGCGACGTCTTCCAGGTCGTTCTCGCAAAGAGCATGAAGTTTACGGTCAAAGGCAGCCTGATTGACCTGTACGCGAGCCTGCGCGAGGTGAACCCTTCACCATACATGTACCTGCTGAAAATGTCTGAACGGTGCATAATTGGCTCCAGCCCGGAGATGCTGATCCGTGTAACAAAAGACTATGTAGAAACATTCCCGATAGCAGGTACAAGGCCCATAGTGGAAGACGAGAAGAAGAATGAAGAGCTGCGCCAAGACCTGCTCAAAGATGAAAAAGAGCTCGCCGAGCATACCATGCTCGTAGATCTGGCAAGAAACGACATCGGCAGGGTGTGCGAGTTTGGCACGGTCAGGGTAAATGAGCTCATGACGGTTAAGCGGTTCAGCCATGTACAGCACATTGTATCGCACGTGGTGGGCAGGTTGCAGAGAAGTTACGATTCCTACGATGCTTTACGGGCAGTATTTCCTGCCGGCACGGTGTCAGGCGCCCCGAAGGTTCGTGCGATGGAAATAATAGATGAGCTCGAGCCCTCGCTCAGGGGTCCGTATGCAGGTGCCCTTGGCTACTTTTCCTTCAACGGCTCCTGTGACTTTGCAATAACGATAAGGTCGCTTTTCGTAAACGGCAAAAACGGCTACATAGAGTCCGGCGCAGGTATCGTCATGGACTCGGACCCAGAACGGGAATGGGCAGAAACCGAGCATAAGGCAAACGCCATGCTTTCAGCCCTAGAGAAGGCGTCGAAGTAAGCCTTTTCACTCAATCCTGCAGGCAATTTTTACCCCTTTTTGCCAAGCCCTTCGTGTTTACTCAGCGCAAAAAAGAATGTTTTCTGGTGCCCGCCCCAAAAAATGCTACTAAAAACTATAAGTAATATATTGCTCTAATAATGATAGTTGTAATATGATAGATACGTATACGTTAGTAGCGCAATGGTATAGTAGAAGCGATATGATAGCATATTCACACTGTTCGTTGCAATAAGTAAAAGTTTAGTGGCTTGTCGGGGGCCTTGCAAACATGTTATTTGGATTACTATGATATTCCACTGCGAGTCCAGGGTCTTTCTGTCTTCCAGTAAGTATTCCAACCACTACGTCATCGCGCTTGATCACATCCTCCTTGCGCAGTTTTCTCACGCCGGCAGGGACAGCTCCGGACGCCATTTCACAGTCAAAGCCGTTCAGCCCGACTATTGACATGCCGTCGCTCATTTCCTTATCGTTTACCTGCACGACAATGCCATTTGTGAAGTCGAGCGCGCGCAGCGCCTTGGCGATGTTGGCAGGTTTTCCTATTTGGATGGCGGTTGCATGGGTCTTTGGCCTGATACCTTTCTTGTCCAGATATGTGTAATAGCGGTCGACCAATGCAAGATCCGGCCTGCCGCCATTCCAGGTCAGCCGCTTGCTTTCGAACATGCCATTGTAAAGCTCGTAGAATGCGTTTGCGCCTTCTGCGTTCACTATTGCCATGCGTGGGATCTTTTTGATCCAGCCCCATTCGTACAGTTCTATGAAGCATTTGCCGCAGCTCGAAGTGTTGCCTAGCGCTCCGCCGGGATATACTATCCAATCTGGAGGGTTCCAGTTGAGATGCTCCAATACTCTGTAAACAATGGTCTTTTGCCCTTCAAGGCGGAACGGGTTGACCGAGTTGACGGTGTAGCCGCCGGTATCTTTAGCTTTTTTGAGCGATGCCGCAAGGGCGTCGTCAAAGTTGCCTTGCACTTGTATCACTTGTGCACCAAACTGGAACGCCTGTCCAAGCTTGCCGGGCGCGATCTCGCCCTTTGGAATATATACGTCGCAGTCTATGTTTTCATTGGCAGCGTACATCGCAGCAGAAGCCGAAGTGTTCCCTGTAGAAGCGCAGATTATCTTTTTTACTCCAAGCATCTTTGCGTGGGTCACCGCGGTCGACATGCCATTGTCCTTGAACGAGCCGGACGGGTTGTAGCCTTCGGGCTGAAGTAGGAAGGAATCATGGTCCATTTCTGTGTAGTCTGCGGCCTTGCTCATACTGTAGGGCTTTGAGAGGCGTCCTTCAGCGCCGTCGAGTGAGACCAAGACACGCGCGCACTCTTCAAAGTTTTCAGTATCGATGCCGGCGAAATTAATAAGGTCGCGGAAGCGCCACACGCCGCTTTCGTTGTAAATGTTGCCCCCATGGTTGCGCCGCTTGTAGAACGTTTCGACAAGGTCGTGATCTGGCTTCTTGTTGTATTTTATGTCAAGAAGTGAGCCGCAGGAGCACCTGTAGATGTTGCTGTCAATTTCATAAGTTATACCACAGGAAGGATTGATGCACTTTTTGATGGCATAGGCATCCATATGAGGAGAGACTTGCGATTGTTATTTAGACGTTTTCTAGATGTTAAAATCCTATTTCTTAGCAGCTTTTTCGTACATCTTTAGCAGCTGCTGTATGACGCCGTCCATGTCGTCTTCCTTTACTTCCGGAGAAACGGCATGCTTGAGCAGATTGCTGACCGTGCTAGAAATTTCAGAGCTCACTTCGTCAAAGCTGTCCACGTCGCTGTAGCTCTGCTGATAAAGTCTCCGCAATCGCATTGCGTACATTTGCGTCTGCTCGTTTATCGTAACATTGTAGTTGCGATTGTTGACTTTGATCTTCTCCTTTATCATCTATACAGGTTTTACCCCGTTTGCAGCCTTTAAAAAACTTGTCTAAAGGATAAGGTTCATGGTATTTGTGGGATTGTTCTAGAACACCTGTAACCGCGAACCCGTGTTACCGCGGTTACTTTCGACTACGGTATATCGCGGCTTTTAGTTCTCCAATGTCGTAATGGCTAGGTAATAGTATGCCGTTTGATAGCAAGTGGGTAAAGCCACAAGGGGAAAGTGTTGGTCACAGGTTGCTTGAAGGCATCAAGCCACAAGCGCCGCTGAAGCCAAGGATAGAAGAAGCACAGAAAAAGCTGCAAATGCAAATCGCAAAACTGGATTCAATATCGTCAAGAATGCAAGAAAAAGATCAGGTAATTTTCAAGCGCGTGGTGCTTGCGATGCAGAGCCACGACGCTTCGCACGCAAGAGTGCTGTCAGGGGAGCTATCGCAGATCCGGAAAATGAACAAAATGGTGACTTCTGCAAAACTAGCGTTGGAACAAATACAGCTAAGGCTGAACACCATAACAGAGCTCGGAGATGTGGTGGTGACGCTGAGCCCGGCAATGTCTGTGATAAAAGGATTGCAGGGAGGACTGGCAGGAATGATGCCGGAAGCAGACCAGTCATTTGGGCAGATATCGGAGCTGCTAGGAAACATCATAACAGACTCTGGGCATATACCGAACAACGAAATAGAAACTGTTACAGGATTCAACGAAGACACGGCACGGATAATGGATGAAGCAAGCGCAGTTGTGGAGATGAACATGAAGAACAAGTTCCCGGACCTGCCGTCAACAACATCAAGCACGCCCGCAAAGAACCTAGAAGCGACAGGCTACTAGCCTGCTCTTCTTTTATTTTTGACCTGCTATTTTCTGAACTTGTTTTTTTATTCTTGATATTGTCGGATAGCTGTAGCCTTTTTCTCGATATGCTCTTATCATTGCCTTCCAGTTGTTGAGGCGCCACTTTGCTTGGTCTGGGCTCAGGAGGTGCGTCTCCCTTTTCACCATACTCTTGCGGCCAGGCATCAGATATCCACCGTTCGCCGCGGCTTGGCGGCTGTACGCAAAGCGCAGACCAAACAGAAGGTTTGAAGGTGAAAGCGAGTTAAGGTACTTTGCAAGTTCCCTGCTCTGCTCATCCGAAAGCTTTAGCTTGAACGCGAACTCTTTTGCAGGCACGCCAATAGTACAAAAGAGATGTTAATTAACTTTGTTGCTAAACTCGAGTTTAGAAATATTATTAGATGACTCCTGTCTTTCTGCCTACTTTTTCAAATGCGCTAGTAGCGGCATCTAGGTGTTTTTGGGCAAGCATTGCCGTTAGTGAAACCCTAAGGCGCGCAGAGCCTTTCCTGACCGTTGGGTATCGTATTGCCTGTGCGAAAACACCCTGCCTTAGTAGTTCTTTTGAAAATTCTACTGCCAGCTTCTCTTGACCTATCATTACAGGGATTATCTGGCTCGATGGGCTTCCAAGAACAAACCCGAGCTTCTTGATCGCATTTGTGAAATAGGTGATATTCTCGAAGAGTTTTTTCTGCAAATTGCCCTTTTTGGCCAGCGGGATTGCTGCAACGGCTGCAGAGCACAGGTGGCCAGGCAGCGCAGAGGTGTAAATAAACTGTCTTGACGTATTGATCAATAGATCTCTCACAGGTTCTGTGATCGCGATATAGCCTCCAAAGCATCCAAGGCCTTTGCTCATGCTGCTGGTTTGGATGTCTATTTCTGATCCAAGTCTTGCTGGAATGCCTGAAAATCCGGGTCCAAAGATAAAGTCACCGTGAGCGTCGTCGACCATTGTTATCGCGTCATTTTCTTTTGCTATGGCACATATCTCAGGCAACCTCGCTATATCACCGTCCATGCTAAAGATTCCTTCAGTTATCACGATCTTTCTGCCATCCACCTGATGCATCAGTTCATACAAGTGGTTGGCGTCGTTGTGCTGGAAGACCTTGACAGTAGCGCCGCTCAACCTACATGCGTCTATTATGCTTGCGTGATTCAATTCGTCGCTAAATATAGTTGAACTCTTGTCCGCAATAGCCGTAACTGCGCCCAGATTGGCGCCATAGCCGGTTGGAAAGACTAGCGCTGATTCTGTTCTGCGGTGATCTGCAAGCAAGCCTTCCAACTCTATTGTTTTTGGGTGGTTTCCCGCGATAAGCCGCGAGCTGCATTGTGAAACCCCATTCAGCGCATTCAGCGCTTGCACAGTTTTCTTGACAACCTGTTTATTTTGCGACAGCCCGAGGTAGTCATTTGAACAGAGATGGATGACCTCTTTGCCATCGACCAGTGCTGTCGGTCCTTTTATCACCACCGTTCTCGGGCGGCGGTAAAGGTCACTCTTTTCTAGAGAATCGAGCCTGTCGCTGACAAAGGCTGTCCTACGCTTCGAGGCCAATCTCTTTTATCATCGCAATGTCCTTGTTTGGCGTGTTTCCTCCGGTCGTGAGATAGCCGCCTGTGATTATGCCGTTTGCACCCGCCTTAAGTGCAAGCCTGTCCTTGTCCTTGAGGTGCTCCTCCCTCCCACCGGCAATCT
>WNEW01000508.1_pt1 | contig 18735 bp, 13 predicted proteins | sample 5399891 | NCBI WGS metagenome assembly WNEW01 (sample SAMN13153336, study PRJNA577476) | soil metagenome | isolation source: 40 cm grassland meadow soil pre-rain plot 5 | place: USA:California | collected 2015-09-08 | reverse complement strand
GGGTCTCCCTACGCGCCTGCTTAACCCATCTGGGGCGGATGGGCATCACCAGCTTGTTGATCGAGGGCGGAAGCGAGCTGAATGCGTCGGCATTGAGGGCGGGACTGGTGAACCGCGTGCTGTTCTACATCGCCCCGATTCTGTTGGGCGGGCAAGATGCCAAAGGCGTGATCGGAGGACAGGCCCCGCGGCGGTTGGCGGGCGCTCTCCCCCTGACGGACCTCCGAACGCAACGGATGGGCAGAGATCTCCTCATTGAAGGGGCCCTCCAGCCCAGAGGGAACTGACGCCAGTGGGGTCAGGGTAACGCCCACACCTGGACGCGTAGGTCTTCCCCCTCTGCTACGGCGTCAGCACTGCTTTCCCACCGTATAAATCTGACAGAGAAGGCTCGACGGGTCTTTTGCCAGGTGCCTACCAAGACCCAGGAAGGGAAGACCTCGCACAAATACAGTACGCGTCTGGTGCGTGATGAGCCGAGTGTCGCGGTCGACTCTGTCGGGGCCTCGTCGACCGGCAGCCTGGAGGAGAAACCCGCGGCCACTGAGCAATCCGCATTAATCTCGTTGAACGTATTGATTGCATAGACAAATAAATGTGCTAATCTTTTCTTTATGCGGCCCCGATCTCGTTGAGCCGGGAGGATTCCGATCACGGAGGGCACGATGGGTCAAGGCGCCAGAATTTGCGTCGTCGATGATGAGCCGTCGATCCTCCGTTTGTTACAGGGTAACCTGGCGGCGAAAGGCTATGAGGTGCTGGTTGCAGAATCCGGCCCTGAGACGTTAGAACTCATCGTGCATCGCCCCCCGGATATTTTTGTCATTGATATGATCCTTCCGGGAATGAGCGGGCTCGAACTCATTCGTCGTGTCCGGGAACAATCGGCCGCCCCGATCATTGTCCTCTCCGGGATCGGCGATGAGCGGTCGAAGGTGGAAGCGCTGGATCAAGGGGCGGATGACTATGTGACCAAGCCGTTCAGCGTGGACGAGTTGCACGCTAGAATCAAGGCTGGTATGCGGAGAGCCGCCGGCGCGCAGAGCGTGGAGCCGATCTTCACCAGCGGAGACCTCTCGGTCAACTTCGATCGCCGCGAAGTGCGGCTGAACGGGCAGCAGGTCAAGATGACGCCAACCGAGTACGATCTTCTCAAGTACATGGTCCAAAACGTCGGGAGACCACTCACGCACCGGATGCTGCTGACCGCTGTGTGGGGACCGGGTTACCACGATAAGGTTCAATATCTGCGAGTGTTCATGGGCCACCTCAGAAAGAAGCTCGAGACGAATTCAGGTCGTCCGCCCTTCATTGTGACCGATCCCGGGATTGGCTACCGATTTTCTGCAGACACGCGAGAAGAATCTCCCGAGTAGTCAGCGCCCTCGGCTTCCTCCCAACACCCATTCCAGCTCCATCCTCGCTCGATCCATCGCTCCTTCTCCGTGATTTCTACCTAGCCCTGTAAATCCTTTCCGCCACCGTTTCGGCCGGAGATGCCCCGGGCCCCTCTGACGGGCAATGACCTGTCTCCCGCCCCTGCCACGTGATCGTCACCTCCATGCCCGACACCCAAAGTCTTTATGGAAAGTTTATACCCTCCCGACATAAAGCCTTTATAGAAAGGTTATATCCTCCCCCCACTTTCCACCCCCATTTTTATGCCGGCGGAGCTATGGTTTAAAAGGGTCGCGAAACACCACGAAGTAACATCCACGAACAAGGAACAATAACGATGCTCCCCACGAAGATCGTTAAACCGGCAGAAGCGACAAGGGTAGAAGGGGTAAGAACCGGCTTCGCAGGAACGATACAACGCCTCGCCCTCACGTGCGCCCTGTCGCTAGCGAGTCTAATCCTGATCCTTGGGCCCACCGAGGTGAACGCCCAGGCCATGGCCGACTACACCTCCGTTCCCGCGTTCGTCGGTCGGGACGCCGTGCCGCCGAATATCCTCCTCTTGCTGGACAATTCCGGCAGCATGAACACAGTGGCCTATCAAACTTCTTTCGATCCGACGAAGTCTTATTTCGGCCTCTACGATCCCTTGGAGTGCTACGATTACGGCTCCAACAAGTTCATCCCGAACCCTGCTGCCAACCCCACCACCCTGGGGACCTGTACCACTTCTCCATACCTCTGGTCTGGCAGCCTGCTGAATTATGTCTCCATGCGGCGGATCGACATGGTGAAATGGGTCATGATGGGGGGCACCTGCTCAGCCGGCGGCCGGGACGCGCAGGGGGGATGCAAACAGCTCATCGGGCAGTCCACGTTTGACAACAGCGCCTGCTGCCTGGATCAAACCCTGTCGGTCCCGACCTCGCAGGCGACAGACCGCATGCCGGCCTCCATTCTCCCGTCAGGCTCAGATGTCTATTTCCACTTGATGGGAAGCGTCGGGTCGCTCAAGGGGACCTTCTGCGTGGATAATGATAGTACCCAGCAGACCAGCTCGGACTGCAGCGACGGAGGCACCTATACCGAGACCAAATGGCAGATCCGCGTCGACCTTTTCGAAAATGCCAGCGGGATTATCCAGCAGGTCGGATCCAAGGCTCGGTTCGGTGTCATGGAGTTTAAGGGGAGCGGGGATGGCGGCAAGGTCCTGAGCGATGTGGGGTCGAACATTCAGGACCAGCTCACGGCCATCGAGAGTACCACCCCCTCCACCTGGACCCCGCTGGCCGAATCGCTCTATGAGGCCGCCCGCTATTATGCCCAAATCCCACCCGCCTACGCGGGCTCCGACTACTCGTACAACGTCACGAACCGGGACCCATACTATTTCAGGCAGCCGGATTGGGTGTCGAGGGCCCAGTACGTTCCTTGCTGCAAAAGCTTCGTGATCATCTTCACGGATGGGGAGCCGACCCAGGATGACAATGTCCCGCCCGCGCTTCAGGATTATGCCCATACGGTCCACGGAGCGCACTGCTCGGGCGCGACCACCGCGGATCCCTGCACACCCCACAAGACGAACTATGCGAACAACGGCTCCCACTACCTCGACGACGTGGCCTATTATGCCCATACCACCGATCTGCGCCAGGCGACACTTCCTGTCTTGAGTGAGACCGGGAAAGACCTAGCCGGGCTTCAGAACGTGACCATCTACACCTTCTTCGCCTTTGGAAGCGGGTCCGAGATCCTCAAAGCCACGGCCAAGGCCGGTGGGTTCAAGGACCGGAACAACAATAACCTCCCGGACCTTGTCGCGGAGTGGGACGAGCTCAACAATTATTCCGGGGCCGCGGGAGCTGATGGTCTCCCCGACACCTACTATGAGTCTAACGATGCTGAGAAGATGAAGGACCGGATGCTGGCCGCCATCGGAAGCATTCTGCAGCGGAGCCAGTCCGGCACCTCGGTCTCGGTGCTGGCAACCTCCTCCAGCGGGGAAGGCGCGCTCTACCAGGCCTTCTTTTACCCGCTGGTTTTCGAGGGATTCAACGAGATCAAGTGGGCCGGCTTCACCCAGGGCCTCTTCCTTGATGCGTTTGGCAACCTTCGGGAGGACACCGACGCGGACGGACGACTGGTCCTCCCAAACGACACGATCATTCGGACGCGGTACGATTCGACCGTGAGCGAGGTCAAGGTAGATCGGTATGCCGACGCCAACGGGGACGGGAAGGCGGACACCACCACCCCCTTCGAGACAGTCGGGCTCAAGGATGTCCAAGGCATCTGGGAAGCGGGGAAACAACTGGCCTTGATGGCCTCATCGGCTCGCAACCTCCTGACCTGGGTGGATACCGACAACGATGCAGTGGTGGATGCCGGAGAGCAGATCCCCTTCACGACCGCCAACTCTGCCACCCTCGCGCCCTATTTACGGGCCGGGACGCCCCCATTCACTGCGGACAATATCATCAACTTCATCCGCGGCGAGCAGGTGGCCGGCCTGCGTAACCGGCAGCTCACCATCGGGGCCGGGCTGCAGGTCTGGAAGCTGGGGGACCCCATTGATTCCACCCCGACCGTGGTGGGGGCGCCAAAGGAGCGATATGACCTGATCTATGGGGATGCGAGCTATATGGCCTTCTTCCAGCAGTACCGGACCCGGCGGCAGGTGGCCTACATGGGCGCCAACGACGGGATGCTCCACGCCTTCAATGTCGGGTTCTATCACCGGGGGGATGATGCCGCTACCACGCTGGAGGTCGAACACGGCTGGTTCACCCGAACGGCGACCGACAACAGCAGCGGGCCGCTCCTGGGCCAGGAGCTCTGGGGCTTCATCCCCTATCAGCTCCTGCCGCATCTGCAGTGGCTGGCGCGTGCCGACTACACCCATGTGTACTACGTGGACCTGAAGCCGAAGGTGACGGATGCGCGCATTTTCACGCCGGACGCCGACCACCCGAACGGGTGGGGGACAGTCCTGATCGGCGGGTTCCGGATGGGGGGAAGCTGCGGGGCCTGCACGGCCGGCACCGGCGCGCCGCCGATGACCGTCACGGCCGATTTCGGCAGTGGGGTGGAGACGCGCACCTTCTACAGCGCGTACTTCGTGCTGGACATCACCAATCCGGAGCAGGATCCGAAGCTGCTCTGGGTGTTTACGGATCCCACGCTCGGATTGGCCACGACCTACCCGGCTGTGCTGCGCGTGAACCCGTCAGCCGACGGGAAGACCAGCAACACCAGTGCCAAATGGCTCATGGTAGTGGGTTCCGGCCCGACCGGTTATAACGGAAGCAGTGTCCAAGCCGGCAAGATGTTCGCCATCAACCTGGCGACCGGACCTGGCATAGGGAACAGCCTCGTCTCCACGTTCCCCACGAGCGATGCCAATGCCTTCATGGGGGATCTGATCACGCTGGATGTCGACCTGGACTTCCGTGTCGATACCACCTACCTAGGGAATGTGATCAAGAACGGGGGCAACCCCGATTGGTTCGGGAAGCTGTACCGCCTCACCACCGGCGGAGGGAATCCGAATCTATCCATGTGGGGGATCGGTTCCGGGTCCAACAGGGTGCCGACCGTGCTGCTTGCCACCTTTCCATCCAGCGGGAACACGGAGGTCGGGCCGGTCGCGGCGGCGCCGACCGTCACCATGGATGAGGCCAGCAAGCTGTGGGTGTTTTTCGGCAGCGGGCGCTTTTACAGCACGCTCGATATTGGGAATACTGACACTCAGTACTTCTTCGGGGTCAAGGATCCGGTCCTCACCAGCAGCTGTACTCAGGCCACCGTCACGAACTGTCAACGGCAAAATCTGCTGGATGTCTCGTCCGCCACGGTCTGCGTGGTCTGCACGGGCAACCAGGTGACGGGGGTGACCGGCGTCACCAGCCTGCTCGGGTCCTCTTCGACCACTCTTCAGGGTATGGTTCAGAGCATGGATGGATGGTTTACGGTCCTGCCCGCTCTACGCGAGCGGGTCTTGATCAGCCCCACGCTCTTAAGTGGCATCGTGTTCTTCACCACGTTCATCCCCACCGACGACCTCTGCGCTGGATCGGGCAGTGGCAATCTCTATGCCCTCTTCTATCTCACGGGGAGCGCGTACAAGGCGGCGGTGATCGGGACGGCGACCGTGGGCACCGATACCATCGTGAACCGCTCCGTCGGGCTAGGCACCACCGGAATGGCCTCGGCGATGGCGGTCCATATTGGAGCTCAGGGAACCGGAGTAGCCCCAGCTTCCAACGGTTCAGGTTGCACGGGCCGGGTTACCGGGTTTATCCAGTCCAGCACCGGCACGCTGAGCCAGTTCTGCGCCAACCCGGCCCAGTCCTCGTGGAGCCGCTACATCTCGTGGGTCAGCACGCGTGAATAGGCTTGGAACGAACGGGCTCCACGAGAGCCGCGGCGGGCATGGCTTAAAGGGTTATTAGACGGAACTGACCGCAGCGTCTCCTCCTTTCAGTTGAACTCCCTCTTGATGGGTCCGGCGGACGCCGCCGGACCCCATTCCGATCCGGCTCAGCACCACTCACAGCAGAAGCATCAAGCTCCTGGGCCTTTATTAATGGGCGATTTGGATAAACGAGAGACAATTGGATAACGATGGACAACACCTTCAGTGCGTCCCGTTCACGACTTCCTCGTAAAATCAATATCATCGTCAGCCCCTCGTGAAGGCATCACTCTTGCTGTACCTCGATCAGCGACTATGAAGCCAACCTGCCACATAGCGGACGCGGTCATCGGGGACGGACCTGCCGATTCTCCCGTCGAGTCCACACTCTCTGCGCTGGGGGCTGCCCTGAAGGCACGGGATGCCGGGACGCACGCGCACTCGCAACGGCTGACCTCTTATGCGCTCGCGCTGGGGCGGCTCTTGGGTCTGCCTCGGACAGAACTCCTGACGCTGGAGCGAGGGGTCTTCCTTCACGATATCGGGAAAACCTACGTTTCAGAGGGGATTTTGAGAAAATCCGGTCCATTGTCCAGGACCGAGTGGGTGGAGATGAGGTTACATTCGGCCATTGGCTACGGGATAGCTAGCTCGATCCCGGGTCTTCGCGCAGCCGCTCCGATCGTGCTGGCGCATCACGAATGGTACGACGGGACCGGCTATCCGCGCGGGCTGAAGGGGTCCGACATTCCTCTGGGTGCCAGGATCTGCTCGGTCGTGGACACCGTTGATGCCCTCACCTCGGTGCGTCCCTACCGCTTTCCGCTGAGCATGGTGAAGGCTTGCGATCAGGTGTGGTCGGAAAGCGGGACACATTTCGATCCGCTCGTAGTGGACGCCTTCCTGGCGATCCCTCCCGCGGAATGGGAACAGCTCCAGTCCTCCATCACGCGGCGGCTGAGGCTTCCTCAACCAGAACAGGTCCTGTCGGTTCGCGGTCGTTCATCCCGGCGAGCCTGCACCGCCTTTCGGCGCACTTTTTGACAAGCTCGCGGCAAAGGTGTTACCGTTTCGCAGTGCGATTCACGCTGTTGGACCGATGTGTCTTGCGCCCAGCCTCGCTCAGGCTCGTCTCCTCCCGCCGCGTTCGATCTCCAACGCGGTTGGGTCCGATCGGCCTCCTCATCTGCATGACCCTGACTGGACTGCTGTTGCCGCTGCCCGGCGCGCTCTCGACGGACACGGGCTCGCCTGAATCCGGTGCCCGGTCCCTCTCGCACCTTGTCTATGAGTATCTTGGGACGGAGGATCCAGACCGTGCGAGCCTCCTCCTCGCCGACATTCTCCGAGACCCTCGCGCTGATCTCGACACCGTGGGCATGATGATCAAGGAAGGGCGTCCCTACGGGATGGAGCCGATCGGGGTACAGCCTGGGCTGCCGGTTCGCGTCCGTGACCATAACTACCGGTATGGGCTCTTCGTGCCGCCCTCGTACCGTCCGACGAAGGAGTATGCGCTGGTGGTCTGTTTGCACGGCGCGGGATTCACGGGCGACACGTATCTGGAGCGCTGGCAAACGCGGTTGGGCGAAGACTATCTCCTGGCTTGCCCGACCCTGGTGCAGGGCACCTGGTGGTCGCGTCGGGCGGAAGACCTGGTCCTGGCGACCATCCATGCGGTCCGGTCCCGATATCGAGTGGACCCGGATCGGATTTTCCTCACCGGAATGTCAAACGGGGGGATCGGAACTTTCTTGATCGGCGTCCACCATGCGGCGCTGTTCGCGGGTCTTGCCCCGATGGCGGGCGGGCTGGATGACGTGCTGTTTCCGTTCCTGGAGAATCTCCGGCACACGCCGGTCTACCTGATCCATGGGCTGAAAGACCAGGTGATGCCGGTCGAGCTGAGCCGATCCGTCGCGAAGGAGCTGACGCGGCTCGGCTATCCGGTCGTGTATCGGGAGCATGATCGAGTCCATTCCCTGGCCGGCGGGCATTTCTTCCCGAGAGAGGAGCTCCCCGACCTCGTGGCCTGGTTCGGAAGCCGTCGCCGCGACCCGGTTCCCACGCGGGTGACGGTGGTCCGGGATGCGACGCATCTCATGGCCTTCGCCTGGGTGCGGATTGACGCGACGGATCGCATCGCGGCCTTCACGGAACGCCTCATCGACCGACAGGATGAGGCCATCGTCAATCGCGTCTACGCCAAACTGGATGCCGAGGTCATGGCCCCGAACCGAATCGAGGTGCGCACCCGTCTGGTGAGGCGCTACACGGTGTTTCTCAATCAGAGGCTGGTGGATCTTGCCAAGCCGGTCACGATTGTGACGGACGGACACGTCAGCTACGAGGGTCTGGTGGTTCCCACCGTGGAGACGTTGCTGCGCGGCGCGCGCCTCCGCCAGGACCGAGGGATGCTGTTCCCGGTGATGCTGACCATCTCGGTGGAGCGCGGATCATGAAGGAGCTACAGCGCGGCAGGAAGGGTTGGAGATGGTGGTCGGCAGGGGCCATGGTCCTGAGCCTGCTCCTGATCGGCCCTGCCATCGAGCTGCCGGCGCAGGACTGCCAAGTAGCCGAAGAACAGGGGGGGATGAAGTTTCCGGTTGCGGGGCTTGATGCGGGTACGCGCTGTCTGATCGGGGACGTGGTCAATCGATACACGACGTCCGGGTTGATCGGCCCTGTCCAGGCGCCGATTACGCAAGAGTTGTATGAATATCTGCTGGACCGGCCTGTGATGCTGGCGTTGCTGGTGCAACGGCTGGAGCTGGGGGCGTACCAAGTCGCCGAGAAAGCACAGCACCAGTTTTGGGTGAATGACGGGGAGGGGACTCAGGGGTTGTTCACTCTCCTCTATCAGGATCAGGTCAACCGGATCTATCACATCACCGGCTACCATGAGGGGCAACTGTTCCCCATGGTCCGGGCGAAAGCGGTGGTGTTTATGAGGATCCAGGCCGTCGTGACTCAGGGAGGTCAGCCTGCGGTGGAAACCGCCCTCCGTGTCTACACCCGGTTGAATGATCCGATCCTGGCGGGATTAGTCCGTATCCTGAGCCCGCTGCTCGGCGACGCGGTCACCCGCACCCTGGCGAAAGGGTTTACGGTGATCAATCAGTTGGGGGGCCGCATGGCGCAGGACCAGGGCCGGGTCACCCAAGAGGTCGCCTCGCTGTCTTCGATCGAGTCAGACCAGCGGCAGAGGCTGACTGCGCTGCTGAAGGCCATGTCCCGGCCCAACTCTCAGCCTCAACCTGCCCGTCCAACCCCCCCATGACGCACACACGCGGCTTCCTCCTGTTGTGCGGGGTCGGCGTGTTCTGCTTCCTCAGCTATAACCTGGTGCGCATGCCCGTCCTGGCGCTGTTTGCTCAGTCATTGGGCGCCGGTCCGGAAAGCATCGGGTTGGTGGTGTCGGCCTCGACGCTCACCGGGGTGCTGTTGAAGCTCCCCGGTGGGGCCTTGTCGGATATTTATGGCCGGCGCGTGCTGATGCGGGTCGGGGTGATCGCGTTTGGATTGCCACCGTTCGTCTATCCGTTCGTGTCGGATCTGGACATGTTGACCGGATTGCGGTTCCTGCACGGCGCGGCCACCGCGATCTTCGGGCCAAGCGCCCTGGCGACGGTGGCAGACATGTACCGGGAGCGACGTGGCGCGGCGCTGGGCTGGTACACCGCGTCCACGCAAGGGGGGGCGCTGCTGGGCCCGGTTCTGGGCGGCTGGCTGGTGTATGCGGCGGGGTTTCCGACGACCTTTCTGGCAGCAGGGATCTTCGGCTGTATCGGCCTGTTGTTCTTCTTCAGCCTGCGGATGAACCCGCCTCCCCCTGAGTACAGAGACAAAGGATTGGGACCGGTGCTGGCCGAGATGTGGAAAGGTTTTCGGGTGGTCGCACACAACACGCGAGTGCTCATGACCAGTGCCACCGATGCGGCCAAGATGATCGCGAACGGCGCATTGATGGCCTTCCTCCCGATCTATGGGGTCTCGGTCGGGTTGAACCCGGGCGAAGTAGGCCTGCTGTTCGGGATCCAGGGGATCACCTCGTTCCTCTCCAAACCGGTGATGGGGCGGACATCAGACCGGGTCGGTCGGCGACCGCTCATTCTGCTGGGCCTGGCGATCTGCGCGGGAACGTTCGTGCTGATCCCGCATGTCTCCGGCTTGCCGAGTCTGTTGACGCTGTCCGCCGGCTTCGGGTTCGGCGAGGCGGTGGTCTCCTCCTCCACGTCGGCGCTGGTGGCTGATCTCTCGGAGCTCAGGACACTGGGCGCCGGCATGGGCATGCAAGGGACGATCATGGACATCGGACATGCCAGCGGCCCGCTGCTGGCCGGCCTGTTGATCGCGCATCTGAGCTACCAGGGGGCCTTTGCCGTGATCGCCACGATTCAAGTCATCGCGGCGGGGCTGTTCTGGGCCCTGGTGAGGCGATAGCCTGCTCGCGTCGGACCGAACACCGATGACGATGATATAATGTCGCCGAATCGAAAGGTTTGGTTCTGCTCGAGCGAGACGATGCGGAAAGAGTGATGTTTACCGGAATCGTTGAAGAAATGGGGGTCATCAAGCGCCTTGAGAAAAGCGGGGCGGGGACCACCCTGACCATTCTGGCTTCAACGGTGATGGACGATCTCGAGGCGGGCGCCAGTGTCAGCGTCAACGGAGCCTGCCTTACCGTCGTGTCGGTCGGGGAACGTGAATTTGCGGTGGAGGTCTCCCCGGAGACCCTCGCGGTGACGACACTCGGACAACTGGCGGCGGGTACGCCCGTCAATCTTGAGCGGGCGATGCGGGTACATGACCGGATCGGGGGACATCTGGTGGCGGGTCATGTGGATGGGGTCGGCTCGATCCGGAACCGAACGACGGACGGCAGCGCGATCGTCCTGACGATCGAGGCGCCGAAGGAGATCCTGCGCTACTGCGTCCACAAGGGTTCGATCGCGCTGGATGGGATCAGCATGACCCTCAATGAGGTCAGCGACCGGACCTTCAGTGTCGCGGTGATCCCGCATACTGCCAAGGCGACAACGTTGGGCCTCAAGAAACCGGGAGAGACGGTGAACCTCGAGGCCGATCTGATTGGGAAGTACGTCGAACGACTCCTGCAGGAACGTGGCCAGCGGCCTGCCAAACCGGCCCCCGTCATCGACCGGGACTATTTGCAGAAACACGGATTGATCTGACGAAACCCGTCAGGCGTGACACGATTCATTCTTCCAGCGTGGAGATGTCGCCGGGATCCTGGCCAAGTTCCTTGGCCTTGAGCACCCGCCGCATGATCTTGCCGGACCGAGTCTTGGGGAGCGACTCCACCACTTCGATCTCCTGAGGCACCGCGATCTTGCCCAATTCCTTGAGCACCTGGTCTTTCAGCGACTGGATCAGGGCGGGACTCTGCTGGTGGCCTTGTTTCAGGATCACGAAGGCCTTGATCGCCTCGCCGACGGTCTTGTGCGGTTTTCCGATGACGGCGGCCTCGGCCACGGCCTGGTGGCTGACCAGCGCGCTTTCCACCTCGGCGGTGCCGATGCGGTTCCCCGCGACTTTAATCACGTCGTCCGCGCGGCCCATGAACCAGAGGTATCCGTCTGCATCCTTGCGGCAGACGTCGCCGGCCGTGTAGCAGTTGGGAATCGTCTCCCAGTACACCTTATACCGGTCTGGGTCTTTGTAGATCGTGCGCATCATCGAGGGCCACGGCGTCTTGATGACCGCGAACCCGCCGGCATTGGCCGGCAAACTCTTCCCCTGCCGATCCACGACGTCCGCCTCGACGCCCAGGAAGGGGCGGGTCGCCGAGCCGGGCTTCAAGGGGACGGAGGGAAGCGGGGTGACCAGGATCATCCCGGTTTCGGTTTGCCACCAGGTGTCCATGATCGGGCGGGTTCCTCCCGTGACACGGTGGTACCACTCCCAGGCCTCCGGGTTGATCGGCTCGCCGACGGTGCCCAGCACACGCAGTGTCGAGAGGTCGTACTTCTTCGGCCATTCCTCGCCATACTTCATGAGGAGGCGGATTGCGGTCGGCGTCGTATAGAAGATCGACACGCCGTACCGCTCGATGAGGTGCCACCAGCGCCCCGGGTTCGGGTAATCAGGTTTGCCCTCGGCGGTGAGAATCGTGGCCCCGTTCAACAGCGGGCCGTAGACAATATAGCTGTGTCCTGTCACCCATCCAGGATCGGCCACACAGAAATAGATGTCGTCCTCTTTCAGATCGAAGACGTACTTGGTGGTAATGTACGTGCCGACCATATACCCGCCGTGCACGTGCACCACCCCTTTGGGTTTGCCCGTCGTCCCCGACGTATACAGGATGTACAGCGGCGCTTCGGCGTCCAACGGTTCCGCCTTGCAGACCGGTTTTTCTCCCTCCAACCAGTTATTCCAATCGATCTCCTTGGGAGCGGCCAGCGGAACGCCCGGTGTCTCCCGCCGGACCACCACCACGGTTTCCACGCTGCTGCAGTTGGCGACCGCTTGATCCACGACCCCTTTGAGATTGATGGACTTTCCGCGATCATACCCGACGTCCGCCGTGATCACGACACGGGACTCGGCGTCCCGGATGCGGCTTTCCAGCGCCGGGGCGCTGAACCCCGAGTACACCACGCTGTGGATGACCCCGATGCGGGCGCAGGCGAGCATGGCCACGATCTGCTCGGGGATCTTCGGCAGGTAGATCGAAGCCCGATCGCCCTTGCGCAGGCCCAGTGCCTTCAACGCGTTGGCACACCGGTTCACCTGCCGGAAGAGCTCCCCGTACGTCAGGATTCGCTCTTGCCCTTGTTCCCCCACCCAGATCACGGCGACTTTGTTCCTGCGCCAGGTCTTGACGTGCCGGTCCAGGCAGTTATAGGAAATGTTGCAGGTGGCGCCGACGAACCACTTGGCCCACGGGTACTTCCAGTCCAGCACGCGCTGCCAGGGCGTGAACCAGTCGAGCTCCCTGGCCACCTTATCCCAGAAGGCTTCGGGGTCCGCGATGGATCGCCGGTACTCGGATTCGTAGTCCTGAATGTACGAGCGGGCTTTGGTCTCAGGGGTGGGATACACGACCCGGTCCACCCGGAGGAGGTTCTCGATGTTCTCGTCAGGGGCTTTCATCACCATGCTCCTTGGGCGATCCCTCGTCTCTGGACGATCCTCCTCCGCCGGCGCGGGTGCGACACATTATGCGCAAGCGGGCCGGCATGTTCAAGCCTCCGGCACGTTCTTGACAGCAAAAAGATGTGAAGAGTAGCATGCAGACGCACGCCGAGAGCGCTGTAGGGACGGGTCGGGGAGATGGAGATCCGGCTCACGGCGATCCTGTCGCGGAATGAGGCAGCGATGGAACAACTTGCACGGTGGCAGATCCGGGTCATGGTCCTCGCGCTTGTCCTGATGGCTGCGTCGACCACCTCCGGACAGGTCGGTCGGCCAGAAGGGTTGTATTACAAGTCCTGGGGCCTGGTGATCGGAATCGATGACTATCTGGTGGCGCCAAAGCTGAGCGGATCGGTGGCTGACGCAAAGGTGGTGGCCGACGCGCTCCGGGACTTGAAATTCGAGGAAGTCATCGAATTGAACGACAAGGACGCCAGCTTGCGGCGGCTGAACACCGTCCTCGATGACTATCTGCCGCGCAAAGTGGGACGCCAGGACCGCGTGGTGATTTTCTTTGCGGGCCATGCCGGCGCCACGCAAGATATGCATTCCAAAGAGCTGGGGTATTTGGTGCCCTGGGATGCCCAGGTGACGAATGCGTCCAAGGCGGTCACGATGGATCATTTGAAGGACTTCTCCCGGCGGGTGATGTCCAAGCACGTCCTCTTTTTTCTCGAAGCCGGTGTCTCGGGATGGGAGGTCACGCCTCCCCAGCAACTGTCGCTCGAAGGGCGGCTGTCGCCGGAGGATGAAACCGACAAGCGCGCGGTTCAGGTCTTGACGGCCGCTCGCAAGGGCGAGGCGGTGACACGGAAGGAGGGGCGGGGAATCTTCGTGCAGGCGCTCCTGGCCGGCTTGAAGGGCGCCGCGGACGCGGACAAGAACGGATGGCTCATGGCCAGCGAACTCGGCGCGTATGTGACGCAGCAGGTGACGGAGTTGACCGGCGGCGCTCAGCACCCGCAGTTCGCTCGGCTGGACGGGGATGGCGATACGGTCTTGATCGAGGGGAAAAAGACCTCGTTTCGGGCGGGGCTGCCGCCCAAGACCGAGGCCGAACGCACCGCGGCGGCGAAGGAAGAGTATGACCGGGCGTTTTCGCTGTTACAGCAGCAGCGTTCCGTGCAGGAGGCTCTGGAACGACTGGACAAGGCGCTCGAGTACAACCCCGCATACGGGGATGCGTACGTTCTGAAGAGCTACCTCTATCTGGAGATGCTGCCCAATCTGGATCAAGCGTTGATCGCCGCCGAGCAGGCGGTGAAGTATGCGCCGGCCAATCCGGACTCGCACTACACGTTAGGGCTGATCCTGCAGAAGAAGGGTCGATTCCCGGAGTCGGAGCGGGCCCTGCTCCAAGCCGTTGCCGTCAACCCGACGTATACCGACGTGTACCTCTCCTTGGGGGATCTCTACGCCGAAGATTTAAAGGATCAGAAGAAATCGATCGACGCCTATCAGCGCTACCTTGAAACCGGCGGAACCGAGAATCGGGTGACAGAATATCTGAGCAAGACGGGGGCGGCGCCGCCGGCCACTCTGCAATAGCAAACAACTCCAGACTGCAGTCTGCCAGCGTCTAGTCCTGGGCTCCGCCCTTCAGATACCCCAACCCGATCTTGATGGCGCGCCGCGTCACCTCCGCCCAACGAGCCTCGGGATATTCTAAGAGCACCGCTGCGGCCCTCGGATCCTGGATATCCAAGTCGAGGACCTTGATCACTCCGTCTTGAATCTTGACGTCAGCCATCGGTCTCCCTCGCATGGTCATCCTGCCACGCCGGTACGCGACCCGGCTTGGCACAACCCGTCAAGGAGCCGTTGTGCCCTCCACGGCTGCGTTGACAGCTTCGGGAACGCATGTTAGCATGAAAATCAGAGCTTCGCGGATGTTCCTGGATGGCCAGCGTTAGGAGGATTTCTCGCGCACGGAACAGTCACGTGTGTCTCCGAGCGAGCATGATACAAGATGAAACCGCAAGGCGTCATGGCCCAAGAAGGAGGTGCTCCATGATCTCGAGGAGAAGCGCTCTGACGCAGCTGATGGGCAGTGGGTTAGCCGTCACGATGCTGGTGGCAATGACTGCCTGTGGGGGACCGCCAACCTGGGTCAAGAAGGGGTCAGGCCCGTATAACGACAAAGATGCCAGGGTGTTCTATGGGGTCGGGTCGATCATCGGCATCAAGAATGAGCCGCTGGCATGGGATGCAGCGGAGAATCGGGCGCGAGCCGAGTTGGCCAAAAACTTCGAGACCTATACCTCGTATCTGATGCGGGACTACGCGGCCTCCACCAACGCAGGTGATTTCACCAAGTCGACCGAGGAGCAGAATGTCGAACGGGCGATCAAGACCTTTACCGCCGTCACCCTGAATGGCGTGAGGCCGGTGGATCGTTACAAGGACGAAAACACAGGCACCTATTACGTGCTGTCGAAGATGTCTCTGAAGGACATGCAGGATGCGGTCGAGCAGTCCAAAGAATTGAACAGCCAGGTCCGAGACTTCGTTCGCAAGAACGGCGACCGCCTCTTCGATCGCCTCGAAAAAGAAGAACAGCAGCGGGCTCCGAGTAAACAATAAATAGCCACGAGGTCAGGCGCACACTTAGCGCGGGGGGACGGTGATGCAGACTCTTGGGGGACGGGGGAAGAGTGTGGTTCGTACGGTATTGCTGGTGGGGTGTGCGCTGGTGATGCTGGGCGGCTGCTCGAGCGGCACGAAGGTCACGCGGGTGGACGAAGGACTGGTCACGGACCTCAGCGGGCGCTGGAACGACACCGATTCGAGAATGGTGGCCGAGACGATGGTCAAGGAGGCGCTCGTCAGTCCCTGGCTGGAGAACTACGTCCGGGCCAAGAGCCGACAGCCTGTGGTGGTGGTCGGGACGATCCTGAACCGGAGTTCCGAGCACATCAACGTGCAGACCTTCGTGACGGATCTCTCGCGAGAGCTCACGAATTCGCAGAAAGTGACCTTTGTCGCCGGCAAGGGGGAGCGGGAGGAAGTCCGCGAGGAACGGCGCGAGCAGGCCGCGCATGCCCGCGAGGAGACCCAGAAGGCACCGGGGAAGGAAATCGGAGCCGATTACATGCTGAAAGGCGACATCTCCTCGATCCTGGATGAGTCTGAGGGTGTGAAAGCGGTCTTTTACCAGGTGGACCTCGAGCTGATTGATCTGGAGAACAACGTGAAGTCTTGGTTCGGCCAAAAAAAGATCAAGAAAGTGGTCGAGCGCAAACGCATGCTCTTTTAGATCCTGCGCACTCTGTTGAGCCTATCCACCTCATTCTTCTCACACGTGGTGATCCCGCTCCGTCTAGCCGTTGTGCCTGCCTCCCTGCTGCTGACCGCGCCTATCCTGGTCACGGTGGAAGGATGCGGTTCCGCGACGAACCGCTACCTCCTCGTGGATGAGAGTCTTCGCGTCGGGGATGCCAAACGCGCCGATCTGATCCTCGAACAGGCCGAACATGAATATGGAGCAAAGAGCCGGGTCTTGTACAAGATGGACCGAGGCATGACGCTCCACCTGGCAGGGCGGTACCAGGAGAGCAACGCGCTGCTGGACCAGGCGGAGGAGGAGATGGAGCAGCTGTACACCCGCCGGATCCGTACCGAAACCAAGGCCTTTCTGGTCAATGATACGGAACTGCCCTTTGAAGGGGAGCCGTATGAGCAAGTGATGCTGAACGTGCTGAAGTCGATCAACTATGCGGTGCTTGGAAGCTGGAATGAGGCGCTGGTGGAGGCGAGACGGATCGACCACCGGCTGAACGTCCTCTCCGACCGGGTCGGGGAGAAAGCCGGCTATCGAGATGATGCGTTCGCCCGGTACCTCAGCGGGATCCTCTACGAGGTGGCCGGGGATGTGAACAATGCCTTCATCGCGTACCGGAAAGCGTATGAGGCCTATCGCGCTGACGCCTCCTGGTTACGCACACCGGTCCCTCCCATGCTCCGGGACGACTTGTTGCGGACGACCGACGCCCTGCATCTGAACGAGGAGCACGAAGAGTACCGTCGGGCGTTCGCCGACCTCTCCTGGCGGACACTCTCGGAGACCCAGCGCCTCGCCCATCTGGTCGTGATCAGCTATAATGGCGAGGCGCCGCGAAAAGAAGATCAGTTCATCGATCTTCCCATCAGTCTCGATGCGCTGAACCTCGTCCTCTTGACCAAACAGGCCTTCGGTTCCAATAAGCCGGAAAGCCGGGCAGCGGAGAGTCTCCTCTATGGTCTCAACGGGCATGTGGTGCGCGTGGCGCTGCCGCGTCTGGTGCCTCAGAAGACCCAGGTAGCGGCCGGAGAGGTGAAGTTGACCGGCAAGAGCGAGGCGTTTACCGCCAGGACGGAACTGGTTCAAAATCTGACCGCGCTTGCCGAGAAGAACCTCGCCGAACAGTTTCCCTCGATTGCGGTCAAGGCGGTCGCGAGAGCGGCGGTGAAGCAGACCATGGCCGTGGGCGTCGGCCGGGGCGCGCAGGCGGCAGCCGGGAAGGACGCTGGCCCATTGGTGGGAGTGCTCGTTGGCGTCTTGGCGAGGTCCTTGGCCATCGCGTCGGAAGAGGCGGACAAACGGAGTTGGCGCACGTTGCCGGATGAAGTCCAGCTCGCGCGCCTCTGGGTGCCGCCGGGCGAGTACGAACTTCGGATTCGCGCCGTCGACCGGGGCGGCAGCCTGATGGGCCAGGAATCCGTCCAGGCCGTGACGGTACACGCCGGCGAGAGCAGGTTCTATACCGTCCGGGTCCTGCCGTGATACAAAGGGTGCGGATGCTGCGAACGCGCGCGATACCGATCCTGCTGCTTGGGGTCCTGGCCGGTTTGCTCAACGGGTGTGTCCGGTTCGGACACAGCGCGGAACCGTCTTGGATCGATGGCGTCAGCCGTGACTATCCGCCCGATCAATACCTCCTCGGTGTCGGGCAAGCCGAGTCGCGGCCTGCCGCTGACGAGCGTGCCTATGCCGCCGTCGCCAAAATCTTCAAAGCGCAAGTCAACGCCCAGTCCCGGGATTGGGAATCCTATTTGGTGCTGGAGAACCGGGGAAAGGCGAGCGCGGAACGCCGCGTCACGCTCGATCAACTCACCAGCGTATCCACCGACAAGATCCTGGAGAACGTCCGAATCATGGACACCTGGTTCGACCCCCGCAGCGGGCAACATTACGCGATGGCGGGGATGGACAGAGCACAAGCCGCGACCGCGGTGCTCGAGCGGATCGCTGAATTGGACGGAATCGTCGACACCCAACTCAAAGAGTCCCGGCAGACCGAGGACAAGCTGGCGAGTGTGCGAAACCTCAGACGCGCGGTGAAGAACCTCGTGGTGCGGGAAGCCTACAATGCCGATCTGCGGGTGATCAGACCGACGGGCCGGGGCGTCGATCCGGCCTACCGCGTCGGCGAGTTGACGGCCGAGCTGGAACAGTTGTTGACGTCGAGCCTGGTGATCGGCGTCGAAGTCTCCGGTGAACAGACGGAAGCCGTCCGGCGTGCGGTGATCGAAGGGCTGGTGCGCGAGGGGTTGCCGGTGACGGCCCGACGGGTTGGCTCCGAGGCTGCGCCGGGTGGCGTGGCAAGCGGGAAGGTGACCGAGTTACTCGTGAAGGGGAGGGTGCGGCTGTGGGATGCGGACGTGCCGGATCCGCAGTTCAAGTATGTCCGGTGGTGCAGCGATTTTGTGATCGTGGACATCGGAACCCAGCGAATGGTCGGCGCGGTCTCACGTGGTGGGCGTGAAGGTCATCTGACCGGGGG
>WNEW01000507.1_pt1 | contig 18740 bp, 20 predicted proteins | sample 5399891 | NCBI WGS metagenome assembly WNEW01 (sample SAMN13153336, study PRJNA577476) | soil metagenome | isolation source: 40 cm grassland meadow soil pre-rain plot 5 | place: USA:California | collected 2015-09-08 | reverse complement strand
GAGGTCTTCGTAGGTCTGGTGATCGTAGTTCTGCTCCACCCGCATCACCACGCCGTTACGGACAAAGGCCCGTATGCGGCAGGCGTGCGTGTCGTTCGGGGAGCAGCACCACGTAAAGGAGGAATCGTACCGGTACTGGTCATGATAGACGCGCTCCCAGGACCGGTCCGGATACTCGCCGAGGGGGTTGCCCACCTCGATTACCGGTTGCAGGGCCGTCAGCGCCAGGGCCTTGTCGGCCACCGCCACTGCCGCCACCGTCCCGGCCGAGACTTTCAGAAATTGTCTCCGTGACAGAAACATCGTCAACACCTCCTAGTTGAAAACGCAAACTGCCTACCGAAAGGCAACGTGCCACGTGTCTGCCCATCACCTCCTCTCTTCTGACTCATCGGAATCCTGACCATCATCCACACCCTCCGTCGGTCCTAGGCCAGCATAGGCCTAGATGAACGGTAAGAAGTCCTACAAGCCCTATGCCATCACAGGTAATTGACATCCATTCATGACACTTTAATAGTGTTTTATATTTCAATGCCTTGTAGGTCAGTTTGAGTCTACGACGCACCCCAAACTACCGGCAGGTTGCTGCGCTGTGTAGAGACCGGAGAGGGGAACCTTAGGGAGGAGACAAGCGAAAAATAAAACTCGCAACGAACTCAAAAGCTTAGATAGAAAATACGACCCATTACCGAATCGTAACATCAACTGGGTCAGATGTTACGTTTTGAGGGGTGGGGAAGACCTCAAGAAGCCGAGATTCCCGGAATGGCTTGAGTAGCGGGGCTGCCCGGATGAAGTTGCCGGAGGTCGATCACCAGTTCATCTTTTGCCCGGCCCAGCATGTGATCCAGGACCCCGCTCTCCCGCTTGACGACCGCCTCAGCCGGTTCAAACAATAAATCAAACCCCTTCGCCGCCGTCGGCATCATCGGATAGCGGCGATCGTACACCATCCCATAGGCCGGGATGCCATAGATAATCCGACGATTGCCTAATATGAAATGCACATAGTGTCCTTGGATATACAAGCCGCCGGAGGTAATCTCCCGTTTAAGGGAGGTCTGAGGGCGACTCAGATAGTAGGCGACCCGCTCATCCGGCTTCGCTTGCGCGAGTGCATCGGACAGGCGAGGCGCCAGGAGGGCGATCTCGTCTTGACGGAAGGCCGGCTCCCACGCAGCCTCACCCGCAAGCATGACCTGAACTCCGATGCGATGTTCACGGACCTGGAGACCCTGCAGAATGCCGGCGATCTCGTCGGCGCTGATGATCAGGGGATGGCTGTGGGCGCTCGGCGGCCATTCAGGCAGCACATTCGCATCTGACTCCAGCCGCACGAAGTTAATCGGGTCTTCATAGACCACGCGTGAGGGAACGTGGGGCAATGCGCAGCCGGTAACCGCCAATGCAAAATTACAAATTAAAAATGCAAACACTCCTTCTTTTACCATTTTGCATTTTACATTTTTCATTTTAAATGACCGTCACTCCGTGACGGTGATGGTCATCTCCACCCGTTCAAGCGGATTATCTCGCCCGTCACGCTTGGCGTTCACGATGGTGTCCGCCACGTCTATCCCGCTCACGACCTCGCCGAACGCGGTGTACTGCCAATCCAGGAAATTCGAATCGGCGACACAGATGAAAAACTGTGAGCCTGCGCTGTCCGGATCGTTGGACCGGGCCATGGACAAGACGCCTCGTTTGTGCGGCTTGCTGTTGAACTCCGCCTTGACCCGGTGGCCCGGCCCGCCCGTCCCGTGGGAGGAGCGGTCCTGGCCCTTGCTGTTTGGGTCGCCTCCCTGAATCATAAATCCCGGAATCACTCGATGAAAAGTCGTCCCGTCGTAGAACTTCGTTTGCGCCAACTTGATGAAGTTTCTGACGTGATTCGGCGCCACATCCGGGTAAAATCTGAGCACGATCTCTCCCCACGACTTGCCTTTCGAGGTCACGGCGATCGTCGCACGGGTCTTGTCGGATGGTTCTGACATGGGAGCTCCTTCTGGCCGGGGGGCTACGGTGTTCCTGACACCCCGGCCTCGGCAAGTCCGGTACTGATTCCAACCCAGTGTTCGCCATCATCATCGCTTCTGAATACCCCCGAACTGGTGCCCGCATAGAGGGATCCGTCATCCGAGACGATCAGCACTTGGACCGAGAGCTCCGTCAAGCCATGGTTGAGAGGAGTCCATTGCCGCCCCTGGTTCAGGCTCTTAAAGATGCCCCGGCCGGTGGCCACAAAGAGCCCCCTCTCATTCGTCACGATCCCACGAATCGAATCATTCGGCAGAGCTCGGCTGATTGGCCGCCAGGTCTGTCCCCCGTCACCACTGCGAAAGACTCCTCCGTCGAACGTCCCGGCATAGAGAGCCTGATCCTTATCCACCGCCAGGACGCGGATAAAATTCTCGACCAACCCTTCGTGGTCCACCAGTCCATGAGTCAATCGCGTCCATTCCGATGCCGTCGCCTTGTAGCGAAACACTCCTCGACCGGAGGTCCCCGCGAACAGGGTGCGCTCCGGCGCCATCACGAGACTGTGGACGAGGGTCTCATCCAGACCTTTGGTGACGACCCGCCAGCGGTTATCTCCCTCTGCCACGCGATAGACGCCATCACCGGTCCCCGCATAGATGACCCCGCCTTCGATCAGCAAGGCTTTGATCTCGAGGCGTTTGAGACCGGCGTTCATGGGCTCCCATCTCTTGCCGCCATCCCGGCTCCGGAACACGCCGGCCCTGAATGTCCCGGCATAGACCGTCCCATCCCGGGCGGCCGCCAGGCAGAGAATGAACGGATCGGGCAAGTCGGTATTAGCGGCGGTCCATGACGCGCCGCGGTCATGGCTCCGAAACACGCCCATGCCAAAAGACCCGGCATAGAGGGACTGGTCCCTGGATACGACGAGGGCTTGGATGCTGGGGGCCGGAGCCCGCTCCGCCGCGGGCGACTGCACCGCACCAATCGTTCGCTCAGGTGTCTCAGCCCACGCATCGGCGAGGCATGCGCCGACGCCTCCCAGGAGACCTGCCGCGATGACGGCCGCGACCGGACAAGGTGTTGCGGATGTCCGCATCAGCGCACCCGGTGGCCGGCCGTGCCGGCCGGCGCAGTTCGATCGAGCTTCAAGCCCTGGCCGCCGGAAGGGTTCCGCCGGCCGAACAGCCGGGCGCCCAGGATCCCGACCTCATAGAGGATGACGAGCGGGATCGCCATCAGCAGCATCGTAAACAGCGTCGCGTCGGGGGTGACGATCGCGGAGACGATCAGGGCCGCCAGGATGGCATGCTTACGATAGCGACTCAGGAGTTCCGGGGAGACGACCCCGACCCTGGACAAGAGCGTGAGGACCATCGGCAGTTCGAACGCAAACCCGAAGATGAGGAGGAACTTCACGTTGAAATCGACGTACGTGCCGACCGCCAGTTGCGGCATCAATTCCCTGTCCATCCCAAAGCCGACGAAAAACTGGATGACCAACGGCAGGATCACCAGATTGCAGAACACGAGACCCAACGCAAACAATCCGGCGGCCAGACAGAACAGCGGAATCGCCCAGCGCTGTTCACGAGGCAGCAGCGCCGGTTCAATGAACTTCCAGAACTGATACAGGATGACCGGGAGACTCAACACGACCCCGGCCAGGAGTGAGACCTTGATTGACGCGAAGAGCGCCTCGGTCGGTCCATAAAACATCAGGTCGTCCGTCAACGGACGCCGGAACCAGTCGATGAGTTCCGTGGCGTAGGCGAACGTCAGCACGAACCACGCCGACACGGTGGCGGCGATCAGCAGCAGGCGTCGCTTGATCGCGGCGATATGGTCGACAAGAGGGGGGAGAACGACAGCCATGGATGTGATCCCCGAAGTCGGGTGGTCAGTGAGCCCCGGCCCGCGCCTCGTGTTCGCGATACAGCCTCACTAACTCCGCCATCTTGTCCTTCTTGGCCAGCTTCTCCTTCTGGATCCGCTTCTTCTGAAACTCTTCTTCAGGTGTCAGGACGTGCCGCTTCTGTAGCTCTGCCAACTCGGCGTCGAGCCGATGATGGGATTCCTCGAGTTGCCGGAATTCAAGGCTGGACTGACGCAACAGATCCGCAATCACATTTTCCGTCAGCATGCTCCACCTCCTCCTCAGTTTTCTTAGCAAACAGCAAGTAGCTAGCAGCCAGAGCTACTCGCTATTCGCTGCTCGCTGCCTCTAAGAGGTCCATCCCCATCAGGATGGCATCTTCAATCGGATTCGTGTAGTACGCCGCCCGCGCCGCGAGATGGTGGAACCCCGCCTGCTCGTACAGGCAGCGGGCCGCCTCGTTCGAGGCACGGACTTCAAGGACCGCCCGTGCAGCCCCTCGTTCCCGTCCAAGAGCCGAGGCGTACCGCACCAACTCGCGGGCAACCCCCTGGCGGCGGACCGACCGCTCAACCGCGAGATTCATAAACCGTAGTTCTTCGAACACGACCCAGAAACAGACATAGCCGACGACCTCCCCCCGCTCCAGCCCCGCACAACCATCATGGAGGGAACGGGCGACGTACAGATGACTGAAGGGATTGCCGTCCAGCTCAGCGTCGAACATTTTGGGAGTCCATGGAGCTGAGAAGGATTCCTGCTCGATACGCAGGATCTGTTCACGGTCCTGGTGGGTCGCCGGCTCGATGTGTATACGGCTGGACTGCTGATTCTTGATCACGTGTGGCATCAATTCGAGGACTCGCGTGTGCTGGCAGATTCTAATCGATGTCCCACAGCCTTCACTTCCGCCTCCGCCCGCTGGACGTACCGCGGAGAGAGCCCCTGGCCCGCGATGTCTCCGCGCGCCAGCCGTTCCAGCCCGGCCAGGCCGATGCTGACCGCCGAGGCCGCCATGGCCTCCCCTGGAGCCTCACGAACCTGGCCCGCTCTGGGCCCGAGCAGCCGATACAACTCGTTGCGATTGGTTGCCCATCCTTCCCCGAGCACGACCGTGGGCCCCACGAACGACCGGACCACTAACTCCAGAGGACCGACTCGCTCGGCCTCGAGTACTTGCAGGGTTCCGGCGCCGGTCCACCGGTACAGTCCCCAATACACTTCGCCAGTCCTGGCCTTCAGGATGGGGCACAGGGGCACGTCATCCCGCGGCACGTTCCGGACCATCGCCTCCAATGTCGGCACCGCTGCCAACGGCAGCCCCGTCGTGGCTCGGAGGCCCAGCATCGTCGCGAGTCCGACCCGCAGTCCCGTAAAGGAGCCGGGGCCGATCGACACCGCCAGTCCCTCCAGACTCGACAGCGTCAGCCCGCTCGTCTTCAACAGCCGATCAATCGTCGGGATCAGCAGCCTGGCCTGCGAGCCCGCAGCCTCTTCATCCGAGCGCGCCAGCACCCTCGGGCCGTCCAGCACCGCGACGCTTTGACGGGATGTTGCCGTTTCAACCGCGAGAATCTTCATGAGAGAAGTAATTGACATCACCTCTTAGGATCGAATGGGCTCCAGTTCCTCGGGCTTCAGGGAGGGGTTCGGCACGATCTCGTGGAAGGTCAGCCACAGAGCTCCCTGCCCTTGCCCATCGCGCATCGAAATCTTAAAGGGCTTCACCATGGGATCCGCCATCACGCTCTTCAGAGACGATGGAGGCTGACCCGTCGGAGAGACGTCAACCGGGCGGAAATCCTCAAGCTGCATCGTCGCCTCCACCTCTCCCGCCGGCGTCAATCGGTCTTCCTGGACGACTTGAAACGATCGACGCTCGAACCAAATCCGGCGGACGGGCCGTCTGGCTTCCACCACGTCCGGCTCACCAGGCATGAGCACATCCATGCGGTACCGATCGCCATCTTCCGAGAGCAGGACCTTTTCCCGATCCGACACCGGGGCGATGCCGACGGCCCCGCTCACCGCCCACACGCTCAGTTGGAACGGCCGGCCCAACTGCCCGATCCGGTCCAGCTCAGTCACGCGTCCCGTCAAGACCTGCCCCGTCGTGGGCAGGCGCACCCGGTAGAGATCCTCCCCCAGAACAATCTCGAACAGCTCGCCGCCCAGCCGATTGAACCCCTGGAGCCGAAGTGCATCAGGACGGCGATAGAACACCGCGCCTTCCACGAGCTGGGCGATCGGAATCCCGGGCGCCTTAATCTGAGCCCTGAACAGGCCTTTCAAAGTGTGGATGGCAGCCTCTCGTGCTCGCAGCAACTCAATCAACTGCTCGGCCGTCGCCGCCCTCAAGGGGGGTTGTGCGCGCCAGGTCGCGCAGCCGGCGATGGCCATCGCCAATGCAACATTTAAAATGAACAATGCAAAAGACCGGGAAATGCTCCGGCTTTTTCCTAAATTTTTCATTTTGCATTTTGATTTCATCACTGCGCGCTCAGGCCAGGGCGAAGTCCAGCGCCTCCCCGACGTCACGAATTCCAACCAGTTCCATGTCGGTCACCGGATCCAGCTTCGTGAGATTGCGCGCCGGGAGGAGGCAGCGCCGGAACCCCATCTTCGCCGCCTCGCGGATCCGCAGCTCCGCCTGGCTGATCGCCCGCACCTCGCCGCCCAATCCCAGCTCCCCCAGGACGACGGTGTTCGAATCAACCGGACGCTCTCGAAGGCTCGAGGTAATCGCCGTCGCGATGCCCAGATCAATGGCCGGTTCGTCGATCCGCATCCCGCCTACGACATTGACATACACATCCTGCCCCGAGAGGTGAAGCCCCAGTCGTTTTTCCATCACCGCCAGCAGGACGGACACCCGGTTGATCTCGACACCGGTGGCCATGCGTTTCGGCATGGCATATCCGGTCGGCGACACCAGCGCCTGCAGTTCGATCAGAATGGGCCTGGACCCTTCCAGACTGGAGACGATCACTGAGCCGGTGCTCTTCTCGGGACGCTCAGCCAGGAACAGCTCCGACGGATTCCCCACCTCTTCCAGTCCCGTATCCTTCATCTCGAAGACGCCGATCTCATTCGTCGAGCCGAAACGGTTCTTCGCCGCACGGAGAATGCGATAGGTGTGCCCCTTCTCGCCCTCAAAATACAGCACGGTATCCACGATATGCTCGAGGAGCCGGGGTCCGGCAATCGCACCTTCCTTCGTCACATGGCCGATGATAAATACGGGAATTCCGCTCCGCTTCGCGAACCACATCAGTTGACCGGCCACTTCCTGCACCTGGCTGATGCTTCCGGGCGCCGACGTGAGCTGGTCCGTGTAGACGGTTTGGATCGAGTCGACCGCGACCGCGGCTGGTTGCAACGCTTGGACAGCTTTGAGGATCTCTTCCAGGGAGGTTTCGGCCAGGATATAGAGGAGCGGGCTGTGGACCCCCAGCCGTTCCCCTCGCATTTTGATCTGCCCGGGAGACTCCTCCCCTGACACATAGAGGACTCTCTGGCCGTTCGAGGCCAGCCTGGGCAGCGCCTGGAGCAGGAGGGTGGTCTTTCCGATGCCGGGATCGCCGCCGATCAGCACCACCGAACCAGGGACCACCCCCCCGCCCAGAACCCGATCGAACTCGCCGCACCCGGTCTGAAGCCGGTTCTCCCCCACCATCTCGATGGCGTCGATCGAGGTGGCCTTGGCACTCACTCCCGGGAGAGCGGACGGACGGCCCTTCCCGGCCACCGCAAGACGCTCTTCCTTCATGCTGTTCCAGCGTCCGCAATCCGGGCAGCGCCCCAGCCATCGAGCGGACTCATGCCCGCATGCCTGGCAGAGGAAACTGGTTTTGGCCCGCATCGGCCGGAGCCTCTTGGTCACATCGCGTCAGGATGGGTCCCCGGTTCGCATCTTAAAGGAACCGGACTGAAAATTCAAAGGGTCCGCCCCTACCTGTGAAGTTTCGTTCGGACTTCCTTCCAGCTTTTGGCGACCCGCGCTTTGTTCGGCAACTCGCCTCGATCCGGTTCCGGAACGATCACCACCTCCATCCGCTGGGCGACAAGCACCTCGGCAAACTCACGAGTCCGGCCGACACCGGCTTTCAGGTTATCCCAGCCCTCCGCCCGTAAGTCTTCAATGGTGGGAGCAAGTTGCGTGCGCCCGGGTGGCAACGTCAGCGAAAAACCGGCCGGAAACCTGTGGTCCTGAAGCCAGGCTCGAACTTCTCCGAGCTCACCGTCATCCCCCCCGACCAGATAGATCACGTTGTAATAGAACCGCGTCAGGCGGTTCAGTTCATCAGCCGCATCAGCGACCGGGCTTGGACGGTCCTGGCGACCGAGTTCCAAAGGCAAGGGCGGCAGCGGAACCAGCGGCGCCTTCCTGTCTTCAGTCAGCGCCGCGAACTCGACGAGCAGAATGGGACGACGGCGTTCCCAGCAGGCCACCGTCGCGGAGGCTTCGGGGCTTTCGACCCGTTGGCTTTGTGGCAGTCTGACCTTCACCGCATAGTGGCCGCGCCTCCGGGGGGTATATTCGAATAAGGCCCGGCCGTCTCCGCCGGTCATCGCCGTCCCCGCCTTCTTCCCCTCCACGGTAAACTCGAGCTGCTCACCGCCCAATCCAGTCGGCCCCAGGACGCCCGCCCGAACCAACCTGGCTTCAATCATCACCGGCCGACCCGGCGCGGTGAGCGCATCACGCAGGGACAGCGTTCCCGCAACCTTCCCGGTTGCACCGGCTTCCTCGAGAACAGGTGACAGTGACAGCAGGAGCAGCACCGTCACCGCCACTGGCAGGCGGCCGGGCATCCGTCAGCCTCTCTCCACTTCCGTCAACACCCCGTCCAGAATGTCCAGCGCCACATCCGCTTCCTGTTTCGTGATGAGCAGCGGGGGTACGATCCGGACGACGTTCTGGCCGCATCCGAGCAGGAGCAATCCTTTCCGGAAACAGCGTTGAATGATGTCGTTCCGTTCCTGGATCGCCCGCTCCTTCGTCTCTCGATCGCGCACACATTCAACCCCGATCATCAACCCCTTGCCGCGCACGTCGCCGATCAGCCGGTGACGAGCCTTCAGCTTCTCCAGCTCCCGCAGTAGATGGCCGCCGACCGCGGCCGCGTTGGCGACCAGATTGCGTTCCAGGAGTTCGATCGTCACCAGGGCTGCCTCGCAGGCGACCGGGTTTCCGCCGAACGTGTTGGCGTGCGCCCCGGCTTCCCAGCTCATGAGGTCGGCCGACGCGACGGTCGCCCCCATCGGCAGACCGGAGGCGATCCCCTTCCCGGTCGCCAGAATGTCCGGCTCCACACCCCAGTGCTCGAGGGCGAACATCTTCCCCGTGCGACCCATCCCCGATTGCACCTCATCCACGACATACAAGATGCCGAACTCCCGAGCCAGCTCGGCCAGCATGGGATGGAACTCGGGAGGGGGCACCACCACACCGCCTTCGCCCTGAATCGGTTCCACGACGATCGCCGCCACGTCCTCCGGCGGCACGAAGGTCCTGAAGTACTCCTCCCGGATCACATTGACACAGTGCATCTTGCAAGCAGGATAGGTGAGCCCGTACGGGCAGCGGTAACAATAGGCATAGGGCACGTGCGTGACCCCGGGGATCAACGGTGCGAAATGCCGGCGCTGAACCGCTTTGCTGCCGGTCAACGAGAGGGCGCCCATGGTCCGCCCGTGAAAGGCCCCCTGAAACGCGATCGTCAGGGGACGGCGGGTCCGATAGCGCGCCAGTTTAAAGGCGGCCTCCACCGCCTCGGTGCCGGAGTTGCTGAAAAAGGTGCGCTTGGGCCTCCTCCCCGGCGTGATGCGATCCATCGCCTCAGCCAGCTTCACCTGGGCCGGGTAATAAAAATCGGTCCCGGACATGTGGATGAAACGGGCGGCCTGCTTCTGGATTGCCTCCACCACTTCCGGATGCGAATGCCCCGTGGCCACGACGGCGATCCCGGCCGTGAAGTCCAGATACCGATTGCCGTCCACGTCCTCCACCGTGGCCCCTCGCGCCTTTTCGATGACCAGGGGGTAGATGCGCGTGGTGGACGGTGACAGAGCCTGTTCATCGCGACGGAGCCATGCCCGCGCCTTCGGACCTGGTGGAACGGTCTTGATGTATGGCACGGCCTGGCTGTTGGAGCGAGGGGTTCCCGTCAATCGTTTGGCCACGTCAAACCTCCGACAAAAGAAGTGCTGAGTGCGCTGCGCCCCTCACATCAGGCCGTGCCCCCGTTTGGCGATGGAGTAGGCATCGACGGCCGAAAAGATCGCCAGACTGAGATACAGCAGTTCGGCAGGGCGCCAGAACAGTCTGGAGATGATGATCAGCGCGGCGCCGAAGCCCACGATGAGATAGCCTTGCTTCTCGCCCAGGTACAAATGCCCGGCGCCGGCCAGGATCGAGAGCGAGGCGGCCCTCAGCCCGTGCCAGGTTCTCTCGCGATCATCCATCGGCTTCGACGGACAGTAAGTGAGTAATTGAGTAACTCAGTAATTTAGAAACTGCTCTGAGCTGCTGGTCGCTTAATTACCAATTACTTACTTGCTCAATTACTTTCCCGGTGCGCTCAGCACAGCCAGCACTTCGTCCACGTGCCCGTCCACCTTGACCTTCCGGAACACCGCTTTCATCGTTCCCGTCCCGTCGATCACAAAGGTACTCCGTTCGATGCCCCAAAACTTTCTCCCATACATTGTCTTTTCCTTGTAGACCCCGTACGCCTTCGCCACTCGTGCACCCTCATCGCTCAGCAGCGAGAACGGCAGCTGATGTTTGGCGATAAACCGCCGGTGTGATTCCCCTCCGTCGAGGCTCACCCCCACGACCGCCGAGCCCGCCTTGAGGATCGGCGTCATCGAATCACGAAACCCACAGGCCTCTTTCGTGCATCCGGGTGTGTCGTCCTTCGGGTAGAAGTACAGCACGACTTGCCTGCCCCTGAATTTCTTCAGGCTCACGGGTTGTCCGGTTTCGTCCGGAAGCGAAAAGTCAGGCGCCTTGTCTCCTACAGCGAGCTCCGCCGGCATGGGTGATCTCCTCTCCGCTCTGTGTTGCTGAATGCGATGTGGTTGAACGCGGAACAACCCGCATGCGTGGGAAGCAAGCGGGTGGGCTCAACGGCCGCCACCAAACGTCGGCCTTTGGGTCGAGTAGGGGACTTCCTTCGCCTTCTTGGTAATCGCCCCTTCGGGGGATCCGAAGGGACGCAACGCCGGCGAGTCCCAGATCACCTTATCGCCGGGGGCCAGGTTGGCGGCCTCGATGAACTGCTCACGGGCACGTTCCGTGTCTCCACGGGCAAAGAGAGAAAGACCGAGGTTGTAGTGCGCTTCCGCAGAACTCGGCGCGAGGCTCACCGCCTGCTCAAAATAGGTCCGGGCCTGCTCGTAGTTTCCGGCCAGATGTGCCTGAGTCCCTTGTTCGGTCAGCTTCAGCACGGCTGGGGGAACGCCTGGACCAACCGCCAACGGCGTTCGCAGTTTCGCTTTCGGTGTACTCGAACAGGCCGGCAGCCAGCACAGCAAGCTGATCATCATGATCGCGCCGAGAAGTCTCAGGCCTCTGTCAGAAACGTCCTCCGAAAGGCGAATCACAGTCATGGTTTCCTCCGCTTCCGCAGCTCCTCCTCAAAGGTTTTCCTGTACAGAACCTCCCATTCCTGGCTCCCTTCGACGATCGGACGTGAGTATGACGCCAGTCGCGCACGCACGACGCGGTCTGTTGCTTCTTCCTGATGGAGCTCCGATGCGAGCACACGCTTGATCTCGCGCAACGCGTGCGCCTCCTCTCCTTTCAGGCGGGCCGCAGGGTTCGTCTTCAGGCAGGCCAGAATCCGGTGTGAGAGGTGGCTCACTTTGTCGTCACTGAGCAGCATGCTGAAACCCGTGAGGCGTAAGGAGTGAGGCGTGAGGTGATAGAGCGTTCCCGATGAATTGAGACTTTGCCATCCCGTTACGCCTAGCGCCTCACGCCTCACGCCTCACGAAGTCAGAGGATCAGCCCCCGTTCCTTGACCAGACGGCTCTTGATCATCGTGAACATCTTCTGGTAGTCGACGCCTCCGCGCTGAATCTCCGCCTCGTAGTTTTTCATGAGTTCCCGGACCTCGGCATTCAGTCGATCCTCGACCATGAGCTCCTCAGTAATCGTCTGGTTCAACGCCTGAACCAGCGCGTTCTTCTCTCCCAGCACTTCGAGGTGCCCTTCAGCCAGCAGGCGTGAGGCGAGTGACTCCGCCAGCAGGCTGATCCGTTCCCTCGAGAGTTTCAATCGCGTTCGCTCCGGGTGACTTGTTCCACCTTGATCGTAGTCGCATCCATGGCCTGACGCAGCACCGTGGCGTCTCCCAGGATGCGCCCCACGATGTTGACGCGGTCAGCCGGAACGGGATCAGGCCCCATGCTCATGGGCGTCCTTCCGAAAAAGATCGCCAGCACCCCGCCGGCTCCCCAGAACGCCAGGTCCCCCACTTTCACCTGCGTCGTCGCCATCTCGCGATGATCCTTGACCCCGGGGACCTTAAAATAGAACTCTTCGCCCCAGGTGTTCAGCACAGCCTGGATGGGACACGCCTTGTAGATGGCCTCCGCGGTTTGGTTGGTCTTCAGCTCGGCGTCCAGACTGACCGGCCCCACCAAGATTCTAATGCGCCGTGTTCCGTCTCCCATTATTTCGATCTACGATGTGCAGCCCCCGCGACACCGGCTGTGCTCTTCCTGACTGGCGATCCGAAGAGGCCGGCGTTCATGCGGGAATTTAGCTTGTTTCCGCGGTGAAATCAAGGCTAGAATCGCCGGTAGAAAGCAGCGAGTAGCTGGTAGCTAATAGCTCAGAGCAATTCGTTTATTCTAGCTGCTTGCTCATCGCTTCTCGCTGTTCGCTATTAGCTATTCGCTGTTTGCTCCATGCTTGAATCAACCTTCGTGCTGCTCAAAGGCATCGGCGAATCCACCGAGCGTCGGATCTGGGACAGCGGAGTCTCAGACTGGCACGCCTTCCTTGCCTGTGGATCGCTTCCCGGAATCGCGCCGGATCGGAAGCGATGCTACGACGCCGACATCACCCTGGCAATCCGCCGTCTGCAGGAGGGACACTCGCGATACTTTTCACGATGCCTGAAAGCGCGCGATCGCTGGCGGCTCTTCGAGACCTTCAGGTCCCATGCCGTGTATCTGGACATTGAAACCACCGGCGGCCCTCCCGCCTACGGAGAGGTGACGGTTGTCGGACTCTACGCGAATGGCCGCATGACCAGCTTGGTCCGAGGAAAGTCGCTGACCGAAGAGCGCCTCACCTCGGAGTTATCCAAGTATCACCTCGTGTTGACCTTTTTCGGCAGTGTCTTCGACCTTCCATACTTGCGCGCCAAATTTCCTGGAGTGGTCCTGGATCATCCCCACATCGATCTCTGCTTTGCCGCCCGGCGCCTCGGACTTGGTGGAGGATTGAAGCGCATCGAATCCCTGATGGGCATCGGCAGGTCCGCTGACCTCCAGGGTCTCGATGGCTGGGAAGCGGTCAGGCTGTGGCATGCGTGGCGCCGCGGAGAGACGGACGCGTTGGACCTCCTGCTGCGTTACAATGCGGCCGACACACGCAATCTCGAGCCGCTGGCCGAGTTACTCTATCGCCGGTTAGCGGACCGTTACGGTCCGAGCACCCAGGCCACCGCCTGTCCCCCCACTTCCTTGTCGGCTCCCTCTCCACGGTGACAGTCGCTTGCCATCCGTTCACCGATCAGCCGTCCTTCTCCACCGGCGTGACGCACGGATCAGGCTCTGGTGCTACCCTCCCACTCAACGCTGAAGGAAAAATTATTTGACAAGCTCCGGGAGCCCGTGTAGGTTCAAGACCCAACGAATCGTACCTGCCTTTCAATAGACTAACCAGTTCCGTTCGGGTTCGACGCGGCAATCTAGGAGACGAGGCATGCGTCTCGCCGGCCTTGGTACTCGGCTTCTGGTGCTCCTCCTGGCTCTCGGGGCAGGGTGCGTCACGACCAGCTCTCGAGGGCCTGAGGAAGTGCTGCGCGCCTTGGTGCGGGCCAATGCTGAGAAGGACCTTGCCACGCTCTCAGCCCTGATGGCCCACGATGGCGACATCATCAGTTACACGCTCGGGGGAAGGAAGTACGTGGGGTGGAACGAGTTAGCCCGAGAGATGCAGAATGAATTTGCATCGGTCGCGCGGCTGGAAATCCCAATCACTCATTTGACAGTCTGGACTCGTGGTGACACGGCCTGGTTTGCGATGGAGCTCGACTACATCCGATATGTGGAGACCGGCAACGGCCAATCCCGGACCCTCCTCCCCCTGCGTGAGACCGGCGTCCTGGAGCGCCGGAACGGCCAATGGCTGCTGTTGGGGTGGCATGAGTCGTCCCGGAGCACGAGCGATGGAATGGCTATGGCCGGCCCCGTTCGTATCGTCCCTGTTCAAGAAGCAGCCGGTTCTACTCGGGCATCGGAAGCGCCTGACTTGAGCGGCGAATGGGAAATCCAGGAAGAGGACAAATCGTACCGGGCCATACTCGACCGCACCGGCAACGGTCCCTACACCCATCAAAACGGTCGCATCGTGACCACCAGTTTCGCCGAGAGGAGTTGGCAGGGAACCTGGCATCAAACTGGAAATGACCGCGAGGGGGGATTCGAAGTCCTGCTGTCAGAAGACGGGAATCAGGCCAAGGGGGTCTGGTGGTATACTCGGGTCGGTGACAAGACCAATATTCCCTCTCGTCAATGGGGCGGCAGCTATGTGTGGAAACGCCTGAACTCGCACTCAGGACGCGCGCCATGACATGAACTGTGCCGCAGGTTCGCGCAAGGCCTTCGCTCCGGCGTCACGCTCGTCGAAGAAATGCCGGTCCGAACGGCGATCCACCACAAAGCCGGAGGAAGCATGATTCGATTCATCATGACGGTGGTCCTGAGCGTCGCATGTGCGGGGCCATGCTGGGCAGCCGAAACCCATGAGCATCACGCCGTTCCCACCTTGAAGAACCAGACCACCACCTCCATCACCATTGAAGGCAATACGGTGACGTTGACGTTCGGACCCATTGATCTGCCATCCCCGCATGATGGCGATCTGGCGGCCAGCATGCCGAAGCACGTGTTCCAACTCCCCAAAGATATGTACCTCATCGGCTACAAATCGGCCGTGTTCACGAAGGAAGGCAAGCCCCTTCCCCAACAGTACCTGCATCACATCCTGATGCTCAACACGGATAAGGAAAGTGTCTCATGCCCCGGCGAGCCGCTCTTCTTTGCCGGAGCGGGGCTGGAATTGACCGAAGCCCGCTTCCCGGATGGGTACGGCGTGAAGCTCGAGAAGGATAAGAAACTGATGTCGGTGGTGGCGTTTTACCACAAGGCGCCGCCGACCAAGGACGTCATGGCGACTTTCACCATGTACATGGCGCCGGAAGGGGCCCCCATGAAGGACATGGACGTGTACCAGGTCGGGGTCAACATCGTCTGCTACAGCAAGTTCGGACAGCGGGGAAAGGATCAGACGGATGAAGGTGTGGAAATCAAACCCGGTATCCACGTCCTCTCGGCCCCGCTCAAGTTCCGGATGGACGGCTGCGTCAAGTTCGCCTACCCCCACGGCCATGACGAGCTGCTGCTGATCGCCCTCGAGAACAAAACGGCCAACCGGACATTACTCCGCACTGTTCCCGACGTGGCGCAGGACGGGACATTTCTGGCATTTCAGCCCCATCAAGTGTTCAAGGATAGCCGCGGGTTTTCGGTATACCAGAATGAAGAGTACGAGATGGTCATGGTGTATCACCACCCGCGGCACGACCCCCGGGTCCAGCACGGGATGGGCAACTACCTCCTCTACATGACCCCGGGGGCATGTCCGAGCGACTCTGCCGCCTCGGTTCATTGACCTCAGACCGCTGCTTACCCCTCGCGCCGCCACCCCAGGTGGTCGCTGATCCAGTTTTCTAGCATAAATTTATGCCCCCTTCAGGCTGCCGACCCCCTCCCAACGTGGTATTGACTACCTCGGCCCAGCGTGCTAATCGAACACACGTGCGGCCATGCTCGCCCCCCCCGGAAGAGGATCTCAAGGGCGGCGTGAGCCTCAACGGCTCCAATCGAGGCTGGCTGGGGGGGGGAATCCCGATGATCCCGTTCATGCTTATGTGGGTTCTACTGGGGTGGGCCAGCCCTTCCCTGGCCTACAGCATATTGTGTGCCAAGTCCGAAATTTATGTATTGACTACCACATCTTGATATGGCATAGCCATAGCCTGCAACGTCGGTGAGAGGACACCTTTTGGCCTAAGACGGACCTTCTGTACAAAGTCGGTGCATAACAAGAACCGGAGCTGGGTTGACCTTCGCATGAGCTACTCGAGCGTCGAGGACCCGGGCGAGAGTCATCCGTTCCTACCGGAACATATTTTAGTTACAACCCCGGAGCTTGCGAATGCCACCGGCTAACCCTCTGACCTTACTCCTTGCCAACGAGCAGCCCGAAGAGATCAAGCTGATCACCGTCACCATGCGCAGGTACTACCCGGGCTGTCGGGTGGAAGCCGTGTATTCAGGGGAAGAGGCGCTTGAGTGGGCGGTCAAACAGGATTGGCACGTCATCTTGGTGGATGAGCAGCTCCCCCGTCAGAGCGAGCAGGATATTCTTCCCGAACTCAGACGACGATCCCCCAACGCTGCGATAATCGTGTTGGCCGAACACGACGATGTCTCAGCCGCGGTCCAGGGGATGCGCGCCGGCGCGGACTTTTTTCTCTTTAAGAAATCATCGGTCTACCTGTCGGAACTCCCGATGGTCACGAAAGAGGTACTGGAAAAAAGAGAGCTCCGCGCCCGGCTGGCCTTGGCACAAGACCGTTATCATCGTCTGATCGAGATCCTGACGGATGTGGCCTATGAACTCGATGCGGAGGGGCGGTTCACCTCCGTGAGCCCAGGGATCGTCCCGCTGCTGGGCTACACGCCGCAAGAGCTGACTGGAGCCCACTACTCGAAGCTGTTGCCTCCCGACGACCCTCAGAAAGCGGCGCGGCGGTTCGATGAGCGACGAACAGCCGAGAGAGCCACCCGCCAAGTCGAACTTCATCTACTGCCCAAGGGTGGCATCGCGGCGACGGCCATCACCGTCCAAATCAATGCCATCGGTCTGTACAATCAACAGCAATTTCTCGGGACAGTCGGGGTGCTGAGACGCTCGCCGGCACGACCCTCGGAACATTCCACGGGTCAAACAGCCAGCCCAGGTGACCTCTCTTCCGTCAGCACGGTCTCGCCGGGCGCACCACCGCTTCGTGCGACTGACACGAGCCCCCTTCTCCATAAGGCCCAGGCCCTGCCGAAGGCCGAGCGGCGGCGCTCGCCCCGGCTCGCCCTTCGAATAGAAGCCCTTCTGAGCCTGAACGGATCAGCCTGGAATGGCACGGCCCTGAACATCAGTCTGAGCGGAATCTTCATGGTCTTCGATGGAGTAGTCCCCGTCAGCGAGAATCAGTCCATTCGATTGGGCTTGATGAGCGAGGTGGGAGTGTTGGAGATCCGGGGCGCGGTGCGGGGGATCCGCGAGGTATCAGGCCTGGAGAACGGACCACGGGGAAAACCTGCGCTGGGGTTGGCTGTCCAATTCACAGGGCTCCAGACCACCGAGGAAATGATTCTGGCTTCCCTCCTGGACAGTCTCCGTGATCAGCCGGGCACCATCAAGCTCCGGGCGATGCTGAACCCTCAAGACACGGGGGACCTTCTGCTGGAAGTCAGCTCGCTCGGCGCTGCCGATCACCAGACCGCTATCCATCCCGACCCCTCCCCCGTCGAGGAAAACCTCAACCCGGAACGCCGGTTTGCCGCTCGCGTCAAGGTGGCGATCCCGGCACGGGTGGAACCAGGTGAGCCATCCGCGCCCACTTCTCACTCTACGGCTGTCACCACGAATCTCAGCGTCCACGGCGCATGTCTTCGGCTTCAATCACGGATGAAACCGCTTGGGCGTAGATGTATGGTGCGTCTTCTCCCGCCACCCGCATACGCTACTGAGCCTGCGAAAGCGCTGGAGGACAGCTCTGAATATACGGTGATGGGGGAGATTATCTGGAGCACCCCCCTGACCACGGAGCCGGCAGATCTCAAAGGAGAGCTGTCAGCCGGCACGATTCGTCTGGGTCTCCGGTTCCTGCATTTTAATGACGAGGGTCAGCGCAGGCTCGCCGAGCTCATCGGGCGGTTCTTGACGTCCCCCGCTCGTCTCGAAGACTGGAGTGAGGAAACCAAGCTGGTCAGTGAACTCATGGAGTGCAGGAATGAGAAGGGACAGCGCATCGCGGTCTACCACGATTCGCCGCGAAACACGCTTCCTCCCGGCTCTCCGGTGGTCATCATTTCGCCCGGCTACGGGGAGACAAAAAAAGAGTACATCACACTGGCCTATTACTTCGCCAGTAACGGGTTTCAAGTCCTCCGTTACGATCTCACCAATCATGTCGGCGAAAGCGAGGGGGGGATCGAACATTCGACCCTCAGCAGCATGAGACGGGATCTGAGCGCCCTGCTCTCTTTCGCGCAACGCACCTGGCCTGCCAGCCCCATCAGCGTGGTCGCTACGAGCCTGGCGGGACGCGTGGCGCTCAAGCTTCTGGCCCACGACCGTCGCGTCAAGCTGTTGGTTCTCCTGACGTGCATCGTGGACGTCCAGGCTACTCTGCTGGCAGTCCACCAAGAAGACCATATCAGCGCCTACTTGAAGGGATCGAAGCGAGGCCTGATGAATGTGCTTGGATTTACCCTTGATGCGGATGTGTGGATAGCCGATGCGATCAAGGAAGGCTATACCGATCTACAGACAACGAAACGAGATGCGGCA
>WNEW01000505.1_pt1 | contig 18753 bp, 19 predicted proteins | sample 5399891 | NCBI WGS metagenome assembly WNEW01 (sample SAMN13153336, study PRJNA577476) | soil metagenome | isolation source: 40 cm grassland meadow soil pre-rain plot 5 | place: USA:California | collected 2015-09-08 | reverse complement strand
GCCCGGAGAAGTCGCTGGGCACGGACGAGCAGTGGCAGGTGGCCGAGCGCGGCCTCGAGGAGGCGCTGCGCGCGAACGGGCTGGCGTTCGCGCTCAATCCCGGCGACGGCACCTTCTACGGGCCGAAGATCGACGTCGACATCCTGGATGCGCTGGGGCGCCGCTGGCAGATCGCGACGATCCAGATCGATTTCCAGCAACCCGAGCGCTTCGGCCTGGAGTACATCGACACCGATGGCCAGCCCAAGCGGCCGGTCATGGTGCATCGCGCGATCTTCGGCTCGTTCGAGCGCTTCGTCGGGATCCTGACCGAGCACTACGCCGGCGCCTTCCCGACGTGGCTGGCGCCCGTGCAGGCGCGCGTGATTCCCATCAGCGAGAAATTCGCGGACTATGCGCGCTCGGTGCACGAGCGGCTGCGCGCGGCGCGCGTGCGCTGTGAGCTGGACGACCGCAACGAGAAGCTCGGATATCGTATCCGCGAGGCCCAGCTGCGCAAGGTGCCGTACATGCTCGTCTGCGGCGGCCGCGAGGCCGAGCAGGGCACGGTCAGCCTGCGCCACCGCAGCGGTGACGACCTCGGCGCGGTCTCCGTCGACCGCGTGATCGCCGACCTCGCGCGCGAGATCGCCGCGCGCGAACCCAGCCTAACCGTGGGCCGTTCGTGATCGAGCGGTCCGGCGTCCGCGCATCGCGAGCGCGGAGGCCATTCTCCATCGCGCACGTCTAGGAGACGTCCATCAGCAAAGCACAAGAGATCCGTATCAACGAAGGCATCCGCGTCCGCGAAGTCCGCGTGGTCAGCGCGGAGGGCGAGCAGCTCGGCATCATGCCGACCCAGCAGGCGCTGGAGACGGCGCGCACCCAGGAGCTCGACCTCGTCGAGGTCGCGCCCGAGGCGCAGCCGCCCGTCTGCCGCATCATGGATTTCGGCAAGTACAAGTACACGCAGGCGCGCCGGCTCAAGGAGGCGCGCAAGAAGCAGACGACGATCCAGGTGAAGGAAGTGAAGATGGGCCCCAAGACCGAGCGGCACGACTTCGACTTCAAGCTCAAGCACGTGCGGCGGTTCCTCGAGGAGGGCCACAAGGCCAAGGTCACCGTCCGCTTCAAGGGCCGCGAGATGGCCCACACCGAGCTGGGCTGGAAGATGCTCCAGAAGATGGTGGAGGCGGTGCAGGACATCGCGGTGACCGAGAACAACCCGCGCATGGAAGGACGGATGCTGCATATCATGCTGAGCCCCAAGGCTCAGCATTGAAGTGCGAGTCGCCGTCCGAGACGAGCCTATAAATGAACAGGAGTCGAGCGACATGCCGAAGATGAAGACGAAGCGCGGAGCGCGCAAGCGGCTGAAGCGGACGGCGTCGGGCAAGCTGATGCGGGCCGGGGGCTGGAAGCAGCACAAGCTCGAGGGCAAGTCGCCCAAGCGGCGCCGCCGGCTGCGCAAGGCCAAGATGATCGGCCCCGCCGACGCGGCGCGGCTCAAAGTTCTGGTTCCCTACCTGTAAGCCTATAAACGAAGAAGAGGAGCGGGCAGATGCCACGGGCGAAGGGTGGAGCGAAGACGCGCCGGCGGCGCAAGAAGATCCTCAAGCAGGCGAAGGGCTACGTCGGCGGCCGGCGCAAGCTGTACCGCACGGCGGCCGAGACGGTCCTGCGCGCGGGCGCGTTCGCCTACCGGCACCGCAAGCAGAAGAAGCGCACGGCGCGCGCGCTCTGGATCGTGCGCATCAACGCGGCGTGCCGCGAGGCCGGGCTGTCCTACTCGCGCTTCATGGCCGCCCTGAAGAAGGCGGGCGTGCTGCTGGACCGCAAGGTCCTCGCCGAGCTCGCCGTCAGCGATCCCGGCGCGTTCGCCAAGCTCACCGAGACCGCGAAGGCCCAGGCGCGCTGAGGGCGGCGTGAGCCACCCGCGCGTCGAGGCCGTGGCGGGCGAGGCGCGCGCTGCCATCGACCGCGCCGCCTCGTCGGCCGAGCTCGAGGGGATCCGGGTCAAGTACCTCGGGCGCTCGGGCGACCTCACGCAGATCCTCAAGTCCCTCGGCGCGCTGTCCCCGGAGGAGCGCCCCCAGGTGGGCGCCGCCGCCAACGAGGCCAAGCGCGAGCTGGAGGCGCTGCTGGACGCCCGCCTCGAGGCGACGCGCGCGGCCGAGCGCCGGCGTCAGCGCGAGCGCGAGCGTCCCGATCTCACCCTGCCCGGCCGCCGCCCGGCGCGCGGCGTCGTGCACCCGCTCTCGCGCGTGCGCGACGAGATCGTCACGATCTTCACCGGCCTCGGCTTCTCGGTGGCCGAGGGGCCGGAGATCGAGACCGACGCCTACAACTTCGAGGCGCTGAACATCCCGCGCGACCATCCCGCGCGCGACATGCAGGACACGTTCTACCTGTCGCCGGAGACTTTGCTCCGCACGCACACGTCGCCCGTGCAGATCCGCGCGATGCGCTTGCAGAAGCCGCCGGTGCGGATCATCTGCCCCGGCGTGGTGTACCGTCGCGACGCCGACATCACCCACTCGCCGATGTTCCACCAGGTCGAGGGGCTCGCGGTGGACCGTGACGTGACCATGGCCGATCTCAAGGGCACGCTCGACCTGTTCGCGCGCGAGATGTTCGGCCCGCGCAGCAAGATCCGCTTCCGGCCCTCGTTCTTCCCGTTCACCGAGCCCTCGGCCGAGGTGGACGTGGTGTGCTTCCTCTGCGCCGGCGCCGGGTGCCGCGTGTGCACGCAGTCGGGCTGGCTGGAGATCCTGGGCTCCGGCATGGTCCATCCCCAAGTTCTGAAGAACGTCGGCTACGACCCGGAGGAGGTCACCGGCTGGGCCTTCGGCATGGGCGTCGAGCGGATCGCGATGCTGAAGTACGGCGTCGACGACATCCGGCTGTTCTTCGAAAACGACCTCCGCTTCTTGAGCCAGTTCGCGTGAAGATCCCGTACGGCTGGGTTCGCGAGTTCGTGGACGTGAAGCTTTCCGCCCAGGACGCCGCCGACCGTCTCGTGAACGCCGGCGTCGAGGTGGCGAGCGTCACGCCGCTGCTGCCCGAGGGCCTGCGGGGCGTGATCGTCGGCGAGGTCGAGGCCATCGAGCAGGAGCTCGGCGAGAGCCGCGGCCACCGGCTGTTCCTGTGCCGCGTGCGCGGCCGCGGCGCGCAGCGCTTCAGCGTCGTGTGCGGCGCGCCCAACACGCGCGCCGGGGTCCGGGCGGCCTTCGCGCCCCCCGGCGCCACGCTGCCAGGCCTCGGCGCCGTGACGGCCAAGAAGGTGCACGGCCTCGAATCGCAGGGGATCCTCTGCTCCGAGCGCGAGCTCGGTCTCGGCGAGGAGCACGAGGCGGGCCTGCTGCTCTTCGACGGCGACGCCGCCGTCGGCGCCGACGTCGTGAAACAGCTCGGCCTCGACGATCAGGTGCTCGACATCGAGATCACGCCGAACCGTCCCGACTGCCTGTCGGTGCTCGGCGTGGCGCGCGAGCTGGCCGCGCTGACGGGCGCGCCGCTGCGGCCGCCGCCGATCTCGCTGCGCGAGGGCCGGCAGCGCGCCGCCGACCTCGCGCGCGTCCGCGTGGAGGCGCCCGACCTCTGCCCTCGCTATACCGTGCGCATCATCGACGGCGTGCGGGTGGCGCCTTCGCCCGCATGGATGCAGTCACGGCTGCGCGCCGTCGGGTTGCGTCCGATCTCCAACGTGGTCGACGTGACGAACTACGTGCTGTGGGAGCTCGGGCATCCGCTGCACGCCTTCGAGGCCGCGCGCGTGGCCGACGCGACGATCGTCGTCCGCCGCGCGCGCCCCGGCGAGCGCTTCATCACCCTGGACGGCCAGGCGCGCACCCTCGACGCCTCGATGTGCGTCATCGCCGACCCGGAGCGCGCGATCGGCCTGGCCGGCGTCATGGGGGGCCAGAACAGCGAGGTCACCGACGCCACCACGCGCGTGCTCCTCGAGAGCGCGTACTTCGATCCGGGCACGACCCGACGCACATCGCGCGCCCTCGACCTCAAGACCGACGCCGCTTATCGCTTCGAGCGCGGGGCCGACATCGAGGGCCTGCTGGACGCCTCGGCCCGCACGGCGCAGCTCATGGCCGAGCTGGCGGGCGGCGTCGTCGCGCGTGGGGTGATCGACGTCTATCCTCGCAAGCGTCGCCCCGTGCGCGTGCGCCTGCGTATGGCGCGTGTGAAGCGCGTGCTCGGCGTCGCCCCGCCGCCCGCGCAGGCGCGGCGGATCCTCGCCGGCCTCGGGCTCGGCGTGCGAGCGCGCGGCGCCGACCTCGACGTCACGGTGCCGAGCTTCCGCCGCGATCTCGCCATCGAGGACGACCTCGTGGAGGAAGTCATCCGGGTGTGGGGCTACGACAGGATCCCGACCACCTTCGGGCGCGGGACGGTGGCGCTCGCGCGGGACAGCGACAGCGGCCGCCAGGAGCAGATCGTGCGCGAGGCGCTCGTCGGCGCCGGGTTGACCGAGTGCGTGACGTACGCGTTCAGCGATCCCGCGCGGGCGGGCGCGCTGGGTACCTCGGGCGCGTTGAAGCTGCTCAACCCGCTGTCGCAGGATGCGTCCGAGCTGCGCGCCCACCCGCTCGAAGGCCTCCTGGGCGTGATCGCGACGAACCTGCGGCGCCAGCAGCCCGGCGTACGTGTGTTCGAGATCTGCCGGACCTACAAGCGGGCGCTGGGCGGGGACACGGAGACGACGGAGCCGCGCTGGGTCGCGCTGGCGCTCGCCGGCGCGCGCGCGGAGGCCGCATGGCACACGCCGCCGGCTGCCGCCGACGTCTACGACGCCAAGGGCCTCGCCGAGCTGGTGGCGGGGGAATTCGGTCTCGCGCCCGAGACCCGAACGGGCGGGAAGCTCTCGGGCTTCGAGCCGGACTCGCACGCGACGCTGCTGGTCGCCGGCCAGCCGCTGGGCGAGTTCGGCGAGGTCGCGGCCACCACGCGGGAGGCGTTCGGCATCGACGTGCCGGTATTCGCGGCGGCGCTCACGCTCGACGAAGGGGTGCCGCCGGTGCGCCGCACGCCCCGCTACCGGCCACTGGCGCGGTTCCCCGCCGTCCAGCGCGACATGGCCTTCGCGCTGGGCGAGCGGCCGGTGACGGCCGATGTGATCGCCGACGCGATCCGGGGCGAGGCGGGATCGCTGCTGCGCGGGCTCGCCGTCTTCGACGTGTTCCCGCTGCCCGACGGCCGGCGCAGCATCGCCTTCCGGCTGACGTTTCAGGCCGAGGACCGCACGCTCACCGACGACGAGGTGAACGCGATCCACGCGCGGGTCGCGCAGCGCGTCTGCGCCGCGCTCGGGCTCACGCTGAGGGGGGCGTAGTGCGAGCCGCAGAACGTCGCGGGGCTGGGGCCCCGCCGTTCGAGGCGAGCCTATGAAGGGGCCGTGACCGACTCCATCGCCGACCGGCTGACCGAGCTCGAGGCCGCGGTGCGTCGCGCCGCCGAGGCCGTGGCGCGCCTGCGCGACGAGAACGACCGCCTGCGCCGCGACAACCGCCGGCTCGAGGACGAGCGCCGGCAGGTGCTCGGCCAGATCGACGCCGTGCTGCGCGACATCGCCAAGCTCGACCTCGGAGCGGAGACGTGACCGACAACCGTGCGCGCGTCGAGCTGACCCTGCTCGGCCAGACGCTGACCCTGCGCAGCGAGGCCGATCCCGCATATCTGAAGGCGCTGGCCGCGTTCGTGGAACAGCGCGTGGCCGCGCTGCAGCGCAGCGGCGTCCGCGACCCGCTCAAGGCGCTGACGCTCGCCGCCCTCGAGATCGCCGACGAGCTGCACCGCGCGCGCGAGGAAAAAACACGCGATGCGGGTGAGGTCGAGGCCCGGCTGGGCGCCCTCGTCGAGCTGCTCGACCGCGTCGCGCCCGACCCGCCCCGTCGCCCCTGACCCTAGGGGCTTGACCTGCGGCCCGTCCCCGGGTAAACCTAGCCTGTCCCTGCGCTGTTGGTGATGCCGGAGGGAAGTTTCAACCTCGTTTACACATCGGGTGTCGAACCGAGAGTGGTGTGCAAGCCCCTCTTCGAAGGGGAAGCCTGAAGCTCTCCATCAAAGACGCCCACCTGGTCATACCAGGTTCGAAACACCCCGGCACACGGCAGAGGCGGGGACTTTCGTTTCAGGGTATTTGACTCGCCGCGCGCCCCCCACCTATACTCATCAAATCTGACGCGTACTTCGATGACACTGAACGGCCTCTTACGAGAGGGCGGATGATGGACTCTCTAGCGTGGTTCGATTCGCTCGTCGGCTTGCTCTCCCTGCTCATCGGCGTGCTCCTGCACAAGTGGTTCACCGACCGCCGGCTCGGCGACGCCGGCGTCGCCGCGAAGAAGATCATCGCGGACGGCGAGCGCGAGGCCGACGCCCTCCGCAAGGCCGCCGAGCTGGAGGCGCGGGAGGCCTCGCTCAAGGCGCGTGCCGCGCTGGAGGATGACACGCGGCGCAGCGAGCGCGAGCTCAAGCAGGTCGAGCAGCGCGTCGTCACCAAGGAGGAAGAGCTGGCGCGCAAGCTCGACCAGCTCGATCGCCGGCTGACGGAGTCCGCCGAGAAGGACCGCGCCCTCGTGGGCCGCGAGCGGACGCTGGGCGAGCGCGAGCAGCGTATGGCTGCCGCGGCCGAGGAGCAGCGCCGCAAGCTGGAATCCATCGCCGGTCTCACCGCCGAGGAGGCCAAGCGGCAGCTCCTCGGGCAGATGGAGGAGGAGGCGCGCCGCGAGGCCGCGCTGCTGGGCATGCGCCTGGAGGAAGAGGCCCGCGAGGGCGCGCGCGACAAGGCGCGCGAGGTGCTCGCCACCACGATCCAGCGCCTCGCCCCGGACTACACGGTGGAGACCGCGGTGTCGGTGGTCGACCTGCCCTCCGACGACATGAAGGGCCGCATCATCGGCCGCGAGGGCCGCAACATCCGCGCGCTCGAGCAGCACACCGGTGTGGACCTCATCGTGGACGACACGCCCGAGGCCGTCCTGATCTCCGCCTACGATCCGTACCGCCGCGAGATCGCGCGGCTGGCGCTCCAGCGCCTCGTCGCCGACGGGCGCATCCATCCCGCGCGGATCGAGGAGGTCGTCAACAAGGTCAAGCAGGAGATGGACGTGCACCTCAAGGAGGAGGGGGAGAAGGCCTGCTTCGAGGTGGGCGTGCACGGCCTGCATCCCGAGCTGGTGAAGCTGGTGGGCCGGCTGAAGTTCCGGACGTCGTACGGCCAGAACTGCCTGCAGCACTCCAAGGAGGTCTCCTGGCTCGCCGGCATGATGGCCGCCGAGATCGGCGCCGACGTCAAGCTGGCCAAGCGCATGGGGCTGCTGCACGACATCGGCAAGGCGCTCACGCACGAGCAGGAGGGCAGCCACCCCGAGCTCAGCCTTCAGGTCTTGACGAAGTACAGCGAGAGCCCGCAGGTGATCAACGCCGCGCTCTGCGGCCACGAGGACGTGAAGGCGGAGACGGTGGAGGCGGTGCTCACCGAGGCCGCCGACGGGATCTCGGCGGCGCGGCCCGGCGCGCGGCGCGACGTGCTCGAGTCCTACATCAAGCGGCTGGCTCAGCTCGAAGAGATCGCGCTCTCCTACAAGGGCGTCGACATGTGCTACGCGATCCAGGCCGGCCGCGAGCTGCGCGTGATGACGCGGGCCGAGATCGTCTCCGATCTCGACGCCCACCAGCTGGCGAAGGACATCTCCAAGCGCATCGAGGCCGAGATGCAGTACCCCGGCCACATCAAGGTCGTGGTGATCCGCGAGACGCGCGCGGTCGAGGTGGCCAAGTAGCGGCATGAATGTCCTGATGGTCGGCGACATCTTCGGCGAGCCCGGGCGCGCGGCGCTGGCGAAGCTCCTGCCGCGGCTGCGCGAGCAGCACGCCATCGACTTTTGCGTGGTGAACTGCGAGAACGCCGCCGGCGGCTTCGGCATCACGGGGCCGATGGCCAAGCAGATGCTGGAGCAGGGCGCCGACGTGCTCACCTCCGGCAACCACATCTGGGACAAAAAAGAGATCATCGAGTACATCACGAAGGAGAACCTGCTCCTGCGCCCCGCGAACTTCCCGGCCGGCACGCCGGGCGTGGGCCACGTGACCGTGAAGGCCGGCCCGCACCGCGTGGCCGTGGTCAACCTCATGGGCCGCGTGTTCATGAGCCCGATCGACTGCCCGTTCCGCAAGGCCGACGAGATCCTGCCCGAGCTGCGGAAAGAGACGCCCATCATCCTGGTCGACATGCACTGCGAGGCGACGAGCGAGTCGCTGGCGATGGGCTGGTACCTCGACGGCCGCGTGAGCGCCGTCGTCGGCACCCACCGCCACGTGCAGACCGCCGACGAGCGCGTGCTGCCGGGCGGCACCGCCTACATCACCGACCTCGGCATGACGGGCCCGACCGACGGCGTCATCGGCGTGGACCGCGAGATCATCCTGCAGCGCTTCCTCACGCAGATGCCGATGCGCTTCGAGCCCGCCAAGGGCCCGGCCGCGCTGCACGGCGTCGTGATCGCGATCGAGCCGGAGACCGGTCGCGCCTCGGACATCCGCCGCCTGCGCGTAGCCGCGTGATCCTCCACGGCAAGCCCGTCCAGGAGCGCGTCCTCGCGGAGGTCAAAGCCGGCGTCGACCGCTTGAAGCAGGCGAGCGGCGTGACCCCGACCCTCGGGGTCGTGCTCATCGGCGAGGACCCCGCCTCGCAGATCTATGTCCGGAACAAGAAGCGCGCGGCCGACTCGGTGGGCATCGCCTCGCGCGACTGCCTGTACCCGCAGGGGATCGCCCAGCGCGAGCTGAACGCGCTGCTGCGCGCGCTGAGCGCCGATCCCGCCATCCACGGCATCCTGCTCCAGCTGCCGCTGCCCAAGGGCCTCGACGAGACCGTCGCGCTGGCGGCCATCGATCCCGAGAAGGACGTCGACGGCCTGCACCCGACGAACCTCGGCCGGCTGCTCGCGGGGGAAGCCGGCACCGTGCCGTGCACGCCGGCCGGCTGCCTGGAGATCCTCGATCATTACGGCGCCAAGCTCGAGGGCGCCGAGGCCGTCGTCGTCGGCCGCTCGCGCCTCGTCGGCAAGCCGCTCGCCCAGCTGCTGCTCGCGCGCCACGCCACCGTGACCATGTGCCACACGCGGACGCGCGACCTCGGCGAGCACACGCGCCGCGCCGATGTCCTCTGCGTCGCGGCCGGCCGCCCGCGCATGATCACGGGCGACATGGTCAAGGAAGGCGCGTGGGTGATCGACGTCGGCGTCAATCGGCTGGACACCGGCAAGCTCGCCGGCGACGTCGACTTCGACTCCGTCGTCACCCGCGCCGGCGCGATCACGCCGGTCCCGGGCGGCGTCGGCCTCCTCACCGTCGCCATGCTCCTCAAGAACACGCTGGCCGCGGCGCAACGCCAGGCCGCGCGCTGACGGTCGCGTGAGCCCTGCCTCCGGTAGGACAAGCGAGCGCGCCGTCTGGAGCGTCTCGGAGCTGTCGCGGCGGCTCGCCGCGACGCTCGACGAGCGCTTCCCCGCCGTCTGGGTCGAGGGCGAGATCTCGAACTTCAAGGTCTACGGCTCGGGCCACGCCTACTTCACCCTCAAGGACGAGGGGGCGCAGCTGCGCGCCGTCCTGTTCCGCAACCGTGTCCGTCGGATCCGCTTCGAGCCCGCCGACGGCCTGCACGTGCTCGCGTTCGGCGCCGTCGAGATCTACGCCCAGCGCGGCGAGTACCAGCTGGTGGTCGAGCTGCTCGAGCCGCGCGGGCTCGGCGCGCTGCAGCTCGCCTTCGAGCAGCTCAAGGAGCGCCTGGGACGCGAAGGCCTGTTCGACCCGGCGCGCAAGCGCCAGCTGCCGCGCTTTCCGCGCAAGATCGGCATCGTGACCTCGCCCAGCGGCGCCGCCCTGCACGACATGCTGCGTGTCATCGGCCGGCGCTTCGGCGAGATCCATGTCGTGGTCGCGCCCGCGAAAGTGCAGGGGGACGGCGCCGCCCAGGAGATCGCCCAGGGCGTGCGCGAGCTCAACGCCCTGGGCGGCGTGGACGTCATCATCGTCGGACGCGGCGGCGGCTCGCTCGAGGACCTCTGGGCGTTCAACGACGAAATGCTCGCGCGCACGATCGTCGCCAGCAAGATCCCCGTGATCTCCGCCGTCGGCCACGAGGTCGACTACACGATCGCCGACTTCGTCGCCGACGTGCGGGCGGCCACGCCGTCGCAGGCGGCGGAGCTGGTCGTGCGCGAGAAGCAGGCGGTGGCCGAGTCGGTCGGCGAGCTGAGCCGGCGCCTGATTCGCGCCATGAGCCGCCGGCTCGCGGCCCAGCGGGACCGGCTGGAGACCATCCGCGAGCGCCGCGTGCTGACCGATCCGCGCCGGCCGCTGCGTGAGCTGTCGCGGCGGGTTGACGAGGCCACCGAGCGTCTGCGGCGGGCGATGAGGGCGACGATCCAGCGCATCGCTCACCGCGTGGAGCTGGCCACGCGCGATCTCCGGGGGCGCAGCCCGGTCGCGCGCACGCGGCAGGACCGCCGCCGCCTCGACGACCTCGCGGGACGGCTCGACCGCGCGCTCGCGCGCGGCCTGGACCGCCGGCGTCACCGCCTCGTCGGCGTCGCCGGCCGGCTCGACTCGCTCTCGCCGCTGGCCGTGCTGGGCCGCGGCTACAGCCTCACGCTCACGGCGTCGGGAGCGATCGTGCGGAGCGCGCGGCAGGTGGCGGTGGGCGACGAGGTGGGCGTGATGCTGCACGAGGGCCGCCTCGCGGCCCGCGTGACGGCCAGGAAGGAGCGCGATGACCGACCTCAAGTTTGAGGACTGCCTCGCCCGGCTCGAGCAGATCGTGGCCGCGCTGGAGGCGGGCAACCTGCCGCTGGAGGACTCGCTGAAGGTGTTCGAGGAGGGCGTGTCGCTGGCGCGTCACTGCGCGAAGTACCTCGACGACGCCGAGCGCCGCATCGAGCTGCTCGCCAAGGACGAGAGCGGGGCGACGACGACCAGGCCGCTCACCTGGGAAGAGGAGGAGCGGTGAGCTTCGACCTCAAGGCGTATCTCGAGGCGCATCGCGTGATCGTGGACGCCGCCCTCGACCGCGTGCTGCCGTCGGAGGAGATCGTGCCCGTCAACCTCCACCGCGCCATGCGCTACAGCGTGCTCGCGCCGGGCAAGCGGCTGCGGCCCACGCTGGTCATCGCCGGCGCCGAGGCCGTCGGCGGCGCCGCCGAGGCCGTGCTCGACACGGCGTGCGCGCTCGAGCTGATCCACGCGTACTCGCTGATCCACGACGACCTGCCGGCCATGGACGACGACGACTATCGCCGCGGCCGCCTGACCAACCACAAGGTCTTCGGCGAGGCCATGGCCATCCTCGCCGGCGACGCGCTGCTGACGCTCGCCTTCAGGCTCGTCGCCGACAACGCGGCGCGCCTCGCCGACCCGCGCGCGGTCGCGCGGGTGGTGGCCGACGTCGCCGACGCCGCCGGCACCGACGGCATGGTGGGCGGCCAGGTCATCGACATCGAGTCGGAGGGCAAGGACGTCGGCGCCGACACGCTGGAGTACATCCATCGCCACAAGACGGCGGCGCTCATCCGCGTCTCGCTCACGGCCGGGGCCACCCTCGCGGGCGGCACCCCGGCGCAGATCGACGCGGTGCGGAGGGCGGGCGAGTCGCTCGGGCTCGCCTTCCAGATCGTGGATGATATCCTCGACGTGGAAGGCAGCCTCGCGGAGCTGGGCAAGACCGCCGGGAGCGACGTGAGAAAGAAGAAGGTGACGTACCCGGCGCTGCTCGGACTCGACGCCTCCAAGCGCAAGGCTCGTGGGCTCATCGACGAGACGAAGCGTTTGCTGGAGCCGCTCGGCCCGCCGGCCGAGCCGATCCGCGCGCTCGCCGACTTCGTGTTCGAACGGAGGTCCTGAGTACATGTCCGCGATCACCGGCGTCTACGGACGCGAGATCCTCGACTCGCGCGGCAATCCCACCGTCGAGGTCGAGGTCCAGCTCGAGTCGGGCGCCTGGGGCCGCGCGGCCGTGCCCTCCGGCGCCTCCACCGGCAAGCGCGAGGCGGTCGAGCTGAGGGACGGGGACACGCAGCGGTACGGGGGTAAAGGCGTGAGTCGGGCCGTGAGCAACGTCGAGGAGACGATCGCGCCGGAGATCGACGGCATGGAGGCCAGCGAGCAGGCGGCGGTCGATCAGGCCTTGCTGGAGCTGGACGGCACGCCGAACAAGTCGGCGCTCGGTGCGAACGCGATTCTCGCGGTCTCGCTGGCCGTGGCGCGCGCGGCCGCCGACGACGCGGGGCTGCCGCTCTACGCGTACCTCGGCGGCGTCGGCGGCCGGCTGCTGCCGGTGCCGCTCGTGAACGTGATCAACGGCGGCGCCCACGCCGACAACGGCATCGACTTCCAGGAGTTCATGCTGGTGCCGGCGGGCGCCGACTCGTTCGGCAACGCGCTCCGCATGGCCGTCGAGGTCTTCCACGCGCTCAAGGAGACCCTGAAGGAAAAGAAGCTCGGCACGGGGCTGGGCGACGAGGGCGGCTTCGCGCCGGCGCTCGGCAGCAACACCGCCGCCCTCGACTTCCTCATGCAGGCCATCGAGCGCGCCGGCTACCGTCCCGGCGACGACATCGCGCTGGCGCTGGACGTCGCGGCCAGCGAGTTCGCCCAGGACAACGGCCGGTATCGCCTCCGCCGTGAGGGCGTCACCCTCGACAGCGACGAATTGATCTCCCGCTACGAGGCGATCGTCGATCGCTATCCCGTCGTGTCGATCGAGGACGGGCTGGGCGAGGACGACTGGGCCGGCTGGGCGATGCTCACGCGGCGCCTCGGCGGCCGCGTGCAGCTGGTCGGCGACGACCTGTTCGTCACCAACCCCGCCGTGATCCAGCAGGGGATCCAGAAGGGGCTCGCCAACGCCGTGCTCGTGAAGGTCAACCAGGTCGGCACGCTGACGGAGACGCTCGACGCCATCGAGCTGGCCAAGCGCGCCGGCTACGGCACGGTCATCTCCCACCGCTCCGGCGAGACGGAAGACACCTTCGTCGCCGACCTCGCCGTCGCCGTGAACGCCGGCCAGATCAAGACCGGCTCCGTCGCGCGCAGCGAGCGCACCGCCAAGTACAACCAGCTGCTGCGCATCGAGGAAGAGCTCGGCCACGCCGCCTCGTGGCCCGGGCGCAGCCTCTACTCCCGCACCGCCCGGTGAGCGGCCGCCCGCGGGCGTTCGGCGTCGCCGCCGTCCTGCTCGTCGCCGTCGGCCTCGGCGCCTACGGCATGCGCGCGGTGCTGAAGGTGTCGGAGATGCGCCGCGAGATGGACACGATGGAGCGCGACCTCGTCACGCTGCGCGCGCGCACCGACGAGCTGACGCGGACGGTCGAGCGGCTGCGCAACGACCCCGCCTACATCGAGAAGCTCGCCCGCGAGGACCTCGGCTACGTGCGCGAGGGCGAGACCGTCCTGAAGTTCCCCTCGCAGACCAACAAGTAAGCCCGTGGACTGGCTCTGGGGGGCCGGCTGGGCCTGGTTCGGCGTGTTCGTCGCCGCCATGCTCGTCAACGGCCGCGCCGCCTTCAAGCTGCTCGTGGACTGGAAGGGCATGCTGACGACGTGCCGCTTCGTCGAGGACGCGTACGCCGCGCTCGACACGCTGCCCGACGAGGCCGCTCTCGAGCGCGCGGCGGCGCCGGTCTTTCTGCATCTCGTCCCCGCGTGGGAGGAGCCGGCCATCGCCGGCACCCTCGCGGCGTTGCTCGCCTCGCGCTATCCGAACGGCCGGCTGCACGTCGTGGTGGCGACGAAGGCCAGCGAGGAGGCGGCGCCGCATCCCGCCATGGCCGCGTCGACGGCGGAGCTGGTGCGGCGCTTTCGCGGGGGCCTGCCGTCGTGGCAGCAAAAGATGCTGTCGGTGGTGGCGATGCCCGGCGCCGGACGCAAGGCCCACCAGCTCAACTGGGCGCTGCGCCCCGAGACACTGGGCGCGACGCTGGGCGAAGGCTACGACCCGCGCCGCATCTATGTCGGCGTGAGCGACGCCGACTCGCTGCCCGATCGGAATGTGTATCGGTGGATCGCCGCGCAAGTCCTGGCCGGCAGGGGGGCCCCTGCCTACCAGGGCGTCACGCTCTCGCTGGCGAACTTCGCCGCCCACGACGCGCGCGGCCGCGTGTGCGCGATCCAGCAGTCGTCGATCTTCATCCGCGTGTCGATCGCGCGGCTGATCAACGAGGCGCGCCGCGTGCGCTGGTTCGCGGCGCTGGCCTCGCGGGCGCCGCGGCTGGCGCGCGCCATCGGGCCCGCCTTCGAGCTCGGCTTTCGCCGCTCGCAGATCTGCCTCGGCCACAACCAGTTCGTGCGCCTCGACGTGCTGCAGGCGCTCGGCGGCTTCCCGACCTCGGGCGCCACGGAGGATTCCACGCTCGGCTACGCGCTCGGCGCGCGCGGCCTGCTGATGGCGCCGCTGCCCTTGCTGGAGCTGGTGGACCTGCCGGAGACGAAGGAGAAGATGGTCCGGCAGAACGCGCGCTGGTACAAGGGCGTGCTCGACGACGTGGCGTTCCTGTGGCGCGCGTGGCGGGCGGCGCCGAGCGCGTTCAACGCCGCCCAGCTCTGCCGGCACGTCGGCAACAAGGTGGTGGAGTGGCCGATCGCCGCCGTCGTCTATCCCGTCGTCGGCTTTCTCGGCTGGCACCTCGCCTACCGCTTCGGCGGCCACCCCGTGCTGTTCGCCCTCGGCATCGCCTTCCCCTCGATCTCGCTCGGGCTCACGATCTGGGTGGGCGGCATCGTGACCCAGGACCTGATCGAAGGGCTCGCGCCGTACTTTCCGCGGCGCGTCGACGTGCGCCGCACCACGCTCGGCCAGAAGCTCCTCGGCACGTTCCGTTGCCAGACCTACTGGCTGCTCGCCACGCGGGGCGCGTGGCGCGTGCTGTGGGCGCTGGCGACGACGCGGCAGTTCGACCCCGCCAAGACCGATCGCGTCACCCGCTGACCGCGGCCACGCCGAGCGCCTCGGAGCAATCCGCGGACCACCGAGGCTATAATTCGGCTCACGGGAGGACGACGATCCATGGCCGGAACGAATGCCAAGCGCGTGCTGCGCATCTCCAGGGAGACGCAGCCGTACCGCACGGAGCTGACCCCGGTGTCGTTCCTGCGGCGCAGCGCGTACGTGTTTCCCGACAAGATCGCGGTCGTGCACGGCGACCGCCGCTACACCTACCGGCAGTTCGAGGAGCGCGCGAACCGCCTCGCCTCGGGGCTGCGCGCGGCCGGGCTGCGCCACCTCGACCGCGTCGCCTTCATCTGTCCGAACACGCCCGCGATGCTCGAGGCGCACTTCGGCGTGCCCGCCGCCGGGCTCGTGCTCGTGCCGATCAACACGCGGCTCAACAGCGACGAGATCGGCTACATCCTCAAGCACTCGGGCGCGAAGTTCGTCTTCGTGGACCACGAGCTGGAAGGACTCGTCAAGCCGCTCGACCTCGCGGGCGTGCGCGTGATCCGCGTGGATGACACCGGCGCGGCGGGCGATCCGTACGAGGACTTCCTCGCCGCCGCCTCGCCCGAGCCGGGCGAGCCGTGGATCGAGGACGAGATGGAAACGCTCTCCATCAACTACACGTCGGGCACGACGGGCCGGCCCAAGGGCGTGATGATCCACCACCGCGGCGGGTACCTGAACGCCGTCGGCGAGCTGCTCGAGACGGGGCTGTCGTTCGACTCGACGTACCTGTGGACGCTGCCGATGTTCCACTGCAACGGCTGGTGCTTCACGTGGGGCGTGACGGCGATGAGCGCCACGCACGTCTGCCTGCGCCGCGTGGAGTCGGCGCGTATCTGGGACCTCATCGACAAGGAAGGCGTCACCCACTACTGCGGCGCGCCGACCGTGCAGATCGGCATCGTGAACGATCCCAAGGCCCACCCGCTGCCGCGCCCCGTCACCTGCGCCGTCGCCGGCGCCCCGCCGTCGCCCACGCTCCTGGCCAGGCTGAAGGAGCTGGGCTTCCGGCCCGTGCACGTCTACGGCCTCACCGAGACCTACGGCCCTCACACCGTCTGCGCGTGGCACGCCGAGTGGGACCGCCTGCCCTCCGACGAGATGGCGAAGAAGGCCGCCCGCCAGGGCCAGGGGTACGTCGTGTTCGACCTCGTGCGCGTCGTCGACGACACGATGCAGGACGTGCCGATGGACGGCGAGACCCTCGGCGAGGTGGTCATGCGCGGCAACAACGTCATGAAGGGCTACTTCGAGCAGCCCGACGCCAGCGCCGAGGCGTTCCGGGGAGGATGGTTTCACTCGGGTGATATTGCGGTGTGGCACCCGGATGGATATATCGAACTGCGTGACCGCAAGAAGGACATCATTATCTCAGGCGGCGAGAACATCTCGACCATCGAGGTGGAGCAGGCCGTCGCGCGCCACCCCGCGGTCATGGAGTGCGCGGTGGTCGCCGTGCCCGACGAGAAGTGGGGCGAGCGGCCGAAGGCGTTCGTCACCCTCAAGCCGGGGATGAAGGCGACCGAGGCCGAGGTCATCGAGTTCTGCCGCCAGCACATCGCGCACTTCAAGTGCCCGGCCGCCGTCGAGTTCGGCGACCTGCCCAAGACCTCGACGGGCAAGGTCCAGAAGTTCGTCCTGCGCGACAAGGAGTGGAAGGGCCGGGCGAAGCGGATCAACTGATGGCCATCGAGCAGCAGCTGACCGACACGCTGACGCAGGCCATCCGCGCCAAGGACACGCGCACCGCGGACGTCGTCCGGATGCTCAAGACCCGGCTGCAGGAGCGCCGCACCGCCAAGGGCTTCACGGGCCAGGTGGACGACGCGCTCCTGCTGGACGTGATCGGCGCCTACCGCAAGCAGCTCCAGAAGGCGCTGGCCGAGTACGAGAAGCTGGGCGAGCGCGGCGCCGCGCACGCGGCCCAGCTCCGGTTCGAGATCGAGTTCTGCGAGCGGTTCCTCCCCAAGGGCCTCGACGCCACCGCGTTGCGTAGCCTCGTGCAGGAGCGTGCGCGGGCGCTCGGCGTCACCGACGCCAAGCAGGTCGGCCGCCTCGTCGGCGACATCATGAAAACCCACAAGGGACAAGTCGACGCGGCCGATGTGAAGAAGATTGCCGAGGAGCTGTTGAAGGCCTGACGCCGCCTCCGCCGCTGGTGTTGGTTTTGCAACCCACCAGCCTCGAGGAGGACCAGCCATGTACAAGCTCGCCACTGCCGCCCTGGCCGTCGCGCTCGGCATCAGCCTGAGCGCCATCCCGGCCATGAGCGCGGACGACAACAAGACGCTGAAGGACAAGGCGGTCGACGCCAAGGACACCGTCAAGGAGAAGACCTCCGAGGCCTGGGACAAGACCAAGGAGACAACCTCCGAGGCGTGGGACAAGGCCAAGGAGAAGACGGTCGAGGCGAAGGACAAGATCAAGGCCAAGGTCAGCGGCGACAAGAAGGAGTCCGCGGAAGACCAGGCCGAAGCCGCGCGGAAGGCCGAGGGCAAGGACACCGTCGGCGCCAAGGTCGACCGCGGCGTCGAGAAGACCAAGGCCAAGGCGCGCGAGACCAAGGACAAAATCGCCGCGCAGACCGAGAGCAGCGCCGAAATCCGTCAGGCCCAGATGGCGCTGAAGGAGAAGGGCCACGATCCGGGCCCGATCGACGGCATCCACGGCCCGCGCACGTCGGCGGCCCTTCGCGCCTACCAGAAGGCCGAGAACATCAAGGTGACCGGCCGGCTCGACGCCGACACCAAGTCGCACCTGATGGGCCAGGCCTCGGGCGGGTCCACGGCGACCACGCCGTCGGCCTCGCCGGCCGCCGAGAAGCCCTCCGCGGCGCCGTCTGCGGGCGGCTCGCCGTCGGCGGCCCCGGCTCCACCGTCGAAGACCCAGAAGCCCTGACGCGGCATCGCGGGGCCCGGCGCGTGAGCGCCGGCCCCGCGTGACGTCGCGCGAGCGGGGGTCGTGGCGCGCGACGGGTTGACTGGCGGGCACCGCTCCGGTAAGGTGACGTGGTCACCGCGGGGTGGAGCAGCCCGGTAGCTCGTTGGGCTCATAACCCAAAGGTCGCTGGTTCAAATCCAGCCCCCGCAACCAATCAGGTCGAGTAGTTAGACAGGGGGTGGCGCCGGCCACCCCCTTCGTCTCTCCGAAAACTCTCCGAATTCCTGTTCGTCATCGAGACCCGTTCCTCGGCAGCGGGACCCTCGTCCGGGTCGTCGGTAGCGTGTCCACGTACAGGTTCGTTTTCTGTGCCGCCAGGCGGAGGTCGTCCTCGCTGACGATGTTGTAGCGGTCGAACATGCTACGCGTGCGATGGCCGATGATCTCCATCGCCACGCGCTCGGGGACACCCGCCCGGACCATGTTCCTCGCGGCCGTCCGGCGCAGATCGTGGAACAGCTTCGACGGCCGCAGCTTTGGCTTCCCGTCCTCGCCCAGCACGGGCTGGTCCTTCTCGTCGAGCACGGGCTCCACCAACCCAGCCTCGAAGCACGCCGTCACCCACGCCTTGCGAAAGTCCCCGACAGGCTCCCCATCCCGATGGAAGACGAGGTCGGTGACGTGAGGCTTGCCGTCGCGCTCGATGAGCCGGGCCTTCCAACGGCGCTCGATGAGGGCGTCGAGTTCGCCATGCAGCACCACGATCCGGCCCTTGCCGTTCTTCGACGCCTCTGGCCGGAGCCGGATGGAGCCACCGTCCCGGTCGACGTCAGCCCACGTCAGCGAGATGATCTCGCCTTTCCGCCACCCGGTCAGGTAGGAGA
>WNEW01000545.1_pt1 | contig 18779 bp, 16 predicted proteins | sample 5399891 | NCBI WGS metagenome assembly WNEW01 (sample SAMN13153336, study PRJNA577476) | soil metagenome | isolation source: 40 cm grassland meadow soil pre-rain plot 5 | place: USA:California | collected 2015-09-08 | reverse complement strand
CGACCGGCCCCGGGTGAAACGACAGGACCATGTCCAGGTCGTGGATCATCAAGTCCAGCACCACGTCCACGTCGGTGCCCCGCTCCCCGAACGGACTCAGGCGGTGGCATTCGACGAAGCCCGGTTTCCCGATATGTGGACGTACCGACCGAATCCCCGGGTTGAACCGCTCGATGTGCCCCACCTGGAGCACGCGCCCGCGCGCTCGCGCCAGCTCCACGAGTTCGCGGGCCTCACCCGGCGTGATGGCAATCGGTTTTTCTACCAGGACGTGGACACCCGCCGCCAGGCAGGCCTTGGCCACCGCGTAGTGCGACGAGGTCGGCACCGCCACGCTGACGGCGTCCACCTTTCCCAGCAACGTAGCCGGGTCGCCGAACACCGATGCACCATGCCGCTCCGCCACGAGCCGAGCGCGATCCGGATCGGCGTCCACCACGCCTGCCAGGACCGCGCCAGCCAGGCTGGCATACAAGCGGGCGTGGTGCTGTCCCAGGTGCCCGACACCGATGACGCCGACCCGGATCCGTTTCATGCCTTCAGTGACGAGTAATGAGCACTGAGTGACGAGGCCCGAGTCGCGACCGCCCTGCTCTTGTGTTCATTGCTCATCGCTCGTTGCTCACCACTCATCACTACTGCTGACGCCGACGATCGCAATTCCCCGGAGCGTCATCTCCCGATCTAGGAGCACGCTTCGCCCGGCCTCCACCGCCAGGACCGATGCTTTCACCGACGCCATCGTCTCGACCGTGGCCGGTCCCACCGCCGGAAGATCGAACCGGAGATCTTGCTGAGGTTTGCTTCGCTTGATCACCACGGCCCCCTCGCGGGCGAGAGCCCCGCCACGGCGGATCGTCTCGTCCGTCCCCTCTGCAGCCTCTACCGCCACGACCACTCGCTCCTTGATCACGACGCACTGGCCGATGTCGAGCCGCCCGACCTCGCCGGCCACCTCCCACCCGTACCGGATGTCCTCCCACTCTTTCTTGCCGGGAACCCGCCTCGTGAGCGGGCCGTCCTCGACCAGGATGCCCTGGAGTCCGAAGGTCGACTCGCGGATCGTAATCCCTTCCTTCTCCAGCTCGGCCGCCACCTCGCGCAAGATCGAATCGTCCTTCAACCGTTTGAGACGGCTTGCCACAGCCAGCGCCCGCAAGTCCGGTCTGACGGTGGTGAACACGTGCGTCTTCTTGATCCCCCCGAGCATCACCGCCTGGCGCACCCCGTCTTCTTTCAGTGCCTTGATCAGTTTATTGAGCTGCCCGACCTTGACCCAGTGGATGCGATCGACGTACCGTTCAAGCTCGGGCGCAGTCTCTCCGATATGGGCGACCGCTGACACGTGATACCCCAATCGCGTCGCATTCTCCGCGAAGATGATCGGAAACCGTCCATTCCCGGCGATGAGCCCGATGCGCTCTCCGGCGGGAGCCGGTGCCGTTCCGTTACGATCCCCGCGCATCCGCGCTATTCCTCGCTCTCCAGGTCCTTCCCCACGGATCGGCACACGCCCCGTCTGGAGCCTTCCAGAAAGGCGATCACCTCCAGCACGTCCGCGCTCTCCCGAAACTGCTCTCGCGCTCGCTTCACGGCCTCGGCCATCCGGTGTCCGGACCGGAACAACACCTCATAGGCCTGCTTGAGCACCCCGATACGCTCGCTGGAGAATCCGTGACGCTTGAGCCCGATTGAGTTCAGCCCGTAGAGCCGCGCACGGTATCCGCCCGCCGCGCGCATGAACGGGGGAACATCTTTGCCCACCCCCGAGCAACCTCCAATCATCGCATAGGCGCCCACCCGCACGTGCTGATGGATCCCGACGAGTCCTCCGATGATCGCGTGATCGCCGATCGTAATGTGCCCTGCCAGGGTCGCCGCGTTGGCCATGATGAGGTGGCTGCCCAAGTGACAGTCGTGCGCCACATGGACATAGGCCATGAGAAAATTATGATGTCCGATCGTGGTGACGCCACCACCGGACACCGTGGCACGGTTCACCGTCACATACTCGCGCAGGATATTGTCGTTCCCGATGACCACGCGGGTCGGTTCGCCCTGGTACTGAAGATGCTGCGGCGGCGTGCCGATGGAGGCATAGGGATAGACCTGACAGCGCTCGCCAATCTCGGTCCACCCCTCCACGTAGACATGGGACAAGAGACGGGTCCCGCGGCCGATCTTCACATGCTCGCCGACCACGGAGAACGGCCCGATCACCACGTCCTCGTCGAGCTTGGCGTGGGGATGCACCACCGCCGTCGGATGGATCTGCACTCGTGTTGCCTCCGCGTTGCGTCCGTTAGATCCGTTGAGTCGGTTAGGTCGGTTGAGTCCGTTAACGGACATAACGGAACGAACGGACCTCACTGATCTAACGGCTATTGTCCGCTTTCTCCTCTGTCACCATGGCCGTCAGCTCGGCCTCACAGACCAGGTCGGTCTCCACATACGCCTTGCCCTGCATCTTCCAGAATGGGGGGCGCCGGTTGAGCACCTCCACCTCGAAACGCAACTGGTCGCCCGGTACGACCGGCTTTCGGAACCTGGCTTTGTCCACCCCCGTGAGATACACCACAGGACGGCCGGTCGGAGGGACCGACTTGAACGCCAGCACTCCCCCCACTTGAGCCATCGCCTCGATGATCAACACTCCCGGCATGATCGGGCGATCCGGAAAATGCCCCTGAAAGAACGGTTCATTGGCGGTCACGTTCTTGATCCCCGCGATACGCCGGCCGGCCTCGAGTTCGGTGATGCGGTCGACAAGCAGAAACGGGTACCGGTGGGGCAGGATCGCACGGATGGCCGCGATATCCATCACCGACTTCAGTCCCGCCTTCTCTCCGGCTCGCTCCATGGCAGTCCTACGGATACCGTCGATCAAATTCCTTCGCCACCTGGTCAGTCAGATCAATCGCCTTCTGGTGATACAGGACGATCCGGAGCGTCGCGTCATTTCCCTTATCCAGCACGACCGAGTACCCGGCTTTCTCCGCCACGGCCGCGGCTGCTTTGCCTATTTTGTTCTGATACTCTTCCACCAGCTCCTTCTGCTTAGCCTGAATCTCGCGGTTGAAGTCCTGAAGGCGGCGTTGGTAGTTTTCGAGCTTGGTCCGGAACAGCTCCTGCTTTTCCCGTCTGGCCGCCTCGCTCAGCCCCCCCTCCTGAGCCTTCAGCTCTTTCTCGAGCTTCTTCAATTCCTCGTCATCGGCAGCGACGATCCGTTGACGGCTGGCGGAGAACTCCTTGAGCGCTTCCAGCGCACGCTTGCCGGATTTCGACTTTTCCATCACCGCCTGCTGATCGATCACCGCGACCTTGAAGGTCTCCGCCGACAGGGCTGGCCCCTCCAGGCTGAGCGTCAGCAACACCGCCCCGGCCGTCCCAACCCATTTTCCACGCGTCATCCTTTTCAAGCTCCTTTCTCTTCCGCACCCAACAGAACAGGTCATCAGCATATCATGCGAGCCGTGGTCCGCCTTCATCGTGTCCGAGCTCTCCCTCTCGCCTCGAGGCATTAGTGGGCCTCCTTCCCGAACTCCTCGATCACCCTGGCGGAAAGGTCCAGCGAGGAGTCATTGTACACGGTGGAGCCGGCCCGACCTCTTTCGATGACGACCAGGAGTCCCATCTGCTGGGCCACTTTCGCCACCACCTTCTCCACCTTCTCCCTGAACGCCTCGAGCACCTCTTTCTGTTTCTCCTGGACTTCCCGGTTCAGATCGCTCACCTTCTGCTGGAACTCCATCGCTCGACGGCGCAGTTGCTCCTCCCGATCTTTTTTCGCGTTGGCGCTGAGCACGCTGGCCTGCTTGATGAGATCATCTTCCATCCGCTTCAGCTCCTTTTCCTCCAGCTCGATGAGCGCCTGGCGATTCTTCATGAACGAATTGAGCGACCCCATCGCTTTCTTGCCGGCGTCCGTCTCATTGAGCACTTTCTGGCTGTCGACCACCCCCAGCCGGACCGAGCCCTGGGTGGATGACGTGGTGGCGCATCCCCCCACAAGAAAGAGCAGAGCCATCGCCGCCACCCGAGAGACCAGAACGTCCGCCTGCTTCACACGACCCGACCGGTTTCCTACTTCCAGCTCCATAGATCCGTGTGCCCCCCTGTTGTTCGCTCCACACCCTTCATCGCAACGCATGCTCGATGCCGTTCATCGTTATTCGTTACACGTTATTCGTGAATTGTGAGAGGAGAATTTCCTGTTCGGAATCGTTTAACGGTTAACGTGTCACGATTAACGTCCTCCTAGAACAGCGATCCGACCGAGAATTCAAAGACGCCCTTCCGCTCAAGCGGCTCCCGGTCGAGGTTGATTCCGTAGGCGGCGCGAAGGGGCCCGAACGGCGAGATCCAGCGCGCCTCGATTCCGGCCGACGACCGGAACTTCGTGCTCACCCCCGCAACGTCGGAGTGGCCTTTGCCATAGTCGAAGAAGAGCACCCCGTTGAGTTTCGCCTCCGGGGAAATCGGAAAGATGAAGTCGTTATTGATGATGATCTGCTGATCCGCGCCCAACAGTGACCCGTCCGAGGTCACCGGGCCGGCGCGGCCGAACACGAACCCCCGCATGGTGTTGATGCCGCCTACGTAGAACCGTTCCGTGAGGGGAATCGCTTTGCCCCCCAAGCCCTCGGTAATGCCGAACCGTCCACGAATCGAATGGCGGGTGTCCCAGAACAGCGGGGTATACTTGATGGCATCAACCATGAACTTGTAAAAATTATTCGTTCCCCCCAACGCCGGCGTCCCGAGATCCAGGTTGACGGCGCTGCGTATGCCCGTCCTGGGGTCCAGGTAATAGTCTCTCGTGTCCCGGGACAGCGACGAACGAAATCCGGTTGTGGACTGGAATCCGATTTGTTGGAGAACGAACGAGGGAGCGACGGACGTCGGGTCTTTGAGTTCAAGAGTCTCCGCCACCAAACTGAAGTTCCCCGAGGTGTATTCGGAAAACCACCGGCCAAACGACACGCTCGCCCCCGATTTGTCCTCATGGTATGTCGTGTAGTTTGTAACAGTCCTGTACAGATCTCCCTGTACGGATGTCAGCGAATCATAGAGATAGGGATCCCGAAAGGAGAGAAGTCCGAGTGTACGGCGCTGACCTAATTGGCCTCGGACCCGCACCACTTGCCCGCGCCCTCCCAGGTTGCCTTCCGTGACGTCGGCAACCGCTACGAATTGGTCCAGCGTGCTGTACCCGCCGCCGATACTGAAGGACCCGGTGGGTTTTTCCTTCACCTTGACCTCGATGTCCACCTTGTCCGGCTCCACTTGCTTGGGCAAGATCTCGACCGTTTCAAAATAGTTGAGGTTGGTCAGTCGCTGATAGCTCCGTTTCATCGCCACCGTGTCGGTGACTTCCTGCTCGTTGACCCTGAGCTCACGGCGGACGACGTTGTCCCGGGTCTTGTCGTTGCCGGTGATCTGGATCTGCCGGATCCGAATGAGGTCCCCTTCCTTGATGTGGAAGGTGATCGCGGCGGTCTTCGTCTGAGGATCCGGGGCGACCGAGGGGCTGACATCCGTAAAGGCATACCCCCTTATCCCATACAGCTCAGTCAGTCGGGTCATCTCCTCGCGAATCTTGGCGCGCTGGAAGATTTCCCCAGGTTTGATCTTCATCCCCGCTTTCAGCTCCGCCTCCTCGTAAATCGTGTTCCCCCGGAACCCGACCTCTCCGACGGTGTACGGGTCCCCTTCCACGATCACGAAGGTGACCGTGAACCATTTCTTGTCTTCAGTCAGCTCGACGACCGGCAGACCCACCTGGACGTTGAGGTAGCCTTTGTTCAAGTACACTTCCTTGATGCGCTCCACATCGTTGCCCAGCTCCTCGCGCTTGAGAATGCCCGCATCCGTAAAAATCGAGGGGAGGCGGCCCAAGAGGATGCCGTAAAGCGGGACCCATTCGCGGGTGGCGATCAGCTTGAACACGTCTTTCTTCTTCACGACCTGCATGCCATCAAAAGTGACGGTCTTGATCCTGGCCCGCTCCCCTTCCTTGATGAAGAAGGTGAGCCGCTTTCGATCCTCCTCCAACGTCAGAATGATCGGGATCACCTCCGCGTTGTAGTACCCGTCCTCCTGATAGGCCAGCCGAATCCGCTCGGCGCTTTCCTTGGCCTGTTGCTGGTCCAAAAAGGACTGACTCCGGATGGTGATCTTCTCCTTCAACTTATCCTCGCCGAGGTTCTCGTTCCCGTCAAACACAATCTCGGTGATGAACGGCTTCTCCCGAACCACGAACACCACGGCCACCCCCCCGACGACCGGATCAGTCTCGATCCGCACGTCCTCAAAGAAGCCCATCTCGTAGATCAGTCTGATCTGAGTCCGGATGGCCTCCCCCGTGTAGGGATCATCAACCTTGAGCGTGAGGCGGCCGCGGATGGCCGACTCCTCGATGCGCTTGTTTCCCCGCACTTCGATGGACTTGACCTTCTGGACGCCAGTTTGGGCATGCAGACTGCCCATGGACGAAACCAGCAGCGAGACGGCCATCGCGACGACGAGAAAAATTGATCGACTCACGCTCCGATTGGTCACCGCGGCCCTTCTGCCCGGACCCGCTGACCAATACGCATGGTGACCGATCCCGAGGTTTGGCAATCCGCGAGAGGAATATACCGGATGACGCCCGAATCGTCGAAGTATGAACTCATGGCGTTTGGCAGATCACATGGACCGGCGACGCGCAGGGCGGCCTCTTCCTCCAGGCAGACGTGAACACTCCGTACAGCCTGGTCGCCCGAGACCTGATGAAAAATCTTGAAAAAACTAAGGAATTATAGGGGCCCTCTCCGGCAATGTAAAGGAAATTTCTCCTGTCTTGGGTTCCCCGAACGGGTCGTCTGGCCCGCCTCGAATCCTTGACTTCCGCCTACCCATCACATAGTATCGAAATCATGTCATCGGCCACGATCAGGAAAGCCATCATCCCGGCCGCCGGTCTCGGCACCCGCTTCCTCCCGGCAACCAAGGCCTCCCCCAAGGAAATGCTTCCTCTGGTGGACAAACCGTTGATCCAATATGCGGTGGAGGAGGCGGTCGCCTCTGGGATCGAGGACATCATCATCGTGACTGGACGCGGAAAGCGCGCGATCGAGGACCATTTCGACCGCTCGTTCGAACTCGAAGAGAACCTGAAGGGAAATGGGAAAGCTCAGCTCCTGAAAGACATCCGGCGAATCTCCGAACTCGCGAACTTTTGCTACGTCCGACAGTCCCAGGCGCTCGGGCTCGGGCACGCCGTGTTATGCGCCCAGCACCTCATCGGAAACGAACCCTTTGCCGTCATTTTGGGCGATGAGGTGATCGATGCGCCCATCCCGGCATTGGCCCAACTCATTCAGGTGTACGACGCCGGCAACGGGGCGGTGCTCGGCGTGCAGAAGGTGCACCCGAGCACGGTGAGCCAGTACGGGATCGTCGCCACTCAGCGCGTGGCCGCGGGTCTGCATCGAGTCCTTGACCTCGTGGAGAAACCGTCCCCCGCAGCCGCGCCTTCCCGGTTTGCGGTGATCGGTCGATACGTGCTCTCGCCCGACATCTTTGCGGCGCTCGAGCACACCGCCCCCGGCAAGAATCATGAAATTCAGCTCACCGACGCGCTGCGCCTCCTCGGCCAGAAGGCCCCGATCTATGCCCAGGAGATTCGAGGACAGCGCCACGACGCAGGGGATAAGCTGGGGTTTCTGAAAGCCACCGTCGCATTCGCGCTCAAGGACCCCGTACTCGGTCCAGAATTTGCTCGCTACCTGAAAGCAATGCGCTGACGCAGTAGCAGGTTCAGGGCGAACCACGTGCCCCGTGTCTGACACAAGGGGTTCTCTCATCGCTCCGACCTATCTCAGCGGTTCAGCTTCAAGAGGGACATGACCCTGATGCCAGCGGAATCGAACGAACGCGACACTCAACCGCTCGAGACACCGGAGCAACTCCCTCTACTTCCGGTCAGGGACATCGTCGTCTTCCCGTACATGGTGTTGCCCCTGTTCGTTGGGCGCGACATGTCCATCAAGGCGATCGAGGCGGCCCTGGCCGGCAACCGCATGATCTTCCTGGCCACCCAGAAAGCGCTCGACGTCGAGAACCCGAAGCCGGAGGATATCCACACCGTCGGCACGGTCGGGATTATCATGCGCATGCTCAAGCTCCCGGACGAGCGCATCAAGATCCTCGTCCAGGGGCTGGCGAAGGCCAAGGTGCAGGAATACATCCAAACCGAGCCCTATTACTCGGTCCGGATCACCAAGATCGTGGAAGCCAAACCGCCCACACCATCCCTTGAAGCCGAAGCGGTGATGCGGACCGTCAAGGAACAGCTCGAACGGATCATCAGCTTGGGCAAGGTGCTCATGCCGGATGTGATGGTGGTCATCGAGAACCTGGAAGACACAGGCCGCTTGGCTGACATGGTGGTGTCCAACCTTGGCCTAAAAGTGGAAGTGACGCAGGAGGTCCTGGAGGTGGAGGACCCTGTCGCGCGGCTCAGGCGGGTCAGCGAGATTCTGTCCAAAGAAGTCGAAGTGCTCTCCATGCAGCAGAAGATTCAGGCCCAGGCGAAAGGGGAGATGGACAAGACCCAGCGCGAATATTTCCTCCGGGAGCAGTTGAAGGCCATTCAGAAGGAACTGGGGGAGCTGGATGAACGCGGCGAGGAAATCGCGGAGTTCCGCAAGCGCCTCAAAGACACCAAGATGCCTGAGAAGGTCTTGAAGGAATGCGAGAAGCAGCTCAAGCGCCTGGAAAAGATGCACCCGGACACGGCGGAGTCAGCGACGGTCCGGACCTACATGGAATGGATGGTCGAGCTGCCGTGGAGCAAGAAATCAAAGGACAATCTGGACATCAAGACGGCGGCGAAAGTGCTCGACGAGGACCATTACGACCTGGAAAAGGTCAAGGAACGCATCCTTGAGTACCTGGCCGTTCGCAAACTGAAGGACAAAATGAAGGGGCCGATCCTCTGTTTCGTCGGCCCCCCGGGCGTGGGGAAAACCTCGCTCGGCAAGTCGATTGCCCGGGCGCTGGGGCGCGAATTTGTACGCATCAGCTTGGGTGGAGTCCGCGATGAGGCCGAAATCCGAGGCCACCGTCGCACCTATGTCGGCGCATTGCCCGGACGCATCCTCCAGGGGATCAAACAGGCCGGCACCAACAACCCTGTCTTCATGATGGACGAAGTGGACAAGGTAGGCATGGACTTTCGTGGGGATCCGTCGGCCGCCCTTCTCGAGGTCCTGGACCCGGAGCAGAACCATGCCTTCAGCGATCACTATCTGGGGGTGCCGTTTGACCTGACCGAGGTGATGTTCATCACCACCGCGAACCTCATCGATCCGATCCTCCCGGCCCTCAAGGACAGGATGGAAGTTATCGAAATCCCCGGATACACGGAAGAAGAGAAGCTGGGCATCGCCCAACGGTATCTCATCCCGAAGCAACTCAAGGAACACGGCATCACGGAGGAGCACATCCGCATCACCGAGGCGGCCCTGGGCCAGATCGTGTCTCAGTATACGAGGGAGGCGGGGGTCCGGAACCTGGAACGCGAGATCGCCAACGTGATGAGGAAAGTGGCCAAAAAGGTGGCTGAAGGGAAGTCGGAGTGCCAAACGATCACGCCAGCCAACCTGCATAAGTCTCTCGGCGTCCCCAAGTTTCTGCCCGAGGCCGAGCAGGAAAAAGACGAGGTCGGCGTGGCAACCGGCCTCGCCTGGACCGAGACCGGCGGAGATGTCCTGTACATCGAGGCGACCGTGATGAAAGGGAAAGGGCAGCTCACGCTCACCGGCCACCTGGGCGACGTGATGAAAGAGTCGGCCCACGCCGCGTTGAGCTATGTGCGCTCGCGGGAAACACTGCTGGGCATCAGCCCGGACATCTTCTCAAAAACCGATATCCATATTCATGTGCCAGCCGGCGCGATCCCCAAGGACGGACCATCGGCCGGCATCACCATGGCAACGGCGTTGGCGTCCCTTCTCGCAAACATCCCGGTCCGCCGTGACGTGGCGATGACGGGAGAGGTCACCCTTCGCGGACGCGTGCTGGCCATCGGCGGACTCAAAGAGAAGATCCTCGCGGCCAAACGGGCGAAGCTCTCCACCGTGATCCTGCCCAAGCGCAACGAAAAAGACCTCGAGGAGATCCCCAAGCACCTGTTGCGCGGCATTCAGTTCGTCTTTGCCGAGACGATGGACGACGTGATCAAAGCCAGTCTGCGCCCAATGACGGTGCAGGGGGTCAAATCCAAGCCAGTGGATGATCGGCGCGGACCAAGCCGCACCAAGACCGGCCGGAACGAAAAGCCTTCACGCGCCCCTCGTTCTCGGCCCTTGCAGCCGGCCGTTTCAGTCTCGCCGCCGTCTCCACCGGCCCCCTGAGATGTCGTCCCGAGCCGCACGCCCTTCCGTTTCCCAACTTGGCGAGTTCCGGCTGATCCGACATCTTCGCCGCCGCTTCGGGCAGACCGGACGAGCAGTGCTGCGCGGGATCGGTGACGATGCCGCGGTGATCAGACCATCGTCCGGGCACGCGCTGCTGCTGACCACCGATCTCCTGGCCGAAGGCATCCATTTCGACCTCCGAACCGCCACCTTCGAGGACATCGGCTACAAGGCGGCGGTCGCCAATCTCAGCGACATCGCGGCCATGGGCGGCAGACCGCAGTATATGCTGGTGGCGGTGGCCATTCCCGCCTCGCGGACCTCGTCCGACGTTGACCGCCTGTATCGCGGGATGATGCGCGCCTGCCGCCTGCACAAGGTGGAACTGGTGGGAGGGGATACCTCAGCGTCCCGGCACGGACTGTTCCTCAGCATCACCCTGACGGGCTTCGTTCAGGCCGGCCGGGTCCTCACGCGGGACGGTGCCCGTGTCGGAGACCTGCTCTATGTCACCGGCACCCTGGGCGATTCCCTGGCGGGGCTGACCCTGCTTGAGAGCGGACGCGACAGGCGCGCTGCCGCCAGCGGCCGGTTGAACCAGCGGCGTCGCCGCTACCAGAGCTACCTCATTGACAGACACCTGCACCCGACGCCGCGGATCAAGGAGGGACAACTGCTCGCGGCCCACCGCCTGGCGACGGCCGCGATCGACCTGTCGGATGGACTCTCCGGCGATCTGGTGCACATCTGTGAACAGAGCGGCGTCGGGGCCGAGATCGAGACGTCCGCGCTTCCCCTCTCACCAGCCTGCCGGGCCTACGCGGCGGCCAGTCGTCTGGATCCCGTCCGTCTGGCCTTGACCGGTGGGGAGGACTACGAGCTCCTGTTCAGTATCTCCTCCGGCAGCCGTGCGAAGCTGGAACGGTTGGCCCGACGCACCGGATGCCACTTTTCCCGCATCGGCACGGTCCGGCCGAAGAGGGCGGGGCTGCGCCTCAGGAGAGTGAACGGCTCGTCGAAAAGACTGGCGATCGCGGGCTACCAGCATTTTCAGGACCCTCGCACGATCCCTCACGAGGCAGCGTGGTCTCGCTAGCGCGCATCGGCTCGCAGCTCAGTCAGATCCTTCACCTGCACGAATCTCCCCATCGGACCGCCTTGGCCTTCGCCGTCGGCGCCTTCATTGCATTTTCGCCGACCTACGGCCTGCATACGCTCAGCGTGGCGTTCTGTACCTGGGCCTTCCGGCTGAACTGTGTGGCGCTGCTGGCTGGGTCGCTCATCAACAATCCGTGGACCGTCCTGCCGATCGTAGGCGCGACGTTTTGGACCGGGTGCCAACTGCTGGGCTTCCCGGAGGTGGCCCCATTCAACTGGACCGATCTCAGCCCCGTGGCCCTGTACCAACAGATCTGGCCCTACGCCGTCCCGTTCTTCGTCGGCGGGTTTGTCTTGAGCCTCCTGAGCGCGATCCTGTGCTATCCGGCCGCGTACCTGTTTATTGCGCAGTATCGCGCACGGCTCGGACGACCGGCGGCGGACGGGAGGCCGTTGCCACCACGAACCGGCTTGAGCTAAGATAGGCGCCAAGGAAAAAGCGAATAGCTCACAGCAAATAGCTCAGAGCTTTGAGCTGCTAGCTGCATGCTTTTCGCTAAGAATTCATGACGCCCCAGGCTCCCGCTCTCAGCGCCCCCTACGACGGATCGGCGCTGATCGCCGACCCGATTCATCAGTACATCTCTTTTACGGTCCCCTATTCGACACCCGACCACTCGGAACGCACGGAAAAGGACCTCATCGATTCACCGTGGGTGCAGCGGCTGCGCTCCATCTACCAACTGCAAAGCGCCCGCTGGGTCTATCCCTCGGCAGAACACAGCCGGTTCGTCCACTCGCTGGGCACGATGCACGTGGCGGGTCAATTCGCCCGACATCTCCACCCGTTTCTGGAGCAAGCCGCCAAGGACGTCCCGTCAGCGAATTACGTCGAGTCACTCCTTCGAGTCACCGCGCTCGTGCACGACATCGGCCACGGCCCGTTCTGCCACTTCTTCGACGACAACTTCCTCACGTCGTTCCATCTGACCCATGAGAAGCTCGGGCAGCTCATCATCCGCGAGCACCTGGGCTCGATGATCCGGAAGATCAGGCGGAGTCCATCCGGCCCGTTCGCCCCGGGGGAAGAGCTGGACCCCGATCAGATCGCCCATCTCATCCTGAAAGATAAGGGGAAAGACAACTCGCGGATGCCGCAGTGGCTCAATTGGCTGCAGCCGGTCATTTCAGGAAGCTATACCGGGGATAACCTGGACTATGTGCTTCGCGATTCATACATGTGCGGCGTCGCGGTCGGCCCGGTGGACCTGACCAGACTCATCCACTACACGCTGATCACCAAGAAAGGCTTCACGATCCACAAGACCGGTCTGCCGGCGTTGCAGATGTTCTTGAACACCCGGATGTACCTCTATTCCAACGTGTATTTCCACCGGACGACGCGCGCCATCGACATCCATTTGCGGGAGATCTTCGGCGACACCATGCGCCTGATCTTCCCTCACGACCCGCGAACGAGGATGGAAGGATACCTGACCCTCACCGACTGGTCCCTGATGGAAGAGGTCCGTGGATGGAGCAAGTCCCGGCACGCGACGAGGCGAGCCCTCGGCGAGGAGTGGGAACGCATCCTGGGCCGAGACGTGAAGTGGAAGATGGCCTACAGCACGGTCCTGAAAGAGAAGGGTCGAGAACGCGGGATGGATTTTCCGAGTCGTGACCAGTTCGAGAAACAGCTCCAGAAGGAGTTACCGGCCACGCTGCACACCATCCCGTTCAGGGTGGACATGGCTCCCTTGGACCCTCGACCGGACCCCAAGGACGCGCGCGGCGTCGCCCTCTTTGTCTACGACCCGGGCACGCACACCGTCTCGACGGAGCCGCTGGAAGAGTTCCTCGATCTGTTGCCGACTCGACTGATCCAATTTCGCATCTACGCCCTGAACCATGACACCGACGCGGAACTCTCGCGCGCCGCGGCCACGGTGCTGAATAAAACCCCGTCCGGCATCGAGACGAACGTGTAGCCTGTTGCCCTTTCTCTTGCAACGATCGGCTAGGGGTCGTTGCCTGAGAGGGTCCGAGGAGAGGGCTCGCTCCACTTACTGGGGTTTGACCCTCAGAGGAGTTGAAGGGATAACTCTGGCAGCATGCGTGTCCTGCCAGGATTCCTCATGCAACCCGTAGCCTCCCATCCCGCTCCCCCATCCGTGCAGATAGAGGGCAGCGAGAACAGGCTCCCGTCCGGTTCCTGGCGCCTGTGGAGCCGGCTCTTCGTCGGAGACCCGACCGACCACGGTGACCCGCGCCCAATTTCGGTACGTTTTAGGCAGACCCTCCGGAGCGAGCATGATCCAGTATTCGCCAGCCTCGGGATCGTCAGGCGAGGTCGGGAGGTGAGGGACATAATCGGCGTCCAGCGGGCGGTTCTCCACGAGGAGCCATATGCGCCCGCTCTCTTCTTTCCGCGTCACGACCGTTCCGCCTAAAATGACGACTTTCCCACGATAGGCGTCGGGGTGACTCGCGAGCATCGTGAGCGTGACGCCCGGTTCCGCTTGGCGGACGAACTTGCCGGGAATCGTTGCGCAGGCCCCGGACCCCGAGAGCACGACGAACCCAACGATCCCGGGAACCCACCGTGCGCACACGGACCCGACCACCGGCTGGCGGGAAGGACTCTGGCTTCTGACCATGTGGGTATGCTCCTTGTCTCGCTGGACGACTTCGCAGAGGACGAGCGTGCTTCCCGCGCCCGCTCCTGCTACCGTGTGGCGGTCGTGAGACTGTCCAGCGGCAGCTTGACGAGGGAATAGGGGTCCACGCGCGCCCCGTTGAGACGAACGCCCCAATGGAGGTGGGGGCCGGTGGCCCGACCGGACTCGCCCACCCTGCCGATCACCTGACCGCGCTTGACCGCCTCCCCGTCCTGCACCGTCGCCTCAGACAGGTGGAAATACATGGAGTAGAGGCCGAGGCCATGATCCACGTACACCGCTTTGCCGGAAAAAAAATGCTCCACCGTCAACCGGGCGATCCCGTCGTTCGCCGCCACGACCGCGGTTCCGATGGGGGCGGTGATATCCTCTCCGTTGTGAGGGCTTCGTGACTGGCCGTTAATGATCCGTACCCGGCCGAATGCGCCCGCCACCTGCCCGCTCACCGGCTCGATAAATCGTCCGTTCCAGAATCGATCCCGGGACACTGCGTCCAGCATCGTTCGCACCTGTTCCTGCTCAGCCTTGACTCGGACCAGATTGTCTTCATTCAGATCCACCATCCCCTTCGGCAGGGTGAGGTGCTGAAGCGGGTACTTTTCTTTCATCACCAGCACGTTGTAGCTCAACCGGCGTGGCCCCTCAGGATGTCTCACCTCGACCGCGAGCTCATGTGTGCCGGGCGCATCCTGCATGTCGATGCCCAGCAGCCCCACATAGCCTGACACGGTACCGGGAAAGAACAGAACTCGCCGGCCGAGAAACTGCCCGACCACCTCGGTCGCGCGTCCGTCGGCTGGAACCGTCACCAGCAACACCTGACCCTGCTTGCCGCTCAACTGCCCGTCGGTCCCTCGGAGCTCATTGGGAGCGCTGGGCAGGAGATTGACCGGAAAGACGCTGGCGAAGAGCACGACCGCCATAATCGCCACCAGATCGGGTCGATTCTTCGTCGCTCTTGCTCGGTCGACGGGGTGGATCCTCATCGGTAGAACCGCAGGCCGGCCACTTGCGAGACCAACTCTTCCACTCGCCGGTTGATCGCGCTGAATGGATCCATGCACAGGATCGTCTCTTCCCAGTACCCGTTCAGCTTCAGGTAGGTCCAGTCCACTGTGTACGACCGGTTCTTCGCCCTGGCGAACCGGATGAAGTCTCCGCGCACTTTGGCCCGGGTCGTCTGCGGCGGCACCGACATCGCGCGCTGCACGGCCTCCTCATCCACGATCCTCTCGGTCATCTCGCGCGACTCCATCAAATAATACAGGCCCCGCGTCCGTTTGACGTCATGATACTGGAGATCCATCAGAAAGACTCTCGGATCGTCCCACCCGCACCCCTTCTTGTCCACGAACGACTGGATCAGCAGCTTCTTGCCCACCCAATCGATCTCGCGGAACAACTGCATCGGGTCCTCTTCGAGACGGTCCAGCATGCTGCCCCATCTGACCAGCACATCCTCCAGGATCGGGTCGTGCGGCTGCTCGCTGAGGTACTCCTGTGCCCGATCCAGATACGTCCGCTGAATCTCGATGGCGCTCATCTGCCTGCCGTCGTCCAGCTTCACCTTTTTTTTCAACGTCGGATCGCGAGAGATTTCCCGGATGGCTTTCACCGGGTCCTCCAGCTCGATGCCGACGACCGTGTACCCGTCCTCAATCATGGAGAGGACCAGCGCGGCGATTCCCACCTTGAGGTAGGTGGCGTATTCGGACATGTTCGAATCGCCGACGATGATGTGGAGCCGGCGGTACTTCTCGGCGTCGGCGTGAGGCTCATCCCTCGTGTTGATGATGCTTCGAGAGGACGTGGTCGACGAGGAGGTCTTTTCGTGGATGTGCTGGGCCCGTTGGGAAATGAAATACTGCGGCTTGCCCGAGACCTTCAGGACCTTGCCTGATCCGGAGTAGATCTGGCGCGTCACGAAGAACGGAATGAGCTGCTCGGTCACCTTCCAGAAATCCACATCCCGGCGCATCAAGTAATTTTCGTGGCAGCCGTAGGTATTGCCGAGCGAGTCGGTGTTGTTCTTGAAGATGTAGATCTCTCCCGAGAGTCCCTCTTCCCTGAGACGCTCCTCCGCGGCGGGAAGACAGGCCTCCAGCAAGCGCTCCCCGGCTTTGTCATGAACGACGAGATCCAGAATGTTGTCGCACTCGGGCGTCGAATACTCCGGGTGGCAGCCCGTGTCCTGGTAAAACCGGGCACCGTTGATCAGGAAGGCGTTCGAGGGCCAGCTGTTGGGGATGAGGCCCTCGAAGATGTACCCGAGGACCTTCTCCATCGGGAGATAGATGCGCCCGTTGGGCGAGAAGATCAGGCCATACTCGTTCTCTAGACCGAAGATTCGCTGTTTCATACGGCAGCCACGGATGCGGCTCGGACCACACCCTCAGCATACACTCCAGAGCGGGGTTCTTCAATATCAGGCAAGGATCTGGCGAGATTCGGCAGGCGGGATTCGACGGAACTTGCGGCCCGGGCGGGTTCGATCCAATGCGGCGACCTCGAGTCCCTCAATCGGGAGCTTCTGGTTCGTCACGCTCTCCAACGCCGCCACGCAGAGCGTGAGCGCCGCCTTCAAGGTCGAGGGGGCGCCCTTATACCGCTCCTTGAGAAAGACCAGCAAGGCTTCCGCGCGACCCCCGATCGCGGTGAAGCCCCGCTCATCAAAAATGCTTCCGTCGAATGAGATGCGATACATCTCGTTCGGGTGTCCTTGTTCTCCGACCTGCGCGACCAGGATCTCCACCTCCAGCGGCTTGAGCTCCTGGCTGAAGATCGTCCCGACGCTTTGCGAGTAGCCGTTGGCGAGGGACCTGGCCGTGACGTCTTCGCGGCTGTACATGAACCCTTTCAAGTCCGCATGGCGGATGCCCGCCTTGCGCAGGTTCTCGAACTCGCTGTACTTGCCGGCGCCGGAGAAGGCGATGCTGTCGTAAATCTCGGAAATCTTGTACAGGGAGGCGCTGGGGTTATCGGCGACCAGCAAGACTCCGTCCTCGTATTCCATGGCGATGATGGACCGTCCCTTCGCGATGCCCTTCTTGGCGTACTCCGCCTTGTCCTGCATCATCTGCTCAGGCGAGACATAGTAGGGTAACGGCATGCCTAGACCTCTCTCTTGCGTCCCTCGATCAGCGCCGCGTAGACCATCCCGATGCGCTGGTCCTCCACGTCCGTGATGCCCCCGGCGGTGACCAGTTTGGCGGTCGGATAGATCCCGCGCACCATATCCGGTCCTCCGGTCCCGATATCCTCCTCGGCGGCGTTATACAGCGCCAGCAAGCCGACCCTGAGCGCCTCATCCTCCGGCAGATGCTTCCGGAAATGTTCCCGCATCGTATTCCGCGCGTCCTTCCCACCGGAACCGATGGAATGATAGTCCGATTCCTCGTACCGTCCACCCGTGATGTCATACTTGAAGATCCGTCCCTCGGCACGTTTGAGATCATACCCCACGTAGATCGGGACCACGACCAGTCCCTGGAAGACCATCGGGAGATTGGCCTTCACCATCTGGCCGAGCTTGTTCGCCTTGCCTTCACAAGAGAGCTGCACTCCTTCCAGCTTCTCATAGTGCTCGAGTTCGGTCTGAAACAGCTTGGCCATCTCGATGCAGGGCCCGGCGGCGCCTGCGATCGCGATCGCCGAATGATCATCGATGGTGAACACCTTATCGAGGCGCCGGCCCGCGATCTGAAACCCCTCGGTCGCCCGCCGGTCGCCGGCGATCACGACTCCCCCCTGATACTTGAGCGCCAACACCGTCGTGCCGTGCGTAATCGGAGGGAGGGAGAGCCCGCGGCTCTCTTCAAGGGCAGGCTGGGATGGCGGATGGATCAGTCCATGACCACCCGGAACCAGATCCGGGCGCTGCTGAGCGAGATAGTCAAAAAAACTTGAGCCGTAGTCGTCCGGGAACAGCGGCACGTCTCTCGTCTCCTCTCGGTTCAGTTCGCGGTCAGGTCCCAGCTCGTGCAGGGGGTGTACCGGCTCGGGTGGAAGGCGTCAGGCAGTCAGTTTGGCAAGCAACGATTCCGCCGAGTCGGATCCCTCCAGAAGCTCGCGTGTGAGAGACTCAGTCCCGCGCAGTGGCTCCATCAACGGGATCTTTTTGATCGTGGTATTCCCCACGTCGAACAGAACCGACGTCCAGCTCGCGGCGTACACTTCGCGTGGAAATTTCTTGAGACAGTTTCCACGGAAATAGGCCCGCGTATTCGCCGGAGCCTTGTGCTCCGCTTCCGCAATCTCACTGTCCAGGAGCAGCCGGTCAATCAGGTTGCTGCGCTCCAGTGTGTAATACAAGCCCTTTTCTGGGCGGACGTCGTGGTATTGGAGATCCAGCAGCAACACCCGAGGATCATTCCAGCCGCATCCCCTCCGCTCCATGTAGGAGCGGATCATCTGCCGCTTGGCCACCCAGTCAAGCTCCCGCACCAACAACATCGGGTCCCGCTCGAGCTTGTCCAGCACTTCCTCCCAACGCACCAGAACGTCTTTGGTGATCTGGGTCAGCTCATGACAGGCATAGAAGTCCATCGCGGTCTTGAGGTAGGCACGCTGGATCCCGATGGCGGACGTGACGCGGCCG
>WNEW01000501.1_pt1 | contig 18799 bp, 20 predicted proteins | sample 5399891 | NCBI WGS metagenome assembly WNEW01 (sample SAMN13153336, study PRJNA577476) | soil metagenome | isolation source: 40 cm grassland meadow soil pre-rain plot 5 | place: USA:California | collected 2015-09-08 | reverse complement strand
GACGCAATCGTCGCCAATCGCAAGGAGCTCGCGGAGCTCGAGGCACGCAACGTCGGCAAGGCGATCTCGTCGGTCAAGGCCGAGCTCGCGCAGGCCGTCGAGAACTTCCGCTTCTACGCCTCAGCGATCGGCTCGATCGCCGGCCGCTCGAATCCGATCGGCGGCTCGCTGCTCTTCTACTCGCTCAAGGAGCCGGTCGGCGTCTGCGGCCAGATCATCCCGTGGAACTACCCGCTGATGATGGCGACGTGGAAGCTCGGTCCCGCCCTGGCGGCCGGCAACACCGTCGTCCTCAAGCCGTCGGAGTGGACACCGCTGACCGCGCTCAAGCTTGCAGAGCTGGCGGCGGACATCTTTCCGCCGGGCGTCCTCAACGTGATCACCGGCGACGGCGAGCCGGTCGGCGCCGGCATCGTGCGCCACCCTGGGGTTGGGATGGTGTCGCTGACCGGGGACGTCGCCACGGGCAAAGAGATCGCGCGCAACGCAGCCTCGACCTTGAAACGCGTCCACCTGGAGCTCGGTGGCAAGGCGCCGGTCGTCGTATTCGACGACGCGGATCTGGAGAAGGTCGTGGAGTGGATCAAGATCGGCGGCTATTTCAACGCGGGCCAGGATTGCACTGCGGCCACGCGTGTCATCGCGGGCCCCCACATCCACGAGAAGCTGCTCGGCGACCTCGTGCCGGTGGTCAGCCACATCAAGGTCGGCGACCCGCTGGCCGACGATACCGAGATGGGCCCGCTCGTCACGGAGGAGCAGCTGACCCGAGTCTCCGGCTTTGTCGACCGCGCCCGTAAGGCCGGCGCACAGGTGCTGACCGGCGGCGCGCGGATCAAGAAGGCGGGCTCTTGGTACGAGCCGACCGTGGTGGTGCCGCCCGGCCCCGACGCGGAGATCGTGAACAAAGAAGTGTTCGGGCCCGTCGTCACCGTGCAGCGGTTCAGCGACGAAGAGCAGGCGCTGCAGTGGGCAAACGGCGTCGAGTACGGCCTGGCCGCGTCGGTGTGGACGCGCGACCTCGGCCGCGCCCTGCGCATGGCGCGCAAGCTTCAGTTCGGCACCGTGTGGATCAACACGCACATCCCTTTGGTCAACGAGATGCCGCACGGCGGGTACAAGCAGAGTGGATACGGCAAGGACATGTCGGTGTACTCGCTCGAGGAATACACGCAAATCAAGCATGTGATGGCGTCGCTTGACTGAGGCTGAGCCTCCAAAACAAAAGAAACCCGCACTAAGAATCCGGGGCGTCCGCAAGAGCTACGGCCAGGTCGTCGCCGTGGCGGGCGTCGACCTCGTCGTCGACGAGGGCGAGTTCTTCACGCTGCTCGGACCTTCGGGCTCGGGCAAGACGACGCTCCTGCGGCTGATCGCCGGTTTCGAGCGCCCCGACGTGGGCCGCATCGAGCTCGGCGGCCGCGATGTGACCAACCTTCCGCCGTACGCACGTGATACCAACACGGTGTTCCAGGATTACGCGTTGTTTCCGCACATGTCCGTGGCCCAGAACATCGGCTACGGACTGCGCATCAAAGGCGCGCCGCGACAAGTGCGCGAGAGGAGGGTGCAGCGGGCACTCGAGATGGTCCGGCTCAGCGGGCTTGGCCACCGGCGCCCGAACCAGCTCTCAGGCGGGCAGCGCCAGCGGGTCGCCCTCGCCCGAGCGGTGATCAATGAACCCGAGGTCCTCTTGCTTGACGAGCCGCTTGGCGCCCTCGATCTCAAGCTCCGGCAGGAGATGCAGATTGAGCTCAAGCAGATCCAGAAGGAGGTTGGGATCACCTTCGTATATGTGACCCACGACCAGGAAGAGGCGCTGACCATGAGCGATCGCATGGCCGTGATGTCGAACGGCCAGATCGAGCAGATCGGCCCGCCCGTCGAGGTGTACGAACAGCCGGCGACCGAGTTCGTGGCCGGGTTCATCGGCATCTCGAACGTGCTCCTGAGGGACGGCGTGCGGTTCGTCATCCGCCCGGAGAAGATCCGGATGCTGGCCGCGGGAGAGCAGGCCGAACCAGGCACGACCGTCGAGCGAGGCCAGGTCGAAGAGGTCATCTACATCGGCGTGAGCACGCGCTACCTGGTGCGCCTCGACCGTGGGGAGCAACTCGTGGCGGTACGTCAGAATATGGACGCTTTGGGCGACGCCCAGAAGTTCGAAGGCCGGCCTGTACGGCTGGCCTGGACGCCCGATCAGACATACGTTCTCGGACAACGGGAGGTAAAGGAAGCGCGATGAAGTTCGGTGCATTTGCAGCGGCCGCCGCGGTGGTCCTGACCGCGTGCGGTTCGACCGGGACCACGCCCGGCAGCACGCAGGAGCAGCCGCCGACCGCAACGATGAAACCCCAGACGTCTATCGGCGCCGGCGAAGGCCAGCTCAACCTCGTCCTGTGGGACGGCTACGCCGACAAGTCATGGGCCAACCCGTTCACGGCGGCGACCGGCTGCAAGCTCAACCTGCACCCGGCCGGATCGTCAGACGAGATGGTCAGCCTGATGAAGGATGGCGGCGGCGGCCAGTGGGACATGGTCTCGGCCTCCGGCGACGCCGACCTGCGGCTGATCTACGGCGGCGACGTCAAGCCGATGAACACGGACTTGATCTCGGACTGGCAGAACTTCGACAACTACTTCAAGGGCCCTCCGTACAACACGATCAACGGCATCCACTACGGCATCTCGCTGCAATGGGGTCCGAACACGCTCCTCTACAACAAGAAGAAGTTTCCGAACAAGCCGACGAGCTGGCAGGTCATCTACGACTCGGCCAACAGTGGCCTGATCACCGTTCCCGACAACCCCATCCAGATCGCGGACGCGGCTCTCTACCTAAGCAAGACCCAGCCCAGCTTGGGGATCAAGGACCCCTACGAGCTGACGCAGAAGCAGTTCGACGCGACGGTCGCCCTCCTCAAGCAGCAGCGGCCGCTGATCAAGAAGTACTGGGGCCTCGCCACCGACGAGATCAGCCTCTTCAAGAACGGCGATGTTCAGGTCGGCGCGGCCTGGCCGTACCAGACCATCCAGCTGAAGGCCGCGGGAGCCCCGGTTGACGACACCATCCCCAGCGAAGGCGCCACCGGCTGGGCCGACACGTGGATGCTCGCCACCAAGGCGACCCATCCCAACTGCGCGTACATGTGGGCCAAGTGGGTCAGCACCCCCAAGGTGCAGGCGATGCAGGCTCTCTCGTTCGGTGAGACGCCGGTGAACTCGAAGGCTTGTGCCGAGATGGAGGCCCAGCAGGCCGGCAGCTGCCACCAGTACCACGCCGACGAAACCGGCGCCGCCTACTTCGACACCATCAAGTTCTGGAAGACCCCGCTCGCCGACTGCGGCAACGGCAGCAAGACGTGTATCCCGTACGTCACGTGGGTGACAGCCTGGACCTCGATCAAGGGTTAGGTTGTCGTCCGTAGAGACTGTCAGGCGGCCTCGTCCCAAAGGGGGCGGGGCCGCCGGCGCTCAATCCCTTTTCTGGCGTGTGCCATGGCTGCGGCCACTGGTCCTGCTCACGCCTCCGGTCGGCTGGTTCGTGGTCATCTACCTCGCGGCGCTGGTCACGCTCCTGATCACCGCGTTCTGGACCATCGACCCCTTCACGACGCAGATCGTGCAGTCGTGGAACCTCGACAACTTCCGGATCATCATCACCGACTCGACGTACTGGTCGATCATCGGCCGGACCGTCGGGATCGCGACCCTGGTCACGGCGACGGACGCAGTGCTCGCTTTCCCGTTCGCGTACTTCATGGCTCGCGTCGCCACGCGTCGCGTGCAGACGCTGCTCTTCGCCGCGGTCCTATTGCCGCTGTGGGCGAGCTACCTCGCGCGCGTGTATGCGTGGATCCTCATCCTCAACCACAGCGGGGTCCTGAACTGGAGCCTGCAGTCGATCGGCCTGCCCCCCGCCAACATCGGCTACACCAACACGGCCATGTGGCTGGTGTTCTCCTACATCTGGCTGCCATTCATGATCATCCCGGTTTACGCGGCCCTGGAGCGCGTGCCGGAGTCGCTGATGGAGGCGTCGGCGGACCTGGGCGCGCGAAGATGGCAGACATTGCGCGACGTGGTCCTACCCCTGGCCGCCCCCGGTGTCGTCGCAGGGTCGATCTTCACGTTCTCGCTCACGCTCGGCGACTACATCACCCCGATCCTGGTCGGCGGAGCCAGCTCGACTTTCATCGGCAACGTCGTCTACGCAAATGTCGGGATCGCCAACAACATCCCATTTGCCGCGGCCCTTTCGATGGTTCCGCTTGGGATCATGGCCGTCTACCTTTTCATCGCGTACCGCCTGGGCGCGTTCGAGGCTCTCTAGGACGTGGAAGGTTTCTGGACGCGGATGGTGCTGCGGGTCTGGGTGGTCCTGATCCTGCTCTTCCTGTTCATCCCGATCCTCTTGATCTTCTTCTACGCGTTCAACACGTCGAACATCCAGAGCTGGCCGATCCCAGGCCTGACCGCCAAGTGGTTCGGCGCCACATGGGCTGACGAGAACGTCCGCGCGGCGCTCGTCGTCTCTCTCCAGGCGGGCCTCACAGCCACCGTGATCGCGCTCGTGCTGGGTTCTTGCGCGGCGTTCGCCATTCACCGCACCGCGTTCTTCGGCCGCGAGGTCATCAGCCTGCTGTTCGTGCTGCCGCTCGCCCTACCAGGCATCATCACGGGGATCGCGCTGAATGCGTTTTTCAGCTTCAACGGAATCTCTCTTTCGCTCTTGACCATCGTCGTCGGCCACACGACCTTCTGCATCGTGGTCGTCTACAACAACGTCCTCGCGCGTCTGCGTCGCACTCAGGGCTCGCTGCTGGAGGCGGCGATGGACCTCGGGGCCAACGGATTCCAGGCGTTTCGCGACATCACGCTGCCGCTGATCTCAACGGCTGTCGTCGCCGGCGGGATGCTGGCGTTCGCGCTCTCGTTCGACGAGGTCATCGTGACCACGTTCACCGCGGGCTCGCAAAGCACCCTGCCGATCTGGATCTACGGCCAGATCCGCCACGGCGTGCTGCTGCCGGAGGTCAATGTGGTCGTGTCGTTCGTCATCCTGATCACCGTCATTCCGGTGGTGATCGCCGCCCGGCTTACGGGTGGGGGCGGCATCGCGAGAGTCCCGGCCGCCCGCTAGCGCTTAGCCCACCACCGCTGAGAGAGTCCACAACCCCAGCCCAATCGCGATCAGGTTGAGCTTGCGGTAGCGCCAGCCCACCGCCGCGGCGACGAAGGCCAGGAACGCGAGCAGCAAGATGATCGTGCCAAGGCTCAGGTGCGACAACCGGCTGATGAGGAAGGACAGCGACCACAGGGCCAGGCCGACCGCGATCAGGTCGGTCTTGCGATACGTCCAGCCGATCGCGGCCAGGACAAAGGCGACCAGGGCAAGAATGACGAGGATGACGCTCAGGCTGAAATTCATGTCTCAATCTTCCTCGATCGTGGCCGCCGGGCGGTCACCCAGGCTACCCGCCGGCATCAGCCAGGTGAAAACGTCGACCTCGAGCCTTCCCGCCCGAACTGAGGGGTCGTTCGCCACCAGGACGCGCGTTTGCTCGACCGACGTTCGGAAGATATGCTGATGCCACGCCACGATTCGTCCGGCTGGTCCGCGAACGGCCCGCTGACCAAGGCATGGCCAGCCTCGCGCATCCGGGCGTTGAAAGCCAGGTGATCCCGTTGCAGTGCCTCGAGCTCGCGTTCGCTCATCTCGGTCGCGTCCTTCGGCCGGCGCAGCAGGACGATGGTGTACGCGTCCAACCTCACGGCGCCAGACTAGCGCCATGCGGACGAGCACCGACCGCCTCCACCTGACCGGGCTCGCCCTCACGCCGGGCAACCAACGGAGCTGGTGGCTGCGCGACGCGCTTGCGCAGGACCCGGGGGCCGAGTGCCCACCTCTCGACAAGGACATCAAGGCAGACGTCGTCATCGTGGGCGGCGGATTCACAGGTCTGTGGACCGCGTATTTCCTGCACGAGCGCAACCCCGACCTCGGCATCGCCATCCTCGAGCAGGACATCTGCGGCGGCGGTCCGAGCGGACGCAACGGGGGATTCGCGAGCGGGTGGTGGGACGAGCTCCATGGCCTCGTGACGCTTTACGGCGTGGAAGGCGCGGTCAAAGCATGCCGGGCGATCACATCCAGCATCGATTCGATCGGAAAGTTCTGCGAGGGCAACGGCATCGACGCCTGGTACCGGCGCAGCGGCTACATGCACGCGATCACTGTCGAAGCAAATCAGCGTGCACGCGACGAGATGGTCGCCCTCGCGCGCGAGGTGGGGGCGACGGAGGAGCTCTACGAGCTGAGCGCCGCTGAGGTCCAGGCGCGGTGCGCTTCGCCCGCATTTCGCGCGGGCGCCTTCATGCGAGACGGCGCCTCCGTGCAGCCGGCGCGGCTCGCGCGCGGACTCCGGCGGGTCGTCCTCGAGCGTGGCGTCATCATCCACGAAGGAACGCGTGTGACTCGGCTCGACGGCACCACGGCGGTGACGCTGCGGGGACGGGTCGACGCATCGCATGCCGTGCTCGCGGTCAACGCCTGGGGTATCGGCTGGCCGCAGCTGAGTCGCAAGCTCGTGGCGTGGAGCAGCTACATCGTGATGACCGCTCCCGCGCCGGAAAAGCTCGAGGAGATCGGCTGGACCGGCGGCGAGCTGATCACCGATTTCCGCACGTCGCTGCGCTACTTCCGCACCACGCGCGACGGCCGGATCGCGTTCGGCGGCGGCGGAGGCCGGGCGCGACGATCGGTGGACGATATGTTCACGCACGACGCGCGGGCGGTCGCGGAGACCGCAGAGGGCCTTCGCCTGATGTTTCCGAGCTTCTCCGGCGTCCCGATCGAGGACGCCTGGGGCGGCCCCATCGATGTTTCGCCGACCCACCTGCCAACGTTCGGCCGCGTCGCCGACTCGAGCGTCTACTATGCCGCCGGCTACACCGGCAATGGCGTCGCACCGACGCATCTCGCGGGCCAGGTTCTTGCGGACCTGATCACCGGCGCCGACAGTGACAACGTACGCCTGCCCATGGTCAATGCCAAGGCAATGACGTTCCCGCCCGAGCCGTTCCGGTCGTGGGGGGCGGCAGTGGTCAGGCGGGCGATGATCGAGAAGGAGACCGCCGAGGAGCATGGGCGGCAACCCAACTTCCTGGTCGCGCAGCTGGCGCGCACGCCACGCCGCATGGGCTACTTCTTAGGCCCCGAGTAGGGCATGTCCCTGTAGATAGAACGCATGAATTCGGTTCGAATTGGGCATAACAAAGACGTATGGCAAAGGGAGATTTCGTCGAGGTCCTGGTCGACGCCGGCGGCGGTTCATCGCGCGAGTATGTGGTCGAAGCGACTCGCGCCGGACGCACAGTGGAGGTCCGCAGCTCGCGCACGACAGTGGAGGTTCGTGAGCTCACCCGCACCGGTGGCGTGGTCCGCACTGCAAGGTTCGTCGCGCCGAGGGTCCTCGCCGTGGTCGAGCATCCAAAGGCGGCCTAAATAGACTGGAGGTCGTGGAAGACCTCCTCGCGAAGTGGGACGGCGAGTCTGTGTCGATGCATCGCGACCGCGAGACCGACACGTGGATGTTCATATGCGTTCACTCAACCCGGCTTGGGTCCGCCGCGGGCGGTACGCGGATGAAGCACTACCCACGCATCGTGGACGCGCTCGCCGACGGCATGCGTCTCGCCGAGGCGATGAGCTTGAAATTCGCGAGCGTTGAGTTCCCGCATGGTGGCGGCAAGGCTGTGATCGCCCTGCCGACGCCGGAGATCCCCAAGGGCGAAGCCCGGCGCCGCTTGCTTCGCGAATACGGCGCATTCATCAACTCCCTCGGTGGCCTGTACAGCGCCGCGCCCGACATGAACACCTCCGCACTGGACATGGACGTGATCGCAGAGGTCACGCCATATGTCTTCTGCCGCACCGAGGCCGCGGGAGGATCCGGTGATACCGCACCCGACACCGCCGTCGGCGTCTTGCACGGGATTCGCGCGGCGTGCCGCTACGTTTTCGACTCCGACGACTTGAGCCGGCGCAGCATCCTCGTGCAAGGCGCGGGCGGCGTCGGCGGCCACCTCATCGACCTGCTCATGGAGGCTGATGCAACCGTGATCGCGACCGACGTCGATGCGCAACGCCTCGCCATTCTTCGCGAGAAGGGCATACAGGTCGTCCCACCGGATTCCGCGCTCGGGACCGAATGCGACGTGCTGGCCCCATGCGCGGTTGGCGGCATCATCAACCGGCGGTCCATCCCGACGCTTCGCTGCCGTGTGATCGCCGGCGGAGCCAACAACCAGCTCGAGACCGCAAAGGACGCGGATCGGCTACGCGAGCGTGGCATTGTCTACGCGCCCGATTTCGTGATCAACGCGGGCGGTGTGCTCCACGGCGGCGGGCTCGAGGAACAGCACTGGACACGCGAGGTCCTCGACGCCAGGCTCGCCGCCGTCGGCGATGCGGTCTACGGGATCTTGCAAAGAGCCGAACGCGACGGCACCAGCACCGACGCCGCGGCCAGGCGTATCGCGATCGCTCGGATAGATGCGAGTTGATCTGAGGGGCGGCGACAATCTCTCGACACGATCGTGAAAAGTTGCCAACCCGCAGGGCCGTTCAGCTGATCGACCGCTAGTGTTACCGCGTGCGCGCGTCGCGCTTGATCCTGGTCTTCGCGCTTCTCGTCGGTGCGTGCGGCGGCTCTATGCCTACCGGCTCTCACACGCCGTCGCCATCCTCGACCACCGCAACTCCATCGGCTGACACCTCGCCGATCAGGAGCCCGACCACGGGCGTGGCATCCTTGGTCCACTGCGCGGCGGCCGTCCCCGCGGGCGACAATCTGGTGATCGGCACCGTGGCCGGCGACGCCACCGTCGTGGTGCGCGATATCCAGGACCCGGCGCACGCGCGAAACCTCTGCACATTCGACGCGGCGGCGCTCGCGCCGCAATTCGTCAGCGCGTCAACCGTCGCCTACGAAACGTCAGACAACCAGATCGCCACCGCCAACCTGAGCGGCGGCACGGCAACGGTCCTGGCGACGTACACGAGCGGGTTCGACGCGGGACAGTACGCATTCAGCCCCGACGGCCGATCGCTCACCTATCTCGATAACAACAATTGGCGTCTCGTCGGTCCGTCAGGAAATCGCGTGCTGGCCACGCTGCCGGCAGCGCCTGGCCGCGGGATCAGCCCAGACGAGGACGACAGCTTTCTCAGCTTTTCGCCCGACGGGCAGTACATCGCCTACTTCCAGACCTTTCACACCGGGGGCAGCGGCGCCACGGCACCGGACCAGGTCCGCCGCGCGAGCGACGGCTCGCTCGTCTACTCGACTTCCGGCGTGACGATGGCGGTCTGGGCATCGCTGCCCAGCCGGCTCTTCTTCCGCGATGGGCCTGGCAACGTGCGCCGCTGGGACGCGAGTGCAGGGGCCACGTCAATGACGTCCCTGCACTGGGTCCGGCCGCATCAGTCGCCCGACGGACGATGGATCGCTTACGTGTACAGAGTCGCCGGCGGGCTGGGCGCGATCGGCTTCTACAGCGTGCAGGCCAACAGCGTGTCGCGGACGCTGCCGGCCGGTCGATCTGGTGCCAGGTTCCTGACCAACGACCTCGTCTGGTATTTCGGCGAGCGCGCATGCTCGACGTGTTTCGGCGGCCAGCCGACGCCGACCGGAGTCACCTACATCTACAGCATCGCGGGCGCGTCAGAGATCACGTCGCGCCTCTCGTCGGTCAGCGACGTCTGGCCAAAGGTGACCGCACCCGCCCTGTAAGTGGAGTTAGGCCATCTCCCGGCGGCGCTCTTCGCGGGTCGTCGGGGCAACCGAGCCGATCATCCGCTCCATCACCGCGCGGTAGTGGAGCAACGCCTGGCGCATCCCCTCGGTCTTGTCCCGAGACGAGTAGCCGAGCTTGTGCGCGCGCCGCACTTCGTCCGGAAGGTCACGCTCTGTGAGCGGATGCCCGCGCTCGCGCAGCATCGACATGACGAGCGACTCCGCTTCGCGAACGGCCTGCTCAGGCGCGTCGACGAACTTAGTCTCGATCTCATCCCACTCGCTGACGTAACGGTCCCGCGATTCGGCGGGCAGCGGCCGCAGCTTCGGCCTGCGGCCGCCGACGCCGGCGGCGCGCATCAGGAAGAGCAAGACGAAGACCACGAGGGCAACCACGAGGATCGTGATAAGGGTTCCTGTATCCATCTGAGTCGGCACCTCCAAATTAGGAACGCCAACCTCCGGACATCGACCCGGACGATGCGTCGCCTGGGCAGCACAAATATGACGAAACGCAACGCATTGTTTGAAGCCAGGCCAACAGCTCGACGCGTTGTACCTAAGTGGAAGTCAGGCGGGCCTTGCTGTGGAGCGGTCTGCTGTTGGGGAGCCAGGCGACTGACACATTGACCACCGCGATCGATCGGGCCCGGGGAGCCGTCGAGGCGATGCCGATCAGCGCACAGATGCTAGAGGTCGGCGGTGTCGCCCTTTTCTGGGTATTCAAGGTGATGATCGTCGCGGCCGCGGCGGCCGCGTTGCTCGCGGCGGCCCACAAGGCGCGGTCAGACCCGCGCCGTTTCTCGCGACTCACCTTCCAGGTCTCGCTCGTCGCCGTGCAGGCGGTCACGATCTGCCTGGCCTTCACCTCCCTCAGCAACGTCGCGGTGCTGGGGTCGATAGTGGGCTAACAGCGGATCAGTAAAGGCCCGGGCGCAGCCGCCGAGTTTCGCTTGGCCGCGAGGCGTTTTCGACCTGGTGCCGGTCCCAGGCCTGCACGCAGCTTTCGCACGTGCAGCCCGGACCGGGCGACAGCGACGCCGAGCGTCTGCCTGTCCAGACCAATTTCATGAGCGTTGCGACGATGTTTCTGCGATGTATTGCTGCCAAGTTGCCTCCAGGGTAGTGGTACCGCTAAATGAATAAACGACGAAACGTCTAAATTCCTGCGCGGTAGCCAGGAGTTGATCCGTAGCTGGCCCCCGGAGACGTGAGGTGGAGGCTAGGTCGTGGTCGGGGCTGCGGGACCTAATGGCGCCGGGCCGCCGGCGATTTCGCGTTCGTACCACGCCACGATTCCCGCCGTGATCGCCACGCTGTAGGGGATCGTGAACAGCAATCCGACGCAGCACAGGATCACGCCCAATCCGCCGATGAGCCGGGCCACGTAGATCAGCAAGCCGGCGATCACGGTGGTCGATGTGTGGGTGGATGCCGTCTGCCAGACCGAGTTGACGTCGAATCCGCCCGCGATGCCGGTGCGGTAGGTGTGCAGGATGATCGCCGGGGCCAAGAAGGCCAGAAGCAAGCTGAGAGCGAACCCGATCAGCTGCCCAAGCACGGCCAGCCCGGCGCTGTCGTTTCGGTTGCCGATCCCGGTGAGGAGTGCGCCCGGGAGCGAAAAGACGATCACGTAGACCAAGAACACCACGAAGAGCCCGATCCCGCGCTCGAGATGGAACCCGGCAGGAGGCAATTCGCGCCGGCCGGCGCGGTAGTTGTCGAGGATCAACAAGAACCAGCCGACCATGGCGATCCAGCCGACGATCGGGATGATTCCGATCAGGCCCTGGATGATCATCTTGCCGAACCAGCCCGGATCCTGGAACGGCCACGCAAAGCTGTCACCGACGCTCGTCATCGGCGGGATTGTAAGGTGCGCGGGTCAGAGCGGCAAGGTCCGGCCGGCGATATATCACGTGGTCGACACCGAAGGCCCACGACGCCTTTTCCACAAGGACGATAGTCGGCCCATGCGCTCGTAGAGCCTGCCGACGCCCGCGTTGCCCATTACGAGGCCCAGATGAGGCTGTGGTGACCGCGCTTTCAGATGCGCACGGCCAGGGCCGCGGGCACGCGGCGCCAGGTTACAGCGACAGAATCGGGTGAACCTCGACGGTGCCGCCATGCGCCGCGGGATTCTTGGCCGCCCAGGCCTCCGCCTCAGCCCTATCCTTGCAGTCCAGGACGAAGTAGCCGTTGAGCCATGGCGACTGAGCGTGCATCGGCCCATCGCTGGTTTTCGTTCGACCGTCGCGGACGCTCACGCTGAAGCCTGCTGCCGACGGCTGGCAGGGGTCGCCGTCCTTGAACGCCCCGGCCGCCTTTACCTCGTCGAGGTATTTGGCGAAAGCGTCGATCTGCGCGTTGAGCTCGGGTGAACCGTACTTCGGCGCTTTCGACTCATCGACGTACTGAAGGAAGATGTACCTGGCCATTGTTCTTTTCTCCTGCTTTTGATTTCGGTCTGTTACCCGTACGACGAATGGCCGTCGCCCGATTCGACACCCTCCAGCCAGGCTCCGATGCTTTAACCTCGGCTGCGAATGCGGTGGACGGGCGTCTTCGGTTATCTCGCCGCGGTGGTGGTGGCGATTCTTCTATTGAGCCGTTGGTTGGGCTGGACGGGCTGGCTGCTCGTCATCTCCATAGTTCTTGCCTTTCCTGTCGTCGTCGGTCTGGCGAGCCGCTGGGGGCACCCGTTTCGGTGGTCAAGCGCTTTGGCTTTCGCTTCAGCGGGCGCGCTACTGGGCTCGCTCGTGAGCCAATACGCCAACTGGATCGAAGGACGTAACTCGCTTCTGCTCCTCTGGACAGTGCTGTTGCTCGCGGTTTCGATCACCCTTTTCAGCCATCCGATGAGGGGGCCGGCGTGGGGGCTTTTCGTCGGTTTTTGGGGCACAGTGGCCGTGATCTGGTTGATCGTGCTGCAGGCTCTTGCGGTCATCGGGTTTCTGCATGGCTCGGCTTACAGCGGATGGGTGGCCTGGCCCCTTGCCATCATCGGCGTATGGATACTGGTCGCCTCAGGCTCCGGCTTCGGCGAATCCCCTTTCGGCCGCGTGGTGGACGCCCTGGGGTTGTTGACCGGCGTTGGGCTGCTCGCCATCAGCATCGCGACATGGTCGGGAGCCGAGGACCTGGCGAAGACGATTGCGGCAGGAGCCGCGGTGGCTTATTGCCTCTGGTCGGCCGGCCTGGGTTGGGCACTCTGGGGATATGAACGACCTGCGATGGCGGGAGACAAAATGACCAGGCCCTCGTTCGGTTGGTCGTCTCCAGGCCCGAGCTGAATGCCGTACGTCGTCGCCTCAGATGGTGTGAGGCTGTACTACGAGACCGTCGGCAGCGGGCCACCCCTTGTTCTGCAGACTGTGGGGAGCGGGCGACGGCTCCATGTGGCGTGATGCTGGATACGTCGATGCATTGTCTTCCGTCCGCCGATGCGTGCTGCTTGATCATCGAGGACACGGCCGCAGCGAGCAGCCGCCGCTAGCTCAAGCGCACACGATGGAGCGCTACGCAGCTGATGTCGTCGATGTCCTCGACGACTTAGCCATCGAACGCACCGCGTTCTGGGGCTACTCGCAGGGTGGCGAGATCGGACTCGCGCTGGCCGCTCTCCATCCAAGTCGGATCGTAGCCCTGATCTCCACCGGGGTCATCAGCAGTCCGGACCGCAGGGCCAACTCAGCCGAGGACACGGACGGAATCCGCGCCATCCGACATGGGGGTTGGGCCGGATTCTTGGACCCCGCCGCATTGAGCTCGATGCCGGCCTGGTTCCAGCGCCAGGTGCAGGCGACGAATCCGGAAATGTTGGCCCTCTGGTTTGAGGCATATGCCGACTGGAATCCGTGGGATCGACTGTCCCAGATGGCGATTCCGATCCTCATGTTCGTCGGTGAGCTCGAGGATCCAGAACATTGGAACTCTCGGGCTGCCGAGCTCGCACCCAACGCGCGACTGTTCGCCTTGCAGGTCTCGACCATTTGGGAGCCTACATCCGATCCGACTTGGTCGTGCCGGTCGCCAAGGAATTCCTCGACGGCATTAGACTTGCCGTCGAGCTTTAGGGCTGAGCCATTCGTCAACCTCGACCATCTGTGCCCGAATGGCGGAACTCGTCGTCGGCCGCGGTATGTCCGCGGTAGATTCGAACCCGCGCCTCTAATGCCCTAAATCCAGAAGAGGTGTCCCAGGACGAGTCCGACCACGACGGCCAGCGCATACATCGAGCGCGGGAAGCGGTGGGACAAATCGTGAATACCGTCCGTCATCGGGTCGGAGCCGGAGATGAGGCAGCGCGTCTCATTAATCATCAGCACGACGAGCAGGCCGATAAAGCCTGTGCCGATCAGGGCAAGGATGGCCTCGACGTTGGCTTGCACGGCTAGCTCCTCGGCTGTGCGGGTCGGGCGACAGGGCCTCCCCACAGGACATGCCCAATCAGGATTCCGAACACGACAGCGAGCGCAAAGGCCCAGCCAGGATACGAGTTAACGGTCTCGTGGACGTAGTCAGTGATCGGCTTCTGGCTCGTGAACAAGGCCCACGTTTCGAAAACCAAGAGCAGGAAGACGACGCTGAGCAATGCTGTCACCACGGCAGACATGAACACCCCGGAACTCCTCATGACTCCTCCTTTGGCGCCTTCAAGCGTGCGATGCCATGGCTGTGCTTGGACGCCACCAAGCTTGGAACGTGGTTGCCTCCCGGCCAGTTACACGATCGCGATCTCGGTCCACTCGCTCGTACGTAAGGTTGAATCGATGAGTCGGTGCGGTAGCAACGTTGGCCATTGCATGTGCCGAATCAGATTCCTTGTTTGCGCGCTTACTTGCGCGTGTTTCGAGCGGCGTTTGTCACAGGGACGACGGTGATGGCCGACGCAACGCCCGCGCTTTTCTGGCGGGGAAAGGCGGATCGCCAACATTTGGGGACAACGCCCGTGCGGCCGCACCGGCTGCACGGGCTTTCGATTTCGCGATGCCTGCGTTACGCCGCCCGACGGCTAGCGTTGGTCAGCACGCCTTGACGAGACCGCGTTGACTGAACAGCGAGCACGCCTACGAGCGCAGAAAGAATGATCAGGACCTGTAGCAGGCGACTTCTGCTCCCCACGAGTACACCTCCTTTGAGAATTTGGCGCCCTACCGAACGCACCACTGCAAGATCAACGGAGCTCCCGCGCGGCGGTTACGGTGAGCGCACGGTCTCGGCAGGATCGCCCAAGTGGCCGACTCGGACGCGCTTACAACAGTCGGAGGCGGAACGCATGGCGGGGTGTTGTGTTGTCTTGCGAAGGGCACTCACAGCGAAGGCTGACGTGACTAAAGCGAATCCCGTCCGATGCGTCTCGGCTAACTGTTATCAGGCGTGACCGCCAGTGCAGACGAGCTATCTGGTTCCTCAGCAGGCGTAGTCAGCGTCGGCTCCGGTCGAGGTTTGACCGGATTGACGTAGCCGTTGCGTCAAGCCCGTCGAGAAGCTGCTCGTGCAGTTGGCTGCTCCCGCGACCCAAGTCCACGAGGTGGACACCGGCGCGAAGCTCGATCCGGATGTGATCGTGTTCCACGCGCTGGCATACGAATAGACTCCAATCGTCCCGGCGCTCAGAAAGTGCAGGCGATCGGCCGCGCCATCGATTGCGGCTTGGTTTAGGAGACGGTCCGACGACGACCAGCTGTTGGCGGTCTCGACATCTACCCACCAGGCAGTAGGCGTCACGCTACCGGTCGACATGTGACCGAACGCATAGTCGCTCTCGGCGCAGCCGATCTGGTAGGCCTGTAGGTACCTGCCGCCGTAGCCCTCGGGCGAGGTGGCCGTCGAGCAATAGCCCGAGACCTTGCGCGAGTAGGCGCCCGAATAGGCAACATTGATGTAGAGCGAGGGCGCTTGGGTTGTTCCGCTGACCGCCTGGCTCCAGAGCACCTGGCGACAGGAGTCGACCGTGAATGGTCGACCGCCTGTCACGCGGACAATGCCGAACGAGCTGAAATTTGGGTCGACCTTGACGGGCGTGCCGTTCGAGCATTGGTAGCTCGAGGCGTCGTAACCCGCGCCGGCATATGGCGCAACCTGTGCGACAGCCAAACCGGCGGTGGCGAAGAATAGGGCGCTGGCGAGCGCGAGTACGGTCAGAAGCCTCGGCACCGTGGGCGCACGCTAGCACGAACGCGAAAACTGTGCCGACCAGCAATGAATGAAACACCGCACTGATTGCAAGGAGGGAGATGACGACTCAAGACAAGGCGGCAGTCCGTGCCGTTATTGAGAGGTTCATTGATTCTTGGAATCGTCACGACATGCGGACACTGGCGGCCCTTTTTACGCAGGATGCGGACTTCGTCGATGTATTTGGGAACTGGTTCAAGGACAGGATGGCGATCGAGAAGGCGCTGGCTCAGCGCCACGCCACCGTCTTCAGAAATAGCCGCTTCACGGAGAAAGATGTTGCGGTTCGGTTCCATAAGCCCGACCTGGCGATTGTCCACGCCGTCATTGAGTTGAGCGGCGCCGTCGACCGTCAAGGTCAGCAACTGCCACCTGGCCTCGGCGTCATCACCTCCGTGATCGAAAAAGCTTCTAGGAGTTGGCGCATCATCGCATTGCAGAACACGGCGGTAACCGCACAGCCAGACACATGAAGGTAAGCGCATACGTGGCAGGCAGCAGTGGACCAGGGCCGGCGCTGGATTGGAACAGCTTGCCTCCAGGTAACGTGCTTCTGAGCGCGGGTCCGACCCGTGAGATACTGGCCGCATTCGGGCTGCACGCCGAACCTCCAACCACCCACCATTTGGAGGGCCTCCATGACCGAGACCATCACGGCTCGAACGGCCGACGCTTCCGCAACGGAAACCGCGATTAGCCGGTGGCTGGCGGACTTCGAGAGGGCACTGACCGCCCGCGATATCGACGCCGCTGCCGATCTGTTCGTCGAAGACTGCTACTGGCGCGACCTGGTCGCGTTCACCTGGAACATCATCACGATCGAAGGTCCCGAAGGCGTACGCAAGATGCTTGCTCAGACGCTCGATCAGGTCCGGCCCAGCGGTTTCCGCGTAACTGACGAGTTGGGCGAGGCAGCCGCGCCAACCGAGAGCTGGATAAGGTTCGAGACCTCGGTCGGCGGGGGCCTGGGTCACCTGCGGCTCAGAGACGACAAAGCCTGGACACTGCTGACGACGCTGAACGATCTTAAGGGCCACGAGGAGCCGAAGCGTGACCGGCGACCGAAAGGAATCGAGCACGGCGCCGTCCCGAATCGGCAGACATGGCTCGAGCAGCGCCGGCTCGAATCCGACGAGCTCGGCCACGTCACCCAGCCGTACGTAGTCATCGTTGGTGGCGGGCAAGGCGGCATTGCTCTGGGCGCGAGGTTGCGCCAGCTCAGCGTGCCCACGATCATCGTCGATCGCAATCCCCGGCCCGGCGACGCGTGGCGCAAGCGCTACAAGTCGCTGACCTTGCACGACCCGGTCTGGTATGACCATCTTCCGTACATCGACTTTCCGCCGAACTGGCCGGTCTTCTCACCAAAGGACAAGATCGCCGACTGGCTCGAGATGTACACGCGAGTCATGGAGCTCAACTACTGGGATTCGACCGAGTGCAAGAGGGCCTCATACGACGAGGCGGCCAAGGAGTGGACTGTTGTCTTGGAGCGCGACGGTGTTGAGATGGCTCTGCGACCGAAGCAGCTCGTACTGGCCACCGGCATGTCGGGCAAACCAAGCGTGCCCGAGATCGACGGCATGGACGTCTTCACCGGCGACCAGCACCACTCGTCCGAGCACCCCGGGCCCGATGCCTACCGTGGCAAGAAGGCGGTCGTTATCGGCTCCAATAACTCGGCTCACGACATCTGTGCCGCGCTCTGGGAGGTCGGCGCAGACGTCACCATGGTTCAGCGGTCCTCGACGCACGTTGCAAGGTCCGACTCCCTCATGGAGTTGGGCCTTGGCAGCCTGTACTCGGAGAGCGCCGTTGAGTCAGGCATGACGACGCAGAAGGCCGACCTCACGTTCGCGTCGATTCCTTACCGACTCCTGCACGTGTTTCAGGTCCCCGTCTACGACGCGATCCGCGAACGCGACGCCGACTTCTACGCGCGGCTGGAGAAAGCCGGCTTCATGCTCGACTTCGGCGACGACAACTCTGGGTTGTTCATGAAGTACCTACGCCGTGGCTCCGGCTACTACATCGATGTCGGCGCCTCCGAGCTGGTGGCCAACGGCGACATCAAGCTCGAGGCTGGAGTCGATGTCGCGCGACTGACCGAGAACGCGGTCGTGCTGAGTAATGGCAAGACGCTGCCCGCTGATCTGGTTGTCTATGCCACCGGCTACGGCTCGATGAACGGATGGGCCGCCGATCTTATTTCGCCCGAAGTTGCTGCGAAGGTCGGCAAGTGTTGGGGTCTCGGGTCAGCAACCACCAAGGACCCCGGACCATGGGAAGGCGAGCTGCGCAACATGTGGAAACCAACCCAGCAGGAAGGGCTTTGGTTTCATGGCGGCAACCTGCACCAGTCGAGACATTATTCCTTGTACCTGGCTCTTCAGCTTAAGGCGCGAATGGAGGGAATCCCGACACCGGTCTACGGGCTTCAGGAAGTCCACCACCTGAGCTAGGGCTGCATCTCGCGGACACTGCTGGACTTCAGATGGTGGGTCGGGGGTTTCATAACGCGAACCAACCGCTAGAAGTGAGCCAGGACTTCTCTCAGCTCGACCGTCTCCAGGCGCATGAACGGGGGTCGCGGCGCACCGCGTATCCACTCCGCAGCCATTTGGGCCGCATCCTCGGTCTGAAAGAGGAGCAAGTTCAGCGTCCTTCCGCCCTGGTCCGTGGTAAAGGTTGCTGAAACGATCCCGGGAGCGTTCCTCACCTGAGGCACGACGTTTGCCTCCACATGGTCACGGCTTCCCCGCACCCGCTCAGCTTCTCCGCTCTCTCGAACCACCACTGCGAACATCAGATCCCCCTTG
>WNEW01000494.1_pt1 | contig 18857 bp, 17 predicted proteins | sample 5399891 | NCBI WGS metagenome assembly WNEW01 (sample SAMN13153336, study PRJNA577476) | soil metagenome | isolation source: 40 cm grassland meadow soil pre-rain plot 5 | place: USA:California | collected 2015-09-08 | reverse complement strand
TCTTCGGAACTTGTGAAGGGGGTTATCAGGGCGGTAATTATTCCCCCTATCTCCTGCCTTCTCTTTGACCTCTCTTTCATTCTGTTTCTTTCACGTCTCTCAGGAATTCCTGAATCTCCGGCTCGGATGGGATGTTCTCCTCGTCTCCTCGCGCCGTGATTACGAGTGCTCCCGCCACCACCGCCGCCTGCAGGCACTTCCCGGTGCTCCACCCCTTCAGAGTGCCACAGACGAAAATCGCCGCGAAGGCATCTCCCGCCCCTATCGGGTCAACAACCGGGACGTCGTAAGCCTTCTGCTTGAATGCGCCCTTCCCGGTGAAGGCCTGGGCGCCCTCTCTCCCGAGCTTGATCACCACCGTCGCAGGACCCCTCTCCCTCAGAAGTTTTGCGGCTCGTGCGGGTTCGCCTTCCCCAACTAATACCCGGGTGTCGTCAGGGTCTGTGAAGAGGAGGTCCGCGCGAGAGACCATAGATAGGAGAACGCCTTTGGCGTCCCGGGAATCCCAGAGAGCGGGGCGGATGTTTGTGTCGAAAGAAATCTTGATTCCTGACTTCCGTGCTATCTCGAACGCCCTCTCGCAGGCGCTCCTGCACGAATCGCTGAGGGCCGGGGTGATTCCGGTCAGGTGTAGCCACTTCGCGTTCTTGATGTAGGAGGCCCTAACGTCGTCGGCACCCAACCTGCTGGCGGCGGACCCTCTCCTGTAGTAGAGTACGGAGCTCCTCCCGGGTCTGGGGTAACCCCTCTGGACGAAGTAGACGCCAGTCGGTGCTGCGCCGTCGGTCTTGATCTGTGTCACGTCCACCCCTTCTCCCCTCAGACTCTGAATGATCAGCTTCCCGAATTCATCGTTCCCCACACTGCTGATTAGACCCGATGTCAGCCCCATTCTGACGGCGCCGACGGCGACGTTCGCCTCTGCCCCGGCCACGTGCCTTTCGAAGTAAGTGACGTATCTTAGAGGACCAGTCGTCACCGCATTCAGTTGAACGAGAGGTTCACCCAGCGTCACGACCTCTGGCAAGTCTGACCCGCGAGTGACTGTAAATTATACATTAACCTTTCCGAGCCGTTTCCCAGAAGAAAGATCAGCCGTGGCCGGTGGTAAATCTAGCTCCGAAACGTTCTGGAAAGTAGAACTAAGCGTGTTAGATTCAGGAGATTGTTGGAGGGCAGAAATGAAGTGGTCAGCGGCCCCACTACTTTTCTCGACTTACTCGCTGTTTCATTGACAGCGGGCCCAGGGTGCCGGACTTCCCGATGACTTCGAGAACCCGCTTCAGTTCCTCCTTCTTCTCGTGGGTTAGTTGTGTCAGAGGCGGTCTAACGGAGCCGCCATGCATTCCCAAGAGGTTCATGACCTCCTTCACGTAGACAATCTGGATTGGGAATCCTTGTAGCACCGCCGCAACATCGAGATGGCGGAAGAGCAAGATCTTCTCGAAGAAGATCGAGCTGGCGGTTGGGATGTCGTTCTTCTTTATTGCTCTGTACATGTCTACGACAAGGTTCGGAGCGAAGTTCGCCATCGCGCTCGTTGCGCCCGGAGAACCCGCCAGGAGGCCGAAGTAGGAAATCTCCTCCGCACCAGCTATGACGGGAACCCTCTTCCCGATTGTCCTTATCGTGTCAGCCAATTGCGTTAGGTCCTTTGTAGCGTCCTTTATCGCGACTATGTTCTCTGCCCTGTCGAGTATCTTGCTCAGGAGCGCCCCTGTAAGGTTCACCTTTGTGAGCCCCGGAACATTGTACAACACCATATCGATGTCGACACTCTTCGAAATGAGTTCGAAGAAGGAGACGAGCCCATCATCCCTGTCTCTGTAATAGTATGGAGGCACGAGGAGCACCGCATCCGCGCCGCAGTCCTTCGCGTGTTTGGCGAGCTCCACCACCTCTGCGAAACTGGTGTGCGAAACACCCACGATTGTTGTCTTCTTCCCGTTCACCGCATCAACGACGCGCTCCGTTACCTGCTTCCGCTCCTCCGTCGTGAGGGAAGCGAACTCTCCGACGGTACCGAGCGGAACCACCGAGGATATCTCGGTTTCGAGAAGGAACCCGATGTTCTCCTTGACACCCTCCAGGTCGAGCTCGAATGATTCTTTGAACGGGGTCACGGTTGTTACGTGAATTCCGCTCGCCTTCAACATCTAAGGGGCCAGAGGAGCCGTCAATTTATTAAGCGTTGTCGAGGGAGCCGACGCCTCCTTAGTGATTGCTGGGTCGCTCATCGGTCGAGGCGAGCGAGCAAGGCCCGCATACGCTTTTATGTGAAACAGACTCGTTTGAAGGCGAGTAGGCTCTGAAAGAACTGACCTTGGCGGATCAGGGCGAGTTCTGCTACACCATAAGTCCGCACAACAAGCCCAGACTCGCGATAGACCCGGGAGAGGAGGTGGTCGTCGAGACGGAAGACGCATTCTCTGGCCAAATCAGAAAAGAAGGAGACAGGCGTGATCTGCAGAAGATGCCACACTCGAACCCCCAGTCAGGCCCGATATATCTGAGAGGAACGAAGAAGGGAGACACCCTGGCCGTTAAGATTGAGGACATTCAACCCTTGACAGGGCAGGGTTCCACAAGGATCGTCTCGTTCTGGTACGCGTCGAAGTACGACACCGACCTCTCAAGCAATTTCCTGGGTCACGATGCGGTTCCGCACGGCACTCGAGTCTGCCCAATCAGCGACGGCAAAGTACGCTTCGGGGACTTCGCCATTCCATACCGCCCCATGACCGGCACGATAAGCACGGCCGATCCGATGGAGTCTTACCTCAGCTGGCTCCCTGGCCCGCACGGAGGAAACATTGACCTCGGCCAGATCACCGTCGGGGCCACAGTGTACCTGCCGGTGAGAGTCGATGATGCGCTGCTGCACCTCGGCGACGTTCACGCTGTGCAGGGCGACGGAGAACTCTCGGGGGCCGCCGTCGAGATGCCTGCTCGGACCCGGTTGAAGATCGACGCAATAAGAAACAAGGCGATCGAGTGGCCGAGGCTAGAAGATGATTCGACGCTCTATGCGGTCGCCGCAACCCAGGCTGGGAGAAGTCTGGAGGATGCCATGCGCATGGCGTTCATGAACCTGATTCTATGGCTCGAGACTGACTATAGCGTAGACCGCTGGCTTGCCTTCGGCTTGCTGACTCTCGTATCACAGGTCAGAATTGGCAACTTCTGGACCGTCGCGGTCGGGGTGCCGAAGAAGTACCTTAACCCTTAATGGGCCCTTTGCTTCTCCTTTCTCTAGAGTGTTCTTTGTACCACTCGCTCGCCCGAGAATAGTAGCGTGGATGCCACGCCAGTCTGGGTTTCTTCGCGATCACCGAAGCAGGGGGGTTCACCCATGTTGTTATCTTCGTTGGCGAGATCTTCACCGTGAATCTGGGCTGATCAATTGAACCTTTCAGGTAGGAGATGCCAGCCTTGGGGCCGTAGTACCTCTTGACCATCTTCTTGCCTATTTCTATCCAGTCCTGCAAGCTGCCACCGACTATTCGGGCGTCACCCTCGATGATGACTTTCTGGTAAGGGGGCCTGTCGTTATGGAGAAGCACCGTCACTCTCGGCTCATGCTTGATATTCTTCAGCCAGTTCGCCCTCTGTCTTATCACCAGGTAGCATGCCTCGCCGTCCCACTCGTACCATACAGGAACGAGGAACGGAGATCCGTCAGCCCTCACGGTCGCAACCTTGGCGATGAGCGGCCCCGAGAGGAACTTTTCCATCTCCGCTTTTGTCATCACTGGCATCCTGGCTCTTCTCCACCGCCTGCCTCTAGCTGATGATGTTCCTTCAAAACACGGCCTCCCCGCCTGTTCCCCTGAAGACGTGCAGTCCTTCTGTCCGAAAACGCAACTCCACTCTGTCGCCTATGTCATGAGGGTATCGGGCGCCCTCCTGCACCTTGAGGATTGTATCTCCAACCTGGACGTCGACGATTGAATGAGAACCCAGCGGCTCGACCACGTAGACCACCCCCTGGGCAAAGATGCTCCAGGTTTCTGCGGTCGTTGTGAGGTCCTCTGGCCTGATTCCAAGACTGACTTTAGAGGGAGCCGTCTCGCTCCGAAGTGCCGAGCCTGCGAGCTCTGGCAGCTGCAGGGTCAGGTCATTCGAAGCGAAGGATATCTGGTGTCCGTTCAACTGCAGCTCACCCTCGATTAGGTTCATCGGCGGGCTGCCAACGAAACTCGCAACGAACGAATTTCGCGGGCGTGAGTAAATCTGGTCGGGGGTGCCGAACTGCTGCAGTTGCCCGTGACTGATGACCGCGACTCTGTCGCCCATCGTCATAGCCTCGGCCTGATCGTGGGTAACGTAGATCGTCGTAGCCTTAAGCTCCTTCTGTAGCCTCTTGAGCTCTGCTCGCATGTGAAGTCTAAGGTTGGCGTCGAGATTGGAGAGGGGTTCATCCATCAGGAAGGCGACGGGTTCCCTGACCATAGCCCGAGCCAGTGCGACGCGCTGCGCCTCTCCCCCACTCATCTGCGCCGGCCTTCGTGCCAGCAGATGGTCGATCCTCAAGGTCTCTGCGATCCGCTTCACTCTGCTGCTCACCTCGGCCTCCCCCACCCTGCGCATCTTCAGAGGAAATGCGATGTTCTGTTCAGCCGTCATGTGAGGGTACAGCGCGTAATTTTGGAAGACGAGTGCGATGTCCCTCTCCTTCGGTTCGACTTCGTTGACCATCCTGTCTCCGATGTATATCTCGCCCTCGTCCGCACGTTCCAGCCCGGCGATGGTATAGAGGGCGGTCGACTTCCCGCAACCCGATGGACCCAGCATTACGACGAACTCTCCATCGTTGACATCGAGGCTGAGATGATCGAGCGCGACTACCTTGCCATATCGCTTCGTGATCTCCTTCAGCCTGACGCTGGCCATCCTTTTCCGTTACTGCATGTGTCGGATTATTAACTTTCGTCGAGCATATAACGAACCGCGGCGACCTGATACCCTCGGATTGTTCTCAATAGTTAAATAGGGTGCTCGCCCTCGAACAGAATTGTGCGGAGCCAGCGGAGGGCCGTCTCCCGTACACTTGTGGCCGTTGCCGCTATCGTCATCCTGCTTGTGGTGGGATTTGCCGGATATCTTGCCGCGACTAACATAGGGGGGACGAACCCGTCATCGACCTCCACCTCTAGCACATCCACGGGGATCACGGGTGTGAGCGGTGCCACGGTTAATCTCATCACATTTGACCAAGGGTTGGTCTTTACAGACCTGTGGAACTCCACCACCGGCAAGCCTCTCGCACCCCTGCTCCAGTTCGAGAAGCAGTACAACATCACGGTGAATGTCGAGTTCGACGACGAGCCAACGGTGAGGCAGAAGGTCCAGGCCGACTTCGCCTCCGGAGCGGGCCGATACGACCTTACTCTCGCAGACACCGCGAATCTGGTTCAAGTCTACGGAAGCTCCGGCCAACTCTACCCTATTGAGCAGTTCTACACTCCCAGTAGCCAGCTGTACACGCCGTCTCCATACTTCAATTACACAGACTTCATCCCGAAGGCGCTTCTCGCTTGCAGCTACGGTGGGCACCTGTATGCGCTGCCATACTTCACCTTCTCTTCGAGCTTTAACTACAGGACGGATCTCTTCAAGAAGTACAGCGTCGCCCTCCCGACAACTATGGACCAGATGATGAACACCACCCTTCCGAAGCTGAAGGCTGGGATGATGGCGGACGGCACCTACGGCAAGGTCTACCCAATCGCCATCAGGGGCGAACCAAAAGAGACGACTGCGCTCGATGTCAACGCATTCATCCACGGGTTCGGCGGGACTTGGTTCAAGGGTGGCTACTGGAACGTCACAGACGTCAAGACGCACCGGGCTCTGCCAGCGTTCAATACAACCGCTGTAGTCAACGCAATCAAGACCTATGCGCTCATGGGCTCCGCGTTCTCGTCCCCGGATACCCCCACCTATGACTTCAGCAAGGAGATAACGCTGTACCAGAGCGGCAAGGCCGCGATTCTTTACCCCCAGTCGGTCAACGCGTTCGCTGCACAAGCTTTCGCGCCGAACGCGACCCTTGCTGCGCTGATGGCCTACGCACCGACGGTGACCGGACCAACAGGCAAATACTTCGACGAGATCTGGTCGCTCTCTTTCGGCATCAGCAAATTCACGCACAATCCAAAGGCCGCCTTCCTCGCTCTGTCATTCCTGACGAGCTACGAGAGACAACTCAACTTCGCCACCGCCTTCTTCCCCAACCCATCACTACTTTCTGTGTTACACAGCCCGCAGCTCACCCAGAAGTGGGGAGCGACTACGATGAACCTGATGATCGAGATGCTTGCCCAATCGGACCCGCACTTCATCGCCTACATACCAGAGGCTAACTCGATTAATGTGAAGATGGGCGAGGTGACCTCTGCAGTGATGTCTGGCCAGATGACCCCGCAGCAGGCAGCCCAGGCTCTTCAAGACTACGCCTATCAGCTTCTGAAGTCTGACGGATACTATGGCTAGGACGATACATCGTCCCTATGCCTTGGCGGCAGCTCCGTTGACCGGCGAGGAAGCTGGGAGCGACGAAGAAGCAAAATAGTGGCACGCTCTCCGCAAGGCTGCGTCGTTTCATCTACACATACTCTTATCTCTTCCCTGCGACGACCGCCCTCCTCCTGGTCACAATCTTCCCCACGATCTACATGATCTACCTGAGTATCAGCCAATGGAAAGCCTTCCTTCTGGACCATCCGCTGGTCGGAGTCACCAACTTCGTGAACCTCTTTAGCCTCGCTAACTTCTACAATTCTCTTCGTGTGAGTGCTGAGTTTGTCGCGCTCACGGTCACCTTTTCGATCCTCTTCGGGCTGGTTCTCGCGCTGACCCTGAATCAGAACCTCCGCGGGACAAACGTGTTCAGAGCAATCATAATCCTTCCATTCACGATAGCCCCGATCATAACTGGCTTCACCTGGCGCTACCTCTTTGACTCGAATCAGGGGCTGGTCGGCGCGTTCATCTTCCCCTCTCTCGGGATACACATTGGGAGTATCCTAGGTAATCCCCTCAACGCATTGATCGCGGTGGTCTTCGTCGACGTGTGGACGAAGGCTCCCTTCATGTTCTTGATAATTCTCGCAGGCCTTCAGGGAATTTCACCCTCCCTATACCGGGCGGCCAAGATTGACGGGGCGGGTGCACTCTCTTCGTTCCGTCACATAACCCTTCCTCTGTTGAGAAAGGTGCTAATCATAGCCGTGATCCTCAAGGTCATCGATTCGGTTAATGCCTTCGACCAAATCTACGTGATGACCCGCGGCGGACCTGGAATCGCAACGCAGGTCCTAGGCATTCATGGATACCTGATTGCCTTCTCGAGCTCCGACATAGGACAGGCGTCGGCTCTGGGAGTCATCATGGTAATCATATCGGTCGTGGCCATAACCTTTCTCATCAGGGTCTACAACAAGGCGACCTAAGATGAAGCTCAACATCATGCGCATCCTCTCATACCTCGTCATCACAGGCGCCGCCGTACTGTACGGTGTTCCCATCATATGGATAATCGTATCGTCCTTCAAACCCGTCTCGGAAGCGCTAACAGGGTACAGTCTGGGGCAGGTTCTCTTTTATTTCACGCCGACCCTCAACGCCTACAGTAGGATCTTGGCAGGACCCTTCACCGCCGACCTGATCAACAGCATTATTGTGGCAACGTCCACCGTACTGATCTGTCTCGCCCTGGGAGTCCCTGCCGCTTATCGCCTCGCCCGAACGAAGAATGCGTTCACGAGGAACCTCGCTGCCTGGATGATATCCACGAGGATGGCTCCCGTCTTTGCGCTCAGTCTGTCCTTCTTCATCCTCATGACAAGGATAATTCCGCTGTACGATACTGTCTTCGCGCTCATCACAGTGTACCTTACCTTCAACTTATCACTCTCCATATGGATTCTGATGGGCTATTTCGAGGGGGTGCCGATAGAGCTCGAAAGGGCGGCGATGATCGACGGCGCTTCTAGGTTGCAGACCCTGACGAAGATCATACTCCCCATCAGCAAGCCCGCCATAATTACCGTCTCTATCATAGTCTTCCTGTTCTCATGGAACGAGTTCCTCTTCGCCTTCCTTCTCACCTCGACCGCGGCGAGGACGGTACCTGCCTTCGTGGCCGACTTCGTGGGGATCGTAGTGATAGACTGGCCAGCCATGACCGCCATCTCGACGCTCTTCATGCTGCCCGCCCTCATCCTGCTGACATTTGCTCAAAAGTACATAGTCAAGGGCCTCACGATGGGCGCTCTGAAGTAACGTCGGGTCTCGAAGCCTACCAGTCGAGCCTGACCGGCTTGTGGCTCCTCGCAGATTCCTCGAGGGCCAGTGCCACCTTCAAGGCATCACGACCCTCAAGGGGTCCCACCGACGGATCCTTCCCCTCGAGCACGCAGGTGACAAAGTGGTCTATAGCTCTCTTGAGAGCGCCCTCCAGCGTATCTCCGACGACGATGGGCCGGAGAGAGAGGTCCGGGACCACCACCACCCCCGCGCCCGCCGTGACCTCGGTCAGTCCTTGATCACCGGCAACATCGACAACCCCTTTCGTGCCGACTATTCTCAGCCCACTCTCGAGCCTTGGGGCCTGAAGTGGAAGGACCCAGTTTGAATCTATGGATGCGATTGCTCCCTCGTCGAACTCCAAGATGCATAGGATCGCGTCGTCGAACTTCTTGTTGAGAAGGCTTCCGTTCCCCGTAGCGTAGACCCTAACCGGTTTTGCGGACGTCATCCACAGGATGGCGTCGATATCGTGCACGGCTGAAGAGAGGAAGAGGTTGCTGAACTTTCCGTGGGTCCTCGCAAACTCTGAGCTGGCGTGCCTTCTTGCGTGGAGCGCTATGATTCGCCCAAGCTCTCCGCTCGCCGCGATCTCCCTCGCTCTGACGTACCGCGGGTCAAATCTCAGGATGAAATCCACCATCAGCATCCCGCGGCTGCGAGACGCCTCCTCCAAGATTCTGTCGGCCTCCTTCAGTGTTCGGCACATGGGTTTCTCCAGGAAGACGTGCTTGTTGATACCGAGCGCCGCGCTCGCGATCTCCGCGTGCGATTCGTCGGGAGTGGCTACGGAGACTATGTCTATGTTGTTCTTCTCCGCCTCGAGCATTTTAGAGTAGTCTTCGTAGAGCCTTCCGACACTCAATTCTCTCCCCGCCTCCCGAAGAGGTCTCTTCCGGATGTCGCACAGGGCTACGAGCTCAACCCGAGGGTTCTCTCGATACGCTCTGGCATGCCGGTGGCCGAACTCGCCTAGTCCGATCACGCAAGCTCGAACTGGAAGAGGACCCACCCGCCTGGCCGCCTTCTTCCTACCTGAACGGATGGTTGTGGGTCCACGAGGGTGGGAGCCACGCCCCCTTGAGGTTCTGAATGGCAGCGTCGAGGTGGGTCTGCCCGTCCCTCAGTGTCCACATGAAGTGCCCGGGGAAGAGCTGCTCAACGAGGAGGTTCTTCAGTCTCCCAATGTTGTTGCGGTAGTTATCTAGGTTGCAACCGGGCCAGTTGCCATACCCGACGTTTCCGTTTATGAACACGATGTCGGATGAGAAGAACGACCTCGGCTCGCTCTCGACGAGGAAACCCGCAATTCCGTGGCTGTGGCCTGGGACTTGGATCGTCCTGAGAATGTAACTCCCCACCCGCAACTTCGCATTGTGACGTACCACACGGTCAACCTTCGAGTGCTTGTAGACATAGTTCTTCGGGTAGATGCCTGATTCCTTTGCGGCCTTCAACCCGACCTCCAGATCCCTCCCTCCGCTCTCGAGGAATTCTGCTTCCCCCCTCGGGGCTATGAGTTCTGCGCCCGTGGCGGAGCGCAGGGCGCTCGCTCCCCCTCCGTGATCCGCGTGGGCGTGTGTAATCAGGAGGCGGTCGATGTCTCTCTTGGGGTCAAAACCATCCTCCTTGATATTTCTGATGATTTCTTGCGAGTCGATTCCGACTCCCGCGTCTATGAGCGCCTTCTCCTTACCTCCATCGAGGATGTAAACGTGGCAATCCATCCTGTTTGACAACCCGATGTCTCCTCCACCCACAAGGTAGATGTCCTTGGCAATTCTCAAAACTGAATCGTGAAGCTTCGCTGTTTTGGTTCTAATATTCTTTCTCGATTCCGCCTACGGCTCTTACTCAACCCCAAAGCCTAAAGCGCAATCCGTCTTTTCGCTGGCAAATGGGCCTCTTCCTGGGCGACGTGAAGGAGGTCGAGGATATGGTGGTCAGCACCAGAAGAACAATCCATCAGAATCCCGAACTTTCCTTCCGGGAAGAGAAGACCGCGAAGCTGGTGAGCGAAGTGCTCCGGTCGTTGGACGTAAGAGTGAAGACCAAAGTTGGAGGCAACGGCGTCTTGGGATCCCTGGAGGGGGCAAAGCCGGGGCGCGTGGTTGCGCTTAGGGCCGATATGGATGCACTGCCCCTCGACGAGATGTCTGACGTGGATTTTCGGTCCAAGGTGAAGGGTGTGATGCACGCCTGCGGACACGACGCCCACGTCGCGATGCTGCTGGGTGCAGCGATGCTCCTCGCAAAGCACCGAAACGAGCTTCACGGCACGGTGAAGTTTCTCTTCCAGCCCGCTGAAGAGGCTGGGGAGCTTGGTGGGGGAGCGCAACCGATGATTGAGGATGGAGTCATGGAGAATCCGAAGGTGGACTACGTCTTCGGCCTTCACATCTTCGCAAACTACCCTTCGCGAACATTCGCGCTCAGGGAAGGTGCGCTCATGGCCTCTTCTGGCACATTCAGGATACGGATAAGCGGCCCCGGGGGACACGGGTCTGCTCCACACGAAACCGTCGACCTGGTCTATGTGGCCGCCCAAGTCGTCACGAGCTTGCAAGCCATTCCAGCCAGGATGATCGACCCGGTCGAACCGCTCGTGGTATCAGCGTGTACCATCCACTCCGGCACCAAGAGCAATATCATTCCTGCTGAGGCAATCCTCGAAGGGACGTTGAGAACTCTAAGCGAGGTGACAAACAGAAGGGCGAAGATTCTGATTTCTCAAATTGCGAAGAGAGTGAGCAGAGCATTCGGTGCAAAGTGCGAAGTCTCGATAGTAGATTCGAACCCTGTCACGCGAAACGACCCCTCCGTTACTAGGAAGGTTTCTCGAATTCTGAAGACGATACCGGAGACGAGGACAGTCGAGATTTCACCTGTACTGGCCGCAGAGGATTTCTCACGATATTTGCAGAAGGTACCGGGAACCTACTACTTCTTGGGAACCCACAACAAATCCAAGGGATCCGTCTATCCTAACCACAGCCCCCGGTTCAAGGTCGATGAGGGCGTGCTGAAGTACGGCTCTCTCTCGCTGGCGCTTCTAGCCTTCGAATTCGGAAGACAGTAAGAACTTCTTGGTACACTCGCAGATGTTACGAGAATTTTCCTGACATTCGTGTGTCCAGTGTGTCAACCTTTCCGTCAAGCCTCCTGATTTAAGCGCGAACTGCTGCGAATCGTCCGTCGATCTTGCCTTCTGATCCCCCAAGCTTGCTTTCAAATCCAAGTCTGCCTTCTAATCCTTCAAACCCGCTTTCAAGCCCTTCGAACCTTCCATTGATTGCCTAGATCTCCCTTTCACTTCGCCAGCCGAGGTAAAGGAGGGACACCAACCTAGCTGGTTAAGGCGCTGCCGATTCCCCAGCCAATGGTTATTATCCTGCTCGGGTGAGACTCGCGAATGCCGGTTCGGGGAATAAATGAAATCGATCGGTCTCGGACTGCACACGGGAATGGGAGCCCGGGAACTGATTGGATGGTGCAAGAAGGGCGAGAGGGCGGGGTTCGACTCAGTCTGGATATCCGAGGACCCATACTTTAGAGACGCCTTCTCCTTAATCGGCCTAGCGGCCTCTGCAACAAAGAAGGTCAGCGTAGCGACCGGCATAGTCAACGTCTACACGAGAAGCCCCGTGTACATGGCGATGGCGGCGGCTACCGTCGATGAGGTCAGTCGCGGGAGACTGATTCTCGGGGTCGGGCGGGGGGTGAAGTCCCTGATAGAGGATGAGATGCACATCCCCTACGGCTCGCACATCGAGCACATGGAAGAGTACATTCAGTGCACGAAGAAGCTCCTCGCCGGGGAGAGGGTTACGTACGACGGGAACGAAGTCAAACTCACAAACGCCAAGTTGCGCTTCGCCCCAGTAAGGAGGAAGATACCGATTCTTCTTGCCGCGATGGGACCCAAGATGCTTAGGCTCGCGTTCACCCAGGCAGACGGCGCCATACTGAATTCCTGCACGTCTGTTCGACACGCAAGGTACGCGGCAGGCATTCTGCGATCGATCAGAACTGGGGGGACAAAGAAACAGTTGGTCTGCTCACTCTGGACAAGCATCGACGAAGATGTCCAGAGGGCATACGAGAGCGTGAGAAGAAGTGTCGGATTCCTGCTTTCGATACCGACGTTCGGGGAGGTCTTCCTCAGGAGGAGCGGCCTTCCGCTCGACCTCCTCCCTGAGCTCAGAGAGGCTTTCCGCTGGGAGGAGAAGGTGGGCGACCCGATGTGGCATCTGGAGCACGCCGACGCCAAGAGGGTAAAGGAACTGGTGGATGACGAGATCGTGGACACCCTGACTGTCTGCGGGGACGCCGAGGTTTGCAGGAAGAGGATGAGAGAGTACTACGACGCCGGGGTCGATACGGTGGTGATGAACCCCATGACCCAGAAGACGTTTGCGAAGGCCTTGCTGTTGCCCTTTTAAGGGCCTGCAGGCATCGTAACGCTGTCTCCCTCTCGCTCTACTTCTCTGTACCATCTCTTCGAAGTTCCCATCTTTGCCCTAACCCTCCATCCTATGCTCTTCGGGTGAGCCTCTGCCGCATCGACAATCCGCTTACACTTCTTGGCCAGCTCTTCAATCATCGAGGTATCAAGTCCGTCGAGCCTCGCAAGCTGGTCGCCAACCACTCGTATGTTATTTCCGACCGTGTAGTGGAATCCCCAGTCGTTCGAGAGGATCTTCGCGACGTAGGGCAAGTTGACCTCGTTTCTATCCGTGTCGCCGAGAGGGTGGTCCGCGAGCAGCATGACCAGGTCTGTTACGTCCTTCAGGTTTATCTTTACAATCTGGAGTTTGGAGAGCAGAAGGTCCGAGACGGTGAGGGTCGGATAGTCGAGCTCAAGCCTGTCCTTGAGCTCTATCGTGTGATTCATCTGAAGCTTGTCGAGGAAGATGTCGACCTCGGTCCTGGTCTTCGGGTTCACGTAGATTTCGCGGAGCGAGAAGGCGGCGTTGAGAGAGGTCGGGACCTTGACGAAACCCTGTGACTCCATGAATTTCGTGACGTCTTTCAGATTCCTGGACCGCCCTATCAGGTCTACGTCGTGAACGGGGCGCTTCAAGACCGGATACCTCTGCAACGCACCTTCGCAGTGTAGCCTGATCGCGACCCCCGCGCCCGCCCTCAGCGGGAGGCCCTGGTCGCGCGCGGCTTCAACAAGCCTGCACGCGAGCTCCGACAACTCAGGCGTGGCGCTCGGAGGCTCGTAATCCAACTCTTCTCCTTGGAGAGAGCTTCAGAGAATTATTTAAGCGGAGAAGGCGCAAACCTCGCCGATTGACCAGGCTCTTCCACACCACAGACCTGCACGCGAGTGAAATCGTCTGGAGGAAGACCCTGAGCTCCGCGAGTCATTACGAGGCGGACGTCGTCCTCCTCCTCGGCGACCTCACCGGGAAGGCGATGGTTCCGTTCGTCAGGGTCGGCGAGTCGGAATGGTACTGCGCCCCCTACGGTAGGCGGGAGACGCTGCTGTCGAAGGAGGAGGTGCAGGAGAAGAAAGCAATCTTCAGGAACAAGGGCTGGTACGTCTTCGAAGCGAGCTCACCCGAGGTCGAGGAGCTGAAGACAAATCCGGCGAAGCGGGAAGAGCTTTTCCTGACCTTGATGAGACGGACGCTTGATGAGATGCTCTCGGAGATTGATGAAACGAACTTTCCTCCACGGGTGAAGCTAATCGTTTGTCCGGGGAATGATGATGTCTTCGAGATTGACGATGTCATACAGAAGCACGAGAGAGTGGTGTACCCGCTGAAGCGAGTGGTGGAGCTGGATTCGAAGAGGCAGATGGTGAGCTGCGAGTACGTCAATCCCACTCCGTGGAACACACCGAGGGAGTGTTCGGAGGAGAAACTGGAGAGAAGACTACAGAAGGAGATCGACGGGGCGGATGGGAGAACAGAGAGCCTGGTCTGCAACTTTCATGCACCACCATACGCCTCCGGCCTCGACCGAGCCCCGAAGCTAGACAGGGACCTCAAGCCGATTACGGACTTCGGCAACCCTGTCTTCGAGAGTGTGGGAAGCAGGGCAGTCCTAAAAGTCATAAGGGAATTTCAGCCTCTCCTCGGGTTGCACGGGCACATCCACGAGTCCCCCGCCCATGCAAAGATAGGTCGAACGGTCTGCATGAACCCGGGCTCTGAGTATCAGATCGGCACGATAAGCGGCTACGTCATCGACCTGCCAGACGACCCGAAGGGTGAGGTAAGGTACTGGCGAGTCACCGGCTAATCGGAAAAGAGAAAGGGGAGGCTTCGTCGCTCTATTCTGGAGGCAGCGTTGAGAAGATCTGGTTTACGCGAATCCCCTGCTTCGCGTTCTTCGCTGAGTAGTAAATGAAGAAGAAGACGCCTATTCCGTACATCACGAGCACGTAGAGAGAGCTGTTCGCCGACTGAGCCGGGTTCGTGCCGATGAGGTAGAGGAAGACCACGGTTGCGATGCCGCCCAGGATCGACATCAGGTCGATTCCACCTATCTTTATGTTGAATCCCTGCTGCGCGATTTCGGGTCTAGTAATCGGAAGCGCAACTTCCGACCAGTGCTGGAACGACCTTGCGAGAGCGAATGCGAATACAGTGCCGTTGAGTATTCCACCCACTGTGCCGGTCGTATCCACGGCCGAGAGGAATAGAGTGGGAAGGGAGGCGCCGAACCAGAAGATGTTGCCGGCGACAGGACTGTGCCATCTCGGAGAGACGGTCGCGAATACCGAGGGACCCATCCTGTCCATCGCGAGCGCGAAGAGCGGACGGGAGCAGAATGCGTTGTTCACGATGAGGTCGTTGAAGTTGGACCACTGCGGGGAGAACGCGGCTAGTCCGCTGAGAGCCGGGCTACCCGACACGGCGGCCGCCATCGAGGAAAGGTCGATGGGGAAGATCTTCCCCTGCATGATGGTCAGTTTCGAAGTCAGGTTCGCATTCGTGCTGACGAAGTTGTACATGTTCGCGAAGTTCCCGTAGGAGGCGGTGTAGCCCCAGGTCGCGACCGTGTTGAAGAACAGCACGCCGAGACCGCTCCCGACCATGCTGAGAGGGATGTTTCTCCGCGGTTTCTCCACCTCCCCGACGAGCGGCATCACCGTGTAGGGAAAGGTGGTCGAGATGGGTGTCAGGGCAGCCGCGAGAGTAGCCGAGAAACTGGGGGCGGGCGGAGAGAAGCCGTTCGAGTTCGCCGTGGAGACGATTTCGTTGTAGGCGCCTCCACCAAACGTCGAGTCCCACCTGGTTTGGAGGTTCCCGAGGGCACCGATGTACGAGGCGGAGACCAGTATTATCCCTATCACGGCCCCGATTCCGAAGATGGCTACCCACTTGCCCATTATCCCCGGCCCCAGCCAGGTGACTATCAGGCCTATGATCTGGATGAGGAGTCCTACCGCCACGAGGTTCCAAGCATTAGAGCTGAAGGCCTTCCCCAGTGATATGAGGCCGGCGCTTCCCGTGAAGGTGCCCGTGAGTATCACGAACGCGGAGAACTGACTCGCACCCAGGAAGGCGGTAACTCCCCTCTGAGTGGGATTCTGAATTATCGACCTCCACGCCTCCATCATGCCGAGCATCGGTGAGATCGACCGGGACATCGGAAGGTAGATCGCGCCCGACCTCGGCATAGCAACATAGAGGAGGGCCATGCTCACGACCTCAAGGAGCACGAAGAGGCCGCCGAAGAAGTAGATTGCGACGAGGTTCACGCCCGGAAAGATGAACGAGATGTTTCCCATCAGGAAGTACTGGAAGGGAAGGAAATTGAGACCCAGCCCGAAGAAGATCACGGTATAGGAGGAGATTGCTCGAGTTAGCCCCGAAGCCTGTCTTACAAACAGCAGCGGTTCTCCTGCTGCCATTCGGAGGCTGGAACCGAGGGGAAGAACATATAAATTTTTACCTCTCAGCACCCAACTCCTCAAATCTTTGCATCTGTGACAAAATCTGGGGCCCAAAAATAGCTTGGCGGCTGATAGCTGGTCAGTTCGAGGACTGTAGAGGAATCGCCGGTATCAGGTATTCGCGCTCGAAGCGGACTGCACGAGCTGGACGGTGTAGTGCTTTTTCAGCAGAGAGGGCTTCTGAAGCAGCCTGGTCCCTAGATAGTCGTTCATGAAAAGGGCGAAGACGAAACCCTGCTCTTCGCGCCTCCTCTCCTCCCCGCCCCCAAGGAGCCGCTTGATTCTATGCCAAGCTGCCTTGTACACATCATCGACCTGTTCTAGCAGCCCCCCGCTCCCCTTCTTTCCCTTCGCATCCTCGCCCTCCAGCTTTCCTTCCCTCGCCTGCTGCGACGCGCTAAGTATCAGGTTCTGTATGACGACCTTGAGCTGGGACTCCCACTCCCGAAACTGTCCGATGTTTCTCTCCCTGTACTCGGTCAACTTGCGGTAAATCTTCCTGGCAAGTATGGGGGGACCCACGAAGGCCAGGATCAACCCCCCTGCAACGACGGGTAGCAGGTAGACGATGAGGTTCGCAAGACTCGAGTAGACCCCCCTGTTCCCTCCGAAGGCGAAGAAGACCGTCAGCCCGAAGAGCAGGAACATCATGGTGGAGATGATGTGTCCTACGAATCTGAGCAACTGCTGGTACCTTGCCCACTTCAGGAGGTAGCGAAGCTCGACGGGAACTCTGGCCATCTTTGTCAGTATCTTGCGGATATCATCCCAGTCCCGCCTGAAGGAGTACCCCATCTTCCCTTCATCGACCACCCTGTCAGCCCACTTCAGCTCAGTGTACTGCTGAACCCTGTAAGAGTCGAGCAAGAAAACGAATTCAGAGAAGACAGCAAAGTCTGTGAAGTCGTACTTCTTGCGTGTTAGGACTGCGCTCCCCAACGACCCTCCTCCCGGTTCCTCTCTCTTAATAAAAGACTCGAGAAAACTGCCCAGATTTCGATGCCTAGGTGATGATCAAGGCCCATCGGTTACTCCCGATGGAAAGTCACGTCCGGCCCTTCCGCTTCTGCTTCATGGAGAGGGTGGCCTCGAGGATCTTCGCGTAGCCTGTGCAGCGGCAGAGGTTTCCAACGAGTGCTTCCTTAATCTCCTCCTCGAGCGGGTCTGGATTCGCGTCGAAGAGGGCTTTCGTTGACATGATGAAGCCTGGAGTGCAGTAACCGCATTGGAGCGCGTAGTGCTCCGCGTAGGCCGTCTGGATGCGGTCGAGATTCCCGTCGCCGGTCAACCCCTCGATTGTAGTCACCCTCCTCCCTTCGGCCTTCATCGCGTACGTCATGCATGAATACACCGCCCTACCGTCGAGGAGGACGGTACAGGCGCCACACCCGCCCGTGTCGCAACCCTTCTTGGTCCCCGTAAGTGCGAGCTTCTCTCTCAAGACGAAGTTGAGCGTCATCCAAGGTTCCACCTCCACCTCGTGATCGATCTCGTTCACGTTGATCCTAACCCTCTCCACTGGCTAGCCACCTCCCCTCTCGAAGGCTCTTTCGAGCGTCGTCTGGAGGAGCAGCTTCGCGACCCTCTTCCTGTAGGAGGAGGAAGCGCGGTGGTCGGAGATCGGCTCGCCGAGCTCGCCGTCGAGCGTTTCAATCGCTTTCGGTATCGCGGCCGCCTCGGCCCTCCTATTCATCAGGGCTGCGCCGCACCTTTCTGCGAGCAAGGGCTTGCTCGCGATGGCGCCGAAGACTATCCTTGCTTCTCTGATGATCCCTTTCGCTATCTCCAGCGAGCAGGCGCAGTTCACCGTCGCCCAGTCGTCTCCTGTAAGAGCGAACTTGGAAAACGCGCTCGCTCTCGAGGCCATCTGTCGCGGGATTAGCACCGCACTGACGAACTCCCCCTCCCTAAGGTCCGGCTGAAGAAAATCTCTTTGAAACTCGAGAATCGGGACGCTCCGGACCGCGTGAGGTCCGTTCAGCTCCACATTCGCGCCCACAGATGCGAGCGCCACCGGCAAGTCAAAGAAGGGAATGCAACTCGAGACCGCTCCTCCCACAGTCGCAAGGTTCTTCACCTGTATGGGCCGTATTTCCTTGAGTGCGTCGCCGATGCACGCAAGCCTGCCCTCTCGGAGCGCCGCGCTCTCCTGAAGATATGATAGAGACACGTTGGCTCCAATCGATAAGAACTTCTCTCCGTCCTTCACCTGGTCCAGGGAAAGCCTCGTCAGGTCTACAAGAGCTTCAACGTCGGAGAGGAGACCCCTCTGCGCGAGCTCGTATATCACCGTGCCACCCCCGATCACGATGGACCTGTCCTTGTACCTCGCGAGCGTCTGCGAGGCTTCGCTTGCGGTCTCCGGCCTGAAGTAGTGCTTAGGCGAGAACTCGCTCATCTAGAACGCTGCTCTGACGAAAGGACCCTTCAATCCTTATATCTATTTTGACTCGGAACCGAGGCACCTTTGAGCCGCAGCGTTCCCCAGACGAAACTCGAAGAACGAGAGGAGGAGGGACTCCGGGTGGTCGGGACCAGAAAGATGCGGTACGATGCCGCGCTCAAGGTATCTGGCTCGGCTACCTTCGGAACAGACGTAAGACTTCCGAACCTCCTTTACGGCAAGATCCTT
>WNEW01001001.1_pt1 | contig 18917 bp, 15 predicted proteins | sample 5399891 | NCBI WGS metagenome assembly WNEW01 (sample SAMN13153336, study PRJNA577476) | soil metagenome | isolation source: 40 cm grassland meadow soil pre-rain plot 5 | place: USA:California | collected 2015-09-08 | reverse complement strand
CGCGACGTCGGGAACCGGATGTCGAAGGCGTCGACGCGGGTGATCGTGGTCGGCATCAGCCCTCCGTCACATGGCGGTGAAGCCGCCGTCGACCGGGAGCGCGATGCCGGTCACGAAGGAGGCCTCGGGCGAGACGAGCAGGCCGTGCCGCCCGTCTGCACGATCGCGCTCGCCACGGCGGCTCCCTCGGCGTCCTGTATGTCCGCCAGCACGACGCGGGCGCCCTCCTGCGCGAAGCGGAGGGCGCTGGCCCGGCCGATGCCCGTGCTGGCGCCGGTCACGACGGCCGTCTTCTCCTTAAGGAGCATGTGAGCGGTAGGCACGCAACCGCTGGCGCGCCGAGCCGAGCCCGTCGATGCCAAGCTCTACCGCGTCGCCGTCTGCCAGGTAACGTGGCGGGCTCTGGCCCAATCCCACGCCCGCGGGTGTACCGGTGGAGATGATGTCCCCGGGCAAGAGCGTCATGAACTGGCTGATGTAACTGACGAGCGTCGGTACGTCGAAGATGAGCTCGCGGGTCGAGCTGCATTGCTTCATTTCGCCGTTCACCTTGAGCCACATCGGGAGGTCGTGCACGTCCGGAATCTCGTCCGGCGTGGCGAGAAACGGTCCCAGCGGCGCGAAGCTGTCGCAGCTCTTGCCCTTCACCCACTGGCCACCGCGCTCCAGCTGGAACGACCGCTCGGAGTAATCGTTGTGGAGCAAGTAGCCGGCGATGTGCTCCCCCGCCTTGTCCCGCTCCACGTACGCGGCGCGGCGCCCGATCACGACCGCCAGCTCCACTTCCCAGTCCACCTTGGTGCCATTCTTGGGAATGATCACGTCGTCGTTCGGGCCGGTGATGGCGCTCGTCGCCTTGAAGAACAAGACCGGCTCGTCTGGAACCGCCATCCCGGACTCGCGCGCATGGTCGCGGTAATTGAGGCCGACGCACACGATCTTGCTCGGTCGGCTCAGCGGCGGCCCCAGCCGGACGCCGTCCGGCACGACCGGCGCACCGCGACCTTCCTGCACGACTCACTGTGCCAGCCGCTCGAGCCCATCCGACGCGAAGAACGCCTCATCGTAATCGGCACTTTCCCCCGCGAAGCCCGATGCGTCGATGCGCCTCCCATCGGGCAGGATCACTCCGGGTCGCTCCCGGGCAGGTGCGCCGAAGCGGATGAGCTTCATCGCTTACATCTTCAGGGTGACGAAGCCGCCGTCGATCGCGTAGTTGCTGCCCGTGATGAACGCCGCCGCGTCGGAGCAGAGAAACAGGGCGAGCTCGGCGATCTCCTCCGGCCGGCCCATCCGGCCGATCGGCTGGCTGCGCGACAGCTCCTCGAACATCTCGCGCTCCCGGCCCGGATAGTTCTTGGCGAGGAAGCCGTCCACGAATGGGGTGTGGACCCGGCCCGGGGCGATGGAGTTGCAGCGGATCTTGTGGGCGACGTAGTCGCGGGCGACCGAGTACGTCATCGTCAGCACGGCACCCTTGCTCATCGAGTAGGCAAACCGATCGGGTATGCCGACCGTGGCCGTGACCGAGGCGATGTTGAGGATGACACCGCCGCGCTGTTTCAGCGCGGGGACGGCCGCCTTCATGCAGTTGTACACGCCTTTGACGTTCACGGCGTAGAGGCGATCGAAGTCATCTTCCGACGTCTGCTCCACGTTGCCTACGTGCGCGATCCCGGCACTGTTCACCAGGATGTCCAGCGTGTCGAACCGCGCGAGCACCGCCTGAAAGGCGCGCTGCACGTCGAGCTGGCGACTCACGTCAACGCTGCGATCTCGCGCACCGTTTCCGCCGCGGCGCCCTCGACGATGTCCACCACGGCAACCCGCGCGCGCGCTCGCGCGAAGCGCAGCGCAATGGCTCGCCCGATCCCGGACCCGCCCCCGGTGACGATCGCGACCTTGCCCTCGAGCTCGGTCACACTCTGTAGACGCGCTTGGCGTTGTCAGCGAAGAAACCAGTTCGCTCCGCCGCGCTCCACCCTGCGGTGAAACGGTCGGTGAACCCGTACCAGTCGCAGTACCTGCCCGCCAGGGTCAGCACCGGCCAATCACTCCCGTACATCACCCGCTCGGTCCCGAAACACTCGACGACCGCGGTGGCGTAGGGGACCAGCTCTTGCTCGCGCCAGCCGGCCGGCTCCGCCTCGGTCAGCAGCCCGGACAGCTTGCAGCACACGTTCTCGTGGGCGGCGAGACGCGCCATGTCCGAGCGCCACGGCTCCAGCCGTCCCGTCCGGATGGCCGGTTTGCCGCAATGGTCGAGCACGAAGCGCGTGTCGGGACATTGACGCACCAGATCCGCGACGTCGCGCAGCTGGTCGTGCGTCGCGCAGAGATCGAACGTTAGCCCGCGACGGCCGACCGTCTGGACCCCGAGCACGAACGCCGGCTGCAGGCAGAATCCGGCGGGCTGTCCCTGGATGTTGTGACGGATGCCTTTGACCTTGGGCGAGCGCGACAGCCCATCGAGCGTCTGTTCAAGCCCCCAACCCCCGGCCCCCGACCCCTGCGTAAGATCCGCGAAGGCGACGATGCCGGCGACGCACAGGTCTTCCTCCCCCTCCCGCACCATACGCTCCACGCGCTGCACTTCGCGCCGCGCTTGCTCGGGCCGACAGTTGGCCTCCACGAACACGACCTGGGGGAGGGACCCGCCTACCTCCCGGGCGGCCGCCGCGTAATCCGACGGACGGAACGCTCGCCGGATGGACGGCAGCGCTGCGAGCCACGGATAGTCCAGCTCGGCCGGGTCCCAGAAATGCACGTGGGCGTCGACTATCCGCACCCCGCGACCCCGCGCTCCGACTTCCGCGTTTGTCCGTTCCGCCTTCCGCGTTCCGCGTTCACGTCGCCCACCCCGCCCGCAACCGGTCGAGCGCGACGGCCAGCACGATGATCCCGCCGATGATGATCTCCTGAATGTAGTTGGGCCACGCCATCTGCTGGCAGCCGTTGCGCAAGAACGCCATGATGAGCGCGCCGACCACCGAGCCGAACACGCTGCCCTCGCCGCCCTGCAGGCTGCCGCCGCCGATCACCACCGCCGCAATCACGTCCAGCTCGGTGCCGATCGCGACCGTGGGGTCTCCCTGCCGCAGCCGCGACAGCTGCATCACGCCGGCCAGCCCGAACAGCAGGCCGGCGGAGCCGTAGATCACGAGCTTGAGCCGGTCGGTCGCGATGCCGCAGGCGCGCGCCGCCAGCTCGTTCGACCCGAGCGCGAACACCCGCCGCCCGAACACGGTGCGGCGCAGCACGGTCGCCGTGAAAACCGCGAGGGCGAGCGTGATCCACACCCCGGTCGGGAGCACCATCCAGGGGTGACGCGGAAACGTGACCAGCAGATCGTTGAGCCACGTCGGCGGGACGTTCACCGTCTGCTCGTGCGCTAGCCACTTCGCGACGCCGCGGGCGATGCCAAGCATCCCGAGCGTGGCGATGAACGGCACGACGCGCAAGCCGGTGATGAGGAGGCCGTTCGCGAGCCCCACGAGCCCGCCGGCGAGCACCGCCGTCCCCAGGGCCGTCGCGGGCGACCAGCCCGCGGCAATCGTGAGCGCGGCCACGACGCCGGTCAGCGCGATGGTCGCGCCCACCGACAAATCGATTCCCCCACTGACGATGACGATCGTCATCCCGATGGCCCCAAGGGCGACGATCACCGTTTGCGAGAGGACGATCCGCAGATTGAACGGCGAGAGATACCGCGCCGGCGCGTCGGTGAGCAGCGCGAACACGGCGACCACCAGCACCAGCGCGAGCGCCGGGCCCAGCCGCGCGAGCGAGGAGCGCACGGCGTCCGGTGCCACGAGCAGCCGTTCCGAGATCGCCAGCTCTGCCCGCCTTTACAAGGTTCCGCGCTTCAGCTCCGCCACGGCATAGTCGCACGCGCGCGCGGTGAGGGCCATGTAGGTGATCGACGGATTCACGCACGACGTGCTGGCCATGCAGGCACCGTCCGTCACGAACAGGTTGGGCACGTCGTGCGCCTGGTTGTACCCGTTGAGCACCGACGTCTTGGGGTCGCGCCCCATGCGCGCGGTTCCCATCTCGTGGATCGCGAACCCGGGCTCGGCGCCGAGCTCCCCGCCGCCCCTGTAGGCATCGTGCGTCCGGACGTTTTTGCAGCCCGCCGCTTCGAGCATCTCCGCGGCCGACGCCGCCATGTCTTTCCGCATCGCCAATTCGTTGTCACCCCACGTGCAGTGGATCTTGAGGAGGGGGATACCGAAGTCGTCCGTCTTGTCGGAGAGCTCCACGTAATTGTCCTCGCGCGGCAGGCACTCACCGAACCCCGTCATGCCCATCGACCAGCGGCCGGGGTCGTGCAACTTGCGCTTGAGCTCGACCCCGAACCCGCGCTCGCCACCGCCGCGTCCCCAGCTCTGCCGGCTGGCGCCGCCCTGGTAGCCGAAGCCTCGCACGTAATCGACCCGGCGGGACGCGTCGTCTCCCAGGTTACGGAACCGCGGGATGTAGATGCCGTTCGGCCGATTGCCCTGGTAGTAGTGGTCGAGCAGTCCCTCGATGCTCCCGCTCGCACCGGCCAGGAAATGGTGGTCCATCAGATAGTGGCCGAGCACGCCGCTCGAGTTGGCGAGCCCGTTGGGGAAGCGCGGCGACGTGGAGCTGAGCAGCAGGCGCGTGGTGGCGAGCGTGGAGGCGCAGAGAAAGACGACGCGCGCCTCGTATTCCCGAGCTTGTTTCGTGACCACGTCCACGACGCGGACGCCCGTCACGCGGTTCTTGGCGGCGTCGTAGATCAGCGAGTGCGCCACGCTGTTCGGCAGGATAGTGACGCGCCCCGTGGCGCGCGCCGCCGGCAGCGTGGACGACTGGCTCGAAAAGTACGACCCGGTCGAGCAGCCGCGCTCGCACGGGCCGCAGTAGTGGCACGGCAGCCGGCCGTTCAGCGGCTGCGTGAGAATCGCCACCCGCCCGATGGTCACGTGCCGGTCCGGAAACGCCCGCTCGATCCCCCCCTTCACGAGGTTCTCGCCGGCGTTCATCTCCATCGGGGGCTGGAACTCGCCGTCGGGGAGCTGCGCCAGGCCCAGCTTCTCGCCGCTCACGCCGATGAACCGCTCCACGTAGCTGTACCACGGCGCGATGTCGGCGTAGCGGATCGGCCAGTCCACGCCGTGCCCGTCGCGCAGGTTGGCCTCGAAGTCGAGATCGCTCCAGCGGTACACCTGGCGTCCCCAGATGAGCGACTTGCCGCCGACCTGGTCGCCCTGGATCCAGGTGAACGGCTTGTCCTCGACGTAGGGGTTCTTCGCGTCCTTGAGGAAGAAGTGCTTGTTCGATTCGCGGAACTGACCCGTGCGCGCCTGGATGGGGTACTCCTCGGCGCCCTTGGTTCCCACCGAGAGTCGCGCGTCGCGCAGCGGCAGCTCCCAGCTCGGCTTGTGCTCCGTGATGTAGTCCTTGCGGTGCACGACGTCGCGCCCGCGCTCGATCATCAGCGTGCGCAGGCCCTTCTCCGTGAGCTCCTTCGCCGCCCACCCGCCGGTGATCCCGGAGCCGACCACGATGGCATCGTACGTGATCATGACCAGGCCCTCCCGACGGACCTGTACGGAATGTCGCCGCGGTACGCCCCGAACGGACTGGGGTGCAGCTCCTGCGCGGCACCGACCTGGGACGTGTAGTAGCCGACCAGGGTCAGCTCCTTCATCCGGCGGAAGAACCACGTCTCCGGAGGGGGCGCCCCCGCTCCGGAGACGGGATACGCCGCCTCGTCCAGCTCGGTGAGCAGCGTGATTTGCTGGGCGGGCGCGCACGCGAGGAAGGCCTTTCCCTGTTGGGATCGCGCCCGTGCATCGACGTCCGCCAGGCCCGCCAGGAAGCGGTCACGCTCGGCGGTCGGGTAGTGATCGCTGAGCAGCGTGTCGACGAAGCGGTGCACTCCCGCGGCGCGGGCACCAGGTGTGTCGGTACGGGGGATGATGTGCTCCGCCATGACGGCGACCAGCTCTAGCTGGCTCGGGCTCAAGGTACGCGGCGCCCAACCTTGCGCCGTCGCCCAGGCGCGGCGCGTGGCCGCGTCGAGCACGCCCGCCATGGTGGGTGCGGAGATGACGCCCCCGAGTAGCACCGCTACCCGCGCGAGCGCCTCGCGTCGAGTGATCTCGCCGTTGCTTTCGCTCATTGTCGTGCCTCTTTGAAGAGAATGCCGCGGGTCGCTCCGCCAATCTGCGCGGGCTCGAGCCGCGGGACAAGAACGTGAATGATGATCCAGGCTGTGACGTAGGCGAGGCCGCAGACTACGAAGATCGGCGCGTAGTCGTTCCCGTTGGCCTGGAGGATCCGGCCGGTGACCCGCTGGAACAGTACACCCCCCATCGCTCCCGCGAACGCCCCGATCCCGACCACGGACCCGACCGCCTGCCGCGGAAACATGTCGCTGGCCAGGGTATAGACGTTGGCGGACCACGCCTGGTGGGCCGCCGCGGCGACGCTCACGATCAGCACGGCGATCCACAAGCTCTTGGCCAGCGGCGCGAGCGCCGTCGGCACGATCAACAGGGCCATCGCGAGCATCGCCGTCTTGCGCGCGCGGTTCACCGTCCAGCCGTGCTTGATCAGGGCACTCGAGAGCCACCCCCCGCCGATCGATCCGGCGTCCGCCACGAGATACACCACGATCAGCGGCAGCGCGAGCTGTGCCAGCTTGATGCCGTACCTGGTGTCGAGAAATTTCGGGAGCCAGTACAGGTAGAACCACCAGATGGGATCGGCCAGCAGTTTTCCCACCGCGAACGCCCAGGTCTGCCTCGCGCCGAGCAGCCCGATCCATGGAATTGCCGCCACCGCCGACTCTGCCGGATCGCTGCGGATGTGGGCCAGTTCGGCGCCGGAGACTTTGGGGTGGGTCTCCGGGCTGCGGTACAGGGCGAGCCACAGCACCAGCCACACGAAACCGACCGAGCCGGTCGCGATGAAGGCCCAGCGCCACCCCCACGTGAGCGCGATCCAGGGAACGACGAGTGGGGTGATGATCGCGCCCGTGTTGGTGCCCGCGTTGAAAATGCCCGCGGCGAGGGCGCGCTCCCGTTTTGGGAACCATTCCGCCACGGTCTTGATCGCCCCGGGGAAGTTGGCGGATTCGCCCAGCCCGAGCAGCGCCCGCGCGGCCGAGAACCCCGCCGTGGTGCGGGCGAAAGCGTGGCCGATCGCGGCGACGCTCCACGCGACGACGGCGACCGCGAAGCCGCGCCGCACGCCCACCCGGTCCAATAGCCTGCCCGCGGCCAGGAATCCGAAGGCGTACACCAGGCTGAACCAGGACACGACGTCGCCGTACTGCGACTCGGACCAGTGCAGCTCGCGCTGCAACGTGGGTGCGAGGATGCCGAGCACCTGGCGGTCGACATAATTGATCGTCGTGACCAGGAACAACAGCGCACACACGGTCCAGCGGTAGCCGAATCGCCGCGGCGCGACTGGATTGCTCATCGCTCGCTTCGCTCCAGCGCTTCCCACAGTCCCTGCAGGTACATCACGCCGAGCGCGCGATCGTACAGGCCGTAGCCGGGGCGTCCCGTCTCGCCCCAGATCATGCGGCCGTGATCGGGGCGCACCGGGCCCGCGAATCCGGCATCCCTTAAGGCGCGCAACACCTGGAGCAGGTCCACGCTGCCGCTCGCGGACGGGTGGGCGGTCTCGTGGAACCGGCGCGGGCCCGTGATGCGGATGTTGCGGCAGTGCGCGAAGTGAATGCGGCCCAGGTCGCCGAGCCGGCGTGCCATGGCCGGCAGGTCGTTCTCGGGGCTCGCACCGAGCGAGCCGGTGCAGAAGGTCACGCCGTTGGCCGGGCTGTCGACCAGCGCGACGAGCCGCTCGAGGGCGGCCGCGTTCGTAATGATTCGCGGCAGCCCGAAGATGGGCCAGGGAGGATCGTCCGGGTGGATCGCCATCCGCACACCCGCCTGGTCGGCGACCGGCACGACGCGCTCGAGGAAGTACGCGAGATTGTCCCACAGCCGCTCCGCGTCCACCGCGCGGTAGGCCGCGAGCAGCGCCTGCAGCTCGCCCGCCCCGTAGGCCGCGGCCCACCCCGGCAGCTCTCCCGTGCCGCGCGACAGGTCGATGGCGGCGAGCGCACGATCGTCGTACGCCAGCGCCGTCGAGCCGTCGGGTAGTCGGTGGGCGAGGTCGGTGCGCGTCCAATCGAACACGGGCATGAAGTTGTAGCACAACACCGGCACCCCGAGCTCCCCCATGCTCCGGACGCTGGTGCAGTAGTGCTCGATCAGCCGGTCACGAGCGGGCCGGCCCAGCTTGATGTCTTCGTGGACGGGGATGCTCTCCACGACGGCGAAGCACAGCTCGGCGTCCTCGATCTGTCCCTTCAGGGTGCCGAGCCGCTCGCGTCGCCACGGGTCGCCGACCGGCACGTCGTACAGGGCGCTCACGACGCCCCGGACCCCCGGGATCTGACGGATGTAGGCGAGCGGAATCGGGTCCGTCGGGCCGAACCAGCGAAAGCTCGGGATCACGCGCGCAGCAGCTCCTCGACTTCCCCCACGCTCACGCGGCTGAAGTCACCGGGCACAGTGAGCTTCAACGCGCTCGCCGTCACCGCGAACTCGAGCGCCTCGGCCGGCTCGTCCCCGCCCAGCAGCCGGGCGATGAGCGCCGCGGCGAAGCTGTCGCCGCCGCCCACGCGATCCACGACCCGCACACAGTGCCGCCGGCTCTGCGCGAACGAGCGGCTCGGTGCGTCGTACAGCACCGCGCTCCAGCCGTGCTCCCGGGCCCCGAGGATCTCGCGTCGGGTGAGCGCGACGCGCTGCGCCGCGCAGCGCGCCGCGAGCTGCTCCGCAAGCGCGCGCGCGCGTTCCGGAGACGCCAGCGACGCGTCGTCGGCCGGCACGCCGAGCATCGCACTCACGGCCGCCGGATTCCCGATGAGCACACCCACCTGCCGAGCGAGCGGCTCGATGAGCGGCTGCGGGTTTCGGTCGTGCCACAACGCTTCGCGGTAGTTCAAGTCGAGGCTCACGGGGATGCCTCGGGCGCGCGCGCAGTCGATCGCCGCCGCCAGCGCCGCCACCGGCGCCTCTCCCAGGGCCGGAGTGATCCCCGAGACGTGGAACCAGGCGGCGTCCGCTAGGATCGCGGGCCAATCGAAGCTGCGCGGCTCGAGACGCGCGAACGCCGAGCCCGCGCGGTCGTACACCACCCGCATGACGCGCAGATCCGACCCTGGCTCTACGAAGTAGACTCCCAAACGCTCGCCGCCGCGGACGATCCATCGGGTGCCCACGCCTTCCTTCTTCAAGGCCTCGAGCCCCGCGTCCCCGATGGGGTTGTCCGGGACGCGGGTGACGTAGTCGCACCGCACCCCGAGATGGCTCAGTCCTACCGCCACGTTCGCCTCGGCGCCGCCGAAGAACGTGACGAGCTCGTTCGACTCGAACAGCCGCTGCTCCCCGGGCGGGCTGAGTCGCAGCAGCAGCTCGCCGAACGTGACCGCCCTCATGCGCGCGCCTCGGCGACGCGTGCCACGAACGCCCGCGCTCGCCCGGTCAGCTCCGCGGCGCCGTCGGGTCCGAGCAGCGCCGCGCTCACGAGCGCGCTGCCCACGCTCACCGCGGCGGCGCCGGCCCGGATCCATTCGCCCGCGTTCTCGAGCGTCACGCCGCCCGAGGGCACGAGCCGCAGGAACGGCAGCGGTGCGAGCACGTCGCGCATGAACCCGGGGCCGACCGCCGCCGCCGGGAACAGCTTGACCAGTGGCGCGCCCGCGCGCCACGCCTCGAGCAGCTCGGTCGGGGTGAAAGCGCCGGGCATGCAGGGCACGTCGCGCTCCCGGCACGCGCGCATCACCGCCGGGATGAGCGCGGGACTCACCACGAAGCGCGCGCCGGCGTCGATGACCGCGTGCGCAGCGGCTTCGTCGAGCACGGTGCCCGCGCCGACCACGCATCCCGCGAGGCCGGTGTCTGCGGCGAGGTCGGCGATCGCGTCCATCGCGCCCGGCGTCGTCAAGGTGACTTCCACTGCGCCCACGCCCCCCGCCGCGAGTGCCCGGGCGACGCTGCGCAGCCGGACCGCCTCCGGGACACGGATGACTGCGATGACGCCGCTCTGGAGCAGCGCATCGAGCTCCCTCCCCGGCCGAACCGTCGTTGTGTGGGTCATGGTCAGGTCCGGCCGGTGCCCGCATGCTCCGGCATGGCGCGCAACGCCTCGAGCGTCGCCGCCACACCGTCCCGCTCCAGCGACAGGAGCCAGCGGGTCGTGGCCTCGAGCAACCCCGGGAGCTCGGCGAGATTCGCGCCCCACAGCTCGGCGTCGGGCAGCGCGCTGGCGGCCAGCCGCTCCCACGCGGCCGCAAGTACGGGGCCAGGAGCGGGATCCGGGTCCGCCGCCCGCCAGTGCCGGTCGATCAGCGGGAGGTCGGCGTCTCCGCCGGGGCGGGAGCGGATCCACCGCAGGTAGGCCGCCAGGCCCAGCGCCAGCCCCTGGGGCGCGCCCCCCCGCTTCCGGCCGAACTCGACGAGCGCAGGCACCACGCGGAGCCGCAGCTTGGCGGTTTGATTCGTGGCGATCACCCGCCACTCGTGATCGAGCCAAGGGTTGCGAAACCGGTCGATCACCGTTCGCGCGAACGCCGTGGCGGCGTCCGCCGCGAGCTCGGTCGCGGGCACGAGCTCCTCGAACAGGATGTGCCGCAGGAACGCGCCCAGCTGCGGATGGTCGGCGGCCTCGCGCACCGTACGCACGCCCGCGAGGAGTGCGAGCGGCGCGGTCGCGGTGTGCGCGCCGTTCAACAGCCGCAGCTTGCGCTCCCGGTAGAAGCCGATGTCGGGGGCAAAGCTGACGGACTCGGGTTGGACGTCGATCGCGAACGTGGCGCGCAGCTCGTTCGGATCGGCCTCGATCGCCCAAAAGGAGTGTGGCTCGGTGACGGTGAGGAGGGCGTCGGTGTAGCCGAGACGCCGCTCGAGTGCCGCGCGCACGTCGCGGGCGGGGGTCCCCGTCGTGATGCGGTCCACCAGCGAGGAGCAGAACCGCACCCGCCGCCGCAGCCATTCGCGGAACGCGGGCCCGCGCTCCAGCCCGTCGGCCAGGCGTTCGACCATCGCGGCGAGGCGCGGGCCGTTGTCGTCCACCAGCTCGGTCGGGATCACGTACACGGGCGGACCCTCGGGCAGGCGCGTGAAGCGCCAATGCAAGAGATCGGTCAGCCTGGCGGCGAAGCTCCCGTCCGGTCGAAAGCCCGCCTCCGTCACGTTGCTCACGATCAGCTGCAGCTCCGGCCGCGCGAACGCCTCGCGCACCGCGGGCCACTGCGTATCCGCGACCAAGGCGCGCGAGATCGCGCCCACCAGACGCGTCCGCTCGACCGGCGCTCCATGCTCGAGCCCCCGCTCCACCAGGGTGAACAGCCCGTCCTGGGCGTTGATGGCGCGCGCCTGGCCCTGCGGCGTGCTCTGCACAACGACGATGCGGCCCCGGAAGGCGCCGAGCGCGTTGGCGGCGTCCACGGAGGCCGCGGACACGGCGCGCAGCAGCATGCCCGTGCCGAACTGCAGCACTCGCTCTGGGAGCTCGGTCCGGCGGTAGGCGCTCCCCGGCCAATGCGCGCCGCTCAAGCGAGGGAGGTCGGGCATGGCGGTAAAGTGGCGGCCCCGGCGGGTGGACGCAACGCAGTCGCGGATCGGATTTTCCCACCCTGAAGGGTGGGCTCGGCGCTGCAGTGTGCTGAAGCACAATGTCCTTCAGGACACTTGTCTCGCCGAGCCCAGGCTTCAGCCTGGGACACGGCGCGCCGCGCTCTTGCTGTACTCCGGATACCGTCTACTACCATGGCGCGACCGGTGCGCTAGTTTCCGGTACGATGTCCACCAGCCTGACCTCCCCCGCGCGCGAGTCGCGCGACTCCGTCGTGATCCGGTTCGCCGGTGATTCGGGCGACGGCATGCAGGTCACGGGTGGTCGCTTCACCGTCGAGACGGCGCTCGCCGGCAACGACCTCACGACATTCCCCGACTACCCGGCCGAGATCCGCGCGCCCGCGGGCACCACCTACGGCGTCTCGGCGTTCCAGATCCATTTCGGCGCCGTGGATGTGATGACGCCGGGCGACCAGGTGGACGTGCTCGTCGCCATGAACCCCGCGGCGCTCAAGGTGGATCTGAAGGATCTGCGGATCGGCGGCACGCTGGTCGTCGACACCGGGGCCTTCAGCGAGCGGAACTTGACCAAGGCGGGGTTCAAGGCCAACCCGCTGGACGATGGCTCGCTCGCGCCCTACCAGGTGCTGAAGCTCGACATCACGAAGCTCACGCTCGACGCCGTGAAGGACTCCGGCCTCCACACCCGCGAAGCGCATCGCTGCCGCAACATGTGGGCGCTCGGGCTGATGCTCTGGATGTATGGGCGGGATCGCGACGCTACCCTCGCTTGGCTGAAGCAGAAATTCGCCGGGCGGCCGGAGATCGCGCAGGGGAACGTGGCGGCGCTGAACGCCGGACACGCCTACGGCGAGACGGCCGAGATGTCCGAGTACGGGGGCGGCTACACCGTGCGGCGGGCACCCGTGACCCCTGGTGTGTACCGCACGATGAGCGGGACCGAGGCGATCGCCTGGGGGCTGCTCGTCGGGATGCGCGCGGCCGGGCTCGAGAAGATGATCTTCGCCGGCTACCCCATCACCCCGGCGTCGCTGCTGCTGCACACGCTCGCCAACCTCAAGCGGTACGGCGTGATCACCTTCCAGGCCGAGGACGAGATCGCGGCCATCGGCGCCTGCGTGGGAGCGGCGTATGCCGGCGCCCTCGGTGTGACGTCGACGTCCGGGCCGGGCATGGCGCTCAAGACCGAGATGCTCGGCCTCGCGATTGCGACGGAGCTCCCGCTCGTCGTCGTGGACTCGCAGCGGGCCGGCCCCTCGACCGGTATGCCGACCAAGGCCGAGCAATCGGACCTGTTTCAGGCGGTCCACGGGCGGAACGCGGACGCGCCGCTCGCCGTGCTGGCCGCGGCGACGGCCACCGATTGCTTCGACGTCGCGATCGAAGCGGTCCGTATCGCCACGAAGTACATGACGCCCGTGATCCTCTTGTCCGACGCTTTTCTCGCGCACGCGGCCGAGCCCTGGCGCATCCCCGATCTGGACCGCCTGCCTCGCTTCCCGGTGCGGTTCCGCACCGACCCCGCGGGATTCCATCCCTTCCTGCGGGACCCGGACACGCTGGCCCGCCCGTGGGCCCGGCCCGGAACGCGCGGTCTCGAGCATCGGATCGGCGGGCTCGAAAAAGACTACGACACGGGCCACATCTCCTACGATCCCACGAACCATGCGCGCATGACCCAGGCGCGGGCGGCAAAGATCGCCGGAATCGCCAACGACATCCCGCTCCAGACCATGGCCCTGGGAGAAGACCATGGCCACCTCGCCGTGGTGGGCTGGGGCTCCACCTACGGCGCGATTCACCAGGCGGTGCGCCGGGCGCGGAACGATGGAGTCGACGCATCGCACATCCACCTGCGCTATCTGAGTCCATTCCCGCGCAATCTGCGCGAGCTGCTGGCACGGTTCGACCGCATCCTCGTGCCGGAGCTGAACAACGGCCAGCTAGCGCACCTGCTGCGCGCGGCGTACCTGGTGCCGGCCGAGGGGCTGAGCAAGGTCGAGGGGAAGCCCTTCAAGGTTTCGGAGATCGCTGCGGCGATCGAGAGGATGAAGTGACCGTCACGACCATCACCGACGCCGAGCTCCAGCCCAAGGACTACGCCTCCGACCAGGAGGTCCGGTGGTGTCCCGGGTGCGGGGACTACGCCATCCTCAAGGCGGTGCACAAGGTGCTGGCGGAGCTGGGCGCACCGCGCGAGCGGACGGTGTTCGTGTCCGGCATCGGGTGCGCGGCCCGGTTTCCGTACTACATGTCCACCTACGGGTTCCACACGATCCATGGACGCGCGCCCGCGATCGCCACCGGGATCAAGCTCGCGAACCCCGAGCTGGATGTGTGGGTGATGACGGGAGACGGCGACGGGCTGTCGATCGGCGGCAACCATATGCTGCACGTCCTGCGCCGCAACGTCGATCTCCAGATCGTCCTGTTCAACAACGAGATCTACGGGCTCACCAAGGGCCAGTACTCTCCCACGTCGCGGCGCGGCACGAAGTCCCCCTCCACGCCGCAGGGCTCGGTCGATTATCCGGTGTCCGCCTGCGCGTTCGCGCTCGGCGCGGGGGCGCGGTTCGTCGCACGCTCGATCGACACACTGCAGCCGCACCTGGTTGGCGTGCTGCGGCGCGCCCACGCGCACCGCGGCGCCTCGTTCGTCGAGGTGTTCCAGAACTGCGTGGTCTTCAACGACGGGGCGTTTGACGGCTTCACCGCGAAGGACGGAGCGGCGGATACTCAGATCCACGTCGAGCACGGGAATCCGCTGATCTTCGGCGCCCGCAAGGACCGCGGGCTCCGCTTGAGACCGGGGAAGCTCGAGCTGGAAGTGGTGACACTGGGCGAGGGTGGCGCGACGCCGGACGACGTGCTGCGGCACGACGAGACCAACCGAGCGCTCGCGCACATGCTCGTCGAGCTCGAGCCGCCCGCCTTCCCCGTGGCACTCGGGGTCATCTACTGCAACCCGGCGCCGTCGTTCGAGACGGAGACGTACGCCCAGGCGAGGGCGGCCGGCGCTACCCGGGGGACCCCCGACCTGGCCGAGCTGCTCACCAGCAAAGAGGGAACCTGGACCGTGACGTGAGGACAGGCGTCCGCGCACTCCCTGTCGAGCCCGCACAACAGACGTAGCCCGCGAGCCACAGACCCGGCTCGCTCTTGTTTCCTCGCCGCTTCTTGCTCCGTAGAGTCCGTGTGTGTGATGGCTATCACCCGAGAGGCATGTGCCTTGCCGCGTCGGGGCCTGATAGCTAATCGCCACCCAACCTCCGCATTACAACGCAGCGGACTCGCTAGGAGGGTTCACCATGACATCTCGAGCGATGCGATTGCTGGCGGTGGCCTCGGTCGTCCTCGCCCTTCCCATGGCGGCGCAACGGGCTGGCACGATCGAAGTCGGCGGGTTCGCGCGCTACGTGAATTTTGATAATACACTGCCGATGGGCGATGACATGGATATCGGGGGCCGCGTGGGCGTGTACCTCGAGCCCGCACTTACGCTCGAGGTGGACCTCGCTCGCTCATCGCAGAGCTCGGTGACGTACACGCCGCTGCACGTGCGGGCGGTGTACAACGGATCCGTGAGCGGCCGCATCGAAGCGCTGGTCGGCGGCGGGTACGTGCGGAACTGGTACGGCGCCCCGTACAGCGCATCCAGCTGTGGCTGCGGCTGGGCGCCGACCTGGACGTCATGTTCCACACGGCGGACAACACGCTCTTCACCTTCTACAACGGGAATTGGGGGATCCACCTCGGCCCCAGCGTGCGGCTCAATCGCTGAGGCTCAAGTGCCCCCGTGAAGTGCGCGCCCGCCCCGGTTCGGGGTTCAAACCGGGGCGGGGAGCGATCGCTCAATTGACCGTGCAGCAACCATTAGTGCATCTGATCCAACCAGTCTCGTCATTTACCGCCCAGCGCCACCGCACCGTGCCCGGGATCGTCACACCAGGGTGCAGTCGCTGCGTGACGCACCGGTACGTCGCATTGTGCCACCACCAGAACGGCCAAAGGCCCCGCGGGGATGCGATCTTCGCCCACCACTTGCCGTCCGCCGGCGCTGGGCAAGTGGGTGTCGGCGGTGGCACGCCGCACTCCGCCGCTGTGCCATGGCAGAGGTAGATCTTATTGTCGCCACCACCCAAGTGCAGCTTACTCGAATAGGAGCTGGCGCCGGTGAGGACTGCGGTCGCGACGTGCACCCAGGGCTGGCCGGTGGTTGGGTGAAAGTCTGCCGCTTGATTGAGCTGATCGAGGATGGGGTTCGGAATGATGACTCCGTGTGCCGCGCCCGGCGCGAGGCCGGCCCCAGCGGGCACGGCGAGTTGCTGCTCGTCGTACCAGCCCTTGATCGTGTACACGTGATCGCTCCCGGTGGTCGCGGTGAAGCCGGTGACGGGGTCGAACGACGGACCAGCCGTTAGCGCGGGGGCCGGTGCGAACTGTTGACTCCCGACCTCGCACCATGCGACGCCACACTTGATGCCGATGTATTGCTCGTGGTGTGCCGGGTCCCAGTCCCACCGCGCGACCGGAGGGTAGGCGGCGTCATTCGACTGGGGGCTGACCGGCAGAACCTTCAGCTCGGTGCCGGCCCTGGCGGGATTGATCAGCGGCTTGCTACAGTCTGTCTCGTCCTTTCCGATCGGCACTATGTTCGCCCGCCACTGCGATCCGTCGCGATAGAAGTAGAGACAGTTGAAGTAGTGCTGAATGGCGAGCGGCGCGTACCCGTGGGTGTCGCTGCTGTAGATCTCGGCGGCGGGAAACGCCCGCTTCTTCGTCGTGTACGCCAGCGTATCGAGACTGTCGGCCAGCAAGTTCAGCTGGAAACTGGCGAAGATCGCATGGAGCGCGAGGTAGCCGTTCTCTTTTTGGATGAGCTGCTGGCAGTCGTGAAACTCAGGTACGTTGCTGATAGGGCCGGCTAGGGGAATCGTCGTGATAGTCCGCGTATGAGTCACGTCGCCCCTCGGGGTATGGACGGTGTCGACCACGGCGATTGCAAACTCGTCGGAGGGGCACTCAGGACGCCCGATGGCGGGCGTAGCCGCGCCACCCGATAGTGTAGTCTCGCAGCCGATTGCACCCGCGACGAGAGTCGCCGCCAGCAGGGCCTGCACGCTTTGCTGCTTCATGGCCACCTCCTTACCAGTAGAGGTACAGAGCCCGGCTCGCTGGGCTACCCAGCCAGGCGCCGCATGCGGCGGACAAGGGGCTGCAGGAAGGGATCAGCCTCGGACCAGAACGCCGCGACGGCCGCTGCCCACCGCGCCGACGCGACGTGATCCCCGACCTGCTCGGCGAGGTCCGCGCGCAGGGCCATTGCCCGGATCAGGGATCCGGCCCTTGCAGGCTCGGTGAAAACCTCCGGTGGAGTCGACAAGAGGGAGACAAGTGTCGGATCGAGCCACTCGATCGCCGCTCGGTCGTCGCCGAGCGCGCCAAGCAACCACGCTTCCGGGTACAGGGCATCGAGGGTGAGCTCGGCGGGTGGTAGGTGGCGACGTGCTGCCCGCAACTCGGCGTACAGCCGATGGACGGAGGCCGTATCCCCACGCAGGAATGCCGCCTGCCCGTCCAACAGGTAGTCACCAGCGCCAGCGAGCTTGGTGATCGATTTGAACCTATAGTCCGGAAACGCAAGCGTCGCCGCGCGCGCGAGCCATTGGAGGCGGGCTTGCTGGCGCAGCGGCATCGCCAGACCATTGTCGATCGACGAATCGACCAACTGCTCCAAGGTGCGCAAGCTGTCGGCCGGCCCGCCCAGTGACGCGAGGAGCACGAGGGGCAGGGCGGTGCGGGCCAACGGCGCAGGGACGATCCATTCGGCGGCGGCGGACGGCTCCCGGCCATACTCCGCCGCGAGCTGGGCGTGACCCGTTAGCGCGGCGAGCCCCGCGAGCAGAAGAGGCTCGGGGGCGTTGGGCGGTGGATAGGACCGCAGGACGGAATCCGCCGAAGCCCGCGCCGCGTGCAGACCCGCCACGTCGGCGGGGACCGAAAACTTGACCAGCATCCAGACTTCGCCAACCGCGATGCGGACTCGCTCTGTGGGCGTGGTCGCGAGGGCCGAAGCCCGCCGCAGCGTGTCCAGGGCGGCCGGATCGCCGAGCATCTCCAAGGCGATAGCAAGTGCCTCCAGGGCGTCGGCGCTGCGCGGAAAGGCCGTCACCCAGGCTGTGGCGACGTCGTGGAACAGCTCGCGCTGGTGGCGCGCGGCCAAGGTGACCGCCTCGGGCACGACCTCGGGACCGGCAGACGCCGTGCGGGGGTAGGGGAGGAGCGCCAGCGTATCCCCTTGCCACACGGGCCGAGCGGAAAAAACGGTGGTGTCCGGCGCGACCGCGCGGCCCATGCGCAGGTTGTTCCCCCCGGTCATCAGCAGTTGCCGCACCGACTCGTACGAGCCGCCGCGCAGCGACCTGTGTATGGACGGCAGCAATTGGAACGCGCGTACGTATGCTCTGATGGCTTGCTGGTAGCTGCTACGGAACCGCCACCCCGATGCGGTTGTGGGGTCGCGCTGCACCACGTCGTCACGGCTGAGGCAGTTGGCCAGACCGTACCACGACGCGAAGTCGTAGGGATCGACGACGGTCAGCCGGGTCCAGACACGACAGGCACGGTCCACCTCTCCCCGCCCGAGGGCGAGTAACGCGTCCGAGAGCAGCTGGTCGCGGCTAGATAGCCGCCCTCGTCCCGCGGCTGCTCGCTCCGCCGCCGACTGCCAGGTGGCCACCGGTGTGTCGCTCCACGCCCGGCCCTGCGCCATCCATGATCGTGTCTGCGACAACCACAAAAAGGCCTGAGCGTATTGCGCATCGTAGCGGGTCGCGGCTGCGAATGCCGAGTCCGCTGCCGCCAGGTCCCAGCGTTCGATTGCGGCGTGACCCTGCGCGTACGCCTGGCGGGCCGGAAACGAGCTCGTGCCGGTCTGACTCTCGACCCGGGCGCCCGGACCGGCACTCCCAAAGAGCAGCCGCTCGCCGAGGGTTGCGAACGCCGCCTCGGCCTTCGCCAATTTGCTCCCGAGCTTCACCGTGCCGTCCCGCAAGAACGAGCCCCCCCGCGTCACGTCGTACAAGGCGGCGTACACCCGGACAGAATCGCCGATGTGTGATACCTCCCCCCGCACGTAGCGGCCCGCGCCCAGATCCAAGGCCACGGCGCGGGCGTCGCTGCCGCTCAAGCTCCGGCCATCACGCCGCGCCAGCGCGTCACGCACTTGGAAGGGGTCTACGACGGCGATCCCGCTCCAATGGGTCA
>WNEW01000485.1_pt1 | contig 18951 bp, 19 predicted proteins | sample 5399891 | NCBI WGS metagenome assembly WNEW01 (sample SAMN13153336, study PRJNA577476) | soil metagenome | isolation source: 40 cm grassland meadow soil pre-rain plot 5 | place: USA:California | collected 2015-09-08 | reverse complement strand
CGCGCGAGGACGTGCCCGCCGCCGTGCTGGAAAAGGAGCGGGAGATCTACCGCGGCCAGATGGCCGATCAGAAGAAGCCGGCCCAGGTGCTCGACAAGATCGTCGAGGGCAAGCTCGAGAAGTTCTTCGCCGAGCAGTGTCTGCTGGAGCAGGTGTTCATCAAGGACACGGCCGGCAAGACGCGGATCAAGGACCTCGTCGACCTGACGAACTCCAAGACGGGCGAGCGGATCGTCGTCAAGCGGTTCGCCCGCTTCAGGATCGGAGGCTGAGCCGGTGACGCCGGCGGCCGCCGCCGGGCGCCCGGTCTACAGCCGCATCGTCCTGAAGCTGTCCGGAGAAGCGCTCGCCGGCAGCCAGGGCTACGGTATCGATCCGCCCGTGCTCGATCGGGTCGGCGCCGACATCCGCGAGGTCATCGATCTCGGCGTGCAGGTCGCCATCGTCATCGGCGGCGGCAACATCTTCCGCGGCATCGCGGCCAGCGCGGCGGGCATGGACCGCGCCACCGCCGACTACATGGGCATGCTGGCCACGATCATCAACGCGCTCGCCCTGCAAGACGCGCTGGAGAAGGCCGGGCTGCAGACGCGCGTGCTCTCCGCCATCGAGATGCGGGCGGTGGCCGAGCCCTACATCCGCCGGCGCGCCATCCGACACCTGGAGAAGGGGCGCGTGGTGATCTTCGCGGCGGGCACCGGCAACCCCTTCTTCACCACGGATACGGCGGGCGCCCTGCGGGCGGTGGAGATCGGCGCCGACGTCATCGCGAAGGCGACCAAGGTGGACGGCATCTACTCCGCGGATCCCAAGAAGGATCCGACGGCCCGGCGCATCGAGAAGGTCAGCTACATCGAGGCGCTCAACCAGGGCCTCGGCGTCATGGACACCACCGCCATCTCGCTCTGCATGGACAACAAGCTGCCGATCGTCGTGTTCGACCTCACGCGCGCCGGCAACATCAAGCGCCTCGTGCTCGGAGAGCCCGTGGGCTCGATCGTGTCGTCGGCGGCCGGGTAAGGAGGAGACGGCATGCAGACCGTCCTGAAGGATCTCGACACGCGCATGAACGGCGCGCTGGAGGTGCTCGCGCGCGAGTTCGCCGGGGTGCGGACGGGCCGCGCCTCCGCGGGCCTGCTCGACAGCATCCGCGTCGATTACTACGGCAACGCGACGCCCATCACCCAGATGGCGTCGGTCTCGGTGCCGGACGCGCGCACGCTGATGATCCAGCCGTGGGAGGCCGCGCAGCTCAAGGAGATCGAGAAGGCCATCATGAAGTCCGATCTCGGCATCCAGCCGGTCAACGACGGCAAGGTCATCCGGCTCAGCATGCCCACGCCCACCGAGGAGCGCCGCAAGCAGCTCGTCAAGAACGTGCACAAGATGGCCGAGGACGCGCGCGTGGCCGTGCGCAACGTGCGCCGCGAAGCCAACGACAAGCTGAAGGCGCTGGCCAAGGACAAGAAGGCGCCGATCACCGAGGACGACGAGCGCCGCGGCCACGACCAGATCCAGAAGACGACGGACCGGTTCATCGCCAAGATCGACGAGCTCCTGAAGAAGAAGGAGCAGGAGATCATGTCGTTCTGATGGCCCTCACCGCCGAGTCCGCGCTGCTGGAATCCGTGCGCGCACAGCCGGTGCCTGCGCACGTCGCCGTCATCATGGACGGCAATGGACGCTGGGCCACGCAGCGCGGCCTGCCACGGGTGGCCGGCCATCGCGAGGGCGTGAAGGCGGCGCGCGCGATCGTCCGCGCCGCCGACGCGGCGGGACTGCGCTTCCTCACCCTCTACGCGTTCTCGACGGAGAACTGGAGCCGGCCCGAGGACGAGGTCACCATGCTGATGCGGCTGCTCGAGGAGTCGATCTACCGCGAGCTGCCCGAGCTGATGGAGAACAAGGTACGGCTGCGGGTGATCGGCCGCACGGCCGGCGTGCCGCTGCCGGTGCGCCGCGGCCTTGAGCACGTGGCGCGCGAGACGCGCGACAACACGGGGCTCACCCTGCTGATGGCCTTCAACTACGGCGGGCGTGATGAGCTGCTGGACGCCTTTCGCGTCCTCGCGCGGCGCGTGCAGGCGGGCGAGCTGGCGCCCGACGCCGTGTCGGAGGCGGACATCAGCCAGGCGCTCTACACCGAGGGCGTGCCCGACCCCGATTTGCTGATCCGGACCAGCGGCGAGATGCGCGTCTCGAACTTCCTGCTGTGGCAGATCGCCTACACCGAGCTGTGGGTGACGCCGACGCTCTGGCCGGACTTCGGGCCCGCCGACCTCTATCGCGCCATCGCCGACTACCAGCGCCGCGACCGGCGCTTCGGTGGGGTGTGACGTGGCGATCCCCACGAGTGTCGCGCTCGACACGCCGCGGAAATCGGGCGTGCTGAGGCGCCTGCTCAGCGCGCTGGTGCTGCTGCCGGTGTTCCTGCTCATCGTGATCAAGGCGCCCGGCTGGATGTTCAACACGCTCGTCGTTATCGCCAGCGCCGCCGCGCTCTGGGAGCTGGTGCGTCTGTTCGAGCAGGCGGGCCGTCCGGTCGACCGCGGCCTCGCGCTGGTGGCCGGCGTCGCCGTCACGGCGTCGTTCGGCGCCTCGCGGATGCTCGATCCGCTCGCGCTGCCGGTCTTCAGCCTGCTGATGGCCGTGGTCGCCGTCCTCGCGGCGCCGGTGTGGCGCGGCACCCCCGACGTGGCGCGCTCGGCCAACACGCTGCTGGCCATCACCTACGTCGGCTGGCTGATGGGCTTCGGCATCCTGCTGCACCACACCTCCGCGCTGGGCGACGGGCTCGTGCTCTACGTCGTCGGCGTGACCTGGATCGGCGAGACGGCGGCGTACATCGTCGGCTCGAACATGGGCCGGCACAAGCTCGCGCCGGTGATCAGTCCCAAGAAGTCGGTGGAGGGCGCGCTGGCTCAGCTCGTCGTCTCCGTGGCCACGGGCGCCGCCGTCGGCGCGTGGCTCTTGCCGACGTGCGGCGCGGGGGTTTGGCTCGGCGCCGGCGCGCTCCTGGGGGTGGTTGGCCAGTTCGGCGACCTCGCGGAATCCGCGATCAAGCGCAGCGCGGGAACGAAGGACACGGGCGCGCTGATCCCGGGCCACGGCGGCGTGCTCGACCGGATCGACAGCCTGCTCTTCAATCTGCCGGCCTTCTACTACTTCTCACGACTGGCGGGGTGCGCATGAAGCGGATCACGCTGCTCGGCGCCACCGGCTCCATCGGGCTGCGCACGCTCGACCTCGTCTCGGCCTTTCCGGAGGAGTTCGCCGTGGCCGGCATGGCCGCGCGCGGCTCCAATCCAGAGTTGATCGCCGACCTCTGCCGCAAGTACGCGCCGCAGGCGGTCGCGCTGCTGGAGCCGGCGGCGGTCGACGCGCTGGCGCGGCTGCTGCCCGCGCCGCGGCCCGAGCTGCTGTCCGGGATCGAGGGGCTCGTGGCGCTCGCCCGCGAGGTGGACGCCGACGTCGTCCTCTCGGCACTCGTCGGCGGCGTCGGCCTGCTGCCGACGATGGCGGCCATCCAGGCCGGGCGGACGATGGCGCTCGCCAACAAGGAGACACTGGTCATGGCCGGCCGCCTCATGACGGCGGCGGCCCGCGCGCGCGGCGTCTCGCTGCTGCCGGTGGACTCCGAGCACAGCGCGGTGTTCCAGTGTCTGGTCGGCCACAATCGCGGTGATGTGCACCGCGTGCTGCTGACCGCCTCGGGCGGGCCGTTCCGCGAGCTGCCGCGGGAGAAATTCGCGGCGGTGACGGTCGAGGACGCGCTGCGCCACCCGACGTGGAAGATGGGCGCGAAGATCACAATCGACTCCGCCACGCTCATGAACAAGGGCCTCGAGGTGATCGAGGCGCGCTGGCTCTTCGACCTGGCGCCCGATCAGGTGCAGGTCGTGATCCATCCGCAGTCGATCGTGCACTCGATGGTGGAGTACATCGACGGCTCGGTGATCGCCCAGCTCGGCGTGGCCGACATGGGCATCCCGATCCTGTACGCGCTCACGTTTCCGGAGCGTCGGCCGACGCCCTCCGCTCGGCTCGACCTCACGCGGACGGGCCCGCTGACCTTCGAGGCGCCCGACCCCGACCGCTTCCCCGCGCTGCGGCTGGCCCGGGCCGCGCTCGAGCAGGGCGGGGCGGCGCCGGTCGTGTTGAATGCGGCCAACGAGATCGCGGTGGCCGCCTTCCTGGAGCGCCGCATCGGATTCCCGGAGATCACGCAATCGATCGAGCGCGCGCTGGCCGCCGAGCCGCCGTGCGAGCTCGGATCCATCGAGGAGTGTGTCGAGGTCGACGCGCGCGCGCGGCGCCGCGTGCGCGAGTGGATCGCCGCGCGCTCCGGAGGCAGGTTGTGACAGTCACAGTCGACGTCCTCGTCATGGTGCTGCGGTTCATCATCGTCATCGGCGTGCTCATCCTCGTCCACGAGCTCGGACACTTCGCGGTGGCGCGGCTCACCGGCGTGGGCGTCGAGCGCTTCTCGATCGGCTTCGGTCCCGTGCTGCTGCGCTGGCGCGGCAAGGAGACGGAGTACTGCCTGTCGCTGATCCCGATGGGCGGCTACGTGAAGATGATGGGCGAGGAGAACCCCATCGAGGGCGGCGAGGCGCTGCCCTACGATCCGGCCAAGGCGTTCGCGCTCAAGGCGCTCTGGGCGCGCTTCCTCATCGTCTTTGCCGGCCCGGGCATGAACTTCGTCCTGGCCGTCGTGATCTTCACGCTCGTGTTCGCGACGTTCGGCCGTCCCGTGTGGCCCGCCGTCGTCGGTCGCGTGGCCGACGGCAGCCCGGCCGCCGCCGCCGGGCTCAAGACCGGCGACATCGGGGTGGAGGTGGACGGGCGGCCGGTCATGTACTGGGAGGATCTCGAGCGCACGCTCGGCGAGTCGGGCGGACGGCCCCTCACCGTGCGCGTCAAGCGCGGCAACGCCGAGCAGACGGTGACCATCACGCCGCGCCGCAAGACGACGACCGACCCGATCTTCGGCGAGCGGCGCGAGGTGTGGGACATCGGCGCCGGCCCCCAGCTGATTCCCCAGATCAGCTCGGTGCTTCCCGACTCGCCCGCGCAGCAGGCGGGCCTGCAGGCCGCCGACGTCGTGCTCGCCGTGGCCGGGCAGCCCGTCTACACGCCCGAGGATCTCGTCGAGGCCATCCGCACGCGGCCCGGCCAGCCGCTGCCCATCACCGTCGAGCGCGACGGCAAGGTCCTGTCGCTCACGGTCACGCCGCGCGCGGTGACCGAGAAGTCGCCGACGACCGGACAGGAGACCACCCTCGGCAAGATCGACGCGGGCATCGCGACCAAGTCGGTGCGGTTCGAGCCGTATGGACCGCTGGCCTCCGTGCAGCATGGCGTCGTGCGCACGTGGGACGTCACGATGCTGACGCTCAAGGGCTTCTGGAAGCTCGTCTCGCGGCAGATCGACTCCTCGAACATCGGCGGGCCGATCCAGATCGCGACCGAGGCCGGACGTCAGGCGAAAGAGGGTCTCGGCCCCCTGGCGATCTTCACCGCCTTCATCAGCTTGAACCTGGCCGTGCTCAACCTGCTGCCGGTGCCGATGCTGGACGGCGGGCACCTGTTCTTCTTCCTCATCGAGGCCGTGCTCGGCCGTCCCCTGTCGCTCAAGAAGCGGGAGGCGGCCCAGCAGCTGGGTTTCGTGCTGTTGATGCTGCTCATGGTGTACGCGCTGTGGAACGATCTCAACCGGCTCGGCTGGTTCAAGTCATTCTTCGGAGGATAGCGGGCGAATGATCAACCGTCGCAAGACGCGGCAGATCCAGCTCGGCAACGTCAAGGTGGGCGGCGGGGCGCCCATCACCGTGCAGTCGATGACGAAGACCGACACGCGCGACGTGCAGGCGACGCTGCTCGAGATCTGGTCGCTGGAGGCGGCCGGCTGCGACATCGTGCGCTGCGCGGTGCCGGTGCGCGAGGCCGCCGAGAGGCTGCGCGAGATCAAGCGCCAGATCCGCATCCCCCTCGTGGCGGACATCCACTTCAACTACAAGCTCGCCCTCATCGCGCTCGAGCAGGGCGTGGACGGGCTGCGCCTGAACCCCGGCAACATCGGCGGCAAGAAGTTCGTGATGGACGTCGTGAGCCTCGCCAAGGACCGCAAGATCCCCATACGCATCGGCGTCAATGCAGGATCACTCGAAAAAGATCTTCTCGAAAAATACAACGGACCGACGGCGCAAGGAATGGTCGAATCGGCTCTGCGCCACATCCATATCCTCGAGGAATGCGATTACCAAGAGATGAAGGTCTCGCTCAAGGCATCCGACCCGCTGATGATGATCGAGGCCTACCGGATGCTCGCCGACCAGGTCGACTATCCCTTCCACCTCGGGGTGACCGAGGCGGGGACGCCCGGCGTGGGCACGATCAAGTCGTCGGTCGGTCTCGGCGCCGTGCTCTCGCAGGGCATCGGCGACACGATCCGCGTGTCGCTGTCGGCCGATCCGACCGAGGAAGTCCGCGTCGGCATCGACATCCTCAAGTCGCTCGGTCTGCGCAAGGGCGGGCTGACGTTCGTATCGTGCCCGTCGTGCGGCCGCGCCGACGTCGATCTCGTCAAGCTCGCCAAGGAAGTCGAGGACGAGTTCCGCGGCCTCAACGAGGAGATCCACATCGCGGTGATGGGATGTGAGGTGAACGGCCCGGGCGAGGCGCGCGCGGCGGACATCGGCGTCGCCGGCGGGCGGGGCATCGGGCTCATCTTCAAGGGCGGCGAGGTCATCCGCAAAGTGCCGGAGGCCGAGATCGTGAGCGCCATGCGAGAGGAGGTCGACAAGTTCGTCGCCGAGCGGAAAGCGGCGAAGGCGGCGGCGGGAGCGGCGGACTGATGGGCCAGTACGAAACGCACGTCTTCGTGTGCACCAGCGGCGACGACTGCCCGCATCGCGGCGACGTCGACGGCTTCGTGAAGTACCTGCGCGGCGAGGTCGTCAAGGCCGGCCAGCAGCAGCGGGTTCGCATCAACAAGGCGGGCTGCTTCTCGCAGTGCGGTCACGGGCCGATGATGGTCGTCTATCCCGAGAACGTCTGGTACGCGGGCGTGAAGCAGGAGGACCTGCCCGAGATCGCGCAGTCGCACATCCTCGGCGGCAAGCCGGTGGCGCGGCTCGTCTACGATCCCGGCGTGAAGGGCGCGAACAAGACGAAAGACGCGATGTAGATGCGGCTGTCGAAGTCGCTCGTTCCCACCCTGCGCGAGGATCCCGCGGACGCGGAGGCGCTCAGCCACAAGCTCATGCTCCGCGCCGGCCTGGTGCGGCAGCTCGCGGCCGGCATCTACGTGTGGCTGCCGCTGGGCCAGCGCGTGCTCGACCGCGTCAACGCCATCATCCGCGAGGAGATGAACGCCATCGGCGGGCAGGAGATCACCATGCCCGTTCTGCATCCCGCCGAGATCTGGCGCGACAGCGGCCGCTGGGACGCGATCGGGCCCGAGATGTTCCGGCTGAAGGACCGCAACGAGCGCGACATGTGCCTGGCCATGACCCACGAGGAGGTCATCGCGTGGCTGGCCGCGCGTGAGATCCGGTCGTATCGCGATCTGCCCCAGATCTGGTACCAGATCCAGACGAAGGAGCGCGACGAGGCGCGCCCGCGCTCGGGCGTGCTGCGCACGCGCGAGTTCGTCATGAAGGATTCCTACACGCTCGATCCCGACGTCGCCGCGCTGGATCGCTCGTACGCGGCACACGAGCAGGCCTATCGCAAGATCTTCGAGCGCTGCGGCCTGCGCTTCCGCGTCGTGCAGTCGGACACCGGCATGATGGGCGGCCTCGGCGCGCACGAGTTCATGGCCCCCAGCGCGGCCGGCGAGGACGAGATCGCCATCTGCAACGGCTGCGGCTACGCCGCCAACGTCGAGCTCGCGCGCGGCGTCCCCGAGCCGCCGGCGTTCCCGCAGTGGACGCGCGAGGAGGTGGCGACGCCGAACGCGAGGACGATCGCCGAGGTCGCGGCATATCTCAAAATCGACCCGCGGCTGACGATCAAGTCGCTGCTGTTCGTGGCGCCGAAGGCGGGCCCCGTGCTCGTGCTCCTGCGCGGTGATCACAACCTGCACGAGCGCAAGCTCGCGCGCGCGCTGGGCGAGGAGGCGCGGCCCGGCCATCCCGAGGAGGTCCTGCGACAGCTGCAGGCGCCCGTCGGCTCCGTGGGCCCGGTCGGGGCCCGCGTCCCGGTGCTCGCCGACGAGGCGTTGCGTGAGGGCCCCTATGTCGTCGGCGCCAACCGCGAGGGCTTTCACCTGCGCGGTGTCGTGCCGGGGCGCGACTTCCAGGCGCGCTTCGTCGACCTGCACAGCGTCGTCGCGGGCGAGGCGTGCGTGCAGTGCGGCAAAGCGCTCGAGGTCGAGCGCGTCATCGAGATCGGCAACATCTTCAAGCTCGGCACGAAGTATTCCGAAGGACTGAGCGCGAAGTACCTGGACGAGTCAGGCCAGGAGCGCCCGATCGTCATGGGCTCCTACGGCATCGGACCCGCGCGCATCGCGGCGACCGCGATCGAGCAGGGCGCCGACGCCGACGGCATCGTGTGGCCGGCGTCGATCGCGCCCTTCGATGCGCACGTGGTGCTCGTGAGCCTGCGCGATCAGGCCCAGATCGCCGCCGCCGAGTCCATCTATGCCGCGTGCCGCGCCGCCGGACTGCAGGCGGTGCTGGACGACCGCGACGAGCGGCCCGGCGTGAAGTTCAAGGACGCCGACCTGCTCGGCGTCCCCGTGCGCGTCACCGTCGGCAACGCACTCGCCAAGGACGGCGTCGTCGAGATCAAGGAGCGACGCGCGCCCCGGCGCGAGCAGCGGGTCGCGCCGGGCGCCGTCGTCGACGCGATCGGCGCGCTCGACATCGTGCCGCCCCGACCGCGCTGACGCCTGGCCCCGCCCTCACGCCCACGCGCTCAGCCCCACACACCGCCGCACGCCGCGGTCGTCTGTCCCCAGTACCTCGACCAGACGAGCAGCATCACGCTGTTGCTTTCAGTCGACGGGGAGTTCGTAGGGCGAACAAGTCGACCGACCGTAGGCGGCTAGATAGTTGTCACTGTGGGGCGTCAGCCGGGGCCGGGCGGCTTGGGAGCCCCCCCGTCTACCCCCGCCGAATCCCCGCTAAACTTGACCCCGCGCCCAACCTAGCGTATCTTCTCGAAAAAGTGGGCGTTGCCCACTTTTTTACTTTGAAGTGAAGGTGATGCAGGACGACGAGAAGCGCCTCGAGATCGAGGGAGTCGTGCAGCCCGTGCTCCGCGATCACGGGCTGACGCTCGTCGACCTGGAGTGGCGGCCGCGCCGACCCCGGGGCGTGCTGCGCTTGTTCGTGGACAAGCCGGGGGGCGTCGGCATCGACGACTGCCAGCGGCTCAGCCGCGAGGTGGCCGACGTGCTCGACGCGTCGGCGTTGATCGAGGAGGCGTACGATCTCGAGGTCTCTTCGCCGGGGCTGGACCGCCAGCTCCGAACGGATCGGGAGTTCCGCTGGGCGAGCGGCAAGCGTGTGCGCTGCTGGCTGGCCGGCGGACAGGAGGTGCGCGGGACGCTGCTCGGCATCGACGGCGGCTTCCTGCTGGTCGAGCAGGACGACAGGACGCAGGCCAAGCTCGACAAGGCGAGCATCACGAAGGCACGCCTGGATGCGGACGTGCCCTGGAGCAAACGGTCGCAGGACAGATGAACCGCGAATTGATCATGATCATCGAGCAGCTCGGACGCGAGAAGGGGATCGACAAAGAGGTCCTCTTCGAGGCGCTGGAGACTGCCCTGTTGTCGGCCTCCCGCAAGAGCCTGGGACCGGGCGACAACGTCCGCATCCACATCGACCGCAAGACCGGCGACTTCCGGATCTATCAGCGCAAGCAGGTGGTCGACGAAGTCACCGATCCGGAGACCCAGATCGCGCTGGCTGAGGCCAAGGCCCTCAATCCCGAGGCCGAGGTCGGCGTCGAGCTCGAGCTGCTGCAAGACCGGCCGCTGCAGGATCTCGGACGCATCGCCGCGCAGACCGCCAAGCAGGTGATCCTCCAGAAGGTCCGCGACGCCGAGCGCGAGGGCATCTACTCCGAGTTCGTCGGCAAGGAAGGACAGATCCTGCGCGGAGTCGTCCACCGGATCGAGAAACGCAATGTGATCCTCGAGGTCGGCAAAGCCGAGGCGATCCTGCCCGAGCGCGAGCAGATTCCCGGCGAGCGCTACAACCCCGGCGATCGCGTGCGCGCCTACGTGCTCGAAGTGAGGCGAACGGCCAAGGGGCCGCAGATCTCGCTCTCGCGCACGCACCCGGGTTATCTCGCGCGGCTGTTCGAGACGGAGATCCCCGAGATCCAGGAGGGGATCGTGATCGTCAAGGCCACCGCCCGCGAAGCCGGCGAGCGCGCCAAGGTCGCCGTCGCCTCCACCAAGCGCGACGTCGACCCGATCGGCGCCTGCGTGGGATTGCGCGGGACGCGCATCCAGGTGATCAGCCGCGAGCTGCGCGGCGAGAAGATCGACATCATCGAGTGGTCGAACGACCCCGCGTCGTTCGTGGCGCGCGCGTTGTCGCCCGCCAAGGTGTCGTCGGTGACGATCAGCGACGAGGCGGCCGAGGGCGGCGAGCCCCATGCGGAGACCCAGACCGCAGCGCTGGTCGTCGTGCCCGACAACCAGCTCTCGCTCGCCATCGGCAAGAAGGGTCAGAACGCGCGGCTGGCGGCGAAGCTGACCGGCATGCGGATCGACATCAAGAGCGAGTCGGAGGTCGAGGCCGAGCGCGCGGAGGCCGAGCACGCGGAGGCCGCGCGCGCGGCGCTGTCCACGCTCCCCGGTGTGACGCCGGAGATGTTCCACGCACTCGTCGAGACGGGGCTCGTCTCGCCGCGTGCGGTGGCGGCGGCCGGCCGCGACCGACTGGCGTCGCTGCCCGCGGTCGGCGGCGCCGCCGACGCGATCGTGGCCGCGGCCGAGGCGTGGGTGGCGGAACGCGAGCCGAAGGAGACGCACGAGGACGACGGCGCGGTGGCGGAGCCGGAGCACCCGCCCGCGACCGCGTGACGAGGAAGCGCTCGGAGCCGATCCGAACGTGTCTGGGGTGCCGCCGCCGGCGCCCCAAGGGGGAGATGCTGCGGCTGGTGCGCGCCGCGGATGGTCGGGTGAGCGTGAACGGCACCGGGCCGGGACGCGGCGCGTACGTGTGTCAGGATCCGCAGTGCCGGGAGCGGGCGCTCAAGCCTGAACGGCTGGCGCACGCGTTCCGCCGGCCGAGCGAAGCGAGGACGGCATCGATCGAAACCGTGGTTTCGGGGAGGTGAGGGGACTGTGGCGGCAACGAAAGTAAAAGTCATCGATCTGGCGAAGGAGCTCGGCGTCACGAGCAAGGACCTGATGCTCGCGGCCGAGGAGATGGGACACAAGGGCGTGCGCGCCATGACTCCCCTCGACGCGAAGCTGGCCAACGACCTGCGCACGAAGCTGGGCAAGGGCCGCGATCTGCCCGAAGAGCCGGTCAAGCCCAAGCGCGTGCCGAAGCCGAAGGCCCCGGTGGAGCTCGGCCCCGACGGCACGCCGATCAAGAAGCCCGCGCGCGCGAAGAAGGCGAAGCCGGCGGACGCCGAGGAAGAGACGGCGATCGAGGTCAAGCCGGCGGCGACGATCGTCAAGCCGAAGCCGGCCGAGATCCCCGGTCAGCCGCCGACCATCGTCCCCAAGCCGAGCGAGATCACGCCCGAGCCGACGCGCGTCGCCCCCGTCACGCCGCCGCCGGCGGAGCCGGTGAAGCCCGCCGCGGCGGCCGCGCCTCCGGCGCCGCCGAAGCCGGAGCCGAAGATCGTTCCGTTCCGCCCGCTCGAGCGTCCGGCGGCGCCGCCGCCCATGCGCCCGTCGCGTCAGCCCGCGGGGCCGTTCGCCCCGCCGCGCGTGACGCAGGGGCCGCTGCGTCCGGCGGCGCCGCCTCCGCCGCTGCGTCCGGCCGCCCCGCGCCCGGCGGCCCCCGCCGCCACCGCCGCGCCTCCGCCCCCGAAGCCCGTCGCCGAGCCGCCGGCCGCGCGCGTCACGGCGCCCGCCGCCGTCGTCGAGGCGCCGCCGGCGCCGCCCGCGGAGGTTCGCCGCGAGCTCATCCGCGTGCCGGAGTCGGTGACCGTCGCGGAGCTGGCCGAGAAGATGCGGCGCAAGTCGGGCGAGGTGATCAAGGGGCTGCTCGAGCTGGGCGTCATGCGCATGGTCAACGACCTGCTCGACCCCACGGAGGCCAAGCTCGTCGCCGACAAGTTCGGCTTCGACGTCGAGATCCGCTCGGTGGAGGGCGACATCCTCGAGGAGGAGGACACCGACACCGGCGCGCGGCAGCTGCGGCCGCCCGTCGTCACCGTCATGGGCCACGTCGACCACGGCAAGACGTCGTTGCTCGACGCCATCCGCAAGTCGAAGGTCGCCGAGAAGGAGTTCGGCGGCATCACCCAGCACATCGGCGCGTACCAGGTGATGACCAGTCACGGCAAGGTGACCTTCCTGGACACGCCGGGTCACGAGGCGTTCACGGCGATGCGCGCGCGCGGCGCCCAGGCCACCGACATCGTCATCCTCGTCGTCGCCGCCGACGACGGCGTGATGCCCCAGACGCAGGAGGCCATCAACCACGCCCGCGCCGCCAACGTGCCGATCATCGTGGCCGTCAACAAGATCGACAAGCCCGAGGCCGATCCCGATCGCGTCAAGCGCGAGCTGGCGAATCTCGAGCTCGTGCCCGAGGACTGGGGCGGCCAGACGATCTTCGTACCGACCTCCGCGAAGAAGGGCACCGGCATCGATCAGCTCCTCGAGATGACCGCGCTGCAGTCCGAGATCCTGGAGCTGAAGGCGAACCCCAACCGTGCGGCCAAAGGCGTCATCATCGAAAGCCGACTGGACCGGGGCCGTGGTCCCGTGGCCACCGCGCTGATCCAGAACGGCACGCTGAAGGAAGGCGACGCGATCGTGGTCGGCGCGCACTCGGGGCGCATTCGCGCGCTCATCGATCCCACCGGCAAGAAGGTGGCCTCGGCGGGGCCGTCGGACCCCGTCGAGGTGCTCGGCCTGTCCGGCGTACCGTCCGCCGGCGACGTCATCGTCGCCGTCTCGGACGAGCGCAAGGCCCGCCAGATCGCCACCATGCGCGCCGACCGCGCGAAGGGCGTGGGCAAGGCGTCCACGCGCATCACGCTCGAGGGCCTGCAGAAGCAGATTCAGACGGGCGAGGTGAAGGAGCTGCGCCTCATCCTCAAGGCCGACGTGCAGGGCTCGGTGGAGGCGCTCGCGCAGTCGCTCGAGCAGCTGTCGACCGACGAGGTGAAGCTGAAGGTGATCCATTCCTCAGTCGGCGCCATCAACGAGAGCGACGTCATGCTCGCATCGGCCTCGGGCGCGATCGTGCTCGGCTTCAACGTGAAAGCGGAGCCCAAGGCGAGCCAGCAGGCGCAGGCCAACGGCGTGGACCTGCGCGCCTACAACGTCATCTACGAGGCGATCAACGACCTCAAGGCCGCGCTCGCCGGCATGCTGGCGCCCGAGATCCGCGAGACGATCGTGGGCCGCGCGCAGGTACGGCAGATCTTCGTCATCAGCAAGCTCGGGCCGATCGCGGGCTCCTATGTGTCGGAGGGCAAGATCGTGCGCGCCGCGAAGGTACGGGTGCGCCGCGGCGACGAGGTGATCGGACAGGGCACCGTCACCTCGCTCAAGCGGTTCAAGGACGACGTCCGCGAGGTGCTGAACGGCCAGGAGTGCGGCATCGGCGTCGAGGCGGTGCCGGGGATCCAGGCGGGCGACGTGCTCGAGGTGTTCTCGACGGAAGAGGTCGCGCGCACACTGTAGCGCGCGGCGCGGGAGGGGCCGTGGCCGCGCGCGTGGCGCTGGGGATGGTGGAGCTGCACCTGCCGGACGTGGACTCGCTCAAGGGCAAGCGCCACGTCCTCAAGGGGCTCAAGGAGCGGGTGCGCGCCCGCTTCGAGGTCTCGGTGGCCGAGGTCGACCACCAGGACACCTGGCAGCGCGCCACGCTCGCGCTCGCCTACGTCTCGTCCGACGCGCGTCACGCCAACGAAGTCGTGTCCAAGGCCATGGACTTCATCGAGGACCACGTCGAAGGCATGGTGCTCGACACGACGGTGGAGATTCTCTGATGCAGGGCAAGCGACTCGACCGCGTGAATCAGCTCATCAAGGAAGAGATCTCGATGCTGCTGCAGCGCGAGCTGAAGGACCCGCGGCTCGGCTTCGTGACCGTCACCGAGGTGGAGACCTCGAAGGATCTGCGCTCGGCCAAGATCTTCGTCTCCGTCCTCGGCGACGACGCGCAGTGGAAGGCCTCGATGGCGGCGCTCGAGAGCGCGCGCGGCTTCGTGCGCAACTGGCTGCGCCAGCACCTGGATCTGAGAGTGACGCCCGAGCTCGACTTCCGTCCCGACCACTCGCTCGAGCACGCCGCGCGGATCCAGTCGATCCTCAAGCAGGTGCGCGCCTCTGGCTCGTGACGCGGGCCGCGTGAACGACGCGCTGCGGGTGCCGGGCGACGTCGTGGCCGCTCTCGACCGCCGCCCCGGGCGCGCGCTCATGCTGGGGCACGTGCATCCCGACGCCGACGTGCTCGGCACGCTGCTCGCGATCGGCGAAGCGCTGCGGACGCGGGGCTGGTCCGTCGTCGCGGGCGGGCCGCATCCGGCGCCGGGCGCGCTGTCTTTCCTGCCGGGCGTCGAGGGCTACGAGGTGCTCAAGACCCTCGACGGCCCCTTCGACGTCGTCGTGCTCACCGATTGTCCCAATCCCGACCGCACCGAGGGGCTCATCGACGCGGCGAAGCGCGCGTCGCCGATGGTCGTCAACATCGATCACCATCCCGACAACCGCCGCTACGGCACCATCGACTGGGTCGACGTCGACGCCGCCGCCACCGGCGAGATGGTCTATCGCCTGCTGACCGCGGTGGGCGCGCCCCTCACGCCCTCGATCGCGACCAATCTCTTCACCGCCGTGCACACCGACACCGGCTCGTTCCGCTACTCGAACGTGACGGCCGAGACGTTCCGGATCGCCGCCGCGCTCACGGCCGCCGGCGCCCGGCCCGAGGTCGTGTCGTCGGCGCTGTACGAGCGGCGCGCGCCCGACGCGCTGCGGCTGCTCGGCGAGTCGCTCGCGCGCGTGCGCGTGAGCGAGGACGGCCGCGTGGCGTGGCTGGCGCTGCCGGCCGGCGCCGTGCCCGAGCGGTTCATCGAGTCCGAGGAGCTGGTGAACTATCCACGCTCGATCGGCAGCGTGAAGGTCGCCTGCCTGCTGCGCGAGCTCGGCGGCGGCCGCGTCAAAGTGAGCCTGCGCGCCAAGGGCGAGGTGGACGTCAACAAGATCGCGGCAACGTTCGGCGGCGGCGGCCACGCCAACGCCGCCGGCTGCACGATCAGCGGACCGCTCGACGCGGTCACCCGCCGGGTCCTCGACGCCGTCGGCGCGGCCCTCGCCGCGCCCCGATGACCGCGCCGTCGTCGGGCATCCTCGTCGTCGACAAGACGGCGGGCGCGACGTCGTTCGACGCCGTGGCGCTGGCGCGCAAGCGGTTGGGCGTGCGGCGCATCGGCCACGCCGGCACGCTGGATCCCGCGGCCACCGGGGTCCTGCCGCTGCTCATCGGCGAGGCGACGAAGCTGACGCCGTATCTGATGGAGCACGACAAGGAGTACGTCACCATCGTTCGCTTCGGCGTCACCACCGACACCCACGATCTCGCCGGCCGCGTGCGCTCCGAAACGCCGGTGACGGGGCTCACGCGCGAGCGGCTCGAGACCGCCTGCCGCGCGTTCGTCGGTCGGATCCGCCAGGTCCCGCCGATGTACTCCGCGGTCCACCACGAAGGCCGCCGCCTCTACGAGCTGGCGCGCGAGGGCGCCGAGGTCGAGCGCACGCCGCGCGACGTCGACGTGCGCACGATCGAAGTCCAGGCCGTGGAGGCGGCCAGCGCGACGCTGCGCATCGTGTGCGGCAAGGGGACGTACGTGCGCGTGCTCGCCGCGGACCTCGGCAGCGCACTCGGCTGGGGCGCCGCCGTCGAGCGGCTGGTGCGCACGCGCGTCGGGCCCTTTGCGCTGTCCGATGCGCTCGCCTGGCGCGAGCTCGACGAGGCGCCGGCGTCGGCGCTGTGGGCGCGCGTGCTGCCGCTCGACGCTGGGCTCGCGCACCTGCCGGCGGCGCGGCTCGACATCGGCGGCGCGCGGCGCTTCGTCCACGGCCAGCCCGCCGAGGTGGCGCCGCCGGTGGCGGCGGGATCCCTCGCACGGGTCTACGACGCCGCCGGCGTGCTGCTCGGTGTGGGCGAGGCGGCGCCGACCGGCGCCAGCGTCCGGCCGGTGAGAATGGTGCATGCGGATCGTCAGGGGCCTTCCGTCCGTCCCGCGTGAGCGCCGGCCGAGCGCCGTGGCGCTGGGGGTCTTCGACGGCGTCCACCTCGGCCATCGCGCGATCCTCGGCGCGGCCGTCGCGCACGCGCGGGCGACCGGCTCGCCCGCGCTCGCGTGCACGTTCGAGCCGAATCCGCTGGAGGTCCTGCAGCCCGACCGGGCACCGCTGCCGATCACGACGCTCGACGAGCGGCTCGAGCTCATCGCCGCCTGCGGCGTCGATGGCGCCATCGTGCTCACCTTCACGCGCGAGCTCGCGGCGGTCGAGCCGGAGGCGTTCGTGAAGGACGTGCTCGTAGACCGGCTCGCCGCGCGCCAGGTCGTGGTCGGGTTCAATCATCGGTTCGGCCGCGGTGCGCGCGGTGACGCGGCGCTGCTGCGCGAGCTGGGCGCCCGCGACGGGTTCAGTGTGGACGTCATCGCGCCGCTGACGGTCGACGGTGTTCCGGTGTCCTCCACCGCGATTCGCGCCGCGCTCGGCCGAGGCGATCTCGAAGCCGCCGCGCGGATGCTCGGCCGACCCTACACGCTGCCCGGCAAGGTGGTGGCCGGCGCCGGCCGCGGCCGGACGCTCGGCTTTCCGACGGCCAACGTCGCGCCCGACCGGCCGGTGCTGGTGGCGCCGGGCGTGTACGCGTGCACGGTCGAGGTCGCGGGCCAGCCCCGCCGGGCGGTCGTCAACGTCGGCGTCCGCCCGACGTTCGGCGAGGACACGCTGGCCGTGGAGGCTTATCTGCTCGATTTCTCGGGAAACCTCTATGGTCAGACCGTTCGCTTAGCGTTCATGTCCCGGGTGCGTGAGGAGCGGCGGTTCCCGAGCGTCGACGCGCTGCGTGCCCAGATCGCCGACGACGTGGAGACGGCCCGCCGGCGTCTCTGACCCGATTCCTTTACTTCGAGCGGCCCTCGTGATAAAGTGTCCGCTATCTCTAGACGATACAAAGGTTTTTTGGAACCCGCCCTGGGGAGTTATCTCTGGGACGTGGCGATTGGAGGCCCCCGATGCCGCTGACTGTCGACCGCAAGAAGAGCTTGATCGAGCAGTTCAAGACCCATGAGGGCGACACCGGGTCGCCCGAGGTTCAGATCGCGCTTCTGACGGAGCGGATTAACGGACTGACCGAGCATTTCAAGACCCACGCGAAGGACCATCACTCGCGCCGGGGGCTGCTGATGCTGATCGGGAAACGGCGGGGGCTCCTGGAGTATTTGAAGAACAAGGACACCGGGCGGTACCGAACCGTCATCGACAAGCTCGGTATCCGCCGATAGTCCGAATCGTAATGCAGTGCATGGCTGGTCCTCGGTCGGAATGAACCCGGGGGCCCAAAGCGTTCGCCGGGATCCGGCAGAATCGCGAGGACAAGCGCTCACATGAATCAGGCTCACACCGTTTCGCTCGACATCAATGGCCAAGCCCTCTCCCTCGAGACCGGCAAGGTCGCCAAGCAGGCCGACGGCGCCGTCGTCGTGCGCTACGGCGGCAGCATGGTGCTCGCCACGTGCGTGGCGTCCAAGACGGCCCGCGACGGCCAGGACTTCTTCCCGCTCACCGTCGAGTACCGCGAGCGTGCCTACGCGGGCGGCCGTATTCCCGGCGGGTATTTCAAGCGCGAGGGCGCTCCGGTCAAGAAGGAGACCCTCACGGCGCGGCTGATCGATCGGCCGATCCGCCCGCTGTTCCCGGACGGGTTCAAGAACGAGGTGCAGGTGATCTGCCTCGTGATCTCCGGTGATCAGGAGAACGACCCCGATGTGCTGGCGATCAACGGCGCCTCCGCCGCGTTGTGCCTGTCGGGAATGCCCTTCGACGGGCCCGTCGGCGCGGTGCGCGTGGGCCAGATCGACGGGCAGTTCGTCGTGAATCCCACGACCGAGCAGCGCACCGTCTCGACGCTGGAGCTCGTGATCGCCGGCACCGAGGACGCCATCCTGATGGTGGAGGCAGGCGCCCGGGAGGTCCCCGAGGAGACCATGCTGGAGGCGATCGCCTTCGGTCACGATCACTGCAGGCGTCTGGCGAAGACGCAGAAGGAGCTCGCCAGCCGCGCGGCCACGCCGCGGTGGGCGTTCGATCCCAACGCGGGCCGCGACCCCGCCCTCGAGGCGCGCGTGCGCGAGCTGGCGAAGGCGAAGCTGGCGGAGGCGCTCGCCACCCCGGACAAGCACGCCCGCGCGGTAGCCGTGAATCACGTGTTCGACGAGGTGTGGGCGGCCCTCGGCGCCGACGAGTCGAAGAAGGCCCAGGCGCGCCTGGCCTTCGAGGCCGCGGAGTCGGCCGAGCTGCGCCGGATGATCGTCGAGCAAAATCTCAGGTTGGACGGCCGCAAGCCGAACGAGATCCGGCCGATCACGATCGAGACCGGATACCTGCCGCGGGCGCACGGCTCGGCGCTGTTCACCCGTGGCGAGACGCAGGCGCTCGTATCGGCCACGCTGGGCACTAAGAACGACGAGCAGAAGATCGAGGCGCTGGAGGGCGAGTCGTACCGCCACTTCCTGCTCCACTACAACTTCCCGTCGTTCTCGGTGGGAGAGG
>WNEW01000483.1_pt1 | contig 18963 bp, 16 predicted proteins | sample 5399891 | NCBI WGS metagenome assembly WNEW01 (sample SAMN13153336, study PRJNA577476) | soil metagenome | isolation source: 40 cm grassland meadow soil pre-rain plot 5 | place: USA:California | collected 2015-09-08 | reverse complement strand
TACCTCATATTGTCTGGTCGACCGCTACCTTTCCTCTTCTCGCCGCCATTCCCAAGGCGCCTGAGAGGATTAAGAGGATCGAAACCTGCGAGGGCCCTCCATAGTACTATCGCGTTGTCCACCGGCTTTGTGCTGCGGTGAGGACCATGATCTTTGATTCTTTTAGTATATGCTAGGCCCGGTCCGGGACTATTTTTCAGAAGAATGGACGTTCATCCAGCGACTTCCGGAGATAGTTTATATTCGTTCGTACCAGGGCTAACTCTTCAAACGTTTCGTCATCGTGACTTCAGAGTTGGAGAAGATGGTCTCAGGCACAGGAGTAGAGGGGCCAGCCTACGAGAGGTTTCACATCGAAGCAAAATCTGCCGACCACGTATACAATGTGCCTAACAAGTTTGACGTTCATGCAAAGAGACTCCGGCTTGCGGCGATGCTCATCCACGAAACAATCCGATACAGGTTCAACCGAGACATTGTTCTCAGTAGACCATGCATCTACGGCGTTTTCAGCGGCCGATTAGGCGGCTTCAAACCGATCAAACAACGATGCGTTGGTTGCATGAGGTGTGTTCAGGAGTATCCTCACATTATGCAGGTTAACTATGGCAAAAAATACAGGGAACTCGGCGATTTGCATTGGACACCCGAGTCCGTCTTTACTATTCTCTACGAATCCTCAACCGGTAAAATCCCTGTCAAAGGAATGGGGTACAAGGGAAGCTTCAGCGGTGAAGGATGGGACGGCATCTGGACGGACATGTCGGAGATCGTCCGCCCAACAAGAGACGGAGTTTTCGGCAGAGAATACATCTCAACGTCTGCCGACATTGGAAGCAAACCGTTCTTTCTCGATTTCTCATCTAGCGAGGACGTGACAGGAAAAAAAATTAGACTTCTCCAATCTTCGCTACCCATAATGCTACAACCGCCAGAGAGTTCGAAACTCGACATTGGCATTGCAGTGAAACAGTCCGCTTCCAAACTAGGAATCTATCATATGTCCAGATATCCGCTCAACGCCTATGAGGAGGATCCTTGGTACGTACCAATCGTCGACAAAGTCAATCTTGGAAAGCTCAATCTGGACAGAGCTCCAATGATAGAAGTCGACCTTTTCGCCTCCAATCGAGGTCTTATCGGTGAACTTCGACAACGGTACCCATCGAAACTAATCAGTGCCCGATTGAAAATTGATGAGGCAGCGGAAGATGAGGCTTGCAGGCTGGTTAGTGATGGAGCTGACGTCATTCATCTTTGCGCTGACTATCATGGCTTCGACTACTCGAAAACCCATTCGCATATCTCACACGGGTTGAGACGGGTTCACACGCGGCTTGTAAACGAGGGGATTCGCGACCGCATTACGCTGATCGCGAGCGGCGGGATTACTCGCGCTGAACACGTGCCCAAAGCGATCATTTGTGGAGCTGACCTTGTTGGACTCGACACAACACTTCTCGTAGCTCTTCAGTCGGTGTTCAAAGGCGAAACGAGAGATCGGAACGATTGCAGACTCGCTTCTAGGAAAGTCGACGTAATATGGGGAGCTCAGCGTCTCATCAACCTTATGGCCTCATGGCACGACCAGTTGATCGAGATTCTCAGCGCGATGGGAATGCGGGACGTCAGAAGATTGCGTGGCGACGTGGGACGATCCATGACCGATGAGGAGTTGCGGGAACAATCATTCGAAGGGATCCAGAAGCTATCATGATCAACAATCAAGCCGGAATCAATGAGAAGCACTCAGAACGAATCCATCACGGGCTGAATGTCCTTCCGAGTTTGAAATATGGAATACCTGGAGGATTAGGTAACAAGCGATGGACCGGCGAGTTACTCTTGTCAACCTACCTGCAGGCATCTACAGGCCAGCCGCCCAGTAACGGCCTGGAATACCGGATCGGCGATTCAGGTGGCGGATTCGACATTCTCACTTGGAGGAAACCTGGGGATATGCCTAGGTTAGCGACGGAGGAAGTAGATCTCGGGATTCCTCTCAATAAACGCGCTGATGGCGCCAAGTTGAGCATACCATTCCCGTTCTATGGTGGCGGAATGTCATTCGGCTCCATCAGTCTAAACTTCATGATCGCTCGAGCGAGAGCGGCTGAGAGACTTGGCACGTACATGAGTACTGGCGAGGGAGGATATCCTGAGCAGTTGGTTCCTTACAAGGACCATATCATTACACAGGTTGCTACTGGAATGTTTGGTGTCCGCGAAGAGACGATGCAATATGCTCCAATTCTTGAGTTCAAGTACGCCCAAGGCGCGAAGCCCGGACTTGGCGGCCACCTACTGGCAGACAAAGTGACCTCAGAGGTGGCTAGGATGCGAGAGTCCTCGATGTTCACGAGCCTGTACTCTCCGTTTCCCTTCCACAGCGTATACTCGGTGGAGGATCACAAGAAGCATGTGGACTGGATCAAGACCGTCAATCCTCGTGCCTTGGTCTCAGTCAAAGTGTCCACTCCAACCGATGTGGACATGGTTGCCATAGGAAGCTACTACGCTGGGGCCAACATAATCCACATCGACGGTGGCTATGGAGGAACCGGTGCTGCGCCGGAGATCGCGAAGAAGAACATTGCGATGCCTATCGAGTACGCGATCCCTAAGGTTCACAGGTACCTGGTCTCAGAAGGTGTCAGGGACGAAATCGTGTTGATGGCTAGTGGCGGAATAAGGACAGCTGACGATATTGCGAAGGCCATAGCACTTGGGGCTGATGGATGTGTGGTGGCTACAGCGGAGGCCGTTGCGGTCGGATGCACTCACTGCGGGAACTGTGAGAGAGGACGGGGATGCCAGGTTGGAATCACGACGACAGATCCAGAATTGTCCCGGTTGATTACGCCTGAATGGGGCGAGCAGAGGATAGTGAATCTATTCAACGCCTGGACGACGCGGCTAAGATCCTTATTGGCAGAGCTGGGACTGAAGAGTATACGTGAGTTGAGGGGGAGAACTGACCTTCTTGTCAGGTACAAGTAGTATGAATGGGATCGAATTGAGAGAGATTGTCGAGTCGATAGTTCGGTCTCGATTCAAGCTCCCGATCGCAACTGAAATGGTCGAGAAGTCTGAAGCTGAGGGTGGATGCGGTGTAATAGGAGTCGCTTGCACCGTGCCAATAGAGGGGAAGTATCTCCTTCAATCGTTGGTTCAAATGAAGAACCGCGGCAATGGAAAAGGTGGCGGGATTGCGGCTGTTGGACTCGTTCCCGAGCAACTGAGTGTTACGCGTCAAGTGTTGGATGACGACTATCTCATTCAGATAGCATACCTTGAGTCAGGGGTCAGGGACGAGGTCGAAAACGAATTCCTCAACTCAAATTTCATTGTTGACCATAGCTCGAGGATAGAGACAGTCAGCGACTATCAAAGTATCCAGGGTCTAGAAGTGCAGCCGCCCCTGGTTTACAGATACTTCTGCCGCATTAGACCAGGGGTCCTAGAAGAGTTCGTACATGCCAACAAACTGGCCGGGGTGGAGCGATCTGCTGCGGAGGACGAGTTCATCTACCAAACCAGCTACCGTTTGAACCATCGATATTATTCGTCTCTCGGCGAGAAGAAGGCGTTCGTCCTATCACACGGGAAAGATATGCTAGTCCTCAAACTGGTTGGGTATGGAGACGATGTGGTACGATACTACAAGCTTGAGGATTTCAAGGCCAACATATGGATCGGACATCATCGTTATCCGACGAAAGGACGAGTCTGGCATCCTGGAGGCGCACACCCGTTCATCGGACTACACGAAGCACTCGTGCACAACGGCGACTTTGCGAACTATCACTCAATAGTCGAGTATTTGGCCCAGCGTGGCATCCGTCCACTGTTTCTGACTGACACTGAGGTTTCTGTTCTATTATTTGATCTTTGGAGCAGGGTCTACCATTATCCATTGGAATATCTTGTGGAGGCGATGGCTCCGACAACCGAAAGAGACTTTCACATGCTTCCGGTTGAGAAGCAACGATTGTACGGATTGGTACAAGCGACGCATATTCATGGCTCGCCTGATGGTCCGTGGTTCTTCATCGTCGCAAAGAACGATCCTAGAACTGGGGAGAAGCAGTTGCTCGGGATCACTGACACGTCGATGTTGCGTCCTCAGGTTTTTGCTATCCAGGACGGGCCAGTGAAGGTGGGTGTCATTGCTTCGGAGAGGCAGGCGATCAATGCCATGTTGCGCCGTTTGGCTGAGGATGGGAAGGTCCCGGCGAGATTTGCGGATATGTATTGGAACGCTAGGGGTGGAAGTTACACTGATGGGGGGACTTTTGTGTTCACTTTGAAAGATGCTGATGCAGGTGTCAAAAGGTTGGAGTACACTGACAAGTTCGGTCAAGAGGTTGTTGTACCAAGTGGACAATGTCACCAGGTACTCTCCTCTCATCCCGGTCTGGGTCTGAGCGCAAGCGTGGCTCAACAACTTCAAGGCCTTGAACAGATGCATGCAGATAGGTCGAGTCTCTTCCAATATCTCGGTCCATTGTTGAAGAATGGAAGCTTCGACTATGTAGTTGGTTTGGTCGAGGAGTTGGAGAGGCTGGGTTCTAGGGGTCAGGGCAGCTTCTGGTTTGCGGTCGAGGCTTTGACTATGTTGTACGATAGGATCTATGATAGCGGGGAAAAGAGGCGTGCTTCTCTACTGCAAGTGTATGATGATGCGCTAACTAGGATGTTCTCGTCGATTCCTCTGTTGGATGGGGATCGTGGCCTTGAGTTTGTCAAGTTGGACTGGGCATCAAGGAAGAGATTGCTTCCTCCCTTGAAGATGGATAATTTGTTGGCGGTGGACGCGTTGGATTTTCCAGTTGAAGGTAGTGAGAGTATGGCGAGGTATCTTGTCGATTGTTATCAGAAGGGTTGGAGGAGATTGGTGGCGTTTAATCTTCGCGGGCACAGGTTCATCGCGAACGGGCTTGGGCCTGGGACGAGTGGCCTTCGTCTTGACTGTTATGGGGACGTGGGTGATTATGTTGGGTCGGGGATAGATGGTGCTGAGGTGAATGTCCATGGCGCTGCTCAGGATCAGGTGGCTCAGATTATGAAGAGTGGGAAGCTAGTAGTTCATGGAGATGTGGGGCAGGCGTTCATGTATGCCGCGAAGGGCGGAGACGTCTATATTCTGGGAAACGCTGCCGGTAGGCCTTTGATCAATGCTGTCGGTCGGCCACGGGTGGTGATCAATGGGACATGTTTGGATTACTTGGCGGAATCGTTCATGGCTGGTGATCCGTACAATGGTGGTGGATTTGTGATAGTTAATGGATTGAGACCGACACATGATGGACGGTTTGTCGAGCAGGCTTCACCTTATCCAGGTGGTAATTTGTTCTCTTTGGCATCTGGTGGAGCGTTGTATATTCGGGATCCTCATTGTTTGTTGTCGAGTGATCAGTTGAATGGTGGGCGTTTGGCTGAGTTTACTGAGAGGGATTGGGGGTTGGTGAGGCCGTACTTGGAGGAGAACGAGCGATTGTTTGGTATAGGTATTGAGCGGGACTTGTTGACTGTGGGGGGAGAAGTATTGTCTCCGGGTAAGGTGTACAGGAAGGTTGAGCCCGTTATGTTGCTGGAATTGACGTAGGAGATGGGTGTGAAAGTGAAAGTGTTCCTGTCTGTGGCTGGAGAAAATAATGGGGGAGGGGGGATCAATAACAATTCTTAGGGTATTTTTCGAAAATGCCTGTAAAACTTTTTCTTTATGTGAACTTTTGTCCTCATGGACTTCTTTGTGGTGAGTTTGTCCCGTTAGGGTAGTTGGAGAACAGGGGGTGTGAAGGTGTCGGGAAAGTGTCTCTTTCACGTCTTGAGACAAGTGAATCAGCCCCCCTTTTTTACAACTTAACCTTCTCAGGCGCCTCAAAATGAGCGAGATCTGCTGTAACTCGCTCATTATGCTGGGAATAGCATTTTGCGGAAACGGGTTTATTCATTTAAACATAGCGGAAATTTATGAGGAGATCATCAGGGGCCTGAATTAGTGAGCCGGAATTGGCGATCAGGGCTCAAAGTCCGCGATTTCGGTATTGCCAACTGCCCAGAGGTTAATTTTCTAAAAGGGAAGAGCACGTTCGAAGCTTGAACAAAGTGGCTCGGCTCGGACGAAGGTGTACTATGCCGGGTTTGGGGTGTTGCGAGGCTTGGCTTGTTCCATTCCGTTGCCATCTGAACATTTTCATCGGGAGGTTTGCCGTTCGCCGCGGAAAGCCCATTTATTCCCCCGGTTATGCTTGGGGCGTCTATTCCCTTGGTACCCAGAAGCCCAGCGACTCTCAAAGAGGTAGCATCGACCATGCAAGCTAGGAGAACCTTCCGTCTATCCGGGATCAAGGTCTTCAACGTCTCCGGAAGTTTCTCCGTGGAGATTAGAGTCTGGACATCCTGCGCCCTGGTATTCTTACTCTATCCGGTTTGAGTCCGAGACTGGAAGCGATGAGTTGGACTCCTTCGCTTCTGGGTGCGAAGGCGGTGTGGGTCCAGAGAACGGTGCCATAATCCTGGGTCTTGGATCTTGCTTCTTCAACCGTTAACTCGTACCTCTTCTCTTCAGCGAATGGTCCGAGAGTCTTCTGGTACTTTTCGACACCGTCAGCAAGTATGACGACGAATCTTTCGCCTACTCCATAATTCAGCATTTGAAGAGTAGCATAGAGTGCGAAGGCACCGCTTTCTCCAATATCGTATCCTTTTCTCACGAGGTATCTGAATGATGGTTTGGCCGCAAAGTCGGCCTCGTGCTGGCCAAGATATTGATCTGGACGATAGAATTTCAGACCGATGGACTTGTCCTTTGTTCGTATCCTGGCCACGTCCTGGTTATTGAGTGGATAGACTATGTGCAGATTCTTCTTTCCATATTTTTTCTGAGTGTATTTACTCAGTCCGGTTGCTGTTCCTCCGGTCCCAAAGGTCGTGACTATTCTGAAATCTTCTAGGGAGTATCCGTGCCGGAGGATTTGTTGATCTATCTCTGGCCCGGTGCCCGAGGACGGAATATACATGAGCGGTTCACTCTCGACATTGAAGAATGTGACTCGGAACACTTTCAAAAGTTCTAGCTTCAGTGGAGTCTTCTTGGTAGATCGTCCGGGGAACAATAACTTGCTGGAGAATAGTTTCGAGTTGAACCATATCAGTGTGGACGTTCAGAACTCGACAAGCAACAACTTCTACCACAACAGCTTCTGTCCCAAGACCAACACAAACTGCTTCAGGCATGTGAACTACATTTTTCCTAACGATATGATGACCGACATTTGGGACAATCGGAGCCTTGGCACAGGCCCAAGAGGAGGGAACTATTGGGACAATTACACTGGAACCGATGGAGACCATAACGGGATCGGTGATATGCCATACATTGTGAACGGTTTCGCCTTGGACAACTATCCCCTGATGGTACCATTCGTCCCGGTTCCATTGGCAATTTATCGACGGAGGAGGAAACGATTGAAAGGGTCAGCATCGGAACCAGGGACAACGGGTAAGGAATGTCGATGAGTAGACCAGAAATGTCCTAGACAACTAGGACTGCTGACGATCAACCAGGGTCTTGCTTGATGCGAAAAGGATAATTGTGACTTCGCAGAATCTAACGCGAAGGTCCATGAGGATTCCCCTGTTCGCTTCAGCTATGCTATTGACCCTATTGGCCGTGACTTCACCCTCGCTACTTCACAATGCTGTGCCGGTCAATGCCCGTGTTGCCACTGGTGCCGTTACTACTGGACCCCTCGCGGCTTTCACTTACAACCCCTGCGTTATGTGCGCGGTGATGGGAGACCTTGTCTTCTTCAACGGGAATTGGAGCATAAGCCCGAACGGGTCAATATTCTCCTACACGTGGGACTTTGGAGACGCGTCGCCCCTGTACAAGACGACCAGTCCGAGCACGAGTCACGACTATACTCTTCCAAGCTCTGGAATGTGGACGGTCACACTCATGGTCCAAGACTCGACGGGTCAAACTGATACGGTCGGCCAGTCCGTCGTATTCAATATTCGTCCCGACTTTTCATTCCAGCCTCAAAATCCCATGGTCGGCCAGTCTGTCACGTTCAACGGGTCCAGCAGCCAAGTCTTCGGTCCGAGCCTGTTCGGGTTCGGATGGACGTTCGGTGATAGTGCAGACGGCTCTGGAAAGCTGGTTAGCCATTCATACACGGCTCCGGGTTTGTTCAGGGTCTCATTGACCGTGCAGACCAGTCAAGGAAACGGGCAGATATCTAAGACGATCCTCGTGGCTCCTCCCACAGGACAGAAGAACATAATCCTCCGTTCCGTCTTCGGGATCGCGTTCTACAATAGTAGTGGTCAGATCAAGATCCTGCCGGCCTCATTGTTTCTCAACATGACCATCCAGGGTACGAACTCGACAGGAACCATTCTCAATATCGTGTCAGGCGAGATCACTATTGGACCCTCTTCGATCATTGGTGCACAGAGGAATTTCACATTCACTTCTGGGCAAGCCTTCCAATCCAACAGTGGACGCCTCACCATAACCGCCCAGATGATCGAGGTCTACTCGTGCCAGCAACAGCAACCGCCCTGCACAACTCCGAACGTTCAATACCACCTCTACTTGACAGGCCCTTCAAGACTCGTTGTATTATCGTCCACAAACAATGAGATCGTATTCTTCATTCGACTCTTTGGATTCCTCTACAACTCCCAATCGAAGATAGGACTGTTCTTTATTGTGGGTAGGTCACTCGGAGACGTCAACGAGGATGGGATTGTCAACGTTAGCGATCTGGCCATGATCGGGTCAAGCTTCGGCAAGGACAATGCGCAAACTGTCATGTCACAACCATGCGCATCTGTCGCAGGCTATCCCACCGTTTACTATGCGGACCTGAATGGAGACGGGTCAGTCGGCATAAGCGATCTGGCGCTAGTTGGGTCGAGCTTCGGACAGACATACTAACCATAGTTGACCGAATCTATCCGGATATTCCCTGGGTTGCCTATCATTGCACCAATAAGGCTATACTCATTCCCGAAGAAAGACAGGAGGACTAGGACTCTTTGCAGAATGTGAAAGGTCTCCGGGTCTTTATCCTCCGAGGAACATGAACAGGTTACACGGCTAAACAGACGTGACTATATTGTGGCATATGTCTCTGCGTCTATTGCATATCTGCTCATCCTCATCCCTCAGTACAATACAGTTGAACGGATACTCTCGATGAATGCTCGGATTCTCGAGTCTTTTCTCGGTAGATTGGTCCAGGTGTACGGACCAATGCTTGGAGTACAGCTCAGCATACTGTCTACAGTCATCGCGTACCAGGCAATCTCGGGAGTAGTGCTCCTTTCGACTTCTAGGATGGGCCGGACTCGTGCGGCTTGGAGATTGAAGTACATGATTGCCAGTGTGAGCTTCATAGGTTATGTGGGATATTCTCTCGGCATAGGGTTCGTCACATCATTGGGATGGACGTCTATACTTGCAAGTATGAATGTTGACGTCTCACCAATCCTCCAGTCATATTATTTGTTCAACCTCGGTGCAGCGATTTGTTATCTCGGATTGTCCTGGTTCTGAGGCGAACCTATACTCGATTGTCCGCGTTGGAAGCTAAGGATTCGTTGACGACTAGAAAGGGAATTTTGTTCTAGGACCGAATTTCAGAGCCTACGAAGACCAGTTCGTGTTAGGACGGGAAGGTCCAAGTAGACGCTCAAGCAAGATTCATAACAATCTTCTTTCTCTACCCCTGATATCTTCCACTTTTGATTTCTTCTGGCTTCTGGGAAGTGTGAATAGGTTAGTTTGGAAATGAGGGTCCGGCTTGCAAATCCACCGGTTGGATTAGTTGCGAAGTACACGAAGAAGGAACGGGACTTTTTCTCCGACTATGCCAGGACAGTTCTCGGACTAGTCTCTAGTCCCGAGGTCCGAATACTTCTAGAGAAATTGATCAATTTGGAAGGGATACGGTCGAACAGTTTGATCGATCTAAGAGTGATGATGTTTCCGGCCATGCCCTTGAATGGACGACCCAGAAACGTTCTGCATGGGAGTTACAATCATGACTCTTCCCAGATTAGCCTCTACCCGTTGAAACTGTCTAGGGAATGGATAGGGAAGATTGGTTATGAACTGTTCAAGATTCCAGTCGCGGATCTCTCAGATGATGCAAGAGGATTGTTCCGGGAGATACAAGTCTCCTGCCTTTCAACTCTAGTCCATGAAATATTGCATGTGAAATTCGGCAATTCCGGAATGTCTAGATACGTGGAGGAGGCAATCGTAAGAAAACTTGAGAAGAAGTATATTCAGGAATGGAAGGTGGAACTGAAGGATCTTCTAGTTTCCTAGCCGATCCTAGCATAGGAGTCGATTATGCTCGCAATATATTTGGTTCCCGCAATGAAGTGGTCTGTGGTCGTGTACTCATTCGGTGCGTGAGCATGCGAGTAGGCTGATGGTGGTCCGCTGCCGGTCCAGATCGAATCCAATCCTAACCGTTTTGTGAAGAGATAGTCTGGACCCGACGCAGCCATTCTAGGATATATCACAGCACTCGTCCCGTACGCGAGCCTCGCAGCTTTTTCTGCCGCTTTCGCTATCGGAGCGGTGGGACTGGTCCTTGATGGTTCTAGGAAGCCGAAAGCTTTCACTTTGATGTCGTCGAAACCGTGACTGTGCAGGTGATCTTTCAACCGTTGTAATTGTTTTCGTGGATTCTGGTCGTAGACAAGTCGGAAATCCATTTTCAGCATCGCGCTTCCCGGTAGAACAGTCTTGGAACCTAGACCTTGGTAGCCGGCTTTGAAACCGCATATCGTAGCGGTCGGCTCAGTAAGATAGCGTCGCAAGGCCTCATGCGAGCTGCTAGCGTTCAAGAATTCTCTCGTCCCAAATTCTCTAAGGAAGTTCTCTCCATGGAACGGGATTTTCTTCAATAGACGAGACTGTTGTGGAGTGAAGGGTTCAACCTCATCGTACCATCCCTTGACTTTGATCTTACCGTCCAGGTTTTTGATAGTTGATAGTGCCCAGACCAATCGCCAGGCAGGGTTCTCAACTATAGGTGCGTAGGATGAGTGAAGATCTTCCCGGGCCTTCTTGCAGTGAAGTTCGACATACAACAGTCCCTTGACTCCAAGGCTGATCTTTGCCCGACCAGTCTCGTCAAAATCACCATCGTAACAGACGACAGAGTCTGCCTTCAATCGTTCCTTGTTCTCTTCGATGAAACTTGGCAGGTGGGGGCTTCCGATCTCTTCTTCACCTTCGAAGATGAACTTGAGATTCAACGGTACATCGTTCACTACTTTCAGGAAGCTCTCAGCCGCTTTGATACAGGACGTGACGTTGTTCTTGCTGTCGGCAGCGCCACGGCCGACGATCTTCTTCCCATGAATCACGGCCTCAAATGGCCCCGAGTCCCATTTCTCTAAAGGCTCCGGAGGCTGGACATCGTAGTGCCCATAGATCAGTAAAGTCTTGGACGAGCCTTGTTTCGAACGGACTTCCCCGTAGACGACCGGGTTGCCCTCCTTCTCAGGAAGGATTCTCGTCCTAATTCCCGCGTTTTCCATTAGCTTCTTGACGATCTTGGAGCATTCGTCCAGTCCCTTGCCATGGGCCGATATGCTGGGCTGGCGAAGCAGGGTGCGAAAGTCACGCAGGAAACCTTCCCGGTTGTCCTCGATGTGGTCGAGAACTGATTTGAGGCTCAAGTCGTGACGAGGGTCAAAGAAAGGACTCGATGGTTATAGCATCTTCTACAGACTATTCACGGGTCCGTGTCGCCTTGTGTCTCCACATCGTATGGGACGTACTGTCTGGAGCGGCACGCGAGGGAGGTGCGAAGAACGTAGGAATGTCTCTGGGGGCTGCTCACAGCATTAGATGATGCCTAACCATCCGCAGACCGAGTCGAAGTAGAGGGTTATCCAATCATAGGTCACGAGGTCTGTCGAGTTAGCAGGATCTCCCGAAGTTTACAGCGGTAAGGACCAAATCGATGATGTTGATGGTGCCGTCATTGTTTAGGTCAGGTGCCGAGACATAGGATCGGTCAGTGCTGACTAATCCAAACTTTGCACCAATTGTTGACAGATCGATAATGTCCACACGACAGTCGCCGTTAACGTCTCCTTTCATCCGGACATTGAACAATCCCCCAGCTATGATATTATTGGCAACATTCGGGTCTCCCAGAACCTGTTGAGCTTGGACCGTGACATTGTAATTGGCCCTTATGGTGATATTCGGGAACCAGGAGAAACGGATCAGCTGTGATAAGCCCGTGGTGAGAAAGACGTTCTGCTGGGCAACAATCGTACTGTTCGCCACGAGACTCACGAGGAAGGTTTCATTGGAGAGGCCGAAGTCTGCAACAGTCACATTTGCCATGACCGGCTGAACCAATATGACATCCTGATACGCTGTGAATCTTGACAGCACCAAGCGTGTCGCCGCCGTGTCATGGAATGGTTGGAAGACCTCAACACGACTATTCGACAGAGCCGGAGAATACTGATTATTGTCGGTGACATAGACATTGTCCGAGCTATCAACCACAACCCCACTTGGATTGGCGAGCTGCCCAGATCCTGAGCCCAGAGTTCCAAAGGAGGTCACGAAGGTCCCGTTCCCGAGAAACTCTTGCACACGATTGTTGAGAGTGTCCGCAACATAAACGTCACCGCCCGAATCGAGCCCAATACCCATAGGTAGGTTGAATTGGCCATTTTGACTTCCAAGCGAGCCCCAGGAGAATAGGAACTGTCCCGTACCGCTGAATTTCTCAACTCGATGATTACCAGAGTCACTAACATAAACCAGGCCGGACATACGATCGACGATAATCCCTCGGGGATTGTAGAATTGACCATTTCCCGATCCATTAGTCCCCCAACTCGTCAAGAAATTCCCGTTACTGTCGAACTTTTGGACTCTAGAGCAGCCGACAACCCCGTCATTGTTGAAGTCGGTCACGTAAACATTGCCTCCCGCATCCAATGCGATTCCAGAAACCCCGCAAAACGGTGTATTGTTGATGCCCTTGGACCACGCAGTGATGAAGGCGCCGGTCGAGGAAAACTTTTGAACTCGGTTATTCCCATAATCTGTCACATACACGTTCCCATTACCATCGACCCCAACATTCGAGGGACCATTGAACTGACCGGTGAGATTTCCAAACCCACCCCAAGACGTGATGAGAACACCGGAGCCCGTGCTGAACTTTTGGATCCTGTTGTTGTCATGATCCGTTACGTAGATATTATTTCCAGAATTGTCCAGGGCCGAACCTAGGGGAGTGGACAATAGTCCCAGTCTTGGATACGAGAGACTTGTAATGTAACTGCCAGTAGCACTCGAGAACTGTTGGACATTAAAGTTGACAGGGTCGCTTACGAAAACATTCCCGAGATTATCGACTGCGGCACCCAAAGGCTGGGAAAAATGGCCGGGAATGGTCCCGTACGATCCGGCTGTCCAGACCACGGCAAAGTTTATGTTGAATTTCTGGATACGCTTTGCCAGATCATCCGCGACGTAGACATTGAAGGAACCGTCGACAGCGAGACCGGTAGGAGAAAACAATGTTCCTCCAGAGTTGACCCCGCCCCAAGATGTGACGAAGCCCCCGTTCTTCGTGAATTTGGTAACGTTGCCGGAGAAACCGTCTTTGTTGTCGGTGTTTGCATCGTCAACATACACGGAACCCTGAGAGTCTAAGGCAATCCCCATCGGCATGGTGAAATTCCCGGGCGGTCCGAGCCGGAAGTACTTGACGAATACACCATCATTCCGAAATATCCCAACCCTTTGGTTCCCGCTATCGACCATATAGAGATAGTTGGTAGTGTTGATTGCGATGCCCTGCGGATGCGAGAACATGCCATTAGCGGTGCCGTTCGAGTTCCACGAGCGGATGAACACACCAGTAGTCGAGAACTCTTGTATCGTATTTGTAACATAGTCTGTCGCAAACACGTTTCCAATCGAATCGACCGCGACAGCCACCGGCTGCTCGAACTGTCCTGGGCCCGCACCATGGTTTCCCCACATACTGACCAAGGTACCGTTCCGAGCGATCTTCCCAACCCCATAATTCTGCGAATCGGCCACATACAGGTTCCCAGACGCGTCAATAGCAACCCCATTAGGACTCGACAAACCTCCCAAGGAACCCCACTGGCGAGAATAACTGAACCCGGGCCCAGCCGATGAAGAGGTCGAGACCTGGAAGGCAGTCGAAAGCGAAGGGCTGACAGAATGATCGACGAGCAGGGACCTGAAACAGCCACTGCTAGAGAATGCCAATACTAGGAGAATAGAGATTAGGACAGGCCTTGAGCCATAGCCGATCTTCAAACGTGACCAGTATCGCAATATGTTTCCCCCTCACCATGTCCGTACAGAATATTCTGCTCTTTCTTCCTGCGAAGGACTATCGCTGTCTTGGTTTTTCTGTTTTCCGGACGAGTAACTTTGGCAATCAGCATCATCCCCCAGATACCCGTTAGACGCCATTACCACAAGCGTTAATACACAACCAAGAGTTTCAGACGCGATCATGAAGAAAATACCGAATATTACAATCGTACTAACTATCGCTACAGTAATGCTCGTCGCACCAATTGGAAATGCCGGGACTATCGCAGTTCCGACAGACTTCAACTATACCGTGAACCCGATCGCTGTTCAACTGGGTCCGCTCTCACCGAACACTCAAATGCCGAATGGACTGCCTCTCTGCAAGAGCGCAAGCCTCGGCAATATAGTCTGTTATTCCCCCAGGTTCGTCCGAAAAGCTTACTCCGTTCCTTCAACCTTGGATGGAACTGGTCAGACGATCGCAATAGTGGATGCTTTCGGAAGCCCCACTATTAAGCAAGACCTAGCACTATTCGATGCTGCCTTCGGACTTCCCGCCCCGCCCTCGTTCACAATATTCTGCGGCAACTCTCCAACCCCACTCGATGAGAGCACATGTCCACAGGTCAACATAAACGTCAACCCGAAGCACGGCGTTTTCTCGTGGACGATCGAGACTAGCCTTGACGTGGAATGGGCTCATGCTATCGCACCAGGCGCTAACATCGTACTCGTCGTCGCTTCAACCTCTTCTGGGAACGCGATAAACGATGCAGAAGCCGCAGCCATAGCCGCCTATCCAGGCGCAGTCTTCTCGCAAAGCTTTGGAATCCCGGAGATCTTCCTCACCGGAAGCGGCAACCCTGGTCAGGTCAAGCAGGCCCAGCAGAACTATGCCAACGGGGTAGCAGTCGGAGACACCTTCTTCGCCTCGGCCGGCGACACAGGCGCAACGTTCGGCTTCCAAACACAAATGAGCAACTTCCCAAGCTCCGACCTCCACAATGTTGGAGTCGCCGGAACTCAAGGACTCCCATACAATGCTACTGGAACACTGATGCCCTGCCCGACTTCAGCACCATTCTCCTGTACCTCTGGACTATCCGCGTACCATGGCCCTTGCGTCCTTGGACGGACCGTAGCGCCCAACTGTGTCGCTGACGGCTATGGTGGCGAACAAGTCTGGAACGAACCTAGCTTCGGCGTCGCGACTGGCGGAGCTCAAAGTCTTCTGTTCGGAGTTCCATCATATCAAGCGGGTCTCGGACTATCCTCAAGGGGTCCAGACGTGACCTACAATGCAGCAATCGACGGCGGTGTCCTAACCGTCTACAGTGGTCTTGGATTCCCTGCATTGTTCATTGTCGGTGGGACCAGTGCTGGTTCACCCCAATGGGCAGGTATAGCTGCACTCGCCAATCAGGCTCGTGCCAGTCTTGGCAAGGGACCAATTGGTGACCTCAACCCAGTCCTCTACAACATCTACCACAGTGCACGATACTCCAGCGACTTCCACGACATCACCGTCGGCAACGACCAACTGGTAGGCACGCCTGTCGGCTACGTAGCCACAACTGGCTACGACGTCGCCTCAGGCATTGGCTCGCCAATCGTCAGCCAACTAGTGGTTGACTTGGCAGCAGCCTAGCACGAACAGGCAGCCCAAGAAAAAACTCCCTCTCTTCTCCTTTTTTCTACTCCCCAGTCATATCTGAGAACTGTCGATTTTGTTCAGCCGCTCGAAGCAGAGCGGCGATCCAGTCTAGTTAGTTATGCTGGAGAGTATGTTGGAATATCCCATCGCTTGAAGCGTCTTATCCATCTCGACCATCGCATCCCCAATCGGCTTGCCCTCCTCGAGAATCTTTTGGAAGAGGGATATGGCGAACGTGTCGGTGAGGGCGAGCGAGACGAGTCCCTTCCAGCCGATGACCGTGGACGCCCCCTTCCGGAGAAAGGCGCTTGCTAATCCTGGCTGGGTCAATGTGTTGCAGCCCATGAGGAAGACCATTGTACCTGGGGCGAATCTTCCCTCCATCACCGAGACGAGGCCTGGTCCCATCGAAAAATACTGCTTTCCTTCATAGAGATAATTCCCCACCTGTCCTGTTAATTGTTCGAGTATATGGCCGAAGGGAGTGTAGCGCTCTGTAGTCGCCATATCATCGATGCCTGAGTGGGCCCAAAAGATTACGATATGATAATTGCCAGTTGGAATTTGGCGTATCAGGTTCACAGTAACAGAGTCATACATAACGTGAGACAAATGGGCTTGATCAAGGAGATCAAGAAAGAGGCCGCGGGACGGGTCTTGCGTGTGAGTCATGTCGAGGATTAGCACGTCCGCGTGGGGAAGATTCAGTGGGCTTGGGGGATAATGGTAGAAGCCGAAGACGATGATCATTATCAGGATAATCTGGAGTTCGTAGTAGATGCTGCGACCCCCAGTCTGGACTCTACTTCTTCGATGCTTCTTTCGCCAGTCTTCAATCGCATCGTTGATCGAATTGAATCGTGTCATGTACTTTCTTCCATTGACCTTTCTCTCGGACTCTTGTTTTTGAAAAAAGAGGGGGTAAGGTGGAGTCGGGCACCTGGCATCTCTAGTTCTTCCTTCTTCTGCTCAGTGCCATCAGTGCGAAGACTCCAACCGCGACTGCACCTAACGCCAAGTATGGCGTGATCAGGGCGAGCGTGTTGAGTGCGACTGCTGTGCCACCGAGGAGGCTGCCGGCCTCACAGTATCCAGTGGGTCCTGCTACTGTGCTTGGACTTGTGCTGACCAGATAGCAGTGGGCTGGTCCAGTTGCAGTCTTGAATATGAGCTGTGTTGTTGCTGAGCCGCCTGCTGGAATGTTGAGAGTTCTGGAGTTTGCGACTGTTATTCCACCGTCGGATATTGAAACGCTGACACTGGCCGGGTTGGCCGTGTCTAGGTTATGAACGGTGATGCTCGCGGTGACCCTTGCGCCTAGTGGGGCGCTGTAGGGTGTGACGTAAAAGTTGGAGATCATCAGACCGGTCGAGGCTGCGGTGGTCGTCGGGATTAACAATACAAGCAATAGCGCGGCTACAGCTGGGAGGATCGTAAGGGTTCTTCCGTGTCGGAGATTCATGTTCAACTTTTCATTTTCACCTCCACCGTCCGGGATAGGTGAACTTGTTTGCCCGTCATCTGGTAGGGGACTTAAGTTTATCCTAAAATCGAGACGGCTTCAGACGATTGCTCCCTCGAATTAGAAGGATCATTGAGTGTTGGGTGCGAGAACACTCGGAGGACCCTCTTATCCTCCGAAGTGGTTTGGCATTGGCGTAGCCGTGGGAGGACAGCTAGTGAGGATGTTACCAGGCTGCAGATAGCAGTAGGGAAGGCTGAACCGGCCGTAACTGGACTTTAGGTAGATTGTCACGCCGACATAGGTGACTAGATCACTTGTGCTATTGTGGACCGAGAGAAAGTCACGGAGCGCCGGCACTGCAGCCGCAACGAGGGCGAAAACGAAGGTTATGTTCAAACTGGCGCGGGCTGGTGCGTTAGCTAGGATTTGCCTGTCCTGTATCGCCACCTCTTCCGAGTGCAGAGGGCTTGTGAATGCGACGGATGTCGAGTTCACGAATACCTCATAGTTAGCATCGGTTATGAAGAGTCCGCCATATTGGGATGGGTTGTAAATACTGGCTGCGATTATCACGTGTGGGTAGCCTAAAGTCCCGTTGTCCGTTTGAATGGTAAGTTTCTGCACTTGAAGGTCGAGGTTGCCCACGCTGGAGAACCATACCACGTTGTTGTTAGTCTGGGCACTTGCGATTCCGATCATGCCCACCGCGATTCCTACATATACGAGCGCTACGAGCTCTTTCCAGGAGAGCACGAGATGGCCGAGACGGTATTGCAAGATCGAAAGACGCTCGCTAGGAAGTTGTACTCTCTGGTTGGGCGTCTGCATGATTTATGGATTGTTCTCGCATGGGGCGGACTGTTAGCTACGCTCTTCCTGAATATTTTCTACAACCGTTCCTGCTACCAGTTCTTGGTTATCCAGGATGTTAACGCTCCATGCATAGAGATGTTCGATTGGATACTGGTCTTCTTGATCGCTGTTGGAGCGGGCGTTTTGATTTCTGATGAGAGGGTGGCAGTATTGGGTTTCTTGTTGGCGCATTCTGTTGCCACGGGAGCATTTGTTGTGGCCTTGATTCTTCCACCAGTATTGGCAGGAGCGGACGAGGCTGTGACTAGCCTAGTTCTCTCCCAAATCGCTATCCTGGCGTTTAACTATCAATTTCCATTTTCAATCTTCTTCTCGTTCATTGGAACATTCATTGGATTGTATATTGGGAGTAAGATTCCAGAGGAACAGGAGGAATCACAATGGGGAGAACAAGGGCCTCGTCAATGATCGGATGTTTGAGTGAGGTTATGTGGTTCTGTTTCAGGTGCAGCTTTGTCCGAACGCCCCGGCGACGAGGACTAGATCGACAATATTTATTGTTCCATCATTGTTCAGGTCTGCCGCGGGTTTGTAGGCAGGGGATCCGTTTGTAGAGCCGAACGCGGCTCCGACAGTGGAGAGATCGATAATGTCGACTTT
>WNEW01002063.1_pt1 | contig 18964 bp, 16 predicted proteins | sample 5399891 | NCBI WGS metagenome assembly WNEW01 (sample SAMN13153336, study PRJNA577476) | soil metagenome | isolation source: 40 cm grassland meadow soil pre-rain plot 5 | place: USA:California | collected 2015-09-08 | reverse complement strand
CTGCTCGCCATCCCCCGGCTGCACGGGACCTAACACGCCGGGCCCGATCGTGGCGGCGCCCACGGTGACCATGGATCAATCCCTCAATGTCTGGGTCTTCACCGGCTCCGGCCGGTTCTTCTACGCGGCCGACAAGAGCAACACCGATACCCAGTACTTCGTCGGGGTGAAGGACGCTGTGATCAACGGCAACTGTACGCAGGGGAGTGATAAAGACTGCCAGGTGAAGGACCTGGTGAATGTCAGTGCCGCCGTGGTCTGCTCGACCTGCGCGGGCGGCACCAACCAGGTGACCGACTCGAATAACACCGGCGTGACGACGCTGCTGGGCACGTCCACAAATACGCTCCAGGGCCTGGTCGCGAGCAAGCAAGGCTGGTACACGACCCTGCCCACGTCGGGAGAACGGGCGTTGTACAGCCCGACGCTGCTCGGCGGGATCGTGTTTTTCCCCAGCTTTATTCCAGTTGCAGGCACTGTCTGCGCCGGCGGGACCGGGAACAGCAATCTCTACGCCGTGTTCTACCTGACCGGGAGCGCCTACAAGGTCTCCGTCGTCGGGACGGACACGGTGGGTGGGAATACGAACGTGAAGCGCTCCACCTCGCTGGGGGCCGGCGTGGCCTCACAGATCGGCATTCACATGGGCGCGCAGGGGACGGATACGGCCACCGGCATCACCAGCCGGTCGAGAGCCTGCACCCAGATGAGCAGCGGGGCGCTGACCTGCATCCAGACCCAACCGGCGTTGACCGCCTGGAGCCGCTACCTCTCGTGGATCAATCTGCGGCTCTGAGTCAGGATCGTTGGCGATGGGGAACGGGCAAGCGGCGAGAGGGATCTTCGCCGTCATGGGTAAGGGGTGATGGGGTCTCACTGCTCATCGCTCCTTACCTCTCAAGGCTCACGGTTGAGGCTCCACCTACTCACCGCGGCGCTCTTGGTCCCCCCATTTCTCTTCGGGTGCACCTCTGAATCTCCGCAGACCGGCGGGACGGAGCAGGCTGCCTCACCGTCCGCCCCCTCCGTCCCTTCCGTGCCTTCGGGATCACCTCGGACCAATCGCCCGCCCATTGTGCGATCAGCCAAGATCGTGCCTGTTCCGGTGCTTCTCAACGGGTCAGCTATGGTCCAAGTAGAGGCGGAAGACCCGGACGGCGATCCAGTGGCGATCCGCCGCCAATGGCTGGTGAACGGCCACCCGATCGAAGGGGAAACCGGTCCCTCCCTGGTACCCCGCCACCTCAAACGCGGCGATCTGCTGTCCGTGGAGGTGACCCCGCTGGACAATCTTGCGGCAGGGGCACCGTACCAGACCGACCCGGTCCCGGTGGGCAATACGCCGCCGGAGGTGACACGAGTCGTCCTGGACCCGACTCCGGTGCGGGTCGGAGATCCTCTTCACGCGAAGGCGGAAGGACTAGATCCCGACGGGGACTCCATCCGGTATTCATTCAAGTGGTGGCGGAACAACCTGCCGCTGTCAGAAGGGGAGGAGGGCACGCTGCAGACGGCGGGGTTCGCGCGGGGCGATACGATCGTGGCCCTGGCCACTCCTCACGACGCCGCCGGCCCCGGGAAACCCAAGTACTCCGAGGAGATCACGATTTCGAACAGCCCTCCCACCATCACCTCTGTCCCTCCCACGGCGATCAATGAGGGGCGATACAACTATGCCGTCATCGCGGTCGATCAGGACGGCGACCCGCTGACCTATCTGCTCCAGACCGCCCCGCCCGGCATGACGATTGATGCGGCCAGCGGCCGGATCGAGTGGCAGATCACGGCCCAGACCACGGGCACACAGCGGGTGCGGATCGGCGTGGAGGACGGGCATGAGGGCCGCGCCTTCCAGGAGTTTGACCTGACGCCGTCCGCACCCCCGCCTCCCCGCCGCGGAGCAACCGGGCGCTCTCCCGGCTAGACCGACGGGCGCAACGGAGAGCGCCGGTTCCTTGTCAGCCGTTTCGGCCTTCTGCTAGAATGGCGACACCAATGCCGCTAGTAGCAGGTAGCGAATAGCCAATAGCGAGTAGCTCTGAGCTATTAGCTACAAGCTGTCCGCTACTAGCTAACGAAGCTATTCGCTATTTGCTACTAGCTTCCTGCTGAGTTAAGTCCGGAGGGCTCTTCCAGAGCGAGCGTGCGCAAGATCAAGCTCCGAGAAGGCACGAACACGGCGACCCTGTTCGGCCATCACGATCTCCACCTCAAGATGATCGAAGATGATCTCGGGGTGCGGATGTCGGCGCGCGGGGACGAGCTGGCGCTGGAAGGCACGGCTGAGGCCGTCCGGAGGGCCGAGCAGATTCTGACCGAGCTGGCGGCCTTGACGGCCGAGGGCTACGAGCTGAAGCCCGAGGACGTGACCTTCGCGCTCAAGGTCTCGCGCGGACAGCACGATACCCCCCTCAAAGATCTTCTCCTCAGCACGGTTCCCGTCGCCACCAAGAAACGGTTCGTCGTCCCCAAGTCGGCCACGCAGAAAGCCTACATCGAGGCGATCCAGAAATTCGACATCGTGATCGGGATAGGCCCGGCTGGGACGGGCGGTAGCCGGCTTGGATGGATCGGAGCAGGCCAGCCATTTCTACGATGGAGGAGTCTCGCCAACGAAGCGGATTCTGGCCCGTTTTGGCTACGAAATTGAAGTGACTTTCGAGCACCCGCTCCTGCGGCTAACCCCCGAAGGGACGATCCAGTGGACACGGGCGGATGAACTGCGGGTCGGCGATTTCGTGGCGATTCAGCGTGGACAGAATATGTTTGGGTCGGCTACGAAGATCCATTTTGACTATCAACGGAACACTCGTCATGACCATGCGAAACGGATCCATTTGGATGAGCTGGATGAAGAGTTTGCCTATTTCATGGGTGTCCTGACCGGCGATGGATGCCTCACCTTCCGGAATCGTGTCATTCTGAGCAGCTCGGACGCACCGATATTGGATTGTTTCTACCGGACGGCCGCCAGGCTGGGCCTGCATGTATTTCACAACGGGAGCGGCCGGCCCTATGACCGTATTATAGCCAGCTCTCAACTGTACCAGTTGTTGCAGCACTTGGGCATGTCTGCAACGCTGGCGGCTGAGAAATGCGTCCCCCGCTCCATTCTGCGGGCGCCGCGTGAGATTGTCGCCGCGTACTTACGCGGACTGTTCGACGCAGATGGGACAGTGAGCCGTCGGGATGGGTACCCTGTTCTCTATTCTGCGTCCAAACGGCTCCTCGATGAGGTCCAAATCATGCTCTTGAACTTCGGTATCCTTGCGCGGAAACGTCCGAAGTGGACCCTCTACCGCGGGGAGAGGCGACTTTCCTATCTGCTGGAAGCCGCTGGAGCGGACTCCGATCTCTTCCACCATGAGATCGGCACAGCATTACCTCGAAAACAGACCTTGTTCCAGGAGCGGACGAGAAATACCAACGCTGACGTGGTGCCTTTCCTCAGCCGATTGATTCGTGAGGGAACGGCCGGAGGCCGCTTCTCGCGCCATGTGCATAAACGCCTGGAGGATTACAAGACCGGCCGGCGGGCTCCCAGCTACCCGAAACTCGGTGAGATTCTTGATCTGTTGGGTGAGAAATCGTCCGCCGCGAGCGCCCTCGCGACGCTTGAAGAACATCAGGACCGACGATTCTTCTGGGCCGAAATCGAACATATCGAGGATGGGGTCTCGCGTGTCTACGATCTGACCGTTCCAGGCACGCATTCCTTCTGCGCGAACGGCTTTGTCAACCACAACACGTATCTGGCCATGGCCATGGCGGTCGCCGCCCTGACCCGGAAGGAAGTCAGCCGCATCATCCTGGCCCGGCCGGCTGTCGAGGCGGGAGAGAGGCTCGGGTTCCTGCCGGGCGACATGTACGCCAAGGTCAATCCCTACCTCAGGCCCCTCTACGATGCCCTCTACGACATGATGGAGATGGAGCGGGCGAACCGTCTGGTGGAGCGCGGCGAGATCGAGATCGCGCCCCTGGCGTTCATGCGCGGCCGGACCCTCAACGATTCGTTCGTCATTCTGGACGAAGCGCAGAACGCGACCGCCGAACAGATGAAGATGTTCCTGACCCGGCTGGGGTTCAACTCCAAAGCGGTGGTCACCGGCGATATCACCCAGGTGGATCTGCCGTCGGATCGCGTCTCGGGGCTGATTCAAGTTCGCGAGATCCTGCGAGAGATTCCCGGCATCCAGTTCGTGTACTTCGATGAGCGGGATGTGGTGCGGCATCGGCTAGTCCAGGACATCATCAAGGCCTACGACCGTCACGGCAAGGCCGGCCCCGCGGAGCCTGCGCAACGCCCGGGAGGCCGGCCCCCTGTCAGGTTCCCCAAGCCTCGATCCGGCGGGCCCAAAACGGGGGCCCGTGAGGGAGGGGAGGGGCATGGAGGAGGGGGGGAGCACGGGAGCCAGCCGCATTGATGCCGGTGGTTCGGCGGGGCTCACCACAGGTGGTTCGGCTTCGCCGGCCCCGAGCCGGGGACCCGTTGCGGCTGCAGATGCAACGGGTGATGAGGGGCTCACCACAGGTCTTCGTGCGAAGTCGGCTTCGTCGTGCGTCCTTCCTCCAGCCCGCGATCAAGGCCGTGGCCCGGAAGATCCTGGCGGCGGCGGGAGAGCCCGGCGCCGAGTTGAGCCTGGACCTGGTCGGGGATCGCCGGATGCGGCGATTGAACCGGGAGTACCGGGGCCGGGACCTTCCCACCGACGTGCTGGCCTTCCCGATGCGTGAGGCGTCCAGACGCGTCACGCCCGACCTCCTGGGCGACGTGGTGATCTCTCTCCACACGGCCGCACGTCACGCTGCGGCCGACGGCCGCGCCGTGGACCACGAACTGGCCAAGCTCTTGATCCACGGAATCCTCCACCTGGTCGGGTATGATCACGAGCGGGGAGAGGGCGAAGCCCGCCGGATGCGGCGCAAGGAGCGGGCCATCTTGCAGGCGTTGATTCCGATTCCAAAGCTGGTAGCGAATAGAAAATAGCGAATAGCGGGTAGCAAGCAGTAACGTGAAGAGTATGAATAGAGGTACTTCGAGCTATTGGCTGTTAGCTATTAGCTACTTGCTTCACCTCTTCGCTGCTCGCTATTGGCTATTGGCTATTCGCTTGGAGCCGAGAGAATGAATTGGACGCAACGCCTGAGCGAAGGGATGACCAAGACCCGGGAGGCGATCCGTGGGTCTCTGGACCGCCTGTTGGGCCGCGGGCCTGACCCGATGGTGCTGGAGGAGCTGGAAGCGACGCTCATCGCGACGGACCTGGGGGTGCGTGCGGTGGGCCGGCTCATGGACCGGCTGCGGGAAGAGACGCGCGGCGGTGATCCGACGGCGCCGGCCCAGACCGAGCGCTTGCTGCGCGTGTTGAAAGAAGCGATCCTGGCCACGCTGGGCGCGTGCGAGGGCCAGCCGCTCGACCGCCTGGTGGCCGAGGGGCCACGCCCATTTGTGCTGCTCGCGGTGGGCGTGAACGGTGTCGGCAAGACCACCACCCTCGCCAAGCTGGCGCAGCGCCTGCGTGGAAGCGGGAAGACGCCGCTGCTGGTGGCCGCGGACACCTTTCGCGCGGCCGCGATCGAGCAGCTCGGCGTCTGGGCGCGCCGCGTGGGGGTCGAGGTGATCAGGCACCGGCCGGGGGCGGATCCCTCAGCGGTGGTGTTCGACGGGCTGGCGGCGGCGAAGGCTCGGGGCGCCGATGTCGTGCTGATCGACACGGCAGGCCGTCTCCACACGAAGACGAATCTCATGGACGAGCTGCGAAAGATGAAGCGGGTCCTCGCCCGTGAACTGCCCGGAGCGCCGCATGAGGTGCTGCTCGTGCTCGACGCGACCACGGGCCAGAACGCGCTCTCCCAGGCGAGACAGTTCCACGAGGCGGTCGGCGTGACCGGCCTCGCGTTGACGAAGCTGGACGGGACCGCCCGCGGCGGTATCGTGGTGGCGATCGCGGAAGAGTTGAAGATCCCCGTCCGCCTCATCGGCGTCGGCGAGGCGGCCGAGGATCTGCAGGACTTCCAGGCGCGGGCATTCGTGGACGCCCTGTTCGAGGGAAAGGCCAAAGCGTGAGGCTGCGAGTGCTGCAGGTGTGGCGGCGGTCGCGTTCACTGCCGCGAAAAGCTTGACGATTTCAGGATAGAGCATAGAATACTGACGTGCCTTTCTCAATTCCTCAACTCAATCTGGGCGGCCGTCTTGCCAGGGGGTCGGCCATCACCGATGCCGTGCTCGAGTCGGACGTACTGTCCCCGCGTTCTCCTCACGCGTCGACCGGTCCGGACGGGCTCGGACCATACCGGCTGGTGCTGCTGCAGGCCCTCGTCTCGATCGTCCTTTCGTATCAGCTTCTCTTCAGCCCGGCTCCTCTCCTCCCCCGAGGGCTCCAAGACCTGATCATCCTGGGACTGCTGATGATGGTGGCAGGGTTGATGGCCCTTCCGGCCCGCCTGCTTGAGCACGGGTTGTTTGTGGGCGGGTTGTTAGTGGTGGATACGGTGTTGACGTCCGCGATCATTTATCTCTCGGGCGAGGCCGGATCCGATCTCTACCTGACCTATTTCATGATCATTCTTCTATCTGCGGCCGCCCGCACGCTCAAGCAGAAGATCGGCTTCGTGATTCTCCTCTGCGCCATCTATGGCGTGGCCTTGTTTCTCACGGAAGGGACGACCGGCCTGATACTGGAAGGGCAGCTCATCCGGATCCCTATTCTCTTGATCATGGGTATTTTTTGCGGGGCGCTGACCGAGATGGTGAAGGAGGAGCGTGAGGAAAAAACCGAGCTCATGGATTACATCGCTCGGAGTAAAGAGGTGGAGCGGCAGCTCCGGCAGGCCGATCGTCTGGCCGCGTTAGGGAGGCTGTTAGACGGGGTGGCGCATGAGCTGAACAACCCCCTCTTCGTCATCAGTGGCTACGCGCAACTGGCCATCGAGAAAATTGACCGGGGTCATTCGGAGGGCCTCACGGCCGACCTCACGGCGGTGCTCGAGGCCACCCAGCGGGCAACGGACGTCATCAAGCGATTCATGGGCCTGGCCCGGTCAGCCCCCGGACGCTATGAACCCTGCGAGGTGACCTCCGTGGTGCAACGCACCCTCGAGCTGATGGCCAATGACTTCAAAATTCACGACATCGAGGTCCGCACCGCGTTCCAGCCGGATTTGCCTTCGCTCCTGGCGGACCCGCAGGAGCTGACCCAAGTCTTCTTAAATCTGCTCACGAACGCCAAGCAGGCCATGGCGGGGAATGGGCGCGGCACCCTGACGGTGACGACCGCCTTGGTCCCGACTCGGCATGGACCTGGGGTGGAGGTTCGCGTCGCCGACAATGGTCCCGGAATTCCCCCGGAGAATCTCTCGCGGGTCTTTGACCCCTTTTTCACGACCGCCCCGGTGGGCGTGGGAACGGGGCTGGGCTTAACCATCACGCATCGGATCGTGACCGGGCTGGGAGGCACGCTGACCTGCGAGAGCCGACCGGGGCAAGGGGCCACGTTCATCACCCGCCTCCCCGCAATGTCGGCCAAGAGCCTTTCCCAAGGACAAGAGACAGAACCGAAGGAGACTTGAGATGGCCACGATTCTGGTCGTCGATGATGAGCGGATCATCTGCGATCTATTGCGGCAGATCCTGCGGCCCACTTACGAAGTCCTCACGGCGTATCGTGGCCGGGAGGGGGTGGCGCTGTTCAAGCAGCACCGTCCCCAGATCACGCTGCTGGACCTCGTCATGCCGGAGATGGATGGCATCGAGGTGCTGCGCCAGATCCGGACGATCGACCCGCAGGCCTCCGTGATCATCCTCACCGGGAGAGCAGCGCAGGCGTCGGAACAGGAGGCGCGGGCCCTGGGGGTGACTGACTTTCTTCTGAAGGGGGGCCTGACGTCCGAAGATTTGCTCAGGGTCATCAGCCGAGTGAGGCAGCAGGCGGAGCAAGCCCCTTCCGCGGGGGGGCAGCCCAAGGAATCGATCCTCGTGGTTGATGATAAGCCGATGGTCCGCACCCGGCTGTCGGAATTCCTGACCCTGCGGGGCTACCGGGTTCGCGCGGCGCCGGATGGTCGCGAGGCGCTGGCCGCCGTGAAGCAGGAACCGCCCCAAGTGATCGTGCTGGACCTTTACTTGCCGGGCGTGAACGGGGTGGACGTGCTGCGCCGATTACGAGGCCAGGGGTATAAGGGCTGGGTGATCGCGGTGACCGCCAGCCAGGATGAGAAATTGCTGCAGGAGATCTTGGAACTGGGGCCGGTGGACGTCATCGGCAAGCCGGTGGATCTCGAGCGGCTCGGGCTGATGATCCAGGTCGGCCTGGCCATCACGAGCTAGGGAGTCCGTCATCCCAATCACGCGCCGGAGCCGTGTCATCGTCCTGCGAGGTGGTTCGGAGCTCGGTTCAGGTGCATGGCGTGGATGGGAGAGTTGCCTGGCTGTTCGCGATCCTCTGGCTTCCCCTTGCCGCCGCTGCTGACACGTCCCCGGGATCTCCCTCAACCGGACCCTCCGATGGCCGCGCGGTCGAGTTGCTGAGCCACGAACTCGCGGTCACCCTGATTCCCGCCCGTCACCAGCTTCTCGCCACTGATCGGATCACCCTCAAGGCGCTCTCCCCTCAGTTCCAACAGGTCTCGTTCTCTCTCAACCGCGCGCTGCGCGTGACCCGTATCCAGCAACGTCGCGGCGCTGACCTGCTCCCGCTGGCCTTCACGGTTCAGGCTCCAGGAACGAGGCCTGAAGGGATGGCCGAGAGAGAAGCCAGCCTGAGCGGCGGGGAGGAACAGGCCCAGTGGGTGACGGTGCGTGTGGCCGCTCCGGCAGGATCGGATCGGACCCTGACCATGGAATGGAGCTATGAGGGCGTGATCCACGATCCTCCACGTGAACCGCGCCATCTCCGCTTTGTGACGCCGAGCGAGACCGCGGGACACATCGGCAGCGAGGGTGTCTATCTCAGCGGGGAGACCCATTGGTATCCGGACGTCCCGGGGGCGCGTCCGAGCTACCGGGTCCGTGTCACCACTCCGGAGGGGTGGGAGGCGGTCACCCAGGGACAGCAACGCCACAAGCAGGTATCCGGCACCTCCGGGGACAGGTCTGTCACGGCCGATTGGGAGGTGACCGTTCGGACAGAAGCGCTGACGTTGGTGGCGAACCGCTTTGTCAAAGCCTCGCGGGAGTGGCATCCCCCTTCAGGCGACAAGATCGAGGTGGCCGCCTATCTGTTCCCGGATGACGCGCAACTGGCCGACGAGTATCTGGATGCGTCGATCCAGTACCTGGAGGCCTACACGAAGCTGTTGGGCCCCTATCCCTTCCCGAAGTTCGCCGTGGTGGAGAATTTTTTCGCCAGCGGGCTGGGGATGCCGTCGTTCACGCTGCTGGGGAGCGGGGTCGTGAAGCGGCATTACGTCCAACCCTTCGCCCTCGGCCACGAGATCGTGCATTCGTGGCTCGGGAACTGGGTGTTCAACGACCCGGGGACGGGCAACTGGGTGGAGGGGCTGACCACCTACCTGGCCAACTATTACTATGACGAGCTGACCGGAAAAGCCGAACAAGCGCGCGAGCAGCGCCGGATGATGCTGCTGGGGTATGCGGTCTACGTGCGTCCGGACACGGACTACCCGGTCGGACGGTTCCGGCGGAAATCCGACCAGAAGGACAACGCCATCGGCTACCAAAAAGCAGCGATGGTCTTCCACATGCTGCGGCGCGAGATCGGGGACGAGGCGTTTTGGGCCGGTGTCCGCAAGTTGGTGGCCGACTACGGAAGTTCCTCCGCAGCGTGGGGGGATCTGGAGCGTGTGTTTGCAGAGACTGCAAGGCGGGACCTCCGATGGTTCTTCGCGCAGTGGGTGGAGGGTGCGGGGGCCCCCAGCCTGAGCATCGCCGAGGCCGTGACCTCCGGCGACGGGGTGCCCGGCGGTATGATCACTCTGAGGGTTCGGCTCACGCAAGTCGGGGCGGCGTACCGGCTTCGTCTCCCGCTGGCAGTGAAGGTGGAAGGCGGAACGGTCCATGCGACGATGGTCGCCATGGACTCGGCCGACCAGGTGTTCACGCTGTCGGTCCCGGCCAGGCCGCTCAGTCTCCAAGTCGATCCAGACTTTGAGACGTTCCGCCGTCTGGCCAGAGAGCAACTCCCGCCCATGCTGAACCTGTTCGTCACTGACCAGGAGCGGTCCATGGTGCCGCCTGCCGGCGGGACGGAGGCCGAGCGTGCGCCCTACCAGGACCTGGTGGCCCGCCTGGCGTCGGAGAAAGGCGGGCAGGAAGCCGGGCAAAAGCCGGTGCGTGCCCACGCCACCGATCAGGACGCCGCCGTGGCGCGCGGATCGGTGTTGATCCTGGGCGGGCCCGGCGTCAACCGCGCGGCGGACTGGGCCGCCCGTGGCTGCGGGAGCGGAGTCAGTCTCGGGCGGGATCGGTTTACGGTCGATGGGCACACGTACGAGGGACCGGGCATGGCGCTCCTTCTCTCCTGCCGACATGTTGATCGCCCCGATCGGGTGGTGACCCTCTTCTACGGGCTGACGCCTCCCGCCGCGGCCACGGTGGCGCGCCTGCTGTTCTTCTATGGATGGCAGAGTTACCTGGTGTTCCGCGACGGGACCGTGGTGGCGCGAGGGGACTTTTCCTCGCCTAGCGAACGACTTGAGGTTCTTTTTGGGGAAGGTTCAGGTTGAGGCTAAGGTTGAGGTGATGCCCCTGAAGACTAAGGTTGAGGTTGAGGCTAAGGTTAAGGATCGCTTTCTACTTGTCCAGCTTGTGCTGATTGGACTGCTGGCAGTACCTGCCGGGTTCCTATCTCAGGCTGAACCTCAGCCTCAACCTCAACCTTCTCCCCCTCCAGTGGAGCGCCATCTGGCCAATATCCGCCAGCTGACCTCGGGTCGCCAGAACGCGGAGGCCTATTTTTCGTTCGATGGGACCAAACTGATCTTCCAGTCCACAAATAACTGGACCACGGGGAGTTCGGGGGCAGCGCAACCGGCCAGCGGCCCCGGGCTGGGCTGCTACCAGATGTACGTGATGGACCTGGATGGTGCCAATGTCCGGCTGGTCAGCACCGGCACCGGCGCCACCACGTGCGGCTACTTTTTCCCCGGTGATCGGCGGGTGCTGTATGCCTCGACGTACCTCGGTGGACCGAATTGCCCCCCGAAGCCCCAGAGAGAAGGCCGGTACCGATGGGCGCTGGACGACTACGACATTTTTTCGGTCAGGCTGGACGGCCAGCAACTCCAGCGACTCACCGCCACGCCAGGGTATGACGCCGAGGCGACGATCTCGCCGGACGGCAAGACGATCGTCTTCACCTCGGTGCGGGACGGCGATCTGGATCTCTATGCGATGAACCTGGATGGGACTCACGTCCGCCGCCTGACGCAGGAGGTCGGCTACGATGGAGGCGCGTTCTTCTCGCCCGACAGCCGGCGGATCGTCTATCGAGCCTCTCATCCGCGCGACGCGGCGACAGTGGAGCAATACCAGGCCCTGCTGGCTCAGAAACTGGTGGAGCCCGGCCAGCTCGAGATCTTTGTGATGCATGCGGACGGGACCGGCAAGCGGCAGGTCACTGCCAATGGAGCCTCAAATTTCGCGCCGTTTTTTCATTCCGACGGTCGGCGAATCATCTTCTCATCGAACGTGCACGACGCAGGTGGTTCCCCCCCGACGTTTCACCTCTACCTGATCAACGACGACGGCACCGGCCTGGAGCGCGTCACGTTCTCCGGCCGATTCAACAGCTTTCCGATGTTCTCGCCGGACGGCAAGACACTGGTGTGGGTGTCGGACCGGAACACGCCCGCGCGTGGCGAGTTCAACATCTTTCTCGCCGATTGGGTGCCGTGAGGACGTTAGGCGCCCGGCGTGAGGCGTAAGGAGACCTGCCTTGACTGATCAGGATGTACCCCTCACGCCTCGCGCCTCACGCCTCACGGCCTTGGCCCTCTCCTGCGTCGTGCTCGTGGCCGTCTTCTGGGGCGTGCTGCAACTCGACCTGCCGCTGGCCCGATTCCTCCGGTCTGTGCATCTTCCCTGGCTGGAGCTGGCTGGCGATGTCGGGAGCCGTCTCGGGAGCGGAGCGGTCCTGGCGGGGATCAGCGGCGCGCTGCTGGCCATCGGCCTGGTCTCCAAACAGCCCGTGTTCCGTCGAGCTGGCCTCGAAAGCCTGAAGTTCGGGCCGTCCTGGGATACCGGGCTGGACTCCTTTCCGTCGGGACACGCCACTGCCTCGTTTGCGGTCGCGGCAGTGCTGGCCAGGCACTTCCCGAGAGCCGGGTGGCTGCTCTATGGCGCGGCGTCTTTTGTCGCGCTCAGTCGGGTCGCGCGGGGCTCGCATTTTCCAACCGATGTGCTTGCGGGGGTGGGTCTGGGTCTCGTGGCGGGATATGTGATTGCGAATCCGATCCGCGCCTGGCGCTCGTCCCTGGCCGATGCCTTGACCGGTCTGGCGCCTTATCTGATTGGAGCCTTCGCACTCCTCTGGACCGCCGTCCACACCGCTCCCGATGGGTGGCCCAACGCGATCATGTTCTCGGTCGGCGCGTCTGGCGTGGCGATCGGCGTGGGGATCCGGCTGTACTGGACCAGCAAGGGGCGAGGAGATAGAGCAACCCAGTTCCTTGTCTCTCGCGTTCTGATTGCGATCGGCCTTGCGCTGACGACGGCGTCGTGGCTGGTCACGACCTTGACGGTGCTGCTGGTCATTGCTCGATGGCTGCAAGACCGTGCGTCCGGTCAGTCACCTGGCGAGCAGCAACCAATGCAGCCGCTTGCTGAGGTGACCTTGGCGGCCGGGCTCCTGTTGGCGCTCGTGGTGATCCAGAGCGTGAAGGGTGTGCTCCCACTCCTCTAACGGAACCGGGCGTGAGGATCGGGCTTTGATGTTTGACCGGGCTTGGGGGGCGGGCTACTCACCGGGGCTTTCACCATCGGTTCGCTCGCCAGCAAGGCATAGCCATAACGTTCGAGAATCAGGGGAAAGCCGGCCGCCTCGGCCGGAAGTTGAGGCCGCAGTCGGGATGGCAGGAGAATGAACGTCCGGCCTGGCTGAGTGAGGTAGGGACGCATGGCTTCCCCCTCACCGCGCCCGACCATGATGACCTTGCGCTTCGCATAAAAGACCAGGGAGGGCCGGCTGGGCCCATAGGCAATGAGACGGTCGTTCGGCTCCAGATTCAACCCCGCGGCGTAGGCCAACTCCTGTGGCGGGGCAATGAAGTATTTGCTGAAGCGCGGGACCGCGATCTGGATGGCGAGAAGCAGGACCAGGGAGATCATCGCCCCCCCCGCCCAGAAAGCGCCAGGGCGCCGATCCTCGGAAAGTCCGAAATACCCCACGATAGCGGTGCCAAGAATCACGACCACCCCGGCCAGGATCGGGCTCAGGCCAGGATCGACCTGCGCCGCCGCAGGGAATTCTCTGGCGATCTGCTCGACGAATGTTGCGTAGAGAGAAGGCAGGGCGGTCAGGGTCGCTCCCAGGAGGTAGCCGAGCCCCATCAGCGTGTGAAAGGAGGCGCGAATCCCTGGGGTGGCTGGATCGGTGAGACAGCGGGTCCAGTACGAGGCAGCCAAGATGGCGGCAGCCGGGTACAACGGCCCGATATAGTGAGGCAACCGCGTCGCCGACGCGGTAAAGAACAGAAAGACCGCCACCAGCCACAGGGCGGCAAACAACTCCAGCTCGCCGCCAGACCGTGAGGCGTCGCACGACCCAGAGGCTCTCGACGGGTGAGGCGTGAGACGTAAGGAGACGTCGGAGGACGCCTCGCGAGCTGCGCGCCAGCCGCGCAACGCGGTATACAGCGCGACCGGCAGGAAGCCGCTCCAGGGAAAGAAGCCGAAGAACAACACGGGGAAATAGAAGAAGATCGTAAACCCATGGCCCTCCATCGAGTTCAGAAACCGACCGACCGTATGAGCTTGCGCCGACGCTGTATAGTCGGAACCGTGGATCGCCAGCATCGCGGCGTACCAGGGGAGCGCCAGCAGGAGAAAAAGCAGCGCACCGCTGAGCGGGAAGCCGCGCTGCCAAAACTGGCCCCAGCGCCGCGTCACCGTGAGGTACGGCACCGCGGCCAGCAACGGCACCACCACGCCGACCGGTCCTTTGGTCAGGGTCGCGAGCGCCATCCCGAGGTAGAAGAGCCAGAAAAAATGGCGCCCCCTGCCTTCCGCGCCTGTGGTGAGCCCCGTCGAACCATGCAGCCCCAGCCAAAAGCCGAACAGCGCCAGGGTGGTGAAAAAGATCAGCACGCTGTCGGTCAGAGCCATGCGCCCGATCGCGACCATCTCGATATTGAGCAGCAGCATCAGCCCGCCGAACAGGCCCAGGAGCGGGCCGCGCACGCGAGTCAGGAACAGGTACTGGAGCAGGATGAGGGCCACGCCGAACAGCGCAGAGGGCAGGCGGGCGGCGAATTCGCTCACGCCGAACAGGCGGTAGGACAGGCTCATCAGCCAGTACAGAAAGACCGGCTTCGCGTAGCGGGGTTCGTAGTTGAAGGTCGGGCTTATCCAGTCGCCGGTTTCGAACATCTCGCGCCCGGCTTCGGCGTTCCGGCCCTCGTCCCGATCAGTCAGGCCCAGAGACCCGAGCCCGAGGAACAGCAGCAGGATCGCGAGCGCGAGCAGAATGGCGAGGTGGGGTGTATGGGGCCTAGGCAAACCGCTCGCTATCCGCCATTTGCTATTGGCTGTTTGCGATGGATCAGCACGAGGTTTCTGAGGTAGATGAGGGCACCGACGCTCTGCCCGAGTATGAGCACCGGATCCTTCCGGTAAATGACGTAAGCCAACGTAATCAAGCCTCCGATGAGGCTCAGATACCAAAAAGCGATGGGCACGTGGCTCACGGCGTTCCGCTCCGAGGCGACCCACTGGACCACCCACCGCATGAAGAAGAGCCCCTGACCGAAGAACCCGATGCTCAGCCAGATGATTTCGGTTCTGGTCATAGGGAAGAGGTCACTCGTCACGCATTATGCGGCTCGTGATCTTGTAACGGAGGACCCGGCCCATCATCCATCGCACCGCCACGAGGTCATACAGCCCCTTAAAGAGCCGGTTGCCGATCCCGTACTTGGAGCGGCCGTGCACGCGCGGAAAGTGTCGCACCGGCGCTTCGGTCACCCTGAAGCCGTGCATTCGGGCCAGCGCCGGGAAAAAGCGGTGCATGCCGTCGAACAGGTGCAGCCGTTCCACGACCGCCCGGCGAAAGACTTTCAACGAGCAGCCGGTGTCATGAATGCGGTCGCCGGTGACAGAGGTTCGAGCCAGATACGCGATGCGCGATGAGAGCTTTCGCGTCAGACTATCGTGCCGGTCCTTCCGCCAGCCGCACACCAAATCGTACTGGGCGGCGAGTGGGATCAGCATCGGGATATCGGCCGGGTCATACTGCAAGTCGGCGTCCATCGTGACCACCAACTCGCCTTGAGCCTGCCGGAATCCGGCATCAAAGGCCGAGGTCTGCCCATAGTTGCGATCGAAATGCAGCACGCGGACTTCTGCATGCTGGGCCGCCAGTTTATCCAGCAGCGGGCCGCTGCCGTCGGTGCTCCCGTCGTCGATGTACCAGATCTCAAACGGCGCGGTCCGGGACTCTTCCTGCGAGCCTAAGACTTTGAGTAATTGCTCGGTGAGCGGGGTCAGGTTGTCCCGTTCGTCCTTGACCGGGATCACCACCGACACCCACGGGCGGGACGAGGTTGTCATAAAAGTTCGTCTGTTTGGTCTGTTCAGTCTGTTAAGTCTATTCTGTCTTTTCAACAGAGTCTGACCGAATGAACCAGACAGACCAAACAGACCAAATAGACGGAATAGACCGGATAGACCGCGCCATGCGCTGCATTCTACAGAATGCCTGGGGAAGGGTCAAATAAGGTCTCGAAAAATCTAGGCTATTCCTTCCTCACATCCATTTAAGTACCTGGTCAACGGTACGGTGAGACCGGCGCCTCACACATCAGCACCTCCTCACTTCGGTTGAGGGACCGTCGCGGAGCTCGCATGGTTGGACGGCGCGACGGTGAAGCGCATCGTCCCGATGAGGCTGATCTCGTTGATCTTCCAGCCGATGTGGATTTCGACCTTATATTTGCCGGCTCTCCAGCCACCGGAAGGAGGGAACAACTTCAGGTAGCCGCTTTCGTCCTCGAGCGCCATGTACATCACGTCTTCAGCGATGACCCTCTTTGGATCGAGCCCTTCGACGTGCTCAGGGTAGCAGCGGCCGAAGATCTGATAGGATTCGTAATGTTGATGCGTCTGGAAGACGATGAACACGGCCGGGGAGTCCGGACGGAAGATATCGGTGGGACTGACAGGGACCATCTCGTGGGAGCGGCGGTACCCCAGCTCCTCATCGAAACCCTCGGCGAACTGGATCGAGCGGATCAGCCCTTGGGGGGGAGCATCGAAATTATACGGAGGAACCTCTGCGCGGTTTTGAAACTCCTCAATCGGGACGTCGCGCGTGAGCGGTACATCTTCGGCGAGTCCCTCCTCAAGGAGGACAAGACCGATGATCGCGGTAGCCAGGACGGACCAAGAGAGGACCCGGTTCATTCTGTATTGATACACAGGCAGCCGCCTCGCTGTCAATGCGAGTATCTTAAGCGAATAGCGAGTAGCTAGCAGCGAATAGCTCGGAGCAAATCGTTTCTTCTAGTTGCTCCCTCATCGCTTCTCGCTATTAGCTATTCGCTACTCGCTGATACGTCGGTTGCGGGGCCGGTGGTGTTTTGTTAGATTAGGCCACGGCGAATAGCGAACAGCGGGTAGCTAATAGCTTTCTGGAGCGAATAGCCAGCAGCTAATAGCTAATAGCACCGAGACTGTTCACTACTTGCTATTTGCTACTCGCTATTGGCTGTTTGCTATGATCACAAACCCAGACGCGCTGCCACAGCTCATCGGCGAGTTTCGGCCGGTCGATGAGTGGCAGATGCATATCAACCAGCTCTTTTACGGACTCCGCGGCAGCCGCCTCCGGGACTACTACCAGACCTTCGCGGCGGCAGACTACCGCCTCGCCCACGCGCTCGCAGCCGACTACTACGAACAGGTCAAGAAGCGCGAGAAGACGCGAGGCGCCAGGCGCGAGGCGCTAGCCAGGGTAGCGGGACAGCGGGATAGCGGGGTATCCCGTTACCCCGGTACCCCCATACCCCTGATTGTTCACGAGTGGGGCTGCGGCAACGGGAATCTGGCCGCCTGCTTCCTCAGTCATCTCAAACGGATGGACACGGGCGGCGCGGTCTATCCCCGGCTGCGCTACGTCCTCGTGGACGACCGGGAGGCGGCACTGGAATCCGCGAGGGACCATCCGGACTTGGCCGAACACTTGCCGCGCGTGGAAACCCTCTGCGCAACCGTCACGGATCTTGCCTCGGTCAAGGACGCCTCGGTGGACCGCATCCTCTGCAATGAACTCTGGAATGACCTCCCGACCAAGCTCATGCTGAGGAAAGAGGGGGAGGTGGAAGAGGAATACCTTCGTCCGAATCTAGGCGAGTCCAAGCACGCGGCGATCTCGGACTGGTCCAGCTTCGTCCGGGCATTTGACGCGAAAGACCTCCGGGCCCTGGTGGGCTTCCCCCCGTTCCTCGAGGACATCATCTGGGAAAAGGACTACCGGAGGGCCGACTGGAAGGCGGTGCCCTACCGAAAGACCATCACCGACTTTCTCAAACAGATTGACGAACGGGTGCTGGTGCCGGTGAACCTGGGCGCCTGCGCGACGGTAAAAGAAGCCAGGCGGATCTTGGCCCAGGACGCGGTCGGGTTCAGCAGCTTCGATGCAGGCACGGTCGAGCTGAAGGTCCTCAACGATCCGGAGAAGCCTCTCTTTGGCCAGTTCGGCGGCCAGTACAGCTTCATGGTGAACTTTGCGCTGGTGGAGGCGGTCGCCAAGCATCTGGGGGTCCAGACCGTGGCCATCGAGCCGCAGAAGGAGATGGTCGGCCGGAGCCTGGGGACCAACGTGGTCAGCCTGATGGATCTGCTGGCGGTGCACCCGTCCACGACACGCCTCAAACCCTGGGAGCAGGACAGGTTGATTCTTGGGACAATTCAATCACTTAACACAGTCTATCGCAGTCCATACCAGCGTCCGATCGAGTTTCCCTTTGGGCCTGACGTGCCCCCGGGTGAACTCGAGGCGCTGCAGGGCCTCCTGAACGGCCTCAAGCGTGATGGGGTGCCGGACACGATCGCCTATCTCACGGAGGACGAACTGTTCGCCTCGATCCGAGAGTTGGAAGCCCTTGGGTACGATCGGCACTCCATCCAGGCCGCGCTCGCCTCTCCACCCCAGCCTGTGGACTATTACCATCTTTTTTTCCGTCCTTAGCCCCGCCCCACGGAACCCCAAGAAATTTCTTGACACTTTTTGAAAATTTCTTTAGTTTTGCCGGCACCAGCGGGGGCGAATAGCCAACAGCTAATAGCTGGTAGCAAATAGCTAACAGCTAACGGCCTCTGAGCTACTCGCTACTTGCTGCTAGCTAAGAGGGAAGAATGTTCGGCTCATTCGGCTGGATGGAACTCTTGCTGATTCTGATCATCGTGCTGATCATCTTCGGCGCGGGCAAGATTCCCCAGCTTGGAGAGGGCTTGGGCAAAGCGATCAAGGGCTTCAAGAAATCGGTGAACGAGCCGGATGCGATTGACGTAACCGCGGCGCCAGCCGATCAGCCGGCGCAACCGGCGGCGCCGAGCCAGATCGCTCAGCCCACGCAAGCTCAGGCGGCGGGCCAGGCGCAGGCCAGCCAACCGGCTCAGCCTAAACACGGTCAGGGAGGCTAGAGGCGAGGGGCAATGGGCTATAGGGAAGGCATTAAGCGAGAGGCTTGAAGGAAGCCTACTAGGAAAAAAAGATGTTTGGCCTGGGCGCGGGCGAGATTCTGATCATCCTGATCATCGCCTTTCTGCTGTTCGGGCCGAAGCAACTGC
>WNEW01000481.1_pt1 | contig 18975 bp, 22 predicted proteins | sample 5399891 | NCBI WGS metagenome assembly WNEW01 (sample SAMN13153336, study PRJNA577476) | soil metagenome | isolation source: 40 cm grassland meadow soil pre-rain plot 5 | place: USA:California | collected 2015-09-08 | reverse complement strand
GCAAGTAGATATATATTCTTTAAAAGGCCTTGCTGATACTTACCAATGCCTACGGTGAAATTTGCAGTCCCCAAGGGAAGCATTGAGGAAGTCACGTTCAAGCTGCTGGAGCAGGCTTGGCAGAACGTGAGCGGCCGGGGGCGCACATATAGAGTCAAGCTGGGTGACCCCGAGATCGATGTGAAGATCTTAAGGCCGCAGGAGATCCCCACCTATGTTCAGGAAGGATTCTACGACGTAGGCATCACCGGAAAAGACTGGATACTCGAGGCGAAGGCCGACGTTGAAGTCCTACTAGATCTTGAGATCGGTCGGGTCAAACAGGTGATTGCGGTGCCGTCAAGTTTCCCGTACAAGAATCTCGACGAGATGATTGCCGATTTTGCAAAGACGGGCAAGACGCTAAGGGTCTCGTCTGAATACCTCACCACTACCTCGATGCACTTCAAGTCAAGCGCGGCCTACAAAAAAGCGTACGGCAGCGCGGATCCTATGATAATAACGCCTTGGATGAGGGTGGGCGAAAACAAGAAGGTCGAGATATTTCTGTCGTTTGGCGCAACAGAGGCCAAGCCGCCGGAGGACGTCGACGCGATTTTCGACATTACCGAGACTGGCACCACTCTTGCGCAGAACAACCTCAAAATAATCGAGACTGTGGCTGAATCCACCGCAGTATTGGTGGCGAACAAGAAATCCCTCAAGGATCCTGCAAAGCGCGAAAAAATGGCGGACATGATAGCGCTTCTGAGAGGTGTGGTCGAGGGACGAAAAAAGCTTCACATATTTGTCAACGTCAAAAAGGAGAACCTTTCCAAATTGCTGAAAGAATTGCCGGCTCTCAAGAGGCCCACTGTTAGCCCGCTTTCTGAGGATGGGTGGTACGGCGTGAACACGGTTATCGACAAGAACGAGTTTATCAAAATAGTGCCCAAGATGAGGAAGCTGGCGCAGGGCCTGGTGGTACTGGAGCCGAAGCAGATACTGCCTCTTGACGAGATAAACTTGGACGGCTATTCCTGATGAAGATAATCAAGGTGGCAGAGCCGGCTCCTGAAGCCGCAAGGCTCCGCAAGGCAACTGCGATTCAAGACTTACTTATGGAAGACACGAAGGCAATAATGAAAAGCGTTGCAGAGCACGGCGACTTGGCTGTTCTTGACTACACTGCAAAATTTGACGGAGTCAGGCTCAATTCGCTAGTGGTGACCGAGCAGGAAATGAAACAAGCCTATAGCCAGGTGACGAAAGAGCAGGTGAGGATTGTCAGGGCAATGAAAGTGCAATTGGCAAGAAGCGAGATGGCAGTACTGAAGCGGCTGAAAGGGATCGCGGTATCATCTAATGGAGTAAGGATAGATCGCATGATAAAACCGGTGGCAAGTGTAGGATGCTACATTCCCGGCGGCAGGGCACGCTACCCAAGCACTGCCGTAATGTGCGCGGTGCCTGCCAAAGCCGCCGGAGTAAAGAGGATAGTGGCTATTTCCCCACCAAGAAAGGACGGCACCATTGATCCATTAACACTAGTTGCTGCAGACATGTGCGGAGTCGACGAGTTTTACAAAGCAGGAGGTGCACAGGGAATAGCTGCTTTGACCTATGGCACCGAATCAGTCAAGCCGGTGAGCAAGATTGTTGGCCCCGGCGGCATGTTTGTGACCGCTGCAAAATTGATTGCCTCAAGTACCGTTTCTATCGACATGGTGGCCGGCCCGACCGAGTTGCTGGTATTTGCTGACACAACTGCTGACCCGCGGCTTGTTGCAGTCGATCTGGTGTCCCAGGCAGAGCACAGCACTGATACAATTTGTGGTTTAGTAACGAATTCAGAAAAGCTGGCGTCACACGTGCAGCGGCAGATCCAATTGATGGTTGAAAAGATTACTCGGTCTGACATTGTAAAATCTAGTCTGCAGAACAACGGCTTTGTGGCTATTTGCAAGAATGAAAGCGCGTGCGTCGAGTTCGTGAATGAGTTTGCGCCAGAGCACCTTGAGATAATGTGCAAGAATGCTAATGCTGTTGCAAAGAAAATAGAATCAGCCGGGCTCGTGCTAATAGGGCCGTATGCACCGTCGTCTGCAAGCGACTACTCGTTTGGCTCGAACCACGTACTGCCGACTCTCGGATTTGGCAAATCCCGAGCATCACTGTCGGTGCTGGACTTTATCAAAATTGTAAACAAGGTCAAGGTGAGTAAGGAAGGGCTTGCGAAAGTGGGTAAATCAATTAAGGAAATGGCGTCGGCTGAAGGGCTCTTGAATCACTATGAAGCAGTGAGGGCTAGGAAAAATGAAGAGTAGCCGACTTGACGACAACATCAAGAGGATCAACAGGCTTGGTCACTACTCCAAGCCAGAAAAAATACAAGGTGCTGTCAAGCTCGACTCTAACGAGAATTTCGCCCTTGATAGAGATTTTGTCGCAGACGTCGCGGTTAAAGCAGCTCGGCAGGTGGACCTGAGGGAATACCCGCTTGACCAGCTGGACGAGCTCTATTCACGTCTTGCAAGATATGCGGGCGTTAGTGCAAGATGCTTGGCAGCAGGCAGCGGGTCTGACCAGATAATCGAGCTGTTGTTGTCGACGCTTCGCAGCAGGCGCGCGACTGTGTTTGCACCCACGTTCTCGTATTTCATCAACAGGTGCGAGCTCCACGGGATCAGGGTCGATCAGGTCCCACTTGAGCGAGACTTTACCCTCGACAAGAAGGCGTTTGTAAAGAGCGCTAGAAAATCTGATCTTGTCTACATATGCTCTCCAAACAACCCGACCGGCAACCAGCTCGAACGGCAGCAAGCGATCGACATTATCGATTCGTTGAAGGACAGGATCGTGCTGGTAGACGAGGCGTACGTTGATTTTGCTGATTATTCGCTGTCGGCCGATGCAGCGAAGCGCGACAATGTGATTGTGCTCCGCACGCTTTCAAAGGCATTCGGGCTTGCCGGCGCAAGGGTTGGCTACATGGTGACGAGTGAAAAGTTTGCGCGCACGTTCAGGTCGACCATCCAGTCACCTTACCCAATTAGCACGCTTTCCCTTGCGATCGCGTCTGGCGTTCTTGCGCGCGCAGATCACGTCAGGCAGATAATAAAGGCGGTAAGGAGCGAAAGGAGCAGAGTTTTTGCTAGGCTTGCCAAAATAGATGGCATCAAGAAATTCAGGTCAGACGCCAACTTTCTCTTTATAGAAGCTGGCAGGAACTACCTGGCAATCTCTAGATCTCTAAGGAACCACGGGATAGTAGTCAAGTTGCTAGGCAACCTCGCCGGCCACAGAGGCTGCATGAGAATCACGATTGGCACGCGTGAAATGAACGATAAGTTTCTCCAGTGTATAGAAGGGGTACTGTAATGTTTGATTGCGCGCTATTTGACGTTGACGGCGTGCTGATTGACATCCGCAGATCCTACAATGCGACAATAAAAAAAACTGTAGAATACATGCTCAAGTCAATTACCGGCAGATCCTTTCGCAATCTTGTCTCAGACCAGATCATACTAAAATTTCGCGCGAGTGGTGGCTTTAACAACGACACCGACACGACATATGCAATAACGCTTGCAATGCTTGCCAACCCTGCAAAGAATCTTGTCGAAGGAAGAAAATTCCTGATGCAAGTCGCCGGGAATGCCGACGAAAGCGGCTACCTGTCAGTCGAAAAATACCTTGCCAACCATGGAATTGAGAGGTGGAAAAAACTGCTTGTCTACCCGGCGCCGGTCGAGGACAGCATGCTGGCAAGGGTATTTGACGAGTTATTTTACGGACCAGAATTATTCAAACAGCAAGACCACCTTGAACCGAAGTATTGGACAGGCGGAACGCCTTTTATCAAAAGAGACAGGCTTGCAGTTAGCACAAGGACGATGAAAAAGTTGCATGATATGTTTGAAGGCAACCTTGCAATAGTATCTGGCCGAAGTAGGCTTGCTGCCGAGTATTCGCTCAAGCCGGTTATGAAATACTTTAACCTTGACGCTTGCGTATTTCTGGAAGACGAAAAGCGCGAGTACGCCAAGCCAAACCCGTACTCGATAATGCATGCCATGCGAGCGATGGATGCAAGAACTGCTGTTTATGTCGGTGATTCAACCGAGGATCTGCTGATGGCAAAACGAGCCGAGAAAGAGGCAGGCGTAAAAATAGCCTTCGTGGGCATCTACGGCAACAGCCCGAGACCAGCCAAGACAGCAGCACAGTTCAAGCAAGTGGCGGTTGAGGCGACTGCAAAAAGTGCCGACCAGTTACCGAACACCATAAATAAAGTACTAGCAGTTTAACAAATGTTGGTTTCTTCCAGAAGGGCGAAACTTGAGAGGATCACAAAAGAGACTGCGGTTACCGTTCAGGTTAACATTGACGGCACTGGCAAGACCAACGTCAAGACCGGCCTCTCATTCATTGACCACTTGGTCACGTCGATTGGCAAACACGCCATGATAGACATCACGGTCAATGGCAAGTCAAATGACGGCATCGTACACCACCTGGCAGAAGACGTTGCAATTGCATTGGCGCAGACGATTGACAAGGCACTCGGCGATAGAACAAGAATTGCAAGGTTTGGCTACGCCCTAATTCCGATGGACGAAGCGCTGGCGTACGTTTCGATGGATCTGGTGAAGCGCCAGTACCAGAGGATGGAGTTAAGGCTGACCCGCGACACCATCGAAGAGGTGCCGAGGGAAGACCTTGAGCACTTTGTAAGGTCGCTTGTGCAGAACCTGAACGCATGCACTCATGTGATCGTGCACTATGGCGACAACGACCACCACAAGGTCGAAGCTGCGCTCAAGGCATTCGCAGTGGCGCTCCGCATGGCAATCAGCATGGACAGAAAGAGGAAGGGAGTGCCAAGCACAAAGGGGGCTATGTAGTGTCCAAAATCGCGATATTTGACTACGGCGCCGGCAACCTCTTTAGCCTGAAATCTGCGTTGGAGCGAAATGGGGCAGAAAATGTCGAGATAATCTACGACCTGAAGGAAGTGGAAAGGTTTGACGGGCTCGTGCTGCCCGGCGTAGGCAATTTTGACCCGGCAATCAAGTCGATAGAAGGCAGCGCGCGGCATCTGGGTAGAGCCATTGAAAGTGGCAAGCCGGTGATGGGCATCTGCCTTGGTATGGAGATGCTCTTTGACAGGAGCGAAGAGGGCATGCTGGAAGGCTTGAAGATACTGGACGGCGATGTTGTCATGCTTCCAAAGGGCAAGGTCAAGATCCCGCATATGGGGTGGAACAACCTTCAGATAAAAGGCGACAGTAAATTGCTGAAAGGCGTCAGAAACAACTCATGGGTGTATTTTGTACACTCGTACAGGACGGTGCCAAGAAACCACAAGATAGTGGTGGCCACCTCAGACTATGGAGTCAGTGTTCCGGCAGTTATTGAAAAGAACAACTTGATAGGCGTGCAGTTCCATCCTGAAAAGTCAGGCGACGTCGGCGCAGTCATGATCAGGAATTTTATTGAAATGTGCGACAACGAGGCAAAATGAAGGTCATAGCCGCGGTCGACATCATGGGCGGGAGCGTAGTCAGGCTTGTCAAGGGCGATCCCGCAAACAAGGTTGTTTACAGCAGCGACCCTGCTGACACTTCTAAAAAGTGGGAGGCGGCTGGGGCTGACATGCTGCATATAGTCGACCTTGACGCGGCGCTTTCCAATGGCAATAACACTGAGCTAGTTGTAAAAATAACAGCCGCTGCCAAGATCCCAGTACAAGTTGCAGGCGGCATCAGAACCCCTGAAAAAGCAGAAGAAATGCTGTCAAGAGCATCAAGGGTGGTGATTGGCACCATGGCATACAGCGACCCAGAGGCAGTGAGAAAGCTGGTTAAAAAGAGCCCCGGCAGGATCGTGATTTCGATAGACCAGGTCGACGGCAAGGTGATGGTGAAGGGCTGGAAAGAATCGACGGGAATGAAAGTAGCTGACGCGATATCCCAGTTTGCTTCCATGGGCGTAGAAGAATTTCTACTCACAAGTATCGAGCGCGATGGCACGCTGCAGGGCCCGGATGTAAGGAATCTGGCAGAAGCCGCCAAATTTGCAAGGATAACTGCAAGCGGTGGAATCGCGAGCTTGGAAGATATTGTGAAGGTCAGAAGCGCAGGCTGCAGCTCTGTCATACTTGGCAAGGCTATGTACGACGGCAAGGTAAGCATTGAGAGAGTGAAGGCGCTGGCATGACGCTTGCAAAGAGGATAATCCCATGTCTTGACGTAGACAACGGCAGGGTCGTAAAGGGCGTGAATTTTGCAGAAGTAAAAGACGCCGGCGACCCAGTAGAGCTTGCCAAAAAGTATAGCGAGCAGGGCGCTGACGAGCTGGTATTTCTTGACATTACAGCATCGCAGCAGGGAAGGGAAACGATGAAAGGAGTGGTGCGAAACGTTGCAAGCGTGATTGACATCCCTTTCACGGTAGGTGGCGGCATCAAAAAATTAGAAGACGCACGCGAGATCCTACTTTCAGGTGCTGACAAAGTTTCGATAAACACCGCTGCGGTCAAGAACTCCGAGTTGATAACGCAGCTGATGTCAATTTTTGGCAAGCAGTGTATAGTGGTAGCAATAGACGCAAAGAGAAACTATAATGTCGAAAAGGGCAAGACGATATTCAAGCACAAGGGCAAAAAATTCTGGTTTGAAGTGAGGATTTACAGCGGCAAGGAACCCACTGGCCTTGACGCAATAATGTGGGCCAAAGAAGTTGAAAATCGAGGCGCCGGCGAAATATTACTGACGAGCATAGACGCGGACGGCACAGAGAACGGCTACGACATTGAGTTGACAAAAGCGATCTGCAAGTCAGTCATGGTACCTGTGATTGCTTCTGGAGGCTGCGGAGGGGCGCGTCATATGCTTGACATTTTCGAGAAAGCCGACGTTGACGCCGCACTTGCCGCGTCGATATTCCACTACGAAAAGTCGACTGTAGATAAGGTAAAGAAATATTTGAAAAGAAGCGGCATCAGGATCAGAATATAGCAGAGAGAGTTGATACTGGAATCATGATGTCTGGCAACCAGCCCGGCCGCATTCCGTTTGAAACACACCTTGGGAAGCTGAAAGAGCCTGCAAGAACAATAATGGTCGACCTGCGCAATTTTGTGAAATCGCTTGGCGGCAACGTGTTAGAAGAGGTGAGGCCCCACAGGGTGGTCTACGCCAAGACAATGAACTTCCGGACGTTCCTTGATATCGAGCCGGCCGGCGACTCGTTGGTGCTCTCGATAAGGACCGGCAGAGTCGCTCCTCCAGTGACTCAACGGTTAGAACTACAGAAGACGCTGAAAATGCAAAGAAGCAGATAGCTGAAGCGTACCAAAATATTCAATAGTTGATGTTAAAGTCGGCAAATTCGCCGGTGTACTTCTCGAATTTCACGTTAACGTCCTGCACGCTGGCCTTTGGCGGTCCGATGTGGCACCATTTGATGACTTCGTTGACAGCCACCTCATCGCCTTCAAAGACCGCCTCCACCCGTCCGTCTGGCAGGTTGCGCACCCAGCCAACGACTTTATGCCGCGTGGCCACCTGCTTTGTGTTCTGCCTGAAGTAGACGCCCTGGACCTTGCCGCTTACAAAGACGTGAGCGCGGCTCTTTGTGCTGCTCACTTTCCAGTGATGCTATCACTGATCTAAAAAATGTTCCCCGCCCACCTGACGGGCTTGTGTCTATTCTAGCTCGCCGCCTTCTTCGCGGAAGAGGTGTTCGTAAGTGGTTCCCTTCCTCACTAGTCTAAAGTCACCGTCGCTGTTCTTCATCACTATCGGCGGCTTTGTCTGGCAATGGAACGGCATGTTGAATACCACAGAGTATGCGCCGACATTGTAGAACGAGATGTACCTGCCAACCTCTGATTCATTAAGATCAGAGACTTTTGAAATCGGGAAGACGTCGTACGTGTCGCATAGCCTTCCTGCCAGGTGCGTGTTCTTTACTGGCGCGAGTGAGGTCGTCTTGTCCTTGCTGTTTACAACCGGCACCACCTCCTGCGGGTACTCTTGTTTGAGCAGCGCAGCATCAAGCAGTATGTGGTAGCCTGCGTCGACAATCACTATCTTGTGCTCGTTGTACTCTTTTGTGTTCACTATCCTTGATACCAGCATCGACGACTCTGCCACGAGGAAGCGGCCGCTCTCGATCATAAGAGTATAGGTCCCGTGCGTCTCTGCAAGTTGGTTCAGCTTGCCGACGTGGTTCTCTGCCATCTGGGCCGGCGTTGGCACCGGGTCGTTGTAGAACACTGGTGTTCCGCCGCCAATATCAAATGTATTGACCTGGAAGCCCGGATTCTCCTTCTTCATCTTGGTCATGAACGCGTCCATCTTGTCCAGAGCATGGGTGTAACACGAAAAGTCGGTGATCTGCGATCCGAGGTGGAAGTGGAAGCCTTCGAACTTGAGGAGGTCGCTGCCCATTAGGTGCTTGACCATCTTCGTGGCGCTGTCTATAGTGCCGCCGTTGAATGGAACGCCGAACTTGCCGTTTCTGTATGACGCGCGGACTTCGGCCTTGACGCCCACTTCGGGGTTTACACGTATCATTGTCAGTGGCCTTGATCCTACCTTGCTTGCAGCCATTGCCAAGTTTGTCATCCCGTTAAAAGAACTGACGACGACCCTTCTAACTCCGCTCTGAAGCACCTCGATATACTCTTCCTGCTCCTCTGTCACGCTTGTGTAGATGACGTTCTCCGGGTCTGCCTTGCATTGCTTGATAAAGTATAGCTCGCCAAGCGACGTGAGGTCGAATGTCACTCCATCCTTCATGAAGGTCTTGATCACTGCCGGCGTAAAGTTAGCCTTGATCGAGTATGCTACCTTAACCGGGCCGTTGAACTTTGAATAAGCGCTGTGTAGTTCCTTGGCCTTTGCATGCAGCGTATCTTCATCTATCAGATAGAGTGGCGTGCCGTATTGTGCGACTAGTTTGTTGATGTCCACGGGTTTGACAAAGCGGTTTAGAGCTGCTGGAGTTGGTTTTTCTACGAGTTGGACTTGGGAATTTTCAACCAATTTCTTTTAGTTAGCTTTATCATAAAACCAATAGCTTAAAAACATTTGCCCGGCAGCAGACTGTCTGTAATAATATTTTCAGACAACATAGAAGGAAAAAGTGGCTAGCGGTAGTACGGCACCGCTTTTTCTGTCGGCTTGCCTTCCCTTTGCGTCTTGATCTTCCTTACCGCTTCTTCAAAATGGCGAAGCATCACGTGTGCTTCTGACGCGTGCTTTGCTGCCTCTTCTGGCGTCGGATATTTCGCGAGGTATTCGTGCAGCACAAGCGACACTGCGGTGTTGGCAACTGAGCTCGTGTCTGCGCCGCTAAAGCCCTCTGTCATCTCTGCAATCTTGGTAAATTCCACATCTGGGCCCATTGGCTTGCCCTTTGCGTGGATCTCCAGGATTCTCAGTCTTGCTGCCTTGTCCGGCATAGGGACGAAGACTATCTTGTCGAATCTGCCGGGACGTAGAAGTGCAGGATCAATCATGTCTGCCCTATTTGTTGCGGCGATTACCACTACTCCTGAAAGCGACTGTATTCCGTCCAGCTCTGTCAGCAATTGTGAAACAACACGTTCGGTGACCATGCTGTCGCCTCCCATTCCCCTTGTGGGAGCAACCGAGTCAATTTCATCAAAGAACACTACACACGGCGCGGCCTGCCTTGCTCTCCTAAATATCTCTCTTATACCGCGCTCGGACTCGCCGACCCACTTGCTCAACAATTCAGGTCCTCTCACACTGATAAAATTGGCTTCAGACTCGGTCGCAACCGCCTTTGCAAGCAGCGTCTTACCGGTACCTGAAGGACCGTGCATCAGCAAGCCCTTTGGCATCGTGTGCCCTAGCTTGGCATACAGGTCTGGATATCTCAATGGCCACTCGACTGCTTCCTGCAGCTCACGCTTGACCTCTTCCAGTCCGCCGATGGCAGACCACGGAATGTCCGGCGACTCGAGGTAGACTTCCCTCATGGCAGATGGCATGACTTCCTTGACCGCGTTTTCAAAGTCACTCATTGTGACTATTAGTTTGTTGAGCACTTCGGGGGACAGCTTTTCGTCCTCCAGGTTGAGCTCTGGCAGAACGCGCCTCAGGCACTTCATTGCCGCCTCCTTGCACAGGTACTCGAGGTCTGCACCAACAAAACCGTGTGTCACTGCCGCTATCTTGTCCTGGTCGACATCGGTATCAAGCGGCATGTTGCGAGTGTGTATCTGCAATATTTCCAAGCGACCGCGCTTGTCCGGGACCTTGATCTCGATTTCCCTGTCAAAGCGACCGGGTCTTCTTAGTGCCGGGTCAATCGCGTTCGGCCTGTTTGTGGCTGCAATCACGATGACCTTGCCCCTCGCTTCAAGACCGTCCATCAGCGACAGCAGCTGCGATACTACTCTCCTTTCGACTTCGCCGGTCACTTCTTCCCTCTTTGGTGCGATAGAGTCAATTTCGTCTATGAATATGATTGAAGGCGACTTTTCCTTTGCCTCCTTGAATATTTCCCTCAGCCTAGCCTCTGATTCGCCGTAAAACTTGCTCATGATCTCCGGGCCAGAAATGCTGATAAAGTGAGCATTGCTTTCGTTAGCCACCGCCTTTGCAAGCAGCGTCTTACCGGTACCTGGAGGACCATACAGCAATACTCCTTTTGGCGCTTCGATGCCTAACTTTTCAAATATTTCTGGGTGTCTAAGTGGAAGCTCGATCATTTCACGGACTTTCTGGATCTCTTCCTTCAGCCCGCCAATGTCCTCATATGTTACCTGTGGGACTCCCCTCAGGGTCTCGCCCTTTTCGGCGATATGGAATATTGTTTTCTGCGTTACCAATACAGCGTCAGCTGCCGGCGTTACGCCAATTACCTGGAACGTCAGCCTGCCGCCAAAGTACGGAACCATCACGTTGTCACCTTTTATCAGTGGCACACTTTCCAGCGCGTCTGCCAAGTATCGTTCGTCTATTGGTGGTATCGCCTCAAGCGGTGCGACGATAACCTTTTCAGCTGGAACAGCCTTGATCTTCTTCACAATTACAGTATCACCTATGGCAATGCCAGCGTTGTTCCTCACAAGGCCGTCTACCCTTATGATGCCCTTGCCCTCGTCGGACGGGTAAAGCGGCAAGCACTTTGCAACAGTACGGCGCTTGCCTCTAATTTCAATGACGTCTCCAGTTGAGGCGCCCAACGAATCCATCGAGTCATAGTCTATCCTTGCTACGCCACGACCGACGTCTCTGGTATATGCCTCAAGTACCTTTAAGGATAAGGTATTCTGGCTCACACTAACACCTTACAGTTACTGCTCTTTATACCTTTATTATCTTTCGCTTAGAATGTATTATTACAAACGCACAAGTTTGCCCACAAATCACAAAAAATTTCTAGATTTTTACTCTCTAAACAGTTATAACTTTCCCTCGAATTCCAATTATTGAATGAGTAAAGAAGACACGCAGCCGATGCTGCCAGGCGAACATGTCTCTTCCATCGAAGAATTTGAGGGAGGCAAGAACACTTATCTTGCTTCTGACGGGACAGTGCGCTCTGCATCAGTAGGAACGAGAGTTTATGATCTAAAACGAAGGATTGTCAAGATTGAGCAAAAGAATTCCCCGATGCTGCCAAAGGTAGGTGACATCATTGTCGGGTACGTCGAAATGCTTTTCAGCAGTATGGTATCGACCAAAGTGCTGTACATCAACGGCAAGTGGTCCGAATCAGGATTTGCGGCCATTGCTTCTGCAAGAGTCGGAAGTCGCGCGGACGTTGACAGGAGGGGAGATAGGCGCGCCACCTTCCATAACGGCGACATCATAAGGGGCAGGGTCATAAGCCTGCTCAATTCCACAATTCATCTTACGCTTGCAGAAAAAGAGTACGGAGTGCTCTATGCACTATGCTTCATGTGCGGCGGCGACACCGTTCGCACCAACGAGAGCACGATAAAATGCGTAGAGTGCGGAGCATTCGAAGATCGCAAGCTGACGCACGACTACGGCAAGGAGGCATTCCGGCTGATACACAAAGCGGGTAAGTAATGGTATGGCAAGGGTTGCCTTCCAGGGTGAACGAGGAGCTTACGGCGAAATGGCGACCCTACAGTACTTCTCTGGGGCAAATCTGGCGCCGAAGAAATCTTTTCAGGATGTGTTTGACGCGGCAGAAAACGGCGATGCCGACTATATTGTAGTCCCGGTAGAAAACTCGATAGAGGGAAGTGTAAGTGAGATTTATGACCTTCTGCTCCAGACGAAAATGAGCGTGATAGGCGAAGTGTACCAGCGAGTCAGGCACTGCCTCATCGCAAACAGGGGCGCAAAAAAAATCAAACATGTTCACTCGCATCCTCAGGCGCTTGCGCAGTGCAGGCGGTATTTGCAGAGGAAGAAGCTGGAGCCCATGCCGGCTTACGACACCGCCGGCGCGGTGAAAATGATAAAGGAAAACAAGATGCTAGATTCCGGAGCGATTGCGAGCAAGAGGGCAGCCGAGCTGTACGACATGAAGATACTTGACGAAGGCATAGAGGACAAGAAGAACAACTACACGAGATTCCTCGTTCTGTCACCCAAAAAGGTCAGGAGTGACTCAAAGGCCGGTCATTACAAGACGTCTATGATATTTTCAGTAAAACATGTTCCCGGCGCACTCTTTGGCATCATTGGCGAGTTTGCCATTCGCAGGATAAACCTGACCAAGGTAGAGTCACGCCCGACAAAAGAGACGCCATGGGAGTACAACTTTTACGTAGACTTTGAAGGCCACGCCCAGGACAGGGCCGTGCAGAATGCGCTCAAGTCGATAAAGCCAAAGACGTCATACATCAAGATACTTGGATCCTACCGGAAAGCAAAGTTTCACTAGCATCTAGTAGTTCCTAAATGAAGGAACCTCTTGACATAAAGGATGTGACGACTGAAGCGACTTTAATTGTACCATGTTGGCACAGCAGAAGCAGGATACTTTTGCCCGCCCTTGAATATGACAGGAATGGTTAGCGTAAGTTGACGCTGATAGGCCCTCTGATATGCCAAAAAGGCGCGAGCTCCAAGCTCCTAGCGGCGCTTGGCCCTCTTGCTTTTTTTACTTCTCTTGTGGCGCTTCTGTTTTTTCTTCGTCCTTTTCTTTATTCGCTTTTTCAGCTGTTTCATCCTGATCTGTTTCAGTTCCTTCTTGTGGCAATGGCAGGTACATTTAAGAAAGTAGTTTGCATCAATCGGTGAAACTTCCTTTCTGAGTACTGCCCAGCCTGTGCATTTGGAGTGATCACCTTCTTCGCACGGCTTGATCAGCCTATCAACTACGATATCTCTGTTCTTGACCAGAGTAAGCGTTTTAACTGTTTGTCGTGATCCCTTGGGCATTTTCTTTGTCTCATAATCGCTACCCTCTACATAAATAGATTTTCAAGCCCTGCTCCTGAGCTTTTGGTTGGCCCCAGTCAATTCTATCGTTCCAGCGAAATCCGCTTCCATACCGGATTCTGCTAGTGCTTCCTGAAGCGCAGACCAAGGCCTATCACTATTATGCCCGTAACGACGAGCATCAGCGCGCCGCTCAGTCCAAGCAGGCTTGCCTTTGTCTGCGCGTGCCCACTGACCGTGAGGTCCGTGCTGCCAGTGTTGTTAATCTCTATGCGATATTCGCCAGCCTTTTGCGCCGTCAGGTCATGTCTGAAAGACGTGACGTTGCTTTCTGACCTTATTGGTTGCCTGTCCGGATCCTTGATCTTGATGTCAAACTTTGAGCCGGTTACGGTGATGCTCGCGGCACTTCCCACGTTCATATCCGGCGTTAAAACATCTGACGCCCCCGGTCTTATGGTATAATCGAGCGCGACATCCACCGGGGTGACGGAGTAGATGCTGGACGCCGCGCCTATAACAATAAAAGCTATTCCTGCCGCAATTGCAGCATAGAATAGCTTGCCAGTCAACATACAGAGTCGCAGTGCGGCGCTATATAGCACTTTACTGCGCCGCGATGATCATATTAGAGCTCTCTCTGTCCGTGGCATAGACGTTGCAGCAGCTCTGGCCGTTTAGGCGTAGTCCCTAAATCAAATCTAGCCGGCATGTTAAACAATTAACGAGGAATGAATGCTTATCTGCAGTTTGATTTACATGACGTCAACGTCGTGTGGTTGGCTTTCGATGTAACCGGCCGAAGTCATCTTTATGAACTCAGCGTTCTTTTGCATTTCTGGTATCGTCTTGGCGCCGCAATAGCTGAGACCCGAGCGCAGTCCGCCTGCCAACTGCCTGACGATCTCGACTACGCTCCCCTTGTAAGGCACCATCGCCTCCACGCCTTCAGGCACATAGTCGTTCAGGTCGTCAGAGTCGATGACCTGCGCACCTTCTTCGCGATATTTCCGGCCAAGCGACGCGTAGAACGACGCCATGCCCCGGTACATCTTGAACTTCTTGCCGTTCTTCACAAGCGTCTTGCCGGGACTTTCGTCGGTTCCGCCAAAGAGGCTTCCAACCATAACCGATGACGAGCCGGCCGCCAGGGCCTTTGTGATGTCACCAGAGTTGCGGATGCCGCCGTCTGAAATTACCGGGATGTCATGGTCACGGGCAACCTTAACGCTGTCAATCACCGCCGTTAGCTGCGGTACGCCTGAGCCCGTCACAACCCTTGTTATGCATATCGAACCTGAGCCGACTCCCACCTTGACCGCGTCCACGCCGGCTTTGATGAGGTCATTTGCACCGTCGCCTGTCGCGACGTTCCCTGCAATCAGCTCGCAGCTGGGGAAGGCCTTCTTTATCATATGAATAGTATTGATCGCATTTTCGCTGTGACCGTGGGCAATGTCCACCACAAGCACGTCTGCGCCGGCTTCGAGCAGCGCCTCGGTGCGCTCAAGGTAGTCGCCCTTGACCCCTACGGCGGCTCCAGCGAGCAGCCTGCCCTTCCTGTCCTTTGACGCGTGTGGATACTGCTCCATCTTTAAAATGTCCTTGCTTGTGATAAGTCCAACGATCCTGCGCTTGTCATCTATTACTGGTAGCTTTTCAATTCGCTGTTTGTGAAGGATTTCCTTTGCCTGCTCTATTGTCAAGCCATCCTTCGCAGTGATGACTTCCTTTGTCATCACTTCAGAGACCTTGCGTCTGTTGTTCTTTTCAAACGTGATGTCGCGCCTTGTGATGATGCCGGCGAGCTTGCCTTCTTCCTCCACCAATAATCCTGAAACGCCGTATTCCGCCATGGCCTTCTTCGCTTCTGCCACGCTCATGTCCGGCTTGATGGTATACGGTTGCTCTATCATGACGGATTCAGAGCGCTTGACCTTCAAGATCTCGTCGACCTGATCCTCAATTGCCATAAATCGGTGAATGATACCGATGCCGCCCTCCCTTGCGAGCGCTATGGCCATTCCAGACTCGGTGACAGTGTCCATGTTGGCGCTGATGATTGGTATATTGAGTGTGATGTTGCGGGAAAGTTTCGTGCGCAGGTCGGTCTGGGACCTAGAAACTATGGGCGACCGTTTAGGAACAATAAGTACATCGTCAAATGTCAGACCTTCTCTAATGTCCAACTATTCCCTTGCTGCTAAACCGCCTAGTAGGATTATAAGCGTTTGCCATTAAGGGTTCAACAATTGCAGCATCGTCAGCGCCTGCAGCGTCTCTCTCACATTGTGTGTCCTCACTATGCTTGCGCCGTTGAGAACTGCTATTACCTCGCATATTATCGAGGGTATCAGGCGGTCCTCAGTCTGCAGATTGAGCAGGTGCCCGATGAACGATTTCCTTGACACGGAGACGCATACCGGCTTTTTGAGAGCCGACAGACTGTCCAAGCTTGACAGAACAGCGATGTCCCGCGCGTACCACGGCATGTCTGTCATCTTCGTGAAAAACTGATTCTTGCCTTCACGCCTGAAAAAGCCTATCGACGGATCGATTATCACATCCTTGATGCTAAACTTTTTTGCAATGACGATGCTTTCTTTCAATGCTGCGAGCGTACCGGCCAGCCTGCCCGTGGTGCGTGTCCTGCTGTACGCGCCGGCTATTACAGGTACGCCGGCTTTGGCTACTACATCTGCCATCTTGCTGTCGTATTTCAAGCCGGTTACGTCGTTTATCGCGTCCGCGCCAGCCGCCACTGCTTCGTCTGCAACAGCTGAGCGCGGAGTATCCACAGAGATGGGCAGATCGCAGGCATTTTTCACTGCCTTGATCGCTCGCTTCATTCTCCTTGTCTCTTCTTCGACAGGGATCATCGTTTCAAGGTAGGGTGCAGTGGACATGGCCCCGATGTCGATGATGTGCACACCTTCCTGCTGCATTTGCCTTGCAGCGGCAGCGATTTCCTGCTCGCCTGTCCTGACAGAGCCCTTGTAGAATGATTCAGGGCTGGCGTTGATAATGCCCATCACCTTTGTTGCGAGCTTGCCGCCAACTGACACTGTACCTATCTTCAATGCGGCATTCTAGCTATCTGCGATATATTACCTGATCTTGAAGTTGACCTGCACAGCCACCTTCTTGGCCAGGCCGGCAGTATGTGTTTTGATTTGGCCGACTATTCTGTTGCAGGTGCAACCGACCTGAACCAGTGTGTCAGGGGTTTGTTGTCATCTATGGCGGCTTCGGATACCTTGTGTATCTCTTTCAAATGATGTTCGCGCAGCACGGGTTCAATATCGGCGAAACACAGCTGGCACTTGACTAGAGGGTTTGGCTCCGTAATTGTCATGAATTACCACTCTACTAAATACTGACTTACGATATATGTGATCTCGAACCAGCTGGCAAAAAAGATTTAGTCGCGGCGACCCAAAAGCCCCGAATAAGGGTTGCACGCATCTTGGCTTTCTAGTCTGTCTTTATTTCATGCTTTTCCTTGACTTTATTGCCGAATTCGTCTTTTGATTCGCGCTCTATCTTTGCTTCGTTCTCATCGACCTTTACCTTTTCCTTGTATTCTCTCTCTGACATTGTAGGTTACATCCTGAGACATGGTTTAAAGGAATTGTAGAGAATCGTACTGTTTGATTCTTGATGGACGAGAACCGGTAAAAGATATTCAAAGAGTTTATTTCTTTTTTAGCGCACTGTTTTTCACATGATATGGACCATAATTTGGGCGATCCTTGGGATCATCGTCCTGATAATATTGCTCAAGGTCTTGTTCGGACTAATCTAAAAACGATTAGGCCAACCTCTTGCCAATTAGAGGCGTCAAAAAAATAGAAGGTTACGTTTCGCTATAAGCCGTCTTATATTGTTGGTACAATTCCTGCTTGATGTTTTCCGTCAGATCCTGTAATTCTTTTTTATCATTCAAGTTATTCTTTCTTTTCGGTGATACACCTAGCGACCGCAGCTCGGATAACCACTGGTCTATGCTGTTCATTTCGTCGTGAAATGACTGTTCATGCATTCGCTATTGCCTCTGGCGAAAAACCAGATAAAAAGCTTAGTGGAGTAATGTTAGTGTAGAATCTTGTACCCTAAGCAGAGTAATTTGTTATGTATCTCATAAATAATTTCATGCCGCAATGGGAGCATGGCTTCGAAAAGTAACAATGAAACGGCGATAATGGAAAAGGATGTCAGAACCGATATTGGCGTGAAGGATGATGCGCGCAAAAAGCTGGTGGAGATACTTAACATGCGTCTGTGCGACGAATATGTGCTTTACACAAAAACAAGGAACTTCCACTGGAATGTGATAGGGCCACGTTTTTCTCAGCTGCATGAGTTCTTTGAGGAGCAGTATGAAATTCTGGACGAGATTGTGGACGAGGTAGCGGAAAGGGCAAGGCAGCTTGGCGGCAAATCGCTTGGAACGCTCGAAGAATTTGCCCGGCATTCGAGCATTAACGAGCACCCAGGCCAGTATCCGGACGCGCAAACAATGATATCGAATCTGCTGAAGGATCACGAGACCATAATCAAGACGCTGAGAAAGAACGCTGACGAAGCTGAAGAACAATATGACGACATGGCCACAAACGACTTTTTCCTTGAAGCGCTGCAAAAACACGAAAAGATGGCATGGATGCTGAGTGCACACCTAGAAGGCAGTGATGCCCTCTAATATTTTTCATAGCGGAATTATCAGCTGATCTCTAACTTTTGTCCAAGCAACATTCCAGTATATGCGAACTGGTTTTTCATCAATGCATCGGCGTACTTTGAGAACAAAGAGCTGTCAAAACAAGAGCCGTGCATGGGGTAGATCATTTCCGGTCTGAGCTTCGCAAGCCTTTCCACGGTCTGCCTTACCGGCTTCTCGCTGGCAAAAATGCCAACGGCCTGATACAGTTTGATCATGTTGTCTGACAGGTCGTCAGAGATCACCGGTTTGTTGTTGCCGGGCTGGATAAATAGGTCTGACGGGAACAACGACTTTGTCGTCTCTTCAAAAATCATCATGCTGTCCCAGTGGTGCACGTGGGGAGTCATGATAAACCTGAATTTTCTCCTACCGGTGCTCAAAGTCTCATTGTCCCAAAACGATGTGTGATCTGCAGGCACGTTGGACCAGCCAGTCAAGTTCAATTTTGAGCTCAGATCGCTGCATACGAGCCTGGCCCTTGGCGCTTTCAAGAATTCCATTCCACCCCACTCGTCGCTCTCAAAGTGCAGGAATGCGACATAGGCCAGCTTTTCTAGCGGTATTACCTCTTTTACCTTCTGTTCGATCTGCTCGTACATTCCAATCGGTCCAGTGTGAATCAGAGTGGGCTGCTCGTCGTTCACAAGAAACTGGTTAAAGGTTATACCATAATCGTCCACGAACCCGGATATCCTGTATATCCCGTCCCTGATTTCGTGTATTTCGACCTTCGCGGTTTTGGGAAAATAGAGGGACTTACTAACTTCGGGCATGTGCCACCATAGAGTAACCGGGGTATTTCAGTGCTACTGTTGGCGTTTTGCCTTCGCTTTCCCAGTTGAAAGGTTCATTGTGAAACGTGTT
>WNEW01000476.1_pt1 | contig 19062 bp, 17 predicted proteins | sample 5399891 | NCBI WGS metagenome assembly WNEW01 (sample SAMN13153336, study PRJNA577476) | soil metagenome | isolation source: 40 cm grassland meadow soil pre-rain plot 5 | place: USA:California | collected 2015-09-08 | reverse complement strand
TGATCTTTCCCGAAGGTACGCGCGGCGACGAGGGTATCATCCGTTCCGCGAAGACCGGGGCCGGCATGCTGGCGGTGCTGAGCGGAGCGCCCGTGGTTCCGGTCTTCATCGAGGGCTCCGGCCGTGCCTGGCCGCGGGGTCGCAAGCTCCCGCGCCCGGCGAAGGTGACGGTCACGTTCGGCACGGCGCTCCGGTTCGAGGCCGAGCGCGGCGCCGATCGCAAGCGGCAATACGAGATTGCCAGCCGCGAGATGATGGAGGCGATCACGCGGCTCAAGGACGGAAGCATCGACCGCGCGCAGACGCGCTGGTCAGCGGTGTCGGCGGCTCGAAGCAAATAAATTTGACTGGAGGAACGGGTGGTATGAAGAACGACCCACGGCATTACCTCGGCGGACCGCGCGGGGAGGGCGGCGAAGCGGCCGAGGAACGGATGGAGGACTGGTACCAGAACGGCGTGACCGAGTTCGAGGAAGGCGAGGTGGTCCGCGGCCGCGTGGTCCACGTCGGCTCGAGCGAGGTGCTCGTCGACGTCGGCTACAAGAGCGAAGGCGCGATCCCCATCGAGGAGTTCCACCGCCACGGCACCCTGCCGAAGGTCGGCGAGGAGATCGAGGTCTACCTCGAGGCCAAGGAGGACTCCGAGGGGCTCATCGTCCTGTCCAAGGACAAGGCCGACAAGATCAAGGTCTGGGACGCGATCACCCAGGCGTACGAGAAGGCCCAGCCCGTCGAGGGCCGCGTGGTCGAGGTCGTCAAGGGCGGCCTGGCCGTCGACGTCGGCGTGAAGGCGTTCCTGCCCGGCTCGCAGGTGGACCTGCGTCCGGTGAAGAACCTCGCCTCGATGGTCGGCCAGCAGATCCGCGCCAAGGTCATCAAGCTCAACCGTCGACGCGGCAACGTCGTCCTCTCCCGCCGCTCCGTTCTCGAGGAGGAGCGCGAGGAGAAGAAGAAGCACACGCTCGAGGTCCTCAACGAGGGCATGGTCCTCACCGGCACCGTGAAGAACATCACGGACTACGGAGCCTTCATCGACCTCGGCGGCATCGACGGCCTGCTGCACGTGACGGACATGTCCTGGGGACGCGTCGGGCATCCGTCTGAGATCTTCCAGGTCGGCGACCAGGTCGAGGTCGTGGTGCTTCACTTCGACCGCGAGAGCGGCCGGGTCTCGCTCGGCTACAAGCAGAAGTCCAACGACCCGTGGGAGACGGTGGAGACGCGCTACGCGCCGGGCACGAAGACGCACGGGCGCGTGGTGAGCCTGACGAACTATGGCGCCTTCGTGGAGCTCGAGCCGGGCGTCGAGGGGCTGGTGCACGTCTCCGAAATGTCGTGGACGCGCCGCGTGCGGCATCCGAGCAAGCTCGTCAACGTCGGCGACGAGGTCGAGGTGATTGTCCTCGACGTCAACCGTGGCGCCAAGCGGATCTCCCTCGGCATGAAGCAGGTCGAGCCCGATCCGTGGACGACCATCGAGGAGCGCTACAAGCCGGGCACGCGCGTGAGCGGCAAGGTGCGTAATCTGACCGACTTCGGCGCGTTCATCGAGCTGGAGCCCGGCGTCGACGGCCTGCTGCACATCTCCGACATGTCGTGGACGCGCAATGTCGGGCACCCGTCCGAGGTTTTGAAGAAGGGCCAGGATATTGAAACGCAAATCTTGAACATCGACCGCGACAACAAGCGGATATCGTTGGGCCTCAAGCAGATCCAGCCCGATCCGTGGTCGACGGTCGCGCAGCGCTACCCGATGGGCTCGCGCGTGACCGGCAAGGTGGTGCGCCTCACCGACTTCGGCGCCTTCGTGGAGCTGGAGCCCGGGGTGGACGGCCTGCTGCACATCTCGCAGATGTCCCATCGCCCGATCGCCACGCCGAGCGAGGTGGTCAACGTCGGCGACGAGCTGACGCTGCTGGTGATCCGTGTCGACCCGCACGAGCGCCGCATCGGCCTGAGCCTCAAGGAGCTGGCCCAAGCGGTGGCGCCGCCGGAGGTCGACGACCGCGGCGCCGGCGGCGCAGGCCGGCGCGGCAAGCGCGGCAAGAGCCGGGATTACGACTACGACGACGAGGAATAAGTGAGCGGTCGGCTCACGGTCCTCACGGCGACCCTGCTGGTGTTCGTGGGGGTGGCGGGGCTGCTCCTGCTCGCGGGCGGCTCGTGGGGCCGCGGTGGTGGTGACGGCGGCGGCACGCTGTTCGGGCCGAAGGTCGCCATCGTCGAGCTCGAGGGCCTCATCGCCGAGACCGACGACCTCGTGCGCGAGCTGCGCCAGCACCGCGAGAACCCCAGCATCAAGGCCGTCGTCATCCGCATCAACAGCCCGGGCGGGATGGTGGGCCCCACGCAGGAGGTCTACGACGCGCTCCGCCGCCTGCGCGAGGCGGGCAAGCCGGTGGTGGCCTCGCTCGGCGCCGTCGCGGCGTCCGGCGGCTACTACATCGCCGTCGGCGCCGATCAGATCTACGCCAACCCCGGCTCGCTCACCGGCTCCATCGGCGTGATCATGCAGATGGCGAACCTCGACTCGCTGATGAAGAAGGTCGGCGTCGACTACGTCGTCGTGAAGTCGGGGGCGTACAAGGACATCGGCAACATCTCGCGCGCGATGACGACCGAGGAGCGGCGCGTGCTGCAGCAGCTGCTCGACGACGTGCACGGCCAGTTCATCGACGCGGTGGCCAAGGGCCGCAAGCTGCCGCGCGAGCAGGTCGTGCAATTCGCCGACGGCCGCGTGTTCTCGGGCACGCAGGCGCTCTCGCTCAAGATGGTCGACGCGCTGGGCGGCCTCGAGGACGCCGTGAATGCCGCCGCAAAGCTGGCCAACATCCCCACGCCGCCCGCCGTCGAACGACCGCGTCGGCGCTTCTCGATTCTCGACCTGCTGCGCAACGAACTGGGCCTTCCGACGCCCGGCAGCCTGCTGCGGCCGGCCCTTCCGGTGTTCAAGACCCCCCTCTACCTGATGGATTGACGGCTAACTCCCTAATGACGTTGACATTCTTCAAACAGCCGTGCTAGGTTTCCCAGCGAGGGGAGCCACCACGATGACGAAAGCCGACCTCATCGACGAAGTCTCGAAGCTCTCGAATCTCACAAAGAAAGAGACCGAGACCATCGTCAACACGATCTTCGACAACATCACCGACGCGCTCGCCAAGGGCGACAAGGTGGAGTTGCGGGGATTCGGGAGCTTCCGGATCCGCCACCGGAACTCGCGCAAGGGCCGCAATCCCAAGACCGGCAGCGCCGTGGACGTACCCCAGAAGCGCGTCCCCTTCTTCAAGGTCGGCAAGCGCCTGCGAGAGCTCGTCAACGCGTGAGGGCTCGCCCCGCGCGTTGAGGCGCCTGTGGGCTCCGTGGCGGAGGGCGTGGATCGAGGGCTCGCGCCCCGCCGCCGGCTGCGTGTTCTGCAGCGCCCGTGACGGTTCCGACGACCGCGCCTCGCTGGTCCTGCTCCGGGGCGTCCACGCCTTCCTGATCCTCAACGCCTATCCCTATGCGCCCGGCCACCTGATGGCGGTGACCAACCGCCACGTCCCGGCCCTCGGCGAGGCCCGGGCCGAGGAGCTGAGCGACGCGATGACCCTGGTGCAGCGCGCGGTGGCGGCCCTGACCGTGGAGTATCGCGCCGAGGGGTTCAACGTCGGGCTCAACCAGGGGCGGGTCGCGGGGGCGGGGATCGAGGACCACCTGCACCTGCACGTGGTCCCGCGCTGGGGCGGCGATCACAACTTCGCGACGGTCGTCGGCGACACGCGCGTGCTGCCCGAGGATCTCGCGACGACGTGGCAGCGCCTGCGGAGCCGCGTCGCGTGAGCGGCGATCCCCGGGGCGTCGATACGCCGATGATGCAGCAGTATCGCGAGCTCAAGCGGCGGTACCCGGACCATCTGCTGTTGTTCCGGCTGGGCGACTTCTACGAGCTGTTCGGCGAGGACGCCGAGCTCGGCGCGCGTCTGTTGTCGATCGCGCTGACCTCGCGGCAGGGCGCGCCGATGGCCGGCATCCCGCACCACTCGGCCGACGGCTACATCGCGCGCCTGATCCAGGCCGGTCAGAAGATCGCCATCTGCGAGCAGCTGGAGCCTCCCGGCAAGGGTAAGAAGCTGCTCAAGCGGGACGTCGTCCGCGTGATCACGCCGGGCACGCTGACCGACACCGCCTATCTGGCGGGCGGCGCCAACAACTACCTGCTCGCCATCGCGACGCAGGGCGCCGCCACCGGCGTCGCGCTGCTCGACGTATCGACCGGCGAGTTCGTGGCCGGCGAGGACGCCGATGCCGAGGGCGGTGTGCTGGCCGCGGCGCTGCTGCGCCGGCCGAGCGAAATTCTTCTGTCCGAGACGTTGCGCGGCGGCGGCCCGCTGCTCACCCGACTGCAGGCCACCGGGGCCGCGCTCACGTTCGGTGATCCCGGCATCTTCGCGGGCCGCCGCGCGGCGGCCGACCTGGCCGCGCACTTCGGCGTCGCCTCGCTGGAGGCCTTCGGCGTCGGCGAACTCACGCTCGGCCTGCAGGCCGCCGCGGCCGCGCTGGCGTACGTGCGCGCAACCCAGGGCGAGCGGCTCGGTCACGTGCTGCGCCTGGGGCGTCTCACCGCGGCCGACTGTCTCACCCTCGACGAGACGGCCGTCGAGACGCTGGAGCTGCTGCGCGCCGCCGATGGCGGCGCGCGCCACTCGCTCATCGGCGCCCTCGACGAGACGCTCACGCCGATGGGCGCGCGGCTGCTGCGCCAGTGGCTGCTGCAGCCGCTGTGCGACCCGGGGCTCATCCGCGAGCGCCAGGATGCCATCGGCGTCCTCGTCGCGGTGCCCGAGACGCGCTCGCGGCTACGCGCCGCGTTGCAGGGTATCGGCGATCTCGAGCGGCTCACCAGCCGCGCCACGCTCGGCGTCGCCCACGCCCGCGACCTCGTCGCGCTGCGTGGCTGTCTGGCCCCGATCGACGCGGTGCGCGCGGCCTGCGCGGACCTCGCGGCGTCGCTCGTGGCCGGGGCGCGCGCGGCGCTCGCCGACCTCGACGACGTGCGCGCGCTGCTCGAGGCCGCGCTGGTGGACGAGCCGCCGTTGACGCTGAGCGACGGCGGCGTGATCCGCGAGACGTGGAACGACGCGCTGCACGCGATCGTGAGCGACGCCGCCCAGGCGCGGCGCTGGATCGCCGGCCTCGAGGAGCGCGAGCGCGCGCGCACGGGCCTCTCGAGCCTGCGCGTACGTTTCAACCGGCTCTTCGGCTACGGCATCGAGGTGAGCCACGCCCAGTCCGCCCGCGTCCCCGACGATTACGTGCGGCGCCAGACGCTGACCGGCACGGAGCGCTACGTGACGCCGGAGCTGAAGGACTACGAGGCCAGGGTGCTCGGCGCCGAGGAGCGCCGGCGCCGGCTCGAGCAGGAGCTGTTCGAGGACGTGCGCGGCCGCGTGGCCGCCCGCTCGGCGCCGCTGCTCGCCACGGCCCGGGCGGCGGCACTGCTGGACGTCGTGGCGGGCCTCGCGGAGATCGCGCACGTGCGCGGGCACGTGCGGCCCGAGGTCGACGCCGGGGCGGCGCTCGAGATCGTCGAGGGCCGCCATCCGGTGCTCGAGGCGCGCTCGGGAGAGCCGGTGACGCCCAACGACCTGGCGCTCGACGCCGACGCGCGCATCGTGATCCTCACCGGTCCGAACATGGCGGGCAAGTCCGTCTATCTCCGTCAGACCGGCCACATCGTGATCCTGGCGCAGATGGGCGCGTGGGTGCCCGCGCGCTCCGCGCGCATCGGCGTGATCGATCGCGTGTTCACGCGCGTCGGCGCGCAGGACAACCTCGCGCGGGGTCAGTCGACGTTCCTCGTCGAGATGGTCGAGGCGGCGTCCATCCTGAATAACGTCACGCCCCGGAGCCTCGTGCTGCTCGACGAGGTCGGCCGCGGCACCTCGACGTTCGACGGGCTGGCCATCGCCTGGGCCGTGGTGGAAGATCTGCACGATCGCGCCGGAGGCGCCAAGGTCCTCTTCGCCACGCACTTCCACGAGCTCACGCAGCTCGCGGGACGGCTGCCCGCGGTGCGCAACTTCCACGTGGCCGTGCGCGAGTGGAACGACGAGATCGTCTTCTTGCACAAGGTCCGCCCGGGCGGCACCGACCGCTCGTACGGCATCCAGGTGGCGCGGCTGGCGGGGCTGCCGCTGCCGGTGATCGCGCGCGCCAAGGCGCTGCTCGCGCGCTTCGAGGAGCAGGGCCAGGCCACCGCCGAGGCCGCCGACGCGGTGCAGCTCGGGCTCTTCGCAAGGGCCGCCGCTCCCGATCCGCTCGCGGCGGAGCTGGCCGCGCTCGACCTCGCCCATCTCACGCCGATCGAGGCGCTCAATCTGCTCGCGAAGTGGCAATTGGTTGTAGCGGGGGCCGCGAGGCCGGCTCGGGCCGCGGGTGGCCCGCCCGAGAAGCGCGGGGCTCCGTGATGCGGATTCGGCGGCTGCCGGACCATCTCGTCAACAAGATCGCCGCGGGCGAGGTCGTCGAGCGTCCGGCGTCGGCGGCCAAGGAGCTGGTGGAAAACGCGCTCGACGCGGCGGCCAGCCTCATCACGGTGGACCTGCGCGACGGCGGCGCCGCCCTCGTGCGCGTGACCGACGACGGCGTCGGCATGACCGCCGAGGAGCTGCCGCTGGCGCTCGAGCGCCACGCGACGTCCAAGCTGCCGAGCGACGCGGACCTCGACGCCATCGCCACGCTCGGCTTCCGCGGCGAGGCGCTGGCTGCGATCGCCGCCGTGTCCCGGTTCACGGTGACGAGCCGTGCGCGCGGCGCCGCCGAGGGGCTGCGCCTGGGCGGCGAGGGCGGCGTGATCGCCCAGCGGCTCGCGGTGCCCGCCGAGAGCGGCACGAGCGTCGAGGTGCGTGACCTGTTCTTCAACACGCCGGCGCGGCTCAAATTCCTCAAGTCGGCGGCGACGGAGCTCGGCGCCACGCTGCGCGCCGTCACGCAGCTGGCGCTCGCCCAGCCCGCGGTGCAATTTCGCGTCGCTCACAACGGGCGGGCCGCCCTGACGGCACCGGAGGCTAAAGACGTGCGCGAGCGGGCCGCCGCCGTGTGGGGCTGGCCGACCGCGCAGCGGCTGCTCCGCGTGGACCGCACGGAGCACGGGCTGCACGTGCACGGCCTCGCCAGCCCGCCCGATCTCACGCGCGGCGGCCGCGACGACGTCGTGATCGTCGTCAACGGCCGACCGGTGCGCGATCCCGCGCTGCTGCAGGCCGCGCTCGCGGCCTACCGGCCGCTGCTCGCGCGCGACCGCTTTCCGCTGGTCGTGCTCGCGGTGGACATGCCGGCGGCCGACGTCGACGCCAACGTGCACCCGACGAAGGCCTGGGTACGATTCCGTCATCCCCGGCTCGTGCAGGAGATGCTCATGGCGGCGCTGCGCGACGCGCTGCGCGCGCCCGACGTCGTGCCGACGATGGGCGCGGCGAGCGGGGTGACGTGGAGCGCGGGCGGGGCGATGGCCGAGAACGCGGCGCCCGCCGATCAGCACGCGCTCTTCGCCGAGACGCCCGCCGCCTACGCGCCCGGACGCTTCGGCCGCGTGCTCGGCCAGGTGCAGGACACGTTCATCGTCGCCACCAGCGACGACGAGGTGTTCTTCCTCGACCAGCACGTCGTGCACGAGCGCGTGCTCTTCGAGCGACTGGAGAGCGACCTGGCCGCCGGCGCGCCGCCGTCGCAGACGCTGCTGTTTCCCGAGACGGTGGACCTGCCGCCGGCCGCGCGCGCGCTGCTCGAGCGCTGGCGCCCGACGCTCGAGCGTCTGGGCTTCGCGTTCGAGCCGGGGCCCGGTGGCGCGCTGGTGGTGAGCGCGGTGCCGGCGCTGCTCAAGGGCGACGAGCCGCGGCGCGTGCTGGAAGCGGCGGTGGACGAGCTGGGCGGGCCAAAGGCCGAGGTGCCCGCGCTGGAGCGCGCGCTGGCGTTCGTGGCGTGTCGTGGCGCGATCAAGGCCAATACCCCGCTGGCGCGTGAGGAGATGGAGCGTCTCGTCGCCGACCTCGACCGGACGCGCACGCCGTACTTCTGCCCCCACGGCCGCCCGATCGTCAGCCGCGTGTCGATGCAAGACATCCGCCGCGAATTGAAGAGGAACTGGTAGTGCGAGCCGAAGCGCTTCGAGCGCTGAGGCGAGCCTGGAAATTTGGCAGCGTGCGAGCCGAAGCGCTTCGAGCGCTGGGGCGAGCCTGGAAATTTGGCAGCCTGTAGACTCCTACCAATGGGCGATACCTCGCCGCTGCTCGTCATCGCGGGAGCCACCGGCGTCGGCAAGACGGCCGCCGCGGTCGCGCTCGGCGCACGCCTGCCCATCGAGATCGTGTCGGCGGACTCGCGGCAGGTCTACCGCGGCATGGACATCGCGACGGGCAAGCCGACGGCCCAGGAACGGGCCGCGGTGCCGCATCATCTGGTCGACGTCGTCGACCCCGCCGACACGTACGATGCCGCGCGCTTTGCGCGCGACGCGCGAGCGGCCATCGCGGCCATCCGCGCCCGCGGCCGGCTGCCGGTCGTCGTCGGCGGCACTGGGTTCTACATCCGCGCGCTGCTGCGCGGGCTCGACCCGGCCGCTCCGGCGGATCCGACGTTCCGGGCCGAGCTGACGGAGATCGCGACCCGCCAGGGCCGGCAGGCGCTGCACGCGCGGCTCGCGGCGCAGGCGCCCACGGTGGCGCGCCGGCTGCATCCGAATGACCACGTGAGGGTCATCCGAGCCCTGGAGCTGGTGCGCGCGGGCAGCCCGGCCGGCGATGCGCAGACGCGCTGGCGCGAGGCGAGCGCCGATCCGGCGGTGCTCTATGTCGGCCTCACGCTCGACCGCCCGCGCCTCGACGAGCGCCTGCAGCGGCGCGCCGCCGGGATGGTCGCCGCCGGGCTCGAGGACGAGGTGCGTGGCCTGCTCGCGCGCGGCTATGCGCCGGCGCTGCCGGCCATGCAGGGCATCGGCTATCGCGAGTTCGCGCGCGTGATCGCGGGCGACCTCGCCCGCGACGAGGCGCTGCGCCTCATGCAACGCGACACGCTGCGCTACGCACGCCGGCAGGGAACGTGGTTCGCTCGCGAGCCGGCGCGGCACTGGATCGACGTCGAAGCCGTGGATGGCGGCGCCGCCGGTGTGGCGGCGGCCATCGAGGCGACACTCAAGCAGGAGGGCCGGATCGGGTGAGACAACGGGTCAACGGAGGCAACCGCGGGGGGTACGAGGTCGGCCGCGAGCGCGAGCGGGCGATGCTGGCGGCGCTGCGGCGTCCCAAGCAGCGCCGGGTGGACGTCGAGGAATCGCTCGAGGAGCTGGCGGGACTCACGGCGGCGGCGGGCGCGACGGTGAGCGAGCGCGTGATCCAGGAGCGGCAGGCGGCGACGCCGTCGCTCTACTTCGGCAGCGGCAAGGTCGAGGAAATGGCCGAGGCGGCGCGCGCGAGCGGCGCGAACCTCTTCATCTCCGACGATGCGCTCTCGCCGATCCAGGAGCGCAACCTCAGCGAGGCGCTCGGCATCAAGGTCATCGATCGCACCGCGTTGATCCTGGACATCTTCGCTCAGCGCGCCAGGTCGGCGGAGGGCAAGCTGCAAGTGGAGCTGGCGCAGCTCACGTACCTGCTGCCGCGCCTCGTCGGCCAGTGGCAGCACCTCGAGCGGCTCGGCGGCGGCATCGGCACGCGCGGACCCGGCGAGACGCAGCTCGAGTCCGACCGACGCGTCATCCGCCAGCGCGTGCAGAAGCTCAAGCACGAGTTGCAGGGCGTGCAGGCGCACCGCCGGCTGCAGCGCGCCGGCCGCCGGCGCTCGGGCGTGCCCGTCGTCGCGCTCGTCGGCTACACGAACGCCGGCAAGACGACGCTGCTCAACCGGCTGACGGGCTCGCACCTGACCGCGGCCGATCAGCTCTTCGTCACGCTCGATCCGGCCGCGCGCCTCGTCGAGCGGCCGGCGCGCCGCCCGTTCGTCCTGACCGACACCGTCGGCTTCATCCGCAAGCTGCCGCACGAGCTGGTGGCGGCCTTCCGCGCCACGCTGGAAGAGCTGACCGAGGCCGACGTGCTCGTGCACGTCGTGGATGCCAGCCACGCCGCGCACGAGGAGCACATGGCGGCGGTCGACGCGCTCCTGCGCGAGCTGGGCGTGGCCGACCGGCCCACGGTGCTGGCCCTGAACAAGATCGACCGGCTCGACGAAGCGCAGGCGGGCGCGACGCTCGCCGGACGCCGCTCCGCGGTGGCGCTGTCGGCGGCGACGGGTGCGGGGGTGGAGACGCTGCTCGACGCGATCGAGAAAGCGCTGCCGGTGTCCGGCGCGGTGACGCTGCGCATCCCCCACGGCGACGGCGCCGCGCTGGCCCTCTGCTACGAGCGGGGCCGCGTGCTGGCCCGCGCCGACGAGCCGGCGCACGTCACCCTGGAGGTCGAGCTTCCCGGCCCGGCGCTGGCGGCGGTCACGGCCTATCGGGTCGAGCGCGTGCTAGACTGAAACGTTAAATGGGCCTGGCCAACTGGCTGACCGTGCTGCGCATTCTCTTGATCCCGGTCTTCGTCTCGCTGCTCGTCTACCGCAAGCCCGGGCCGGCGCTGGTCGTCTTCGTGGCCGCGGCACTGACGGACCTGCTCGACGGCTACGTGGCGCGGCGCCAGGGGCTGTCGAGCCGGCTCGGCGCGTTCCTCGATCCGATGGCCGACAAGCTGCTGCTCGTGTCGTCGTTCGTGACGCTCACGTGGCTCAAGGCGCTGCCCTTCTGGATCGCCGCCGTCGTCATCAGCCGCGATCTCATCCTGATGGTGGGCGCCCTCGTCATCCATATGGCCGGCGGGCGGATCTACCCGCGGCCGACGCGGGCGGGGAAGATCGCGACCTTCTTCCAGGTCCTCACCGTGCTGGCGGGGCTGGCCACCCGCTTCGTGCACGTCGGCGGCGCGCTGACCGCCGTCATGTGGCTCGCCGCGGCGTTCACGATCATCTCGGGGCTCCAGTACATCGTGCAGGGCATGCGCTTCCTGAACGCCGCGCACGCCGCGGAGCGGGAGGCCGATGAAGCCTCGCTCCTCCGCTGAGGGCGTCGTCGTCGCCGCCGTCCGGGCGCGCACGCCGGCGGCGTCGGCGGGGCTGCGGCCGGGTGACCGCATCCTCGCCATCAACGGCCACGCGCTGCGCGACGCGATCGACTTCCAGTTCCACGGCGGCGACGAGCGCCTGGCGCTGAGCGTCGAGCGCGACGGCGCGCGCCACGCGCTGCGGCTGGCGCGGCGGGCCGGCGCCGAGCTCGGCGTCGAGCTGGAGGCGCCGCGCGCGGGGGAGATCGCGACCTGCGCCAACAAGTGCGTGTTCTGCTTCATCCACCAGCTGCCGAAGGGCATGCGCAAGAGCCTCTACGTCAAGGACGACGATTTCCGGCTCTCGTTCCTGCACGGCAACTACATCACGCTGACGGATCTCGACGAGGCCGAGCTCGAGCGCATCGTCGAGCAGCGGCTGTCGCCGCTCTACGTGTCCGTGCACGCGACCGACCCCGCGCTGCGCTGGGAGCTGCTCGGCCGTCCGCGCGCCGGCGCCGAGATCCTGCCACGCCTGGAGCGCCTCGCGAAGGCCGGCATCCGCATGCACGCGCAGATCGTGCTCTGTCCGGGACTCAACGACGGCGCGCACCTGGAGCGGACCGTGCGCGAGCTGGCGCCCCTGCACCCGCAGGTGGCGACGACGGCGATCGTGCCGGTCGGTCTCACGCGCCATCGCGAGCGGCTTCCCGCGCTGCGCACGCTCACGGACGGCGAGGCGCGCGGGCTCATGGACACGGTCGCGGCATGGCAGCGGGAGTTTCTCGAGCGGCTGGGCAGCCGCTTCGTGTTCCTCGGCGACGAGGTCTATCTGCAGGCCGGCGCGCCGCTGCCGGAGGCCGACGCGTACGAGGGCTTCGCTGTCGCCGAGGACGGCATCGGCCTCGTGCGGCGCTTCGAGGATGGCGTCGCGCGCGCGCTGCGCCGGCGTCGCGCGGCGAGCGGGCCGCGGCACGTGACGCTCGTGAGCGGCGCGCTCTACGCGCCGCGGCTCGCGCGCCTGGTGGCCGCGATTCCCGGCGCGGGCGCCCGGGTGGCGTCGGTGCCGAACGCGTTCTTCGGCGGCACCGTTTCGGTCGCGGGACTGCTCACCGGCCGGGACATCGCGCGCCATCTGGCGACGCTGCCCGCGCTCGGCGAGGCCGTCATCGTCCCCGCCGTGGCCCTGCGCGACCGCGACGGCGTGTTTCTCGATGACATGACTGCGGCCGACCTCGCCGACGCCGTCGGCGTGCCGGTGCGCGTCGTCGAGCCCGAGCCGGCGGCGCTGCTGTCCGCGGTATGCTGCGCCCCGTAATCGCGATCGTCGGCCGGCCGAACGTCGGCAAGTCCACGCTGTTCAATCGCCTCATCGGCCGCCGCCAGGCTCTCGTGCGCGACGTGCCGGGCGTCACGCGCGATCGGCTCTACGGGCAGATTCATTTCGAGCGCTGGCAGGCGACGGTGATCGATACCGGGGGCTTCGATCCCGGCTCGACCGAGCCGCTCGTCGAGGGCGTGCGTCGCCAGGTGCTGGCCGCCATGGAGGACGCCGATCTGATCGCGTTCGTGGTCGACGCGCGCGCGGGCGCGACCGCGCTCGACCAGGAGATCGCGCGCCTGTTGCGCCGAGCCAACAAGCCCGTCGTGCTCGTGGCCAACAAGGTGGACGACGCGGGCCAGGAGGCGGCGCTGGCCGACCTCTACCGGCTCGGCGTCGGCGAGCCGCTCGGTGTGTCGTCCGAGCACGGCCGCGGCGTCGCCGAGATGCTCGAGACGCTCCGCGATCGCGCGCCCGCGCCCACGGCGCCCGCCGGCGGCAAGCGTCCCGTCGCCATCGCCGTGATCGGCCGGCCGAACGTCGGCAAGTCATCGCTCGTCAACGCGATGGTCGGCAGCGAGCGCGTGCTCGTCCACGAGGCGCCCGGCACGACGCGTGATGCCGTCGACACGCCGTTCCTCTACGAGGGCCGGCCCTACGTGCTGGTCGACACCGCGGGCATCCGGCGCAAGGGCCGCGTGACCGAGGTGCTCGAGAAGCTCGCGGTCGTGATGGCGCTCAAGAGCCTCGAGCGCTCGCAGGTCGCGCTGCTCGTGCTGGACGCCTCCGAAGGCCTGGCCGCGCAGGATGCGCACATCGCGGGCTACGCGCACGAGGCGGGCCGCGCGGTCGTCGTCGTCGTGAACAAGTGGGACCTCGTGCCCCGCGGCATGGTGCGCCGGGCCGAGGTCGTCGAGCAGGTGCGCGACCGGCTGCCGTTCCTCGACTACGCGCCGGTCTGCTTCACCTCGGCGACGCAGGCCGAGGGGCTGCGCGAGGTGTTCGAGACGATCGACCGTGTCGCGGCCCAGGCGCAGCGCCGCGTGCCGGCCGACGAGGTGACCGCCGTGCTGCGCCAGGCGCTCGATCGGCGCCCCGTGTCGGTCGCCGGCGTGCCGCTCACCATTCACTCGGCGAGCCAGGTGAGCGTGGGACCGCCCACGATCGCCGTGCGCGTGAACCGGCCCGACGGCATCCACTTCTCCTACGAGCGCTATCTCGTGAAATCGCTGCGGCACGCGTTCTGCTTCGAGGGCTCGCCGGTCCGGCTGTCGTTCCGGCGCGCGGCCCGCGCGCGCCCGAGCGCGCCCAAGGCCCGGCGATGAGCCAGATGCGCCGCACCGCCACCGGCCTCTGGCTGATCATCTTCGGCGTGCTGCTGGTGGCCGGCGGCGGCGGCATTCTGCTGGCAAGCCCGCGCAACCGCGCGGCCTCCTTCGGCGAGCCGACCGCGGCGGCGGCGCCGGCCACGGCGCCCCAGGTGGTCGCCGCGGTGGGCGGCAGCAAGGTGCTGAACCCCGACGCGTCGGGGCGGCTGCGCGTGCGCATCGCCGATCGCGAGCCCACGCGGCTGCCGGCCGAGGGCGTGCCGCCGGGCTGGACGCTCAAGGAGTTCGTGGGCCACGCGACGGTCGAGCTCGTGCGCGCCGACGGCCGCCTGGCAGCGCGGCTGCGCAGCGAGCGCGCCTCGTTCGCGATGCACCGCGACGTCGTCGTCGAGCTGCGTGAGTTCCCGTACCTGTCGTGGACGTGGAAGGTGACCAGGCTGCCGGCGGGCGGCGACGTGCGCGAGGCCGCGCGCGACGATCAGGCCGCGCAGGTCTACGTGATCTTTCCGCGCTGGCCCTCGCCCCGAACGGCCAGCGACGTGCTCGGCTACGTCTGGGACTCCCGCGCGCCGGCCGGCACGCGGCTCAGGCACCCTCGGGCCGACAACGTGCGCATCGTCGTGGTCGAGTCCGGCCCGGCCCGGCTCGGCGAGTGGCGCACCTATGAGCGCAACGTGGCGGCCGACTATGCGGCCCTGTTCGGGCGCCAGCCCCCCCGGGTCGGCAAGCTGGCGGTCATGGTCGACTCCAACGACACCCGGGCGGAGGCCGAGGCCCTGTTCGGCGACCTGACCTTCGCCCGGACGCCCCAGGGACGCACGGAAATCCCAACCGCCGTGCTAAGATAACGCGCATGCCAGCGAACGATCGTCCTGACGGTCGGGAACGCGATATGTACGACGAGACGGCGCCGCGCTCGATCTTCGCCACGACGTGGTTTCGCGCACTCCTCGTCCTGATCGTTCTGGCCGTGGCCGTCGCGGTCACGGCGCCCTACATTCTCGAAGCCACGAGGCCGTCGTCGAAACCGACGACGGCGGCGCGTCCGACGCCTCCGCCGACGGCGGCGACGCCATCGCCCCCGCCGCCCGCGTCGAGCGCGATGTCGACGCAACCGGACAAGCCGGCGACCCCCGATACGGCGCCGGCGGACAAACCGGCGGCGACGCCGATGCCGCCGCGCAAGCCGCTCGCGGGCGACAAGACCGCGCTGGCGGACAAGTCGGACAAGGCCGCGACCACCGCGAAGTCGGCCGCTGCGGACAAGGCGGCGGCGACGGACAAGAAGGATGCGCCCGCGACGAAGACCGCCGCGGTGCTCAGCACCACCACCGCGAGCGCTCCACGCGCGGCCACGGGCGGGTGGTGGGTGCAGGTCGGCGCGTTCCGCGACGAGAACAAGGCCCACAACCTCGCCGCCAAGCTCCGCGAAGACAACTACACGGTCGAGCAGTCGTTCCGGAGCACCGCGTCGAGGGTGACGAAATCGGCCGCCTCGGACAAGTCGCCCGCGGCCTCGACGTCCGGTCCCGCCGGTGCCGATCAGTACGACGTCTTCGTCTCGGGCCTGTCCGCGGAGGAGCTGAACACGCGCCTGGGCGCCAAAGGTCTTGCCGCCGAGCCGTCGGGCGCGGGGGCCCTCATCAAGCCGAGCCTGCCGCTCCGTGAGGCGGTGGCGCTCTCGAAAGACCTGGCCATGGAGGGCCTGAAGGTCCAGGTGCGCCGCGCCGCCGGCGCGAGCGCGCCCGCGCCGCGCGCGGCCGAGAAGCGCCCGGCGCCGGTGGTGCGCGGCGGCGACGCGCTCTATCGCGTGCGCGTCGGCGCCTTCCCCGACAAGGCGACCGCCATGACCACGCTGAAAGAGCTCGAGGCCAAAGGCTACAAGCCGTTCATCTCGCGGGGCGGACCATAGCCGTCTCCACGAGGAGGTGAGTCTCCACCGTGACCAAGAACGACCTCGTCAACGCGGTGGCCGCGCACGGGCTGAGCAAGCGCCAGTCCGCGTCGGTTGTCGAGTCGGTCTTCGACATCATCTTTCGCTGCTTCGAGAAGGGCGAGGACGTCAAGATCGTCGGCTTCGGCCACTTCCGCATCCGTCGCAAGGCGTCGCGGCGGGGCCGCAATCCTCAGACGGGTGACTCGATCGAGATCACCGCGCGCAAGGTTCTGACGTTCAAGCCCAGCAAGGGACTCAAACAGCGGATCAACAGCGCAACGCCTCACGCCCCGAGCGCCTAGCGGCCGTGCCGGAGCTCGCGGAGAAGCTCTACTACCGCATCGGCGAGGTCGAAGAGATCGCGGGCGTGCCCGCGTACGTCCTTCGCTACTGGGAGTCGGAGTTCAAGCTCCTGCGTCCCAAGAAGAATCCCGCGGGTCAGCGCCTGTACCGGCGTCGCGATCTCGAGCTGGTCCAACGGATCAAGACGCTGCTCTACGACGAGCGGCTCACGCTCGAGGGCGCGCGCAAGCGATTGGTGGCGGAGTCGCGGCGGACGCAGCCGCAGCAGCTCGAGCTCGGGATGCGCGAAGTGGCCTACGCGGACGCGCTGCGGCGCGTGCGCGATCGACTGGCCGCGCTGCGATCGCGGCTCACGCCTTGAAGCGCCGCCCCCTTTCTGGGAAAATCCGAGGCTGCGACGTCGGGGCGTAGCGCAGCCCGGTAGCGCACCGGACTGGGGGTCCGGTGGTCGCTGGTTCAAATCCAGTCGCCCCGACCAAATTGCAAACAAGAATCGCGGGGTTCTAAGGCCCCGCGATTCGTGTTTCCAGGCAGCAAGCTACCCCAGGATCTCCAGGAAGAGGAGGCCCAGACACATGAGAGGTTGGCAGACCGCTTTCAAGCTCACCGCCCTCACCATGGCCGTCGCGATGACGATGGTTTCGCTCCCCGGCGGGCTCGCGCAGGCCGGCCTGGTCGAGGCCGAGCAGGTAGTCGCGGCGAGTGCGGCCAGTGCGGACCGGGCTCGCGTGGTCACCTTTCTCCTTCGGGAGGACGTTCGGGAACAAATGATCCGGCTCGGTGTCCGCCCTGACGAGGCCATTGCTCGCGTCGCTGCTCTCTCCGACGCCGAGCTCCAACGGATCACCGGGCATCTCGATAGGCTGCCCGCTGGACAGTTTGGGCCTCCCGAGGCCCTCATCATCACGGCCGCAGTGATCTTCTTGATACTCTTGATCCTCGACATCGCCGGGGTGACTGACATCTTTCCGTTCATCAAGAAGACCAAGAGCCGATAAGACGCGGCGGTGACACCCGCGCCCCGCGCGATCCGGGTCACGCTCGGCCTTCTGGCATTCCTGATGGCTGGGTGCTCGACCGTCTCGTGGCGGCCACCGCTTGCTGCCAGGGAAGCGTTACCGCGACAGGCTGAAGTCGCTGACGTCCCCTTCTTTCAACAGGAGCGCGACCACTGCGGTCCAGCGTCCCTCGCGATGGTGCTCGCCTGGTCGGGCGTTGCCGTGAGACCGGACGATCTGGTACCGCAGGTTTACACGCCCGGGCGCGAAGGCACGCTGCGCACGGACATGCTCGCCGCCGCCCGCCGGCACGGTCAACTCGCAGTCCCGGTAACGACGCTGTCGGATCTGCTCGCCGAGGTCGCCGCCGGCCATCCCGTCCTGGTCTTCCAGAACCTCGGGCTCCACTGGATCCCTCGCTGGCACTTCGCCGTCGCCGTCGGCTACGATCTCGACGCGCGCGCGATCGTGCTGCGCTCGGGGACGCAGGCCCGCCACACCACGTCGCTTCGGACCTTCGAGCTGACGTGGGCGCGCGGGGAGCGATGGGCCGTCGTGATCCTGCCGCCGAGCAGGCTCCCGGCGACCGCGACGGAGCCGGCGGTGCTCGGGGCAGCGAGCGGGCTCGAGCGCGCTGGACGTCACGCTGAAGCGGCGGCGGCCTACGCGACGCTGCTAAGGCGCTGGCCCGCGAGCTACGCCGGGCTCATCGGACTCGGCAACGCCCGGTACCGGCTCGGCAACGACGCCGGCGCGGAGGACGCCTTCCGCCGGGCCATCGACGTGCGCCCCGACGAGCCCGCCGCGTGGAACAACCTGGCGTACGCCCTGGCCCGGCAGCAGCGTCGGGAAGACGCAATCGCCGCAGCCCAGACGGCGCTGCGCCTTGCGCGCGGCGACGTTGACACCTACCGCGCGACGCTCACCGAAGTCTCACAGTGACGCGCCTCGTGGTCAGTGGGACGCGTCCATGGCGACCGAGCAGAGGCGTACACCAACAGCCCAACCCTTTGAAACCGGTCCTTCCATATCAGCTCTCTCGTCCGCCGACCGCGCACCAGACCTGGCACGAACCTCGCCTGTCGGGGCCCGGCGCCTCAGAAGGCGTTCGGCGCGACCGTGTTGAATCAAGGGCTTTCGGGGGATCTCTGTGTCAACGAGGACATCGCTTGCCAGGCCGGCACGGACGGTGATCGAGAAATCCAAGGCGGTCCTTCCCTCGTCGCGCACGTTCTTCGAACTGCTCGGGTTGGTCTTGCTCGCCACCGGAGTGTTTTGCGGCCTGGCGCTGTTCACCTACGACCCGACCGACCCCACCCGGCTTGTCACGTCAGGCGACGTCTACCAGAACATGGGCGGGCCAGCAGGCGCCTGGCTCGCCAATGCGCTCCTCCGCGCCATCGGCATCGTCAGCCTGCTCATCGCGCCCGTGCTGTTCCTCGTCGGCCTGGCCATGGCGCTCGGCTTCATCCGCTGGCCGAAGACCAAGCGGTTCGTCGGCTTCGCCGCCGTCCTGGTGGTGTGCTCCGGGCTCTCGCACATCGAGCACCCGGATCTCGGCATCACGCGTCTGCCCAGTGGCCTCGGTGGCGTGATCGGCACGTTCCTGGGCGACACGCTGATGAGGACCATCGGCTACGGTGGCGCCGTGATCGGGCTGAGTCTCGCGGGCATCGCCAGCCTGGTGATCAGCGGCAACCTCACGGTATCCGGTACGGCGCGGGTCTTCGAATACCTGATCTTCGTGCTCGGGCGGATTGCCAGCCAGCCGACGGGCCGAGCAAGCAGGAGAGGCGCCAGCCCGCTGACAGGTGAGGGGGCCGCCGCGACCAACGGCGAAAACGAGAAGCGCTCAGCCCGTTCAGTGGCGGCCGACAACGGCGACGAGAGCGAGATCGACGTTCCCCTCGACCTCACGTCGGCGGTGCCGAGGAACGGGAAACCCGACCTCGACATGTTCCAGTTGAGCAAGGTCAATGCGTCGAAGCGAACCGACTTCACCGCGCTGGTCGAGCAGCTCGAGGGTCACCTGCGCGAGTTCAAGATCGACGGCAAGATCACCAACACGACCGAGGGGCCGGTCGTGACGACGCTGGAATGCGAGCCGGGCGCCGGCACCAAG
>WNEW01000475.1_pt1 | contig 19085 bp, 14 predicted proteins | sample 5399891 | NCBI WGS metagenome assembly WNEW01 (sample SAMN13153336, study PRJNA577476) | soil metagenome | isolation source: 40 cm grassland meadow soil pre-rain plot 5 | place: USA:California | collected 2015-09-08 | reverse complement strand
CGTCGGGTTTCCGACCTCGAGGGTCAAATTCAGCCGGGCCTGCTCGGCACTTTTTACAACCAGTCGTTTTAATACGGGTTTGAAGCCGGCCAGTTCGGCGCGAACTTCATAGTCACCTATCGCCAGCAATGTGGCGACAAAGTGTCCACGATCATCTGTGAAGAGAGATCGTTGTGCCCCCGTTTCAAGGCTTGTAATTGAAATACTTACGCCGGGGACGAACGCCCCGCTACCGTCGGTGACGAATCCTTCGATATCCCCGTTTAGCACCGCCCATGCGCTGAGAGCGCACACGATCAAAAGGATGACGGCACTCCAGACCTGATTTCCTCTCATCGAATATCCTCCGTGAAGTCGAAAACACCCTGCCTTGGATGCGTTACATCAAACGGGTCTCTATAGCAGGTGAGTTACCAAAAGGGGAAGGTAATTTGGGGAAGGGGAGGGGGGCGCACACCTGAATTCCCGAATTTCAATTCGGGAATTCAGGTGTGCGCCCCCAGATTTTACGTCGTTAGCGGTTCCTGGTGGGGCTGCTCTTCCGCTCCGATCTCTTCGGTCAATTCCAGTTCCGGCGGTGCCTCTTCACCGAGGGTCGCCTCAGGTTCTTCGGAAATCAGTTCGACATTGCGATAGAACTCGAGGCCGGTGCCCGCGGGAATCAGACGACCCATGATGACGTTCTCTTTGAGACCGCGCAGATAGTCGATTTTGCCGCTGATTGAAGCCTCTGTCAGGACGCGCGTCGTCTCCTGGAACGAGGCGGCTGAAATGAATGACTCGGTCGAGAGCGACGCCTTCGTGATTCCGAGCAACAGCGGACGGCCGGAAGCCGGCTTACCTCCACTCTTCTTCACGCGTTCGTTCTCTTCCTGGAATCGGAACTTATCGACCTGTTCATCAACCAGGAACTCCGTGTCACCCACATCCTCGACTTTGATCCAGCGCATCATCTGCCGAACGATGACTTCGATGTGCTTGTCGTTGATGTTCACGCCCTGCAGACGGTAAACCTCCTGGATTTCGTTGACCAGGTACGCCTGCAGTTCCTTTTCGCCGAGTACCGCGAGAATATCGTGCGGATTTCGCGGCCCATCCATCAACGGTTCGCCGGCTCGAACATGCTCGCCTTCCTGCACGTTAACGTGGACGCCGCGGGGCAGAGCGTATTCGCGTTCGACACCGTTTTCATTGATGACCATGATCTTGCGCTGGCCCTTCGTGATGTCGCCGTATTTGACGATTCCGTCGATCTCAGTGATAACCGCCGTCTCACGCGGCTTCCGCGCTTCAAACAGTTCAACAACGCGCGGCAGACCACCGGTGATGTCCTTGGTCTTCGTAGTCTCACGCGGAATCTTCGCAAGCACGTCGCCCTGGTAGACCGGATCGCCGTCTGCCACCATCAAGTGAGCACGGGAGGGGATCAGGTACTTGCGCAGGACCTTGTGCTTCTCGTCGCGGATCTGGATGGTCGGCTGCCGCTTCTCATCCGGCGAATCCGTGACCACCCAGCGCGAAAGGCCCGTCACTTCGTCGAGTTCTTCGTGCATCGTGACGCCTTCGAGCAGATCTTTGAACTGGACCGTCCCGCTGACTTCCGTCAGGATCGCGAACGTGTAGGGATCCCACTCGACGAGTGTGGCGCCGACTTTAACGTGATCGCCTTCATTGACCTTGAGCTTCGCGCCATACACGATCGTATAGCGCTCTTTCTCGCGGCCTTTCTCGTCCAGGATGGCCAGCACACCGTTCCGATTCATTGCAACGAGGAAACCTTCCTGGTTCCGGACAGTCTGGAGATTGTGGAACTTGATTGTGCCCGCGTTCTTGGCTTCCAGGCTGGTTTGCTCGGCGACGCGGCTTGCCGTTCCGCCGATGTGGAACGTACGCATGGTCAACTGCGTTCCCGGCTCGCCGATCGACTGCGCTGCGATGACGCCGACGGCCTCGCCGATTTCGACCAGTTTGCCGGTCGCGAGATTCCGGCCATAGCAACGTACGCAGGCGCCGCGACGTGACTCGCAGGTGAGCACCGAACGGATCTTCACGCGTTCGATACCGGCAGCCTGAATCGCGCTGGCAAGATCTTCCGTAATCTCCTGATTGACCTCGACAATCACCTTGCCTTCGTAGTCTTTAATCTTTTCGAGCGACACACGGCCGACGATACGGTCCCTCAAAGGTTCGATGATTTCTCCCGACTCGACGATGGAGCCGACGTAGATACCATCCACCGTTCCGCAATCGGCTTGGCTGATGATCACGTCCTGCGCCACATCGACGAGACGGCGGGTCAGATAACCCGAGTCGGCTGTCTTCAGCGCCGTGTCGGCCAGACCTTTGCGGGCGCCGTGCGTTGAGATGAAGTACTGTTGCACCGTCAATCCTTCGCGGAAATTGGCGGTGATCGGCGTTTCGATAATTTCGCCCGAGGGCTTGGCCATCAAACCGCGCATACCGGCCAACTGGCGGATCTGCTGCTTGGAACCGCGAGCTCCGGAGTCGGCCATCAGCAGAATCGGATTGAATCCGTGGCTGGCTTTTTCCGCGCGTTCCATTTCATTGAACATCATGTCGGAGATCTTTTCCGTCACATCCGACCAGATCGCGATCACCTTGTTGTAGCGCTCGCCATTTGTGATTGCGCCGTCGCGATATTGCTGATCCACTTTCACGACTTCGTTCTGCGCGTTCTCCACGAAGTCGCGTTTGCCGGGCGGCACAATGAGATCATCGATGGAGATCGTGATCCCCGCCTTCGTTGCGTAGTAGAAGCCAAGCTCTTTGATGTGGTCGAGCATCGTGACGGTCATTTCAGGGCCATAGCGCAGATACGTATAGCTCACCAATTGGCCGAGCCCCTTCTTCTTCATCAGGCCATTGATGAACGGCATGCTTTTGGGCATGTTGTCATAGAGAATGACACGTCCGACTGTGGTGTTGAGCATGTGGTTCTTGGCATCAACCACTTCTGCGTGAACGATTGCCTGTTCGTCGTACGCGGTCGTCATATCGATGAGCGGGCCGCTATAACGCAGGCGGATGGCGGTCTGAGTCTCGACCTCACCCGCATCCCATGCCATGAGCACTTCGTCGATGGAGCCGAAAGTTCGTCCTTCGCCCTTAGCTCCCGGCTTTGGACGGGTGAGATAGTAAACGCCCAGAACCATATCCTGGGTCGGAACAGCGACGGGCTGGCCGCTCGCGGGCGATAACAGGTTCTGCGTGGAAAGCATCAAGACAGATGCTTCGATTTGAGCTTCCGGCGACAGAGGAATGTGCACCGCCATTTGATCGCCGTCGAAATCCGCGTTGAACGCGGTGCAAACCAGCGGGTGAATCTTGATGGCTTTGCCCTCGACGAGCACCGGCTCGAATGCCTGAATGCCAAGGCGGTGGAGCGTCGGAGCGCGATTGAGCAGAACAGGGTGATCCTTGATCACCTCTTCCAGAATGTCCCAAACCACCGAATCCTGCCGCTCGACCATTTCCTTCGCCGCCTTAACCGTCGTGCAGTGCCCGCCCTGTTCAAGCCGGTTGTAGATGAACGGCTTGAACAGCTCGAGAGCCATTTTCTTCGGCAACCCGCATTGGTGCAGATGCAGCTCAGGCCCGACAACGATGACCGAACGCCCCGAATAATCGACACGTTTGCCCAGCAGGTTCTGGCGGAAACGTCCTTGTTTACCTTTCAATGTATCCGACAATGACTTCAGCGGACGGTTATTCGCCCCGCGTAGAATGCGTCCCCGGCGGCCGTTGTCGAACAGAGCATCGACGGCTTCCTGGAGCATGCGTTTTTCGTTCCGAACAATGACGTCCGGAGCATGCAACTCCATGAGCTTCTTCAAACGGTTGTTCCGGTTGATGACGCGGCGGTAAAGGTCGTTCAAATCCGAGGTCGCGAATCGCCCGCCGTCCAGAGGAACCAGAGGCCGCAGTTCCGGGGGAATGACCGGAATCACGTCGAGAATCATCCACTCGGGCTTGTTCCCGGATTTCACGAACGCCTCGACGACCTTCAAGCGTTTTGCGAATTTGACTCGCTTCTGCTGGGAGGTCTCGCTTTTCATCTTGGTGCGGAGCTCGTGGGAGAGATCGTCAATATCCACGCGCTTGAGAAGTTCTTTGATCGCTTCTGCACCCATCATGGCGACGAACTTCCCGGGATACTCCTGCTGCAATTGCCGGAATTTTTCTTCCGTCAACAGCTCGCGCTCCTTCAGAGGAGCATCGCCTGGATCGATCGTAACGTACGCTTCGAAGTAGAGAACGCGTTCGAGCTCACGCAGTGACATATCGAGCAGGTGACCGATGCGGCTAGGTAATCCCTTGAAGAACCATACGTGCGAACACGGGCTTGCCAGCTCGATATGCCCCAGCCGTTCACGGCGCACTTTCGAGAGCGTGACTTCGACACCGCACTTGTCGCAGATGACGCCGCGGTGCTTCATGCGCTTGTATTTTCCGCAGAGGCATTCCCAGTCGGTGACCGGACCGAAGATCCGCGCGCAGAAGAGACCATCCCGCTCGGGCTTGAACGTCCGGTAGTTTATGGTTTCAGGTTTCGTGACTTCGCCATGAGACCACGAGCGAATCTTTTCTGGAGAAGCCAGACTGATCCGGATGCTGTCAAAGTCGGCAATCGATGCCGCCCGGTCATAAGGATTCGATCTAATCAATGTATACCTCCTGACTGCGAACCCTACGCAGTCGGTTTGCGCTTCATTAACTCAACGTCTAAGCAGAGGCTCTGCAGTTCGCGAATGAGCACGTTGAATGACTCCGGAACTCCCGGCTCCATGGCAGCTTCACCCTTCACAATAGCCTCGTAAATTTTTGTTCGTCCGTACACATCGTCGGACTTAGCCGTCAACAGTTCCTGCAGGATGTGAGCGGCGCCGTATGCCTCGAGCGCCCACACTTCCATCTCTCCGAACCTCTGTCCACCGAACTGCGCTTTACCCCCGAGGGGCTGCTGAGTGATGAGCGAGTACGGTCCGATGGAACGAGCGTGAATCTTGTCATCGACCAGATGGGAAAGCTTCAACATATAAATGTAGCCGACCGTGACTTCCTGTTCGAAGGGCATTCCTGTCATGCCATCGTACAGCCGCGTCTTGCCCGTCTTCGGCAGGTTCGCTTGCTCGAGCATGTTTTTGATTTCCATTTCGGTAGCACCGTCGAAGACCGGCGTGGCGAAATACATACCGAGCGCCTTCGCCGCCCAGCCCAGATGCGTTTCGAGAATCTGACCAACGTTCATTCGCGAAGGTACGCCCAGAGGATTGAGGATGATCTCGACAGGCGTTCCATCCGGCAGGTAAGGCATGTCCTCCTCAGGCAGGATCCTTGCGATCACGCCCTTGTTTCCATGGCGCCCTGCCATCTTGTCGCCCACCGAAAGCTTGCGCTTCATCGCAACATAAACCTTCACGAGTTTGATGACCCCCGGCGGCAGCTCATCACCACGGCGGAGTTTCGAAATCCTCTCTTCATGGATCTTCCGCAGCACGTCGATCTGACGCGTGGTCATCTCCTCGATTTCCTGGATCTGCTCGTGCGGATTGGCACCGTCTTTGAATTTCAATTTCAAGAGTTCCCGCAGCGACAGGTTTTCGATGACTTCGCTGGTCATCTCCGTACCCTTCGCGACGATTTTGCGTCCCGTACGTTCGTGGACAAGCTCGTTGGAAACGACCTTGCCCTGGAGTAACGCGACCAGCCGCTTGTTCCTTTCGTCGGTGAGAATCCGGATTTCGTCGCGGAGGTTCTTTTCCAGCCGCGAGATTTCCATGTTCTCGATCTGCTTCGCGCGTTCGTCCTTTTCTGCGCCTTTGCGTGAAAAGATCTTCACATCGACGACAATGCCCTCGATGCCTGGAGGGCAAATCAGCGACGCGTCGCGAACGTCACCGGCCTTTTCGCCGAAGATGGCGCGCAGCAGCTTCTCCTCAGGCGTGAGCTGCGTCTCCCCTTTAGGCGTGACTTTGCCGACCAGCACGTCTCCCGGCTTCACGTAAGCGCCGATACGGATGATGCCGGCTTCATCAAGGTCCTTCAGGAAAGACTCACTGACGTTCGGAATGTCCCGCGTGATTTCTTCCGGACCCAGTTTCGTATCACGCGCCTCGATTTCGAATTCTTCAATATGAATCGAGGTGTAGTAATCGTCTTTGACCAGACGTTCGGAAACCAGAATCGCGTCTTCAAAGTTATAGCCGCGCCAAGGCATGAATCCGACAAGTACGTTGCGGCCAAGGGCCAGTTCGCCTTTTTCTGTACAAGGCCCATCCGCCAGCACCTGACCTTTCACCACGCGCTCACCTTTGCGGACGATCGGCTTCTGGTTGATGCATGTATTCTGGTTGGATCGCTTGAATTTTGTGAGCTGATAAATGTCGGCCCCCACTTCGCGAGAGAAGTGACCATCCTCGGAGGATTCCACGCGGACGATGATCCGTTCCGAATCGATGGAATCGACGGTTCCGCTCCGGCGGCAAACCACCACAGCGCCCGAATCGCGAGCCGTGATCTCTTCCATACCGGTTCCAACGAGCGGAGCCGCAGTCCGGAGCAACGGCACGGCTTGACGCTGCATGTTGGATCCCATCAAGGCGCGGTTGGCGTCGTCGTTTTCCAGGAACGGGATCAGCGAGGCGGCGACCGAAACAAGCTGCTTCGGCGAGACGTCGACGTAATCGACCTCATTGCGATGCTTGAGCACGAAATTTCCCGCCTGCCGCACATTGACCAGCTCGTGTGACAGCCGCCCGCTTTTGTCCATCTGCTCGTTCGCCTGCGCGATCAGATACTTGTCTTCTTCCCAGGCCGACAGATAGAAGGAATATGGAACGTAGTCCGCGCGCTTTTTCTTGCGCGTCTTCAGGTCTTCGTTTTCCTGTTCGACGCCTTCCCGTTCGACGTGCTCGCCGACTTTGTACTTTGAATCTCCGGCGCTGATGATCGTCACATAATCAACAACGCGGCCGTTCTTCACTTTCCGATACGGACTTTCGATGAATCCATATTCGTTGATCCGCGCATAGCAGCTCAGCGAAGAGATGAGTCCGATATTCGGACCTTCCGGTGTTTCAATCGGACAGATACGGCCGTAGTGGGTCGGATGAACGTCGCGGACTTCGAATCCTGCGCGCTCGCGCGAAAGGCCGCCAGGACCGAGAGCCGATAGCCGCCGTTTGTGGGTGATTTCGGAAAGAGGATTGGTCTGGTCCATGAACTGGGAGAGCTGCGACGAGCCGAAGAACTCGCGCACGGCAGCAATCACCGGCTTGGCGTTGATCAAATCGTGAGGCATTGCCGTGACCATTTCCTGGTACACCGACATCTTTTCTTTTATGGCCCGCTCCATTCGAACCAGTCCAATGCGGAACTGGTTCTCCAGGAGTTCGCCGACCGCGCGGACGCGACGGTTTCCGAGATGATCGATATCATCAACCTGCCCGATATTCTTGCGGAGCTTGAGCAGGTAAGTGATCACGGCATAGAAATCGGCCGGCTCCAGGATGCGTTTTTCGAGCGGTGTTGTCAGGTCGAGCTTGATATTGAATTTCAGACGCCCGACCCTGGAGAAGTCGTACTTGCGTCCGTCGAAAAACATCCCTTCGAAGAGCGCAGTGGCGGTTTCCAATGTCGGCGGATCGCCCGGGCGCAGCTTGCGATAAATTTCGATCAAGGCTTCCTGGGTGGTCTTGATTGTGTCCTTGCGCAAGGTCTGGCTCAAAACGACGCCAATATCGTCGCGCTCGGGGAAGAAAACCGGCAGTTCCGGTACGCCCGCGTCGATAATGGCGCGAATGATGTTCTGGGTCAGTTCGTTATTGGTTTCGACGATCACTTCTCCTGTCTTGGTATCGACGATGTCGCTGACAGCAAACGCGCCCTCGAGGTCTTCCGGATTGACTTCGAAACGCTCAACCTTGGCCTGTTTGATGTGGTTGTAGACAGACGATGTGATCTTCTTGCCCGCGTGAACAAGGACTTCTTTCGTCTTTGGATGCGTGATGTCTTTTGACACCTTCAGTCCAACGATGTTGTCGGAAACATTCCAGAAGATTTTCTTGCCTTCGATCGTGAGGCGATCGGTCTGATAGAAGGCGCGGATGACTTCCTCATCCGTCTTCAAACCAAGAGCACGGAGGAAAATTGTTGCCAGAAACTTTCGCTTCCGATCGATCCGGACGTACAGGATGTTCTTCGCCGTTTCGTATTCAAACTCTACCCAGGATCCGCGATACGGAATGATCTTCCCCAGGTAGTAACTCTTACTGGGAGTCGATTCGAAAAACACTCCCGGACTGCGGTGTAACTGGCTGACGATGACGCGCTCGGTTCCATTGATGATGAATGTACCGTTCTCGGTCATCAGTGGTATTTCACCGAAGTAAACTTCCTGCTCCTTGATGTCGCGAATGGTTTTTGCGCCAGTGTCTGGATCTTTATCGAAGATCGTGAGACGAATAATGACTTTCAACGGCGCGGCATACGTCATGCCGCGCTCCTGACATTCGGCCACGTCGTACTTCAGATTCAACTGAACCGGATCGCCGCATTTGTTGCAGAACGTCACCTGGTTCTTGTTCATCGTGCCGCATTTGGGGCACATGACCATGGGTTCGGCCTGAAACGGATTCGTCGTAATTGTTGCGCCGCACGACTTGCACGTGCTGCGCAAATGATGCAGGCCCTTGAGGTTCCCGCACTTGCATTCCCAGTTGCCGATGGAATAGCTGATGAACTCGAGAGTGGAAACGCCGCGAAAATCCGAGATCGGAAATACGGAATTGAAAACTGCCTGAAGACCGGTATCTTCGCGTTCCTCCGGCAGCATATTCATCTGGAGGAACCGTTCATATGAATTCTTTTGTACCTCGATAAGATTTGGGATCTGGATCGCCGTCCGGATCTTTGAGAAATTGGTTCTCTCTCGGGAGGTACTCGTCTTGGTTTCCGCCATTTTTACTCCTGTTATTTGGAAAACACAAAGAGGCTGACCTGTGGACGGACTACCGCCCTCAAGTCAGCACTCGGATTGCTGCTCGTTTACTTAATCTCGACTGTTGCGCCAGCTTCAGTGAACTTCTTCTTAATGTTCTCGGCTTCGTCTTTGTTTACGCCTTCTTTGATCGGTTTCGGGGCGCCTTCGACCAGATCCTTGGCTTCTTTCAACCCGAGGCTCGTCACTTCCCGAACGGCTTTGATGACGCCGATCTTATTTCCGCCAACCGCAGTGAGAATGACACTGAATTCGGTTTTCTCTTCGGCAGGAGCTGCGGCTGCAGCCGCTCCGCCACCTGCTGCCGGGGCGGCTGCGACGGTGGCTGCGGCAGCGCTGACACCGAATACTTCTTCCAGTCCCTTGACCAGTTCGGAAGCTTCGAGCAGCGTCAATCCTTTAATTTCGTCGATGATACTTTGAACCTTGGACATTGCTTACTCCTAATATTTTAGTGCCTGATTTATTCCTGAAATTTCTTTTGCTCGACGGCCTGTTTCAATACCACGGCCAGATTCCGAGCGACACCATTCACCGCGATAGCAATACGTTGCGCCGGCGCATTGAGTAAAAAGAGCAATTTGGCGATGAGTTCTTCCTTCGAAGGCATCGCCGCAATGATGGAAATATCGGCCAGGTTGATGACGCGGCCTTCGACGACTCCCGCCTTGAAAACAAAAAGCGGATTGGCCTTCGCGTATGCCGTGAGCGCCTTTGCCAGAGAAACCGGATCGTTAGCGTTATAGGCGATAGCGGTGGATCCGTCGAATGATTTGGAGACGCTTTCGGCAGCTGTGCCTTCGGCAGCCTTCTTCGCCAGCGTATTTTTCACGACGCGATATTTGCCTTTAGCCTGGCGCACTTTGTGACGTAATTCCGCATCCTGCGCGACCGTCATTCCCTGAAACTGGGCGACGAAGAGATTCTTCGCGTCGCTCAGTTCTTTTTTCAGGGCGTCGAGTTCTTCCTTCTTCTTACCTTTCGATTTCATGAGACCTCGTTTCGATCCTACTTCGCGTCCAGTGCCACCAGATCCAGGTCCACACCCGGACTCATCGTCGAAGCCACGGTGATCCGTTTGACGTAGCGGCCTTTTACGGCTGCAGGCCGCGCCCTGATAACAGAATCAATAAGAGTGTGAGCGTTTTCGCTTAGCTGATCTCTCGTGAATTCAATTTTTCCTATAGGAGCGTGAATGATGCCAGTTTTATCGACACGGAATTCCACTTTACCGGCTTTGACCTCCTTGATCGCCTTAGCCACATCCATCGTAACCGTGCCCGTCTTCGGATTCGGCATCAGACCGCGCGGGCCGAGAACCTTACCCAGACGGCCGACGCCTCGCATCATATCGGGAGTGGCGATACAGGCGTCGAAATCGATCCAACCGCCGGCGATCCTTTCAACCATATCATCGCCGCCGATGTACTCCGCGCCCGCCTGTTCGGCTTCCTTGATCTTGTCACCGGAAGCAATAACGCAAACTTTCTTGGATTTGCCGAGGCCGTGCGGCAAAACCACAGTACCACGTACCATCTGGTCGGCATGTTTCGGATCGACACCGAGGCGCATGTGGAGTTCGATGGTCTCGTTGAACTTCGCGTAATGAACCTTCTTCAGAACGCCCATCGCGTCTTCGACCGTGTAGGGACGTGGCTCGATCTGCTTTTTGGCGGCGGCGTATTTCTTTCCGACTTTGGACATATTTAAACGACCTCTTTAAACGACCTCGATACCCATGCTACGGGCAGTCCCTTTCACCGTTTGAATCGCCGCCTCCAGACTAGCCGCATTCAGATCCGGAAGTTTCACGCGCGCGATGTCTTCAACCTGCTTCTGGGTGACTGTCCCGACTTTGTTCTTGTTCGGCTCACCGGAGCCCTTCGCGATGTTCGCCGCCCGTTTAAGCAGAATGGATGCCGGCGGTGTTTTCGTGATGAAGCTGTAGGAACGATCGGCATAGATCGTGACCACGACAGGAATGATCAATCCCTCCTGGTCCTTTGCCGACGTTTTTGCGTTGAACGCCTTGCAGAAGTCCATGATGTTCACGCCATGCTGACCCAATGCCGGGCCAACAGGCGGAGCTGGTGTCGCTTTGCCTGCTGGAATCTGCAGCTTAACCTGACCGATTACTTTCTTTGCCATGACTTTTTAGCGTCGCGCCTTTCTTTTTAGCTGCGCCCTATCGGGCTTGCGCTTTCGCGCGTCCGGCCCACTGTCGGTACTTCCTCCTTGATGGGCTATCGGAGGGTCCCCCCACCCCTACGTTTTTTCCACCTGTAAAAAATCCAACTCGACCGGAGTCGAGCGCCCGAAGATCGTCACCATGACCTTCAGAGTATTCCTGTCTGTATTGACCTCGTCGACAACCCCCGTGAAGCTCGCGAAGGGGCCATCGATGATTTTCACCGTCTCGCCTTTATCAAAGGTCAGTTTGGGTTTCGGCCTATCGGCGGCCGTCGAAACACGGTAAACAATTTGTTGGACCTCTTCATCGCTCAGCGGCGTAGGACTTTGCCCGGAACCCACAAACCCCGTGACTCGCGGCGTGTTTTTCACCACGTGCCAGGCCCGGTCGCTGGGACCGCCTTTGTCGGTTGTTTCCATTTCGACGAGAACGTAGCCGGGATAAAACATTTTCTGTGAAGTCACACGCTTACCGCCGCGCACCTCGACAACTTCCTCCGTGGGGATGAGAACGTTATGTATTTCGTCGTCCAGATTGAAGGCCTTCACACGGCTTCGCAAGCTTTCAGCGACTTTGCGCTCGAATCCCGAATACGTATGAATGATGTACCAACTTTTGGGCACGAACTATGCGCCTCCGGTTACCCGGAAGTAGCGGAGTACCCGATCTAATCCCATAGCGAGCAAGTAATCCACAAGACCTAGATAAAGGCCAAAAAAGAAAACAGCGACTATGACGACAACGGTCGTGCCGACGACTTCCTGACGGCCAGGCCAGGAAACCTTCTTCATCTCACTTCGGATATCGAAGTAAAACTGCTTTGTGTTCTGTATCCACCCTTTGATTTTTTCTGCCGGATTCATGAATAAAAGAATTGGCAGGCCAGGAGGGATTCGAACCCCCAGCATCCGGTTTTGGAGACCGGCGCTCTACCAGTTGGAGCTACTGGCCTGCACGTCGCTAAACGCCCATCCAAACATTTTACACGAAACATAGCTATTTCGTCTCGCGATGGACGGTATGGTGTCGGCACCGCGGACAAAACTTCTTCGTCTCCAGACGTTCCGTATTCTTCCTCTTGTTCTTGGTCGTTGAATAATTTCTTTCCTTGCAGTCAGTGCACTGCAACGTAATGATCTCTCGCATAAAAATTTAAATTAGCCGCTTTTGTGACTTTTTGTGGCTAACTTCCCCTTTCTCAGGCAAGGATATCCGTAACCGTCCCCGCGCCGACCGTTCGTCCGCCTTCCCGGATCGCGAATCGCAATCCCTTCTCCAGCGCCACCGGCGTGATCAACTCGATCGCCAGGTTCACGTTATCCCCCGGCATCACCATCTCCACCCCTTCCGGTAACTCCGCCGTTCCTGTCACATCCGTCGTCCGGAAATAGAACTGGGGCCGATACCCCTTGAAAAACGGCGTGTGCCGTCCCCCTTCTTCCTTCGTCAATACGTAGACTTCCGCCTTGAACTTCGTGTGCGGCGTTATCGATCCCGGCTTGGCCACCACCTGTCCCCGCTCCACTTCTTCCTTTTTCGTCCCTCTCAACAACAACCCCACGTTGTCGCCCGCCTGCCCTTCATCCAACAGCTTCTTGAACATCTCCACGCCCGTGATCACCGTCTTGAACGTCGGCCGGAATCCCACGATCTCCATTTCCTCGCCCACTTTCACGATCCCGCGCTCGATTCGTCCCGTCACTACCGTTCCCCGGCCCGAAATCGAGAAAATGTCTTCGATCGGCATCAAAAACGGCTTGTCCACCGCCCGCTGCGGGATCGGAATGTAGTTATCCACCGCCTCCATCAGCTCATCGATCTTCTTCACCCACGCCGGATCGTCTTCCATCGCCTTCAAGGCCGATCCCCGGATCACCGGAATCTCGTCGCCGGGAAACTTATAGCTCTTCAATAAATCCCGTACTTCCAACTCCACCAGGTCCAGCAACTCCGGATCTTCCACCGCATCGCACTTGTTCAAAAACACCACGATGTAGGGCACCCCCACCTGCCGCGCCAACAATATATGCTCCCGCGTCTGCGGCATCGGTCCGTCCGTCGCCGCCACCACCAGGATCGCTCCATCCATCTGCGCGGCGCCGGTGATCATGTTCTTGATGTAGTCGGCATGTCCCGGACAATCCACGTGCGCATAATGCCGCTTCTTCGTCTCATATTCCACGTGCGCGGTGGCGATCGTGATCCCCCTCGCCTTCTCTTCCGGCGCGTTATCGATCGAGTCAAACGACCGGTATTTCACCTTCGGATTGTTCTTCGCCAGCACCTTCGTGATCACCGCCGTCAACGTCGTCTTCCCGTGATCGATATGCCCAATCGTCCCCACGTTCACGTGCGGCTTCGTTCTCTCGTATTTCTCTTTCGCCATGGACTTCTCCTACCAGCTCACAAAGAGCGGGAGACGGGATTCGAACCCGCGACCAACGGCTTGGAAGGCCGTGACTCTAGCCACTGAGTTACTCCCGCGTTCCTGGAGCCCACGACCAGGATTGAACTGGTGACCTCGTCCTTACCAAGGACGCGCTCTACCAACTGAGCTACGTGGGCAATCGATCAATGGACAGGGGAGGATTCGAACCTCCGTAGCCCGCAAGGAGCGGCAGATTTACAGTCTGCTGCCATTAACCGCTCGGCCACCTGTCCGCGCCTTTGCTTGGACCGCCTTTAGTAAAAAATGAGTTTCATCCGGAATCAGAACGCCAGGAGCTGGCGAAGGGAATTGAACCCCCGACCTGCTGATTACAAGTCAGCTGCTCTACCAACTGAGCTACGCCAGCGTCGACAAATTTATGATTGTAGCACAGGTACTTAGCGCGTCAACGGGCTCTTCGGTTAAAAAATTGCTAGAGGCGCCCCGCGCGTTGCCGAACGACCTCATATAACACCACCCCCGCGGCAACGGAGATGTTCAGGGAAGCGATTTTTCCAAGCATCGGCAGCCGTACTAGCGCATCACAATGCTCCCGCACGAGCCGGCGCAGGCCGCGATGCTCTCCTCCGAACACCAAAGCAACCGACCCCGTATAGTCAAAGTCGATCCATTGCTGCGTTCCGCCGGGATCAAGTCCGACAATCCAGACTCCGCGCCGTTTCAGCTCCTCGATTCCATTAACCAGATTCTTGACGCGCACGATGGGTACGTAGGCCGAGGCGCCGGCCGATGCTTTAACCACCGTAGCGGTGAGCGGCGCGGAATGCCGCTCGGGCACAACGATTCCCGAAGCGGCGCAGGCTTCCGCAGTCCTGATCACAGCGCCGACATTATGCGGATCTTCCACACCATCGAGAATGACAATGAGCGGTTTCTCCCGCTGGAACAATACCTCGAAGTCTGCGTATGACAACGCCGCGGTGACAGCGACGATGCCCTGATGGACGGCGCCCTCGACCATCCGATCCAGTACGGACCGTTCTTCTTTACGAATCGGAATATCTCGTTTGCGGGCCAGGTCAAGAATCGCCTGTACTTTAACGGAGTGCGCTTCGCGCGCAATGTGGATACGTTCGATCGGCAACCGCTCTGAAGCCAAAGCTTCATATACGGCATGGATGCCGCAAATGCGATTCGTCATTCCAGGAACACGAGCGCCACAGCTTCCGCAGCGATGGCTTCTTCGGCGCCCACAATTCCGAGGTGCTCCATTGTTTTGGCTTTTACGTGGACATTATTGGGAGGAATGCCGAGAACTTCGGCGATCTTCGCCTGCATTTCAGGAAAATACGACAGCAACTTCGGGCGCTGCGCGAGAATGTTCGAATCGATGTTGCCAATTTCATATCCTTTCTTTCGAATGAAATCGGCGGTATGCCGCAGGAATTTCAAACTCGAAACTCCCTTATAGCGGTTATCGGTATCGGGAAACATCTCGCCGATATTGCCGAGACCGCAGGCGCCCAGCAGGGCGTCGGTGATTGCGTGACTCAGGACATCGCCGTCGGAATGCCCGATGAGGCCTTTTTCATGGGGGATCTGAACGCCGCCTAAGATCAGCGAAGCCGATGGACCTAAGCGATGCAGGTCGTAACCAATACCGATACGGAACTTCACGATCCTGCCTTTTCTTCCGCTTTTTCTTCCTCGAGAAAAGCGCGCGCCAGTGTCAGATCGCTGGGTCGGGTGATTTTAATATTCCGCTCCGAGCCCCGAACGATCGCGACTGGACGGCCGAGCCTCTCAACCAGGCTGGATTCGTCCGTCCCGTAATATTCATCCTTCCGGGCATGTTCGAATGCCTCTTGGAGAATCTCGGTCCGGAACACCTGCGGCGTCTGAGCGAGCACCAGGTGTTCACGCGTCAACGTCGATTCGATAACGTCTTTCTCCACCTGCTTGACTGTCTCCACGATAGGCACGCCCAGAACTGCCGCGCCGGTTCGCTCCGCCTGCCGCACGACGTTTTCGATGTCGTCGACTGGAACGAACGGGCGCACGCCATCATGGACTGCGACAATATCGGTACCAGGCTCAAGATGATTCAGGCCAGAGGCAACCGAATCCTGCCGCCTTTCGCCGCCTTCTACGACGATCACCGATTTTTTAAATCCCGCTGATTTCACCAGGTCCCGAACTTCTTCGACGGATTCGCGCGGCGCTGTGACGATGACGTAATCGATCACGGGAGAAAGATCGAATTTACGGATCGTGTGGATGATGATCGGAGTGCCGGTCAAAGCGAGAAGCTGCTTCGGGCGATCCGCTTTCATGCGGCGCCCGAAGCCAGCGGCAGCGATGATTGCGCCGACCTTCATAAGATAGAAAAATTCGGGGTCAGACGGGTGAATTCCCTATTTTGCACTTCAAAAATAGGGAATTCACCCGTCTGACCCCGAATTTTAATGCGAAACTTCCGTTTGCGCTTGCCGTTCAGGCGCGCGGTCCGGACGCGGCTCGGAATGGCTGGGGCGATCCTCGCGTGGTGGATGATGGGAGATTTCAGTGCGCTTCTCCTCGTACCGACCAAAGATCATCTTTCCGGCCGTCGTCTGCAGCACGCTGGTGACGGAAGACTCTACGGTCTTACCGATCATCTTGCGCGCGTTATCGACGACCACCATCGTGCCATCGTCCAGATAAGCGATACCCTGATTGAATTCCTTTCCTTCTTTCAGGATGAATACCTTCATGGTTTCGCCCGGCAGGTACACCGGCTTGAGCGCATTCGCAAGCTCGTTGATATTCAGAACCTCCACACCGCGGAGTTGCGCAACTTTGTTCAGGTTGAAATCGTTGGTCACAATCTTCGCGTCCAGTTCTTTGGCCAGCTCGATGAGCTTCATATCGACTTCGCGAATCGCCGGGAAATCGTTCTCCACGAATTGCACAGTAATCCCCGCCATTTTCTGGATCCGCTGCAGAATATCGAGCCCGCGCCGCCCGCGGTTGCGTTTCAGCGTGTCGGCCGAATCGGCCACCTGCTGAAGTTCGCGCAGCACGAAGTGAGGTATGACGAGAACGCCGTCAAGAAACCCAGTCTCGCAGATATCGGCAATCCTGCCGTCGATAACGACACTCGTGTCCAGGATCTTGTACGATTTCTTGGCCGGACGCTCTCCGCCGAAGATACCGCCGAGTGCGGACAGGTTCAACAGGTCCCCTTTGTTGGCGCCGACGACCAGCCCGACATACGTCATTAGGAAGAGAATGAACAGCTTAATGAAAGAGAGGGAATTCGTGTCGAAGACCGTGTCCGTGAGCATGTGGCTGATCAGCGAAGCTCCCGTGATCCCCATGATCGAGCCGACCGCCGCGCCGATCAAACGTTTCAACGTTGCCCGTTTGAGCCGGTGTTCGAAATAGATGATACCGACAGCGCTCGCAACGCCGAGACCAATCGTATACAGCCCGCTGAAACCAAAGGGCTGAATGAAATATGCAACCAATGTTAACGTGATCGCGAAAATCAGACGCACGATCACTATATCGACCAGGTAGTTTTGCTCTTTCCCCTGAATTTCCGCCGCGATGACTTTAGGCGGCGGAGGTGCTTTCGTTTCTTTTCTCATGAAACACCCTTGTCCGTATTTGAATCGAACCGCCTATTAAAAGACGCAGACCACTCCTCGCGGCGGATTATAGCCCACTGATCGAGACAAAGGTACTGAAAATCAGGCATCTACGAGAACAACGCTTCCTGAGCTTCCCGGAGATCGCGCACGCACAGGGTTTCCATCGCGGAATGTAATTCAGACGCCGCAGACTGGGATGGAACAATCCCGCGTCTGAATCCCAGCGTGACAGCTTCTTTCAAACGGATCTCCGGAAACATTGCCGGCCGAATCTCACCACCAAGGCCGACCTCACCGAAGATCACCGTCGATGCTCCGACCGGACGGTTGAAGAGGCTGGAAAGAATCGAACCGACGATCGCCAGGTCGGCTGCAGGTTCTTCAACCTGCAGACCACCGGCTACATTGAGATAAATATCCTGATCCCACAAATTCACGCCAACTCTCTTCTCCAACACCGCTGCCACCAAAGCCAGGCGCTGCGGGTCGACACCCGTCGCAAGCCGGCGCGGCGTACCGAAGTGTGTTCTTGAAACCAATGCCTGGATCTCGATCAGCAACGGCCGTGATCCTTCCATCGAGCACAGAACGACCGATCCCGGTTTCAGCGACTCTGTTTGTGATAGAAACAGTGCAGATGGCTTTTCCACAGGCTTCAATCCGGTCGAGACCATCTCGAAAATTCCCAGCTCATGCGCAGGTCCAAACCGATTCTTGATCGTCCGGACAACGCGATGGGGATGCTGCCGCGGCCCTTCGAAGTAAAGCACCGTATCCACGATGTGTTCTAAAGCCTTCGGTCCGGCGATGGCGCCGTCTTTCGTAATGTGTCCGATCAGAAAGACCGGGACATGATTTTTCTTTGTCCAGAATAGAAGCTGAGACGCAACCTCACGCACTTGCCCGATACTTCCGGGCGCCATCTCGAGTTTTTCACTGAACGTGGTTTGAATGGAATCGATGATTACCGCTTTCGCTTTCAAATGCTCGGCTGCGGCCAGAATCCTTTCTACCGACATCTCCGCGTAAATGTGCAGTTCCGTTGTGCGAATAGACAGCCGTTCACCTCGTAACTTGATCTGATGGGCGGATTCCTCACCCGATGCGTAAAGAACCGCGAAAGACTCGGCAAGATGAGAGGCGACGTCGAGCATAAGCGTCGATTTACCCACGCCCGGATCGCCGCCAAGTAAAACCAGCGCGCCGGCGACTACTCCGCCCCCCAGAACGCGATCAAATTCGGCGATGCCCGTTGGAACGCGCGGAGTCTCAACACCCGTAATTTCTGTAAACCGGATTGGCGATGAGTCCCACGAAGGGGATGCATTTGCGCCTGCGACTGTGATCCGCTCTTCAACAAACGTATTCCACTGCTGGCATGAGGGACACCGGCCAATCCATTTCGGTGAAGTCGCACCACATTGCTGGCATACGTATTGGGTTTTGCCTTTCACCCTGCATCTACTGTTTCACAGCAGGGGCCCAATTGAGGACCCTGTGGGGCGGGCGTGTTGCCCAAAGCCGCGAAGCGGCGTAAGAATATAGCCCAGCGCGCAAGCGCTGGGGTCTTCGTGTTCACTGTCACAGCCCCGCAGGGGCGACAGAAGCCTCTGCCGGCGCTTCGCGGCTTGTTTTGCCTGAGAGATCAAACCCAGGGCTGATGCCCTGGGCTATGTTCTTATCGCCGCTTCGCGGCTAATTCGCCAGGTAGCGTGACTTCAGTATTTCGAGATGATGTTCGGCATGACCGCCAATCAAATACGCCAGGCCGCGCACCGTGATCGGGTTGTTGTTTGCCGTCCCGTGGCGGGTCCACGCAGCGGCTTCGAAGTGGCGAAAGAGCTCGATCGT